>Ga0209542_10000800_pt1 | contig 75006 bp, 68 predicted proteins | sample RifCSPhighO2_01_FD_184028 | JGI IMG/M metagenome (GOLD analysis project Ga0209542, IMG submission 184028) | Soil microbial communities from Rifle, Colorado - Rifle CSP2_plank highO2_0.1 (SPAdes) (version 2) | ecosystem: Environmental > Terrestrial > Deep subsurface > Rock core/Sediment ...
CGGAATCATCTAAGTTCTTAGTTCCAAGTTCTAAGTTCTGGCGACGACGTCGCCTCCTTCGGAGGCGCGTGTCGCCCGTCACACAATGGGTGGCTACGGCAAAACCAGCCACTGGACTGGTGGTGGCTACTCCCACGTTGCCGTTCAGGTCAATGGTAAGAGCGGAAAGCGAGGATGTTGCTGTGCCCGCCACAGTGGTAGTGGCAAAGTAAAGATTCCCTCCAGCGTTTCGGAAAGCCCATTGAGAGAAACCTGCGCCACTAGAGAGAGCGAGTTGAGAAGCAGTGGCAGAGGTTGGGTTGAGGAGCCAAGTGGGCGTGGTTGTCCCGATGCCGACGTTGCCTTCTATTATTAATCCATTTGACGGAGCCGCTGTGGTGTCGTAACCCGCTCCAAAACTTCCACCACCAGAAACCGACAACTTACTCCCTGGTGCCGTTTCCCCGATGCCGACGTTGCCGGTGGATTCAATCGTAACTATTTGGGTTCCTGGTGTTGCTGGAAACCCGCTGAAGAAAGCGAGGTCTGCACTATCTAAATAAATTTCTCCGTTACCACCTCCACTGGCATCGAATAATAATTTTGGCGACAACCCCCGCAGAATCATTTGTGCACCGCTAACGGTATCTGATAAGGCAAATGTTGTGTAATTAGTATCGTAGTTAGCTGTAAGAACAGACTCTCCGACATGCAATTTGACCTCAGGCTCCGTCGTCCCGATGCCGACGTTTCTACTCGAATCCACCACCAGTCCATTCCCGCCTACTGTGAGAAGTGAAGAGAATAGGTTTGTTGAACTTGCTGTGGTGGCGAAGAAAGAAGTGGTGGTGGCGTTTGTCGTGGTGGAGTTGCCGTTAACTAACAGATTGCCGGTAATTCTTAAATTAGAATCTATCGTAGAACTTGCAGTTGAAAGGAAACCTTGTAAGAAACCGAGAGTGGTGGAAGTGGAGACACCCCATGAAGTAGGAGTCCAAGGAAAAGCGAAGAAGCTCGAGCCGGCAACATAGTCCGTGCCGGCGATGGCGGGGATGACACTGCCCGAGGTGTCGGTTTTCAGGAGAGCAGAAGTGATGGAAGAAATAGCAAGAGCGGTGGTCGTGGCATTAGTGGTAGTGGAGTTGCCAAGCAAATTTGTATTGCCTTGGACAGTCAGATTACCACCGAGATAAGTGTTGTGAGCGATGATATCATTGCCGATGAAGTTGTGCGTGCCTTCGACTTCGATGTCGTAAACACGTTCAGCAGGTTGTAGTTCAACTGCTACCACTCGCTCCCAGGCCGGATGTTTACCATGAGCCACGGCAATCATTGCTCCGGCTTTAATCTCACTTGCCACTATCCACTCCCCGCTCTTGACAAAATTTTGACCATCATATAACATGCGGGTATCAAGAAGTGTCCGTGGGCCAACCGAACTCCGACCGCTCGCAAGAGGACTGGTGAGGGAAGTAGCTCTAAGGGCACTTTTTGCTTTCTTGGTAAATGTATAGGCCTTCGCCGAGAGAGTACTTTCACGGAAATTTTTGTGCACTCCATATGCCTCTTGATGCGCCAATGAAAGTTTCCCAACACGACCGAAATGAATCTCTATATTTTCAAACTCGTGTTTGATGACGGATGCAATGTGCTTATTATAACCAGTGTATTCTTCATCTATCACTAATTCGTGTATACGCACGCCATGTTCCACCATGTGTCGTACAAGCGTCTCAATGCCCGCGCTAAAGAGTGCCACAATGAATCGCTTTCTATCATTGCAAGGAAGGGTGTTGCGTAATATATGCTTGAGTTTTTTGTCTATGGTAATGGAATAAGCATTTTCAGTATTGGCAATGGCAATCACGGAATCTTTGCCAAATTCTTCTATTTTGATCGACTGGTCAACCTCAAAGCGATATAACTTTTGGTTTTTGGTTTTAATCGGTTCAGGATATTTGGTGCGGACAAAATATGGATGATTCTCCGTCGTACGGATGACTCTACCGGAGAGTGTGGTCAAGCGATAGAGTGGTTTGATGCCCATGTTCATCAGAGCTTTGACTCGACTCCAGACGAACTGGCCACTAATCGGGTCCATGGAAGCGATCTCATCCCCTGCTGTGACATCCTTAATCATCACTTCGTCGTAGTTGTAATCTTCCTCTTTTTCTCCTTTTCTACCTTTTTTCTTTCCTCGCCCGCCATAGCCTTGGCGACGGCGGGTTCTTCGTCGCAGTCGAGTATCAGCAGTGACACAATGGGTCGCTACGGCAAAACCAGCCACAGGTGAAGTGGTGGCTACTCCCACGTTGCCGTTCAGGTCAATAGTGAGAGCCGAGAGAGATGAAGTGGCTGTCCCCGCCACAGTGGTCGTAGCAAAGTACAAGTTTCCTCCCGCATTTCTGAAAGCCCATTGACTAAATCCTGCTCCACTAGAGAGAGCGAGTTGAGAAGCGGTGGCAGAGGTTGGATTTAATAACCAAGTTGGAGTGGTGGTACCGATGCCGACGTTGCCTGAACTATCAACTACCAGGGCATTACCACCTACAGTGAGAAGCGAAGAGAATAGATTTGTTGAACTTGCGGTGGTGGAGAAGAAGTTGGTAGTGGTGGCGGAAGTGCCAGTGGCGTTGGTGAAGATGATATCGGTAAATCCTAAGGCAGTACCGTAAAGATTGGTGAAAGTCGCAGTGGTGGAGAAAAGGTTGGTGGTAGTGGCAGAAGTGCCGGTAGCTAGATCGAAAATAAGGTTAGAAAAGCTTCCCGTAGGACCAGAAATAGTAGCTCCGGTGAGAGTGGGGTTAGTAAAAGTGCCACCGTCAGAGAGTCTCGCGAGTCTGGAGGAATAGTTGTCTACATCACTCGAACTCTGGCGGGTCACGGTTGGGCGAGTATCAGTCAAAAGAACTTCTTCTCTCAAGGCCATCTGGTTTATAACCGGACCGGATGAATACACCACTACCGGAGAGTTTGTTCCACCAAAGCGAGGTGAAGCAGTATAAATTTGAGCGCGGACGTAGCTCTCCAGTTCTGTCTTGAGTTCACTTTTCAAAGATTCCAGATTTAAGAATTTTGACGATTCAGTTACTGCTATCGTCTGGGTGATTTGAGGTGGAGTAAAAGTCTCCGCCATCTTTAGTGGCGCCGAAGCAAAGAATGTTTTCTTTAGAGCAATATCCTTGAGATTGCGAAAACCGATAACAACATCGTCGAAGAATTTATCAATATTGCTGAAGATAGAAGTGGCAACCAACTGTTCCCCCTGAACAAGATTAGCGGGGATAGAGGTAAGAAACTTCTTGCCGGCATTTGAGATATTCTCTAAACTCTCTCGCACTTCAGTTGCAACCGAAGGGTTGGTGTGCTGAAGGGTAGCAAAGCCGGCACCTATGGAAACTAAAAGCGCCAGAGAGAGCGCTGTGAATTCTTTAAGTATGCGCGCATTCCAGATAGGTTCTACGTAACGACTCTTTTTTGACAGCTCGGGTAGCCGAGGTTTATCATCTTTTTCGTAAGTAAATACAGGATTATTGAAAGATCTCGCCTCGCCCGCCGTAGTCTCTGACGAAGGCTGGGGCAAAGCAATCGGGAGCGAAGCCGGAGAATTTTCGTCGTGCTGAAGTCTGTCATTCGAATTCTCCAAGGTCTCGCTCCTCAAGGTCGGACCTTGGGAATCAGTATTTAGGGTCTGACTTTTTTCCGCGAGATCTTTGGATTCAGAGATTAAAGATTTTTTTACTTTTCCAAATTGTCGATTTTTCTTATAATCCAATAAAGATGCAAAATCAACGTACCAAGTTTTACCAATTAATCGTCCGGAAATTTTTTTTGCACGACAAAGTTGTCCGATGTAGTCACTCGCGTAACCAATTTTTTCTGCTGCTCGGATAGCCGAGATATATTCTTTATCGTCCGAAAAAATAGGCCTATTCATCAACATAAATTATAAATCTCGGCTGTGGAAAAACCTATGAATAAACTGTGAAGAACTGGGGACAACTAAAGTTAGTTTATAGCCACTATGGACCAGCTGTTAACTTCAATAAATTGAATTCATAATTCAAAGTTAGAAGTCAGTATCCAGAACCTAGTACTTAAAACCCAATAAATTTTCATTCTCATCTAAACTTTAATAGATCATATAAATTTACATAAAATTGATTATGAATCATTAGTAAGGTTTATATAAATTTAGTATATGAAAGAGATATGTTTTTCTATTAAAGAAGCTGTAGATATATTAGTCGAGCAAATTTCCTACCTTTTCCTACCTAAAGACATCTTATGAGTTAATTTGCAAATTGAAAATTGAAAATTAACGAATAAGTCACTTATCCCCAATAAACATTGTTAAATTATACAAATTAATGCAATAATAATTACAAGTGATTAGCAATGTTTATATAAGATAAGTGTATGAAAGAACTATATTTTTCCATTAAAGAAGCCGCTGATATATTAGGAGTATCCACTCTAACTTTGCGTAACTGGGATAAATCCGGTAAGTTCCCTGCTCAAAGGCACCCTATGAACAATTATCGAGTTTATAAGCTTTCAGCATTAGAACATATTATCGAAGATATTGAAGGGGGTACTAACAAATCAAACGCCGAAAAACGCATCAAAAAACTTCTGATCAAACACGAAGAATAACTAACAACTTATATAATTTATCGCCTCTTGTTCTGTTTTCTCTCCCACATAATAATAATCCTATAGGATTATTATTATGTACTAAGTGTTCCATTTATTTATGTATCGAGTATTCCACTTATTTCAGCAACTCTTCAAAAATATTTTTTAAAACTTCCGGATTCGCGCGACTATTTGATTTTTTCATCGCTTGTCCCACCAGAAACTGAATCGGAGCGTTTTTATTTTCCTCCATTACCTCTTTCACAATTCTTTCTAAAATCTCTCTATCGCTAATTTGAATCAAATCTTTTTCTTCCGCAATAGTTCTTGGATCCGCATCTTCTTCTTGAATAATTTTTAAAATATCTTTAGCTCCGCGTGATGAAATCTTCCCCTCGTCAATCATCCTTATTACTTCTGCCATTCTTTCCGCAGAAATTATTTTTCTTAAATCACTCATGATATAATTCGACGCTAGTTTAGAAAGCTCGGTATCATTTAAGAGTTGCGCCGTTTCTTCAAACAGCATTCCCCACCCCGGCTCTCGAACGTAGATTTCTATATCCTCGTCCTTCAGTCCAAAATCTTTTTTATATCTCTCTCTTTTTTGCCAAGGCAGTTCTGGTATTGTCCGACGAAGTACCTCTGGCGCGAAATCGAGAATATCTTTGATAAAAAGTTTCGGTAAGTCAGGGTCTGGGAAATAACGGTAATCGTGAGACCCTTCTTTAACTCTCTGGGAGAATGTCTCCTCTTTTTCTTCATTCCATCCGCGTGTTTCTTGTTGCACCTCTCCCCCGCTTTCAAGAAGTCCGACCTGCCTGTCGAATTCATACTTGATGGCTTTTTCTACTGCTTTGAAAGAATTTAAATTTTTAACCTCAACCTTTGTTCCAAAAGGTCCGTCTTTGGAATCCAAACTTTTAAGATCGGACCTTGATACTGAAACGTTCGCTTCAACACGCATTTCCCCTTTCTCCATATTGGCTTCAGCAATACCGAGATAATTCAGCAGAAGTTGAAACTCTCGCGCAAATCGACCAGCCGTCTCCGAGTCATGGATAACAGGTTCGGTGACCAACTCAACAAGCGGCACACCCGCTCTATTGAAATCTAGTAGACTATCTCCGCTTTCGGTATGAATTGATTTGGCTGTGTCTTCTTCAAGATGAATACGGGTTAAGGCAACACCTAGGAGTGAGCCGCCTCGCACTAAAGGATGTTTGTACTGACTAATCTGATAACCTTTGGGAATATCGGGGTAAAAATAGTTTTTGCGGTCAAATTCAGTAAAATCAGCAATTTCTCCGCCGACTGCCAATCCTAGCCGGAGCACGCTTTGCACGGCCTCCTTATTTATGACTGGTAGAGTGCCCGGATAACCCATACAGACCGGACAAATATTCGCGTTAGGACGTTTCTCGTTCGAATCATTCTTAGAATTGCAGAACATCTTTGTCTTTGTCGCAAGCTCAACATGTATCTCCAGCCCAATAATCAAAGTATAATCCTTCATGATTTTAATTTTTTGTTAAAACGTCGCCGAACTCTTTAACCAACTTGTCATCTAATATAGAAATTGGAAACACATATTTAGTAATTTTTTTCAAGAGTTTAAGTTTTCTTTCTTGTTCTCCTTTGGAAAGAGTGTCTGTTTTCGTCAAGACAATGAATTCCGGCTTTCCCATTATATCTTTATTATAGAGCTCAAGCTCGTTTCGAACCACTCTGTAAGCCTTGATTGGGTCATCAATTTCAGAGGAAATACAATGAACAAGCGCTTTGGTACGCTCGATGTGACGCAAAAATTTATGTCCCAGGCCCCTACCTTCGGCCGCTCCTTCTATTAGTCCGGGAATATCGGCCAAAATAAGTCCATAAAAGTCTCCTAAGGCCGGCTCAAATGTAGTAAAGGGAAAATCCCCCACCTTAGAATGGGCACTAGTTAGAGAGTTGAGAAGACTTGATTTGCCGGCATTCGGCAAGCCGATGATACCAATATCAACGACCAGCAGAAGTTCAATATGGAAGTCAGCTTCTTCTCCCGAGACGCCGGGAGTAGATTCTTGTGGACGGATATTGGTTGAACCCTTGAAGTGTTCGTTGCCCAGACCGCCTCTGCCACCTCGTAGCAATAGTATTTTCTCACCATCCTTCAACAGTTCGAATGAATGTCCAGTCGTGAGATTGGTCAAGCGTGAACCGACAGGTAGTTTTATTAACACATCTTTTCCAACTCCGCCCTGTTTGAGATCTTTGGCACCGTCTTCCCCGCGCCCGGCTTCAAACTCTTTAATATTGCGATAACTAGAAAGAATACCGATATCACGTACTGCCAAAGCATAGACATCTCCGCCTTTGCCACCGTTACCACCCGAAGGACCACCATACTCTTTACCCTTCTCATGTCGCCAGCGCACCACCCCGTCACCCCCACGGCCGGCTTTCAAATGGAGAGTCAGTTCGTCTATAAACATATGCCACCACTCTACCATATTTTCCCATACATTATAATTATCCTATAGGATTTTTATGATGTATAATAATAGCGTAAAATTAAACAGAATTAGATATTGATATATGAGTACCTTAGAAGAGAAAAATAAAAGTCTGGTCAGACGTACTGAATTGCAAGAAATTATTCTACAGACAGTAGCTACTGCTGGAGTGATTGGTATCGGCCTTATTGCGCCAAACGTAGTGGTAGCCCTTCATAAACTTGGTCTCATCCCCCATCTTAGAAAAAGAGAGGTCGTTAAATCAACGCTAAGTCGCTTGAGAAAAAAGGGATTGCTTATCTTTGTAGACGGGCATTATTCTCTAACAGAAACAGGAAAGAAAATCTTAAAACACTGGCAGATGACTGATTATAAGATTAAACAACCAAAAAAGTGGGATAAAAAATGGCGAGTGGTCATCTTCGACATACCTGAAAAGAAAAGATCGGTTCGCACCGAGATTCGAAGAATTTTTATTAAAGCGGGGTTTTATCGACTACAAGATAGCGTCTGGGTTTATCCATACAATTGTGAAAATGTAATCGGATTAATGAAAACTGATTTAGGAATCGGCAAAGATCTACTCTACATGATCGTGGACCAAATAGAGAATGACCGCCATCTGTGCTTGGCATTCGGTCTTTCTTAATACACCATAATTATCCTATAGGATTATTGTGATGTATATGGAAAAAATTAAAATATAATATATATCAAGGAAGAATTAGAAATTTGAAGCAATCTCCGCAAGCTTCAAAAGGAGTTAGAAATTTAGAGCAATTTCCGCAAGTTTTATAGCACTTTCTTTGGATTCAGCTGTACACATGAATCCAGAACGGTGGCAGAACAAAGCTCCCGAAACATTGCTAGCTTTTTCGAATTCAATCCCTCTTCTAGTTCGCCATGCTTCCGGTAACGCCTTGCGAGACTCGAAAGTCGCCATACTCTTTCTGATAGCCAATACTTGCCATGATTGGGTATCTCCGCGAAAAAGTATTGCGTAAGTCGGTTCAACAAATTTCACAAGAGTGTTCATCACCAGCTCTCGGCCGAAATCATATTCTTCATTAACTATAATAATTTTTTTGTCCACTGATTCCGTATATGATTTCTCTACTATTTTTGCTCCTTCAAATATATCGGCAGTTATATTAATTTCTCGTTTAATGACTGATTGTGCCAAATGCACCGCTTCCATAAATCTCTCATCCCAATTCTTTTCTTCTTTCCACGTTGGTCGGAATTGATCTATTATCGAATTTATCGTGAATGGAAATGAGCCCGGAATCTGGGAAGAGACTATATTTTGTCCATTATCAAGCGCGTCTACATACTGCGCAATTGTATAATCAATTTTCTCTGCAATCTCCACGGAACCTGAAACCTCTTTTCCAAATTTCTTCCATACTAAACCGAATGATGCATACGGAATACCGTTCTTTCTCTCCCCCGCACCGCCCATCTGATGGTGGTCAAATCTATTTTTTTCTTTATCATATACGTTCCCAACATCAACAACGTAATCACCTTGAGCAATTATCGATTCATCACGTGTCCTTAAAATCTTGCAATTCTCTTTTCCTAAAGCAATTAACAACGTTGCAACCGCAAAGACATCATCCGTGTGAAATTTCGCATTATGCGTTATTATTTTTATCATATTGTTTTTTAAACCAAGAAATTATCAGCACGAAAGCGAAAGAAGTCAGGGACATTGTGGGAATGGTGATGTAGCCGAACTCCTTAACATATACCCTTGAGCAGGCGCCGCCTTCGGCAGTGCACGGCAGAAGAGAGACACCACCAAGTTCGAAGTATGAGTGATAAAGCGCTACTATAGTTCCCAATATCGCTAACGGTACAATATACTTGAAGACAGCGCTATCATTCTTCCACAAAGACACGATTAGAATCACCGGCAGTGGGAATAAGAAAATCCTCTGCCACCAACACAATATGCACGGTTCAAAACCAACGATTTCTGAATAAAAGAGACTGCCAAGTACAGCACCAAGAGAAATAATCAAAGCCAAAACTGTCGCCTTTTTTCCAAACCAATTAGTCATATCCCTTCCCCAAGAATTCTTGAAAATTAAAGTGAAGACAATAAAAATAAAAAGAAAATGAGAGAGAAGAACAGCGTATGGCACTAATGAAGTAATTTTCTCAACCATCACTTATTAATTTTCGACCGGTAACGGACAGTTGGTCAGCTCGCTCAAGCGCGCTAGAGATATTTCCCCACTCTCACGAATCGTCGTAGTACCGGTGATAAAATCCCAAGTGGGATAACCAGTCACTCCTTGATCTTTACAGATCGGAAGTTGATTCTTGCCATCCGGAGTAGAACACTCCACGTATGGCAAGAGTCTGGCTGAATTACCAAATAAAGCTTTCTGATTCTGACAATGTGAACACCAGAAAGCCCCGTAGAAAATAGCTCCTTTTTCCGCGAGACATGACGCAAAATCATCTAATTTACCTGGTTTGGTCGGCGCCATGATAAGCCAGACAATACCGGCAACCAAAAGTGCGCCACCTACTAACCAGACCAATTTATTCTTCATATTGACATTATAGACGAAAAGGCATTATTGAACCAGAGTTTCCATTCCAACCCATATAAACGCAAACATTATCATCATTCTGATGGTAAAACCTAAGGCAGTTAAGACGAAATAACGCGTCGGAGACATGCGAAAAATACCCATCGCAATATTGACTGGTAGAGACGGTAAAACCGGTACGGACCGAAGAACAAGAAATATTATTTCATCGTACCAAGCGCCCTTGAAACGACGATTTGTTTTTTCGATATCATCCCAAGAGAATCGAAGATATCTTTTAAATTTCTCGATAAAAGGTTTGCCACCGAAATAAGCCATGCCATAAGTGAGAAACGAGCCGATAGCTCCTCCCACTCCGGCTGGGACAGCGACAAAAAAGAAAAACTGGGAAATAATAACATGAAAGGAACTAACTTTGAGAAACAGAAGTTGACCGGATATTAACGCAACGTAAGGCAAGACAGCCGCTAATTCATTTAGAAGAGAGAGTCCGAAAAGAGCCATGGCGCTCGTGAAGTCCGGCTTGAGCACCATATCTTGAATGACGTGAAAAAGATTATACGACAGCTCCATATGGATTAAAATCTATATGTCTTATCATTACGACGATCTATATTAATAATAGAGACTTTTGTCTCGTGTTTATAAAAAATGATTCTTATTTTACCTTTTCGCGCCCGAAAAACGTCATGATATCCTTGTAACTTTTTTATATCAAGATCGTGCCAATTGAGAGAAGCAATCTTTTCAATCAAAACTTCAAGAACGACTTTTTCTTCCCTATTAAACCTTGAGAGTAGTTTTTTAAGAACGGGCATTTATTGCGCGGAGCTCTCTTAAAACTTTTTTTGCATCAACGCCATTCTTATTTATTTTAGTGAAGTCAACGACTGTTTCCCAGAGCTCGTTGACTTCATCGAGAGATGATATCTTAAACAAGGGCTTGGATTTCTTTACCACTATAAAAGACTCCCCCTTTTCTGTACGAGAAGCATACTTTTGCATATTTTCTCTCAACTCTTTGAGTCCTAAAATTTGTGTTTTCATAACACACTAAGTTTATCTCAAGATAAACTTTAAGTCAATAACCTTTTATGCTCCATGGCATTTTTTATATTTTTTACCACTGCCACAGGGACAGGGGTCATTCCTGCCGACTTCGGCTTTTTTAGAGACAGTGGAACGGGAAGTATCGGACAATGCCTTGGCCTCTATTTCTATCGGAGCTGCTTTATACGAGATGGCGGCTTCGAGATTAAGCGCTAGGACAAACTCGGCAACTTGTCTGGCGATTGATATTTCCATATCTCTAAAAAACCTCAAACCATCTTTCTTATACTCGACCAGAGGGTCGCGCTGGCCATAAGCGCGCAAGTTCACGGAACTGCGCAGATATTCCATCATCTCCAAATGGTCAACCCAGAACAAGTCTATGGTCTGAAGAACAATTCTGCGCAAGACTTCCAGTACTCCAAGAACATCGAAATTTATCTTTGATATTTTCTCATCCACCTTCTCTTTCATGTCCGGGTCAAGACGCTCTACCACTTCGGCCAAATATTCTTTGACTTCAGACTGGCCGCCGACCAGAATCTTGCGTCGCCGACCGTAGATTACCCCTCTCTGGAAGTTAAGCACGTCGTCGAATTCTAGAACATGTTTGCGTGCGTCGAAATTGAAACCCTCTATTTTCTCCTGCGCCTTCTCTAAGGAACTCGTGATAAGTTTGTTTTCTATTGGCTCGTCTTCGGGAATATTGAAGCGTCCCATCATTTTTTTAATAGCATCAACAGCAAAAATACGCATCAAAGAATCTTCGAGGGAAACAAAAAACTGCGTTTCGCCCGGATCTCCCTGTCTGCCGGAACGTCCGCGCAACTGGTTATCTATACGTCGCGCATCATGCCTTTCGGTACCAAGGACAAAGAGTCCACCAAGAGCTTTAACCTCTTCATAAGTATCTGATGTGCTGGGATTACCACCGAGTTTAATATCCACTCCCCGACCAGCCATGTTGGTGGCAATAGTGACTGATCCCTTTTTGCCGGCTTGAGCGATAATTTCACCTTCTCGTTCATGATTCTTGGCATTTAGAATTTCATGTTTTATCCCTTCATTCTTGAGATATGTCGATAAGAGTTCGTTATGTTCTATGGAGACTGTACCGATCAAAATCGGTTGACCTTTCCTATTCAACTCACCAACCTTTTTGGCTACTGCCTTCATTTTGCCCGCTTGGGTTTGAAAAATCAGATCACCAAGGTCCTTACGAGCTATCGGCATGTGGGTTGGAATAGCAAAAGTTTCCAAACCATAAACCTTATAAAATTCTTCTTTAGAAGTGAGAGCAGTACCAGTCATGCCAGAAAGCTTCTGATACATACGAAAATAATTTTGGAACGTAACAGAGGCAAAGGTGCGGCTTTCTTCCTTAATGCGCACCCCTTCTTTGGCCTCTATCGCCTGATGCAAACCTTCCGACCAGCGCCTGCCGGGCTGAAGGCGTCCGGTAAAAGCGTCCACGATTATTATTTCATTATCTTTGACCACATATTCTTTGTCTTTGTGGTATAGAGCTTTGGCTCTAGCGGCCGTTTCCAAATGATGCACATATTTGACACCTCCTTCGGTATAAATATTTTCTATACCGAGAAGTTTCTCCGCTTTGCTGATTCCACTGTCTGTCAGAGAAACCGTACGAAGTTTCTCATCAACGACAAAATCCGGCCCCTCTTCAAGTTCTCGGGCAATTTTGGCAAATTTTTCATAAAGTTCTCCCGCGGCGCCGGTGTTGCCAGAAATAATGAGAGGGGTCCGCGCCTCATCAATCAGAATAGAATCAATCTCATCAACAATAGCGTAATGGTATTCTCGTTGAGAAAGATCTTCTTTGTTGTACAGCAAATTATCACGCAGATAATCAAAGCCGAATTCATTGTTGGTACCGTAAGTAATATCTGCCTGATAAGCTTCTCTTTTTGTAGCTGGCCTTAAGAACTCATGAACAACATGGAAAAAGCCTAATTCGTCGCGTTCTTTATCCTTGTTGGTGTGCTCTCGGTCATAGATAAAAGATTCGGCATGATTAAGCACTCCGACAGAGAGCCCAAGGTAATCATAAATTTGACCCATCCAGACAGCGTCACGACGCGAGAGATAATCGTTGACAGTAACGATATGCACACCCTTACCTTCGAGTGCCTTGATATATGCCGGCAATACGGCCACCTGCGTTTTCCCTTCACCAGTCTTCATCTCTGCAATACCTCCTTTATAAAGAGCGATGCCCCCAAGCAACTGAACATCATAGTGTCTCTGACCGAGAGTGCGCTTAGTTGCTTCTCGCGCAACGGCAAAGGCCTCCGGCAATATATCATCGAGAGTCTCTTTTTTTGTCAGCCGATTCTTAAACTCCAACGTTTTCTCTTTTAATTCGTCCGGCGAAAGAGCTTGCAGAGAGGATTCAAACGCATTGATACGCTCGACCAGAGGTTGCCAAGAAAGGAGCTCTTTCTTCTCCGGGGAACCAAAAAGATTCCTTAAAAAGGCCATAAGGCGCTTATCTTACCATGTTTGAGACTATCACCCAAGACAAGTAAAAAGAAAAAACACTCTTGCGGGAGTGTTTTTTCTTTAAGAGCAAAAATAACTATGCTCGCTTCTTCTTTGAAGACTTTTTTTTCTTTGCCATTGTGTTGTCCCAACATAATGTCGGGAAATTATTATTAATGTCTGCGCAGATAATTATTTATCAAAATGATTTGTCTGCGATCATATTAAGTATCGTACTGAAAGTCGATACATACAATAGAGAAAAAGAAAAAAGTGTGGATAACTTTTTTTTAAAAATTAATTTTCAATTTACAATCTGTTCGAGATATTGTCGATAAGTATCAGCATTCGAAGGATCAAGTCTCATGCGACTTAGAAATAAGTCTCGAACCTTATCTATCCGTCCATTCGAGTGGTAGGCGTTCACAATCCGATCGTCGAAAACTACTTCCCTTTCCGTCAGTTGACTGATCATTTTATTTTCAACCACCCTGTCGCCTACATAGATCGCTCCAATCAAATAAATCAATTTGGCTTCCGCATATTCTGGTGCCAATTCATATGCTTCTCTAAATACTTCGAGCGCTTTAATCGGCTCTTTCTGATTTATATAGACGGCGCCAATTTCAAAATATATCTGTTGTTTGCCGGACATCAGTTCTTTAGCACGTTCAAGGTAAATAAGAGCATCATCAAGAAAACCAAAAGAAGAAAGGAATGATCCAGTTATCAACTTGTAACGAGCGTCTTTTTCCAAATCTTTCGTCTGTTTCAGTACAGCATCTTTCGCGAAGGAAAAGAACTCATTCTTCTCCTCTGTGGAAACATCTCCTGTCACAACGGTAACCGAGTTAGCGACTATATGTTCTGCCACTTCCGATCGGCCAAGATGCGAAGTATTGTAAGCCTTTTTAAAATATTGGATAGCGGCAGTGGTTCCTCCAGGCGTATGGACAGATTTGAGAGCTTCGATCAAAAAAAAGTTTGTCATAATCGGCTTGGTATTGACGAAATAAATAGAGAGGAGTAAGAAAATAGACACGATTGGTATAGCAATTCTTTTTATCTGAATATCACTTATCGACCGTTGCCAAAACAGTTCACCGCTAGATCTCGAATGCACGTAAGCAAGCAGTGAGAAAAATAGAACGTAACTTATCAGATGGTCGAAGACGAAAAAGTTGTGAAAGAAGTATGCCACCACGAGACCGGTAAGAATGGACTTTTCGATGTGAGAGAACTGATCTGACCCGCCATCAAACTGGCGGGCAGGTTTCCAGATGAGGTAAAGAAGAGCAAGGTAGAGAGCCAGATAAGACAATAGACCGAGGAGACCGCCCGCAACTGCCCAGTCAAGAAAGATGTTGTGCGCACGGTCAAACCATGGTTCTAGGCGAAACATCTCCGGGCTATAATGTTCTTGAAAAACATAACTGAAATTCTCCTGTCCCCAACCGAGAAGCGGTCGTTCTTTAATTCCTTCTAGCGCCATAGGCCAAACGAAATATCTGCCCTGTTTCTTAACCTCATCCATATTCAGAGAAGTAAAACGCGAAAGTACCGGACTGTTTTTTATAAATGTCGCATTCTTAAATATAGCGAAACCTCCAACTAAAACTACGAGTCCCACTAAGACGGCGATGCTTATTTTTCTGACAAGATGGTCCTCTTTATTTCTGATATTGAGCACCGCCAGAATAAACAAGCCCACAAGCAGACCGAGAATAGCTCCGCGAGTAGCTGTGTAATATAGAATAAATATCTGCGCTAAAATAAGTAACCCATAAACCCATCTTAATGCAACGCTCTTCCGCTCGCGCCAGAGGAAAAGTATGGCAATAAAGATATGGAAAAGCATATAAACAGCGAGATATATGGCGTTGCCTAAAGTGCCATCCACTCTCACCCCGCCCTGGTTTATTGTTTTTAATCCAATAATCTGCAAGACACAATATAAAACCATCAAGAATGAAGCGACAAGTGTTGTGTTCCACCACCTTCTCCAATCAATCTCTTTAAAGACCGAGGAAGTAATTACAAAAAACATTCCCAAATGAAGAAGGGTGACAAAGCCCTCCATACGCTCGAAGTTCGACCAGAAGCTCTTGATCGGAGCCACGCCGAAAAGATCAGCCAAACCGATGATGACCAAAAAACTTAAGACTGTGTAGAGAATTATAGATTTCTTAGGACGATAGTTGGTTTCGAGCAGAGCAAGCAGCACCCAAGCAGCAAAAACTATTTCAACAATAATTCTCCAGGCAAAAGCTTTGGTGGTAATAAACGGGAAGAAAAGGGAGCTAGATACAAGAAACGGAATAAACGGGACTAGGAAAAGTCCCGTAAAGACAACATTTCGCAGTATTTGTTTATTCATCTTCATTATCTTATCATGGTACCAATATATGTCGGATTTGCGAAATTGGGTTTATACCAAGCTACGCCAAAGCGAGAGCTTTTTCAAGTCTGATATGATCTACCTGACTAAGAGTGGCTTTTGGCTTTTTTTAAGTCAAGGTGTTGCAATGCTTTCCGGTTTTCTCCTTTCTATTACTTTCGCAAATTTTTTCCCGAAAGAATCGTTTGGTACCTACAAATTCGTTCTCTCGATGGTGGCAATCTTGGGAATATTTTCTTTCACTGGACTAAACACCTCGATTGTTCAATCGGTGGCACGCGGTTTCGGAGGGTCTCTCCGACAGGGCTTTCGCATTAATTTAAAGTGGGGCATCGGTGTAGTCTTGATAGGGCTAGGTCTCTCTATTTATTATTATATAAACGACAATGTACTCTTAGCTTTCTCATTTCTTCTGGCTGCCCTACTATCCCCCTTGACCACAAGTGCCAGTCTCTATGGCGCATATCTTATGGGTAAGAAGGACTTTAGAAGAAGCACAACCTATAGCATAATAAGAAATGCTGTCCCTGCACTAACTCTCATCATAGCTCTTCTACTGACTAAGAGTCTCGAAATCATCATTGCTGTCTATTTCATCGTCGGAGCGCTTGTATCGTTATTTCTCTATCAGAGAACTACACATGCATACCGAAACGACAATAAGAAAGAAGATCCGGATATTCTCTCCTATAGTGGACATCTAAGCGTCATGGATACCATCGGAAATATTGCTAACTTTCTTGATAAAATTCTTATCTTCCACTACCTCGGCGCAGCCCCTCTTGCCATTTACGCATTCGCTATCGCTCCCGTCGAACAACTCCAAGGAGGAAAGAAAATATTAAGCACTTTAATTCTGCCAAAAATAAGTGAGCGACCTTTTGAAGAATTACAAAAGTCTGATCCGCGGAAGGCCTTATTACTCACTGCCTATGCTCTCGGACTTGCTTTCTTGTGGGTAATTCTTGCTCCATACTTTTATAAACTATTCTTTCCACAATATCTGGATTCGGTTTTCTACTCACAGATTTACTCCTTCACCCTACTGGCAATCTCCGGCACAATATTCAATGAAACATTGATAGCTCATAAGAAGCAGAAGGAATTGTATCTGCATCGTACTATTGTTCCTATAGTTCAAATAGCGCTTTACTTTGTACTTCTTCCATCTTTCGGACTTATGGGTCTTGTCGTGACACATGTCATTATAAGATCTTTCGCTAGTCTCTTGAGTTATTATTTCGTTAAATATCCCTTAAGTTGAAATAAATAATATGTCATATATATATAAGACAGGAAGAATTGAACTGCGAGAACAGATAAAGAAGTATTCTTATTATATAAAGGGAGACGTGCTTGATGTGGGTGCGGGGAATTATTCCCGTTACGTTGACTTATTTAATTATGATAAGTACGCTAGAATGAACGTTCGACCTGGGGGGAACACTGACGTCGTAGGACGCGTTGAAAATATCCCCTGCTCCAACAATTCTTTTGACTCAATAGTGTGCACGCAAGTATTGGGAGATGTCTACGAACTACATAAAGCATTCTCCGAACTTTATCGCGTCCTTAAGCCCGGCGGAATACTGCTTGTGACAGAGAGCCTCTTTGACCCGCTCCACGACGAGCCGCATGATTTTTGGCGTTTTACCGAACACAGTTTTAAACGTTTGGCCGAGGATGCCGGACTTAAAGTTCTTGTCATAGAAAAACGCGGTGGATACTTTAGCGTGCTAGCTCAACTCAAGGCAAGATACTGGATAGAGCGTCTTGGTGCAGGCAAGAAGTGGTTAGACAAACCTCTAAGTTTCACTCTCAAGATATGCGGTATTTGGGCGCGTTTTCTTGACCGCAAAGATAAAAGTCGAGCCAATAAATTATTTACTCACGGCTATATTCTCATCGCGCGTAAACATGCTTAAAGTAACCACCAGTTGGGATGACGGTGATATTTTGGATAAACGACTATCTGATTTGTTGTCACGTTACGATGTTAAAGGAACATTCTATATCTCAAAAAACTATCGTCCAAAGCGATTACCTGACTCGGAGATCAAAGAAATTTCTAAGTGGCATGAGATTGGTGCCCATACTCTCACTCATCCTGATCTTCGCATAGCAGGGACGGAGGAAATTCTTGGCAGTAAAGAGTGGCTCCAAAATTTACTGAATTCAGAAATCAAAATGTTTTGCTACCCCAAAGGAGTTTTCGATGATAAGGTTATTCAGACAGTGAAAGACGCAGGATTTCTAGGAGCACGTACTACCATATTAGGAGCTCTCACTTTTTCTGACTCATTTCTTATACCCACCACAATTCAAGTGTACCCGTTTCCATTTCGACCTAATTTAAGAAAATTTCTTCAACCCTACCAACAAAGAGCCCCCGCTCTAAAAAAACTTGATGTACCCATACTATCGATGTATTCATGGTTAAGCATGGCAAAAGCCACCTTTGATGTTGCCTTGCAAAATGGTGAGGTATTTCACTTATGGGGACACTCTTGGGAAATTGAAAAATACGACATGTGGGAAGAGCTGGAAAAATTTCTTCAGTATATTAGAAATCGGAAAGATTGTACTTATCTGACAAATAGCGAACTATTGAAATAATATATTCCATATTCTACTAAATAAGCTCACCTTTTTAGGAACAAAAGCTTTCCCCATTTCTCTAATCTTAGTCAGCTCTTCTTTTATATTTCCTATATCTAGTCGTCTTTGAGTAATCAGTTGGTGAATATCTTTTTGTTTCCAGGAAGGTTTGGAGGAAACTACATCCCAGTTCTCATCATATGGGTACTCTGACAATTTAATAGGATAACCTACAGAACTTTTGTAATATCGATTTATATTGAAGAAAAAACCATCAACCATGATGTATTTATGTATAAAATTAAAATATTTCTTGATTACCTCAAAGTTCATCTCCATCATGGATCGAGTGTTGATAAATAGATCTATCTTCAAATCTTCCACTATCTTATACCAAGGTGGGACGATAATAAAATCATATGCTTCAATATCATCCCTGCTTACAAATTTGCCATTAATTTGATCACAGAGTAAAAATTTGAGATCTGGGAAATGCTTACTCAAATAATAGCTAGACAACAAGTTGGCTTCAGGAAGGTCGATGAGAATATATTTGCAATTATGTTTTGCACGAATCTTCTGGGCCAAAGAACCATAACCACCCCCAATCTCACAAATGTAATTTACTTTAGTCTTCGAGAAGACCAAAATTTCCAATTCATGCAACCATTTGATATGAAAATTCTGTCCACCATCTATAAATAAATTACCAACTTTAAAGAAAGTTTGGGAATTGCCAATATTTTTATCTGTCAGATTCGAGAGAACGTATTCTTCTCCCAATTCATTTACCAAGTCCTGAAAAATTTCCTTTTGCTCCTTGTCGGAATACTGGTCATCTAAACCTAGAGATAATTTGTTATTTCTGAAATTCTCGAGATTCTCCGGACTATATAGATGCTTTCTCTGATCAAACTTCTTCCAGTGTTTGCTTTTCTGGATACTGTCATATTCCCCCATCGACTTTTTAAATGCCTTGAAGATATCCATAAGTCTCATTATACTAGATGTCTGTGACCATACCCGAAAATCGGCCCAAAATACTAGGCGTCATCCCGGCCCGTTCAGGCTCTACTAGGATTAAGCACAAAATGCTCGAGAGTATATTGCCGAACAAAACTCTTGTTCAGCTTACATTTGAACGCAGTAAGAAAGCAAAAATATTGGACGAACTCATCGTGACCACTGATTCTGATGAGATAGAAAAAAATGTTAGAGATGTTGGCGGTCGAGTGATTCGCTGGCCTCTGCCTCTAGCTTCTAAAAATGGGACCGAGGGCGTGGCTTTAGCACTAGAGCAGTTTAAAGACTTTACTCCAGATATCGTTGTTAATATCTGGGGAGATGAGCCACTCTATCCCCCCGAAGCTATAGACGAATGCGTCAATCTTCTTATAAAAGATCCGGAACTTCAAGTCAGTAGTGTGGCTGATCGTATCACTGATGAAGTAATGGTCGTTGAACCAAGTATCGTCAAAGTTCTGACAGATCTCAACAACAACGTCCTATCATTCTCCAGAGCCACTGTACCATTCCCCTACAATCCTAAATCTTCTTACGATCATTACCACATCATCGGTGTTATGGCTATGCGACTTGAATTCCTTCATAAATTTCTCAAACTCCCTCAAACCCCGCTTGAACTACGCGAAGGGATAGAACAATTCCGCATCCTCGAGCACGGATTCCGCATGGGTATTGTTAAGGGTAATTATCGCAACTTAGGAGTTAACACTCCAGAGGAACTAGAAAAAGTGCGCGCTATAGTAGCTGGCCGAACTTAAAGAAAGCCGAATACTTGACTTATTTTATATATGTGATAGGATTAGGTTGAAATTGAACTTATGGTCTGAAGGGAGGCCCAGATGCGAGGTATTGTGCTTGTTGCTGCGGATTTCGCCCCCAGCACAGCACTGGGGATGGTGGCTGAAGAATTGCGGAGTAGAGGCGAATCCGCCACCTTCATCTCCGGAAAAGGAGAGATCGTCTTGCCGGAAGACACGACTGTCGTCATAGCCGGCATGGCCCACAGTCCAGAGATGGCTCAAGGAGAGCTTGGGGCTCTGCGACAAGCCGTCCGCAAGGGAATACCTATTGGACTCTACGCGGACACATTCGACTGCGCAGGCAGAGAGTGGTTCGCGGAAGCGAGGAAGAACACCCAGTTTCTCATCGTCCCAACTGAAAAGGAGAAGACGAAAGCACTGGAACTCTTCCCTCGTGCTAACATCGTGGCGACTGGGAACCCGCTCTGGGAAGCAAGTGTTTTCCCAGAGTCCACCCGAGCAGAGGTACGCAAGAGAATTAGTATGACCGAGGATCAGATTGTCATCTTCTGCCCTCTCCGCAAGGAGAGCCACATCAATCGCGAACATCTCTGGTTGGTCAGACAGGCTCTCGAGAGGATCGACAACGAAAAGATCCTCGTGGTGGTAACGGGACATCCGGGCGACGAGACCTACAAGGAGAACCCGGACGCCTATCGCCCACTTTTCCCAGCCAACGCAATTCAGCTTGTCGGCACGACGCTGGTCAAGGAGTTGCTACCCGGGACGGATGTCGTGATCGGCGCCGGCTCTGGTGCCGGCATCGATGCCATCTACCAGCGAGTGCCTGTCATCGACGTGATGACAGAGTTGGTGCTCAACGAGGTTGAGCGTCTGCATCGCCGGCGTGTCTGGCAACCAGTCGAGGATGGATCCTCGATCGGCATCAAAAACGTCGAGGAACTCGTTTCAGCTCTTGAGCAAGTAACCTCCGGCGCTGGGAAGGACAGGCTACTCGCGGCGCAAGAGAAAGCGTATCCGCGACCGACTCACCCCAAGCAAGCAGTGCACGCAATGGTGGCTGAAATCCAGGAATGGATCTAGGCCGCCCGAGGGCGCCCCGACCTAACAAGGTCGTGGGCGCCTTCTTTAATTAAATTTTTTGCCAATTACCTCGGCAATCCCCTTCAACTTAACTATTAAAATTTCTAAATCTTCCGGCGAGAGTGCTTGGGAACCATCACAGAGAGCCTGCGCTGGATTGTCATGCACCTCCACGATAATTCCGTCCGCGCCCACAGCACAAGCGGCAAGCGCCAGCGCCGGTACAATATCACTCTGTCCCGCCGCGTGACTAGGATCAACGATGACCGGCAAATGTGTTAATTTTTTGAGTATCGGTACCGCAGAAATATCAAGTGTGGCTCGAGTAGTGTCTTCAAATGTCCTGATACCTCGCTCACAAAGAATAACGTCTTTATTTCCGCCCTTAAGAATATATTCGGCAGCCCCCAATAATTCATCGATCTTTGCCCCCACACCTCGTTTTAAAAGCACTGGCTTTCTTATAAGACCAAGTTCCTTGAGTAGGGTAAAATTCTGCATATTCCGCGCGCCAACCTGAAGAATATCTACGTGCTCTAGCATTTGCGGAATATACCTTACATCCATAATCTCCGAAACTACTGGCATATTTAGTTCTTCTGAAATCTCTTTCAGATACTTTAATCCTTCTTCTTCTAACCCTTGAAAACTATAAGGCGAAGTTCTGGGCTTATAAGCTCCCCCGCGCAATATTTTTGCTCCTGCCTTATGTACTGCTTCTGCAATACTCTTCAGTTGATTTCTGCTCTCGACAGCGCATGGGCCAGCCATGATAGTGAAATTATCACCACCTATTGTCACACCACTTACTTTTATCCGAGTAGCTTGGGTCATAGAAGTATGCGCCACAAGTGGATATGGGGTGGTCTTTGTTTCTTTATTCATGTAATAGAGACATCATAACAACAATTCTTCTAACTTATCAACAACCCATTTACTGCCGTTTTTGTACGGGTCGCCGAAATATCGTTCTTGTAAATCCTTAAGAGTATCTACTGATACGGTTCTCACACTTTTTATCTTCTGTATAAATTCATCGGGATTCTCGGCGAAGAAAGAGTGCTCCTTATCGTAATCCTTAAGATCGAAATAGTCCCCCCACTTAACAGTATTAAAGAAAATGGGAACCTTGAGTTTAAAGAGACCCTCGAGAACAACAGTACTGTGAGCGCCGACAACTACATCATTTACCCCAATCGCCTCCTGTAATCCACTTTCTACAATTTTTATATCATCCCGTTTCAGGAAGTCGGGTCTATGTTCCAAGAGCCAATCTTTGAATCCATCTCGATACTGACGAAATGTAATAGAGAGTTTGATATCAGATCGATCAAGTAATGTTTCAAGATAAGGCATCACCTCTCTCGGTAAGGCCGGCTGTTCCGAGACAAAAAGTACTTTAATAGGTTCTTGGTCATTGATCGTTGGTCGTTGGTCATTGGCAAGTTTTTCCAGCGGTCGCATAGGGCCGGAAACATAGAGCTGTTCTGGACGATAGGCTTTGCCATTTTTTATGTAATATTCTTTCCACCATTCGCTCCAAACACCATACTTATCAAGCGTTAATGATTTTTCACCGTCAAAACCGGGTAAGAAATCGTAGACATTGTAATATCGAGAGGCGACCCCGTGGAGAATACCAACTGTCGGTATATTGTTCAGTTTACAACCAAGAACCGCGTGGAAATTACGGTCTAGAGCCGCCGTAAATAATCCTGCTCTGACACCGATAGTATGTAAAATCCATTTCATAATCCGTATTGCCCATATATCATCATAAACAGTCTTTAGGTAATGGGTTGCGACAAGAAATTGAAACTTGCCCTCTGGATCTTGTCGAGAAGCAGAAAAACGAGGTTTGTCCGAAAAGACAGCAAGAAACTTCCCTAAAAAAGCCACAGCTTCAGAGTAGATTACTGGACGCTTTCGGATAAATACATGTTGCAATACTTTTTTCCAAGACTCCAAACTCCTGATAAATTCAACAAAAGGAATTTTTCTTTGTCGCAATTCTTGGTAGACAAACTTCATCCTAGCATCATAGTCCTGTGACTTTTCGAACTTATCGCCAATAAATACCATCATTCGTCGCTTGCGTACCATTAAAATAGGTATACAAAGAATGGTAATAAAAATTTGAAGAAGAATACCAAAAGGAAGCGACGCCGAAGTTTTAAATACCGGCTCACGAAGTATATTTATCGTAGAGCCATACGCTTCAAGATAATAAGAAAAAAGACTTTTAAACGGAGGCTTGTAGAAAGTCACACTATGAAAATTCTTTAGATATGTAAGTAATTTCTTGTATTGTGCATAAGGCAAACCAAAGTAGGTGAAGAGACTACTGTAGTATAGCCACCATAACTCGAAACCTTCATAGGTAAATGATTTTACCAGACGCGTGCCATCTTGGAGTCTGGTATGAGAAAGTTTTTCTGTGAAAGCACTGGCTTCATAAATGCTTCCCAATTCTATAAATTTCTGAAGCTCGGCACCAGAAAGGACAGTGCCATATTGACTTAAGTCCTCTTTCGGCAGTTCGTCGCCAAAAACTACTAGAATTGATCTTTTCCCCATTTTGATTGGATCATATTATCACAGACATAAAAATTTGACAGATCTCAATAATAATGTACTATCATCTCCCAGAACATAACACCTTTCCCTGGCCCAAGAAGGAGGCTTTTGTGTACCAAAACTTGAACCCCGAGCGACGAGAGAAGTTGTCAAATATACTGCTCGTGGTGACGGACGTTGATGGCGTCCACACCAATGACACAGTTCTGCTCGGCATAGGTCCCAACGGCGAGCGATTCGAGATGTACCGATTCATCACGTGCGATGGAATCGTCATCAAGGAGTGCTTGAGGCACAACATCCAAGTCGTTCTCATCAGCGGGCGCAAGGCCCCTGCAGTGAAGCAACGAGCAGCCGACCTTGGCGCACAGTGTCTACAAGGCATCGAGGACAAGGTCAAGGCCGTCAGAGAAGTTTTAGACAAACTGGGACTAGAATGGGAACATGTCCTGTTTGTCGGAAACGATATTCAGGATCTTTCACTCATCCGCAAGGCCGGATTCTCCGCGGCCCCGAGAGATGCGGCGCCGGAAGTCAGATCAGAGGCTGACTATGTCACCAAGAAGAAGGGTGGCAAGGGCGTTGTGCGGGAGGTGTTGCAGATGCTACTCGAGGCCCAAGGTCATTGGGAAACCATCTTGACCAGAGAGAGAACCTTGGGGTAAAGGGGTAAAACCAGAGACACATGCGCAAGTTGCCTACGGGCAACTTGCGCAGTTTTTGTAATAAAATAAATATTGTTTTACTTTCTCGTCTAAGTTAAATTGAGTTTTTACTCTCTCACGCCCAGCTCTGCCAAATTCCTCCGCTTTGTCAGGATTTTTTAACAAATCAATAATTTTCTCCGCAAGCTCGTCTGTTTTGAAAGGATCAATAATATAACCGGTGACTCCATCTTCGATTATTTCCTTAGCACCACCATAAGGAGTCGAGATTACGGGTCTACCGAGAGCCATCGCTTCAATGACTATTCTGGGAAAAGCATCGAAACAAACCGAAGGGACCAGCACGAGATTTGAGTCGGCATAAGCTTGTTTCATCTCTTCCCTATTTAACCACTTGCCGCCTGTGCCAGCTGTCCTAAGCTCGGCTTCGGACATTTCTTGCTTAACTATCTCAAAGGATTTCTCTACAACCCCTGCTCCCTTCGCATCATTCAACCTTCCAGCGAAGAAAATTGTCTTTTTATTATGCTCTCTAGAAGACAGAGAGTACTCTCGTAAATCAATACCCGTGTGAATCACTTCGACATTTGTAATACCATTTTGCTCTAATGCTTTCTTTAAAGCATAGCTGACGGCAAATTTTTGATCCACATATCCAAGATAATACTTAACGATGAGATTTCTGAAAGGGTTCCATCTTAGCTTGGCTTGTTTTAGATGATCAAGCCATGTCACCTTAGCATCAAGACTTTCGAGATACTTTCTTGTCATGAGTTTGCCAAAACTAAAACTCATTGCATCTCTAAAAGTGATTACGACTTTGGCATATTTCTTTGCAATCTTCAAAGAACGGTACGAGAGATAATGATGAATGTTATTGGCGTGGACTATGTCCGGCTTAACTCTTTTTAATATATCTTCTAACTTCAAAACTACCGGTCTGTTGTACAAACTCACATACGCGCGCCATCTCGCCGGATAGTCACTGGCAATTTTAAAGATTTTGAGACTGTCATAATTTTGCTCTCCAGCCTCGCTTTCTTTTCGACATGTGGTAATAACAAAAACTTCGTGGCCAGCTTTTTTCATTCCGATGGCTAATTCGTAGGTAGAAATTCCCGCTCCCCCAAAACTTGCCGGCGGAAAATCATCTGATAAAAATAAGATTTTCATGAAGGGCTATTGAATACCAGCATTTTATTCCCGAAAAAATTACCGAGGAATGTGACTGGAATCGTGAGGAGAAGCGAAACGTTAGCCCAAAGATGTGACGTTAGCCCAAAGGGCGGCACGACAAACGTCGTGAGCGCATACGTCATTACACTTCCAACCACTGCCATTGTAGAGGTAATAATAATGAAGCGTACGTAAGTCTTGGTAGTACTCGGCCGGCTATCCTTGAACACCCAGTGCTTGTTCAAAAAAAACGCATTAAGGATAGCAAGCGAAAAAGACAGAAGTACAAAAATGGCTATCCAAAACCCCTGAACAATTCCGGTTACAAAAAGTAATAGATTGAAGACGCCCAAATTGATAAGAACACAGCTTAACGCCACGACAATATACCTCAACATTTCGCGATGTAGACCTCCTTCTCGTATATGGAAGACAACGAACATCTGATAGATATTCTTAAATACGTGAGGAATGCGCTTGACGATATTCACGCGCGCCTCGCGCGTTTCTTCGATCTTTATGGGAATTTCCCGGATGACTAGCCCCGAGCGTTCTGTGCGAATCACCAGCTCAGAGGCAAGCATATCCTTGCCCGTGACGCAGTCTCGGACAACGCTCTCGACCTTCACGCGACGCCAGGCCTTGAGGCCGTGGGTATCGGTGCCCTTAAATCCTAACAGAACTCGCAGGAGCGCATTGACACACCAGGTGGCAAATCGTCGAAACCAAGGGCGCTTATCTGCCCCTGCGGCAAGCGTCTTTGACCCAATAATCATGTCTATGGTCGAGTCAACCGCAAGAATACCGATTGCCTCGTTGTAAAAATCAAAGTTGCCAATATCTATTTCATCATTGACAATTAATTCGCCTCGTGCGGCAAGCGCGCCCGTTTTAAGAGCGAGACCGTAATCACCGTGGCCGGGACTACCAACCCGTAAGCCTCGTACCGTTTTGAACTTGCGCTCCAATCCCTGTATTAGTCCCCATGTCTCGTCCCGACTCCCATTCTCGACAAGTAGGAGTTCGTAATGGAAACCACGTCCATCCAAATAATTAATGATGGCTTGTGCTGCGGAGACAATAATCTCGGCCTCGTTGTAAACGGGGATGACAACAGAGATATATAGCTGGTTTCTCATGTTGCTCATATATTGGATATCTTACTGGCGACATCCCGACCCATAATGAGCGCATCTTCCGTAGAAGAGTAATTCCACACACCCCAGCGTCCAATGGAATGAACCCCATTTTTTGCAAAAGTCTTCAAGATTATGGGAACAGCTTTGGAATGGTTTTGATCATAGATGACGTACGCGTATTTGATAAATTTTGGCGATACGAACTGAATATCGGCTTTCCCATTTATAAGCCGCATTTCCTTGAGTCCATCTATGATTTTGGATAGCATTCTTTTGTTATAGCGGCGGGAAGATAGTTCTACACACAAGGAACTTTTTTCTTTAGGGGCATTCAGGGAGGAAAGGTTGCTATAAATAGTGACACGATAAAACGGCACCTTGGGAGACGGCACATAGCACCAATGGTATTTCTGCCGCGCGGGAACATTGAGAGCGATATCGAGATATGGGAGTGGCCGACATTTAAGGAGTTTGGCATTTTTGGCAAGCGCCAAAGAAGGCTTCCGTACGCTTCTTGCGAGTTCCGGCAAGGGAATCGTGCTCACTAGGTGCTGATATCGCACGCGTTCACCAGTAGAAAGTGTTGCAATTTTCTTTTCTAGGTCAACGGAACGCAAAGCGACGTCGAATTCGACAGTATGAGGAGGAAGCGCCGCGTGGATGCGTTCCGCCATCTCTCCGGCACCCCGCGTGGGATAGAAGAAACTAGTGTTGTAACCGAGCTTGCAGTCTGGATTTAGTTTTGCTCCCGCGAGCACATCCTCCTTCTTTGGTATAGGAACGAATCGTTCGCCCCATTTGGCTGTCATTTGCTTCGGATGGACACCCCAAATCTTTTCGTTATAAGGAATCATGAAGTGTTTAGCAAAGCCCTTCCCGAAGTGTTTATAAATGAAATCTTCCGCCGTCCTTACTTTTTTATTTGGAGGATGCTCTAGAACCTTGAGATACTCTTCGATACATTCACGAGCAACTTCTTCCGGCAAACCGTAGGTATTGGCTTGGAACGGATAACGGGTATAAACACCAAAGGACCAAACACGGCATACGCGATCGATAAGCGGCAACTTTCCCTTAAAAAGGTCGTCGACAATCCACTGCTTGATTGAATTATCACGCAGATGAAACACATGTATCACAGAATCGAAACGGAATCCTCGCTCCTCGCAGGTTTTTGTAAGACCACCAACACGACCCGTTGCTTCGACGAGGCGAATTGTTTTACCTGAATCACGCAGATGCCACGCCGTAGAAAGGCCGGCAGGACCGGCCCCTACAATCAAGACATCACAACTAGACTCAGAACGTAAGATGCGTTTTACCATTATCATAATTATTTGATATGGTAAGTAGCCAGGCGTCGACGAAAATCGTCTGTGGTAATTTTCAACCCCGTTTGCAAATCCGTATTACAGTCCCAACCCAAAGCTCTCACTTTATCCAAAACAGGCATGCGACTATTATGATCGTGCGTGGCACGTGGGGTAAAAATAATCTTACTCTCTGATTTGGTGGATTGTATTATTTCTTTAGCCAGATCGAGCATGCTTATCGCTTTGTCACTACCAAGATTATAAGCTTCTCCAACATTACCCTTCTCCATCACCAAACAGAGTCCTTTGATTAGATCATCGACGAAACACATCGTACGCATTTGACTTCCTTCCCCATGCACAGTGATAGATTCGCCAGTGAGAGCCTGCATTAAGAAAACAGGTACGACTCGGAAATCATCCAGAGACATCTTCGGCCCATAGATATTAAACAATCTAACGATAGTGGCCTTCAGTTTGTATTTACGAACCGAATGCATGACAAGTGTTTCAGAGAAGCGTTTGCCTTCTTCATAGTTGGCCCTCCAGCCAATAGGGTCAACATTGCCTGTATAGTCTTCTCTCTGGACAGGCACTTCTGATTCACCATAGATTTCCGAAGAACTGGTAAAAAGGAACCGGGCATCGTGTTCGCGAGCGACATGCAAAATATTTTTTGTACCATTAGAACAGGCCTCTAATATCTCTTCGCCCAAAATTTCTATATTCGGCACGCCAGTCGGGCAAGCCAGGTGGAAAATTTGATCAAATTTGACCCCCTGGTCAAAACAAAACTTTAGAAAATCTTCTGTTTCGATACCACAGTTAGCGAAGATGAAATTCTTATCTTGTCTCAAATTATCAATATTTTCTGGCTTGCCGGTGGAGAAGTCATCGACAGCCCATACTTGGTGGCCGTCTTTGAGCAATTTAGTACTCAAGTTTGAGCCGATAAATCCTGCCGCACCTGCAATTAAAATTTTCATAATTAATAATTTATCTTCATTAGAGGATACTTCCTTTAATCTTATAAATCCTAATAAATTTTTCTCCCTCTCTGACTTGAAAGACGAGGTCTAGCTCATTCTTCTTAATACACATCGCTTCCATACCTTCTCGCCACTCTTCGTCAACATACAAGTAATGATAATGTAGCTCCCGCAAAATGCCAGCATCGCAGTTCTTGCTGGCTTCGCTGAACAAAGCGAATTTATCTTGCGCAGGCACTCCGGCCACAGTAGTATTAGTGTCACTTTCAATCTTATAAGTTGGGGCCATTCTGCCAGTATTAAAGATAAAGAGGCAGTTAGGGGCGCCATAGGCTCCACAGTCGGCGTGGGTGTCTTTAATAATAAGGAAGAGATCGTGTATGGTAGTGTTCTTTTTGATCCAAGCATAGGCAGCCGCTTCTGGAGTGTCAACTTGAGCAAAAAATTTTGCGTTTGGACTACTCCACGTTAAACCAGGAGGATTGCCAAAGACTGACCACACCGTATGAGTCCAGATACCTTGCGCCATTAGGACAAAAGCGAGGAACAAAAGAATTCCTTTGAGCAAAGGTTTGTGCGTGCGTAGGTATCGAGTTGCCAAAAACAAGCCAACGGCCAAACCTCCAAACAACGGCACCGGATTAAAGAACTTTACCAACTGGACAGCCAAGTCTGGTAAATCCGAGGCGACGAACAAGGGGATAAAGAAAAATAAAAGTAACAAGCCTGTTAGAAATAGAGCCAGCTCTAAACGCTGTTTGAACAGAAAAATAAGAGCCGGGACGATTACCGCAAGCAGTAATATAAATTCCGCAAGGAATCGAGAGTCGTACACTGGTTTGTCGTCATACAGCAACCAAGGTGTGCCGACCTTAAAAGAATGGGTGGAAATACTTGTGGTACTGCTTGTATATAAAATCGAATCGTATGCTCGTTCGTCAGAGGATGGATGGAATTGCTGAATAACAGCTGAACGCAAGAGCCCTCCTTGGAAAAAGGCTATAGGCAAAGCTATTGCCAAAATAACGAATGAAGTAACAAAAACTTTTTTTACATTCACTGAGTCTCCCTTAAAGAAGGAGAAGAACGGGAAAATAAATATGATAATGCACAAAACCACAAAGTATGGTTCCGAAACAATGGCCAGTAATGCGAGCAAAAATCCGCCCGCAAGGAAAGCGGCTATGAAGTGACTTTTATTCTCCCTCTGTAATAGGAAAAAGTACAAATACACAATCGCCAACGTCAAAGCCAAAGCCATCGCGCCCCAATGCATATTAACAACAGAATTTATCACCGGAGTAGTATATTCTCCCACGATGGCATCGGAGACGAACTTAAACGGAGCCTGGATGTTTTGCCCTAAAATAAACTTTTGATATAACCCCGATATACCGCTAAAAATGTTGAAGAAAACAAGGGACCCCGCGTACATCATTGATATCGAAGAAAAGAACGCTACAAAAAATTGTCCAGGAAAAAATAACAGAACAAGAAGAAAACCAAAAAGAAAAAGGGCGCCGCTCAAGATCGCCCTTTCAAGAGCGTAGGCCACATAGAGAGGAACAGTAGTTACTTTATAGGTAGCGGCGGCAAAGAGATCCGGGGCGTAATGATAGCGAAGCGGATCTGTTGGATTGAATATCTCCACGGGAGGAAAATTCCCTTCGGCTATGGTTGCCGCCGTAGGCTCGCGAGTAGAGGCCCTATCCATCGGGTGGCGAAAAGAGATGAGGCCGACAGAGAGAGTCAAAAATAAAGCAAAGAAAAGAAGTACCTTTCTCCACGGGATACTAACACTCCACTCCAAAGGTCTTTGGTCACCAAAAATCTGAAGTCGTCGAGCGAGAAAGCAAGTGGATGCGAACAAGAGGAAGACGAGTAATACGAGATAAAATACCGTTTGTATGGGTATAAACAAGCCCATTATGTTTATAAAAAACACGTATAGTCCGATACCAAAAATTCCTGCGAAGGCAATCAAATGCTCGATGCGATGCTCGTTTAAAATAGAGCGACTAAGTTGCCAACCGAAAAAGAAAAGGGTTGAAAAAAATGCAATGGCTAAAATAATTGTCATGGACGAAAAAGATAGATAGCGAGATCGCCGAATTCCGCCATTTTTTCCAGAAACTTATATTGATCTAGATTCCATAATGGATCCTGCTTCTTGTCCCAGACCAGATATTCCACTTCGTATCGCGACCATACTCGTTTTAACCATTCTGGCTTCGTAGTCGAGAGTGTTGCTTTGTAGAGCGCGACGATTTCTTCAATTTTTTCATCGGGAATTGCTTCATATGAGCCAAGAAGTTCTCGATAGTGCATACCGTAGATATTCCAAGAGATGTAGTCACGTTCTTTAAAAAAGACTTCTCGAGCATCTTTGGTTCCGATTTCGCGCAGTCGATAGAATGTAAAAAGTACTTCAAAAAGCCGCTCTTTCGTGGCAGATAACGAATAGATAGCCGCTCGATGATAAAAAACATTCAAGGGAGTATAGATAACTGTCAGGTGCGAAGTTTCGTTGTTTCCAAATACTACTGCTTCTTTTCGAGCATTATTATTTAGCCATTCCATAACTGGCCCATATTTTTGTCTCTCAATGGCAATCTCATCCCCGTCACGCCCATCGTAATAGTAGGAACTAGCCTGGACAAATACACCAGTGAGAATACTTACCACAATGACAAGAGTCGCCAGTGTTTTCTTATAAAAATCTAACCCACGACGAGTAAGCAGGTGGAAAATCACTATGAGAACAAAGACAACAGCAACAGGTTTGTGAAAGAACCAGTGATAATGAGATATTTGGAGGACTTTGCCGGTGAGGAGTTGTTGATTCATGGTTACAAAAGGAGCTAAGAGCAAGGCTAGACTAAAAAAATATTTACTTCTATCTTCTCTAGGAAATCCTAGAAGAAAGACGATTAGAGCGCCGATAACTACGAAACCAACAAATAGAGGTAAGTGAGAAGCAACAACGCCAAACCGCGCACTGGCTTCTGTGTAAACAGGATGCAATGTAGCGCTATAGAGATTCCAGCTATATGGGATGGCCACTAATAGTCCGCCAATAAACACACCAGTTACTTTCAAAGCCTCTTGCCACTTTTTTTGGAAGAGAAGAAATAAAACTAAAAGCCCGCCAAAGGCGTACAAATATGTCCATGAATAAAAATAGTTGTAAAAATTTAAGCCAAGAAAAATTACACTCGCCACCCCATATCGCCAATTCTTTTTCTTATAAAACAACCAGAAAGCAGTGAGAAAACTGAAGAGGAGAATGTAGACCATAGCGGGATTAACCGGCCGCGCCAGTCGCAAGAAGTTGTCTGGGCTCACGCCATGGAGAAGTTGTGTTATGCCAAAGTAACTCAAAGCGGAGTCAGCAAGGAGAAGCAGTGCCGCGCTACATAAAGCAACAAGCCTATCTCTGGATAATAAAAAAACGAAGGCATATATTAAGAGGAAAACAACAAAAGGAAGAACTATCCTAGACAGCAAGATGGTATTGTTGATGTCGAGAGAAAACATCTTCCCCATGTAAGCCACTACCATGGAACCGAGCGGTTGAAAAAGATACGGGTTATCTTTACCATCTTTATAATAAATACTTCCAAAGTTCGAATGCCCGTCCTGCATTTCTCTTGCTCGCGCTGACCACGGAGAATCAGGTAGAAGTTCAATCCCTTGATAAATATCTTTATGGTCAAAGCGAAAATATATTTGAGGGAAAGCGGTAATCAAAGACAAAAAAACGGCAATAATAATCGCCATTTTATGCTCTCTTAAAATCTGTTTGAGTCTAAGCATCAAAAGAAAATTTACGTTTTATAATATAGGCATTGGCTTCCTCTTTCTTTTCCAAACTGGGTTTGAGCCATCGGCTGGCGATTTCCGGTATAGGAGCGTATTTCGAACTTGGCACGGCGATATAAGCCGCTTTTACCCCAATCAATATATCATCCTGCGAGACAGCCCCGCAAATTATATCTGTAATGATCACAATCTGTGGACCGTATTCAATCGTCCTTTCAAACAGAGGACCGAAGCCGCTTGAGTAGCTAATCATACGGGGACGCAAGAATTTTTTGACTGCTTTTTGTAAAAACGAGAAGCGGCCAAAGGTAAGCTGCCAGAGTTTGAAGGCAATAGCTGTCTTGGTTTCAAGCAGAGGCTCTCTTATTTTTTTCATCGCACCAGTCACTCGCAAGCAACCTTTTTTGAAAGACACAGAATTCTCACGATCTAAAATGCCAGCTGAACAGTTACCCTTCGATGTTTTAATCTCAAGACCGCTGTCATAATAAACTTTATCGCCAGCGTATAATCTAAAAGAACCGCCCTTTTTCCCGTTAGCAACTAAAAAGTAGTGTTCGTTTACCACTCGAAGAAGAGAACTTTCTGGGAAATAGTTTTCGCCGAGAGACGGTGTAGTCATTTGTGGTGTTATTTGCAATCCAGTCTCAATCCAATTATAGAGAATGTAGCAAAGATACCGGTCATCAAGATGAGAGGGCTTGATTGCACACAAATAAGGAAGTGCTGGAGACGGAATAATATATTCGGTGTTTCGAGACATGTATTCACCGCCGGCGGTATGATCTGGATTAATGAAAAGTCTAACAAAAGATTTTGCCCTCTCAATTGGTTCATCAACCTTTTTTGACCCTGTTAGAGCTTTGTATTTAGAAAGATAACTTATGGTTAAAGTAAGATAGCCAATGTCAGGGCCACCATATTCACTCCACCAACCTTCACTCTCCTGTTTTTCTAAAAATTTACTAAGTAGGAGATCCACATTTTTATTAGCTGAAGCTATAGCAAAAATAGCTCCGGAAACCTGATTCAAAACAGTTTCCTCGTCTGTGTTTAATAGAAATAGCACTGCCTTTTCAATAGTATTAGAAATAATATATTCCTCCTCAAACTCAACCCGATTTTCTTTAAATAACTTATGGGTCTGCGATAGAGCGGCAGTGACAAAAGCTGTGGCGACATAAGAACCTTCATTTATATACCACTCATCAAACGAACCGTTTGACTTTTGAAGTCCAGCTGTAAATCGAAGTCCTGCTCGAATCCATTCCAATACTTTTTCATCTTGATAATAAATATTACCTTCAAAATTGGAGAAGTAGAGAAGCGTCAAAGTATAAACTGCTTCTTGATAGCGAGCAGAACTTATATCGTTAGTGCGATAATGCCAGTAAGCGCGGTCAAAAGATCCATAGGAACGAGAGGATTGATTACGATTAAGTTGCCCGAGAAACCTAGGTATCTCTCCTAGCGCCAACTCGAGGAACTGATTACTTTTTATTTGCGACATCGAATTACAGCTACAGAACCAAGTACTCCGCAACGACTTAAACCCTGTAAAGATAGTATTTTATCAATACTTGAACTTATAAAATCTTTTCTACGATCGCGGTGGAGATAACTAGATCCTTCGCTCTTAATATATTGTACGATCATTTGATAAAGTTGTTCAAAGAAACTTGGAAAAGCGAAGTGTCCGTGCCAAGAAATATTATCAAAAGAAGCATTTCTAGCCAACTTAATTACATGACTAACGCTTATCGGTCGGTACGGGCCAAAAAAGGAATAAATACCAGTTCTTCTAATATCTTCACCGAAAATAAGTCGTAATGATGTTAGAAATAACGAAAAGAGTGAAATTCTGCGACGAGCAACAATGATTAATTCGCCACCACTCGGAAGAGTTGCATAAGCTTGCTTAAGAAGTCTTTGTAAAATATTATCCGAAAGTCGTTCAGCTTTGTATATTAAAGTTATAGTTTCTGGGTTGCCGATTAATTTATCCCCTTGTTCATCATAAACATGTGCCTTCTTTGGCGAAACGAGGGTCATACGAGTATACTCGGCTGTCTCAGCTGTTAGATCAAGACTTTCGACTTCAGTATTTGGGAAATCTTGAATGTAGCTACCGTCGTAGCTTAATAGATCAAGAAATGGGCCCTTCTTATTTTTTAGCACCCCTTTTACCAGAGCTCGCTCAAATGAGCCTGCCAGATCCATCTCCTTCCCCAGCGAGGTCTTACGACAATAATGTTTTTGATGCAAACGTAATTCATTAAGTGACCAGTCATTGGGATTGTAGGTATACGGTGCCCGAAACTTATTCTCAAACTTATTCCAATGCGTGACAGAGCGAGCATCTTTACGTGGCACAGATGGAGCTTTAAGCGCCTTCTCATCTGGCATTCCAAGAGTAATAAAACAGCAGATGACCTCATGTTCAGGGATCCCTAAAACTTTTTTCACCTTTGTATCAGCTCCATAGCTATTTACTGGCGAAGCACTGACACCGTAATAAGTGGCAGCTAAAAGTATATGCCCTACCGCCAGACTTGCTCCTTGTATTGCCTCTTTATAATTCCAATTATCATAAGTAACCACAATTAAAGTAGAAACCCTGCGAAAAAGAGTGTTGCCAGCGGCCTCCTTCACCAACCTCTCCTTAACTTCTTGGTCATTAATGACAATAAAATTCCACAATTGCTGATTACAATTAGTAGGTGCCTTTACTGCTATATTAAGAATTTTCTCTATTAATTCGCTTGGTACAGGATTTGGTAAAAAACTTCGCACACTCTTACGTGTCTCTACAACATCGAGAAAATCTTTCATAGTTATAATTTTTTCTCCTTTATAACAAAGTTGCGCACTCCCGATGGCCCACTTCTGATAACTAGATCGCCAATAAAACCGAGTGAGAAAAGTTGTACACCTAGGAGAACAAGTAAAATACCGAAAAGAAGTAGCGGTCGATTACTTATGAGAACACCCCAGTAGAGTTTAAGAAACGTAAGATAAAGAAGGATAAAAAAACCAGTACTTCCAAATAAAAAACCGAACCCGCCAAAGAAGTGCATTGGTCTATCAATAAAGCGACGCAGGAAGATGAGAGATGAGAAGTCAAAAAGGCTAGTAAAGAGACGTGTGACACCGTACTTTGAAGTGCCGAATCTCCGCGAGCGATGATTTACGGGCATTTCTGTAACTTTGTATCCCATCGACGCAACAAGTGCGGGAATAAATCTATGTAAATCTCCGTATAGTGCCAGTTGTTTGGCAACTTCGTTCTTGTAAATTTTGAAGCAACAATTCATATCATGCACCTTCACACCTGTAAGTATATTGGTAATCTTGTTGGCAAAGCTAGAAGCTATTTTTTTATTACTAGGATCAAGTCGCCTTTGTTTCCAACCAACGATAAGATCAGAGTCTCCATCATGCATTCTTTCTAAGAAATTAGGGATTTCGTGAGGATCATCCTGTAAGTCGCCATCCATAGTGATAATATATTCACCACTGGCTTCATCAAACCCAGCTTGAAGTGCTTGTGACTTACCGAAGTTGCGCGCGAAACGAATAATTATCGCAAACTTTAGTCGAGAGAGAACTTCGAAGGTATCGTCGGTGGAACCATCGTCGATAAAGATGATTTCGAAGCTTTCGCCTAAAGTATTAAGAATACCTAAGAGCTCGGCATGAAGTTCAGAAACGGATTCTGCCTCATTGTAGACAGGGATAACAAGAGACAACTCTGGGTTCGACCCCTTATTCATTAAGGCCATTAAATCACAGAATCTTGAAATAATCAAACAAGAAATACCGAGTGACGAAAGTACTGCCGATGACAACGATACTTGAAATAATGGTAGGTATACCGAATATATCTATAAAGATATAGAGAAGAATAATGTTGAGTACAGAAATGAAAATGCTTGTCCAGGTATAATGAGCAAATTTTTTATTCACAAAAAGCTGCTTTGCTCGTTTCAAAAATGTGTCACCTAATTGCATGATCTTAATAATATTTTACGTAGGAAGATACAGTGTGTTCCCAAGTGAATTTTTTCGAAAACTCTCTAGAATTTTTCGCAAGTATCTCGTACTGTTCTCCGAGCATTAACATGAGTTTTTCGTATATATCTTCAGGGTTTCTCTGCTCCGTTAAGTAACCATTGTAACCATTTCGTATAACATCTTCAATACCACATCCCTTGCTACCAATGACGGGTTTTCCTAACTGTCCCGCCTCAAGCAATACAAGACCAAATCCTTCAAAATGAGCTCCAATATTATTTGAATTCAAGAGAAAAACATGACACAGAGAATAGAGATAGGCAAGCTCTGTATCAGAGTATACATCTGAGAGAATTTTTATATTATTTCCTAGTCCATGCTCTTTTACATATTTTTCTATTTGAGTAATATAACTCTTATCACTAGTACTACCCACCATAAGATACAAAGCATTCGGATGTTTATCTTTCAATTTATATAGAGCTTGAACAGTCTCAAACTGGCCCTTCCTTTCTTTGATAGCACCAACAGTGAGGAGTATGGGGTATTGAGAGGCAAAATTATATTTCTTTCTATATTCCTCTTGCTGTTTATGCGAAACCTCTGGTAACTTTGTCGTGCCAAGAGAGACTATTTCTGCTTTCACATAGGGCATGTGTTCGAGGATACGATCCCTTGTATAATTACTGATGCAAAAGATTTTCTCTGATCGTTTATATGCTTTTCTCATAAAAAATGTTTTCAATAGACTTCCAGAAGGGACCGAGTAAGTGCCGACTCCGTTTATAAATAATTTTTTTTGGGTTCCTAATACTGCGAGGTACGCGTACACGCCGTACGGCCAGCAGTCTAGAGCGTGTATGTTGTCACACCTTTTTAGTTCTCTTCTTACAAGAAAAGAGTTCTTGATCAGATTAAAAGCGGAGACTTTTGAGTGAAGTAAGTTTTTTTCATCTTTACCTCCTGAGTATTTATCACGTTCCGTCAAGACAGTATGGTTCACATTAAGATTTCGCAACTGCTCTACAATAGAGAGTGAGTATCTCCCTATTCCAGAATTTGGCATCATGTTGTTCGTAACGATAAGAATGTTCTTCATTTAATAGTGTAGCTAGTTGTCTTCCTTATAAACTCCGCAATGGCGATACCACGCTTCTCCCAAGTGTAATTTTGCACATCGTTATATGCTTTTCTGGCAATAGCTTGTGAATGATGAGCATCGCCCAATACCATTCCGATACCGTTAGCCAAGGCTTCACCACTCTCAGCTTCAACAAGAACAGCATTTTCATCATTTAACACTTCGGAAATTGAAGGTAGTCGAGATGCCACGATAGGTATACCGGAGGCCATGTATTCAAAAAGCTTCATAGGCGATTGAGAATATTCGCCCCTAGGATGGGGCAGAAGCAATACGTCCGCGGCTCGTAGAATTTGAGGAAGATCTTTTTGTCCCACTCTACCTAAGAGTTTTACATTTACAGGTAAGTTTGTAATAGCAAATTCCGGAGAAACTGAACCAACAAGAAGAAAATGAACTTCAGGTAAGATACGGGCCGCCACAATTACATATTCTATTCCTTTCAGTTTGTTGACAGTACCCGCATAAACACAAATCTTTTCATCGGGCGCAAGGCCTAGACTTTTCCTTGCTTCTTCTCTGTTAACTGTACTGGCAAATCTTTTTAACGATACAGCATCGTGAGCAACTAGTATCTCTTCTTTGTACGACAAATAATGCTCTCGCATATAACTGCTTATGACGATGATACCTGTGGCCAGCGTGCTCATGAGATGGTCGCGAAATTTCTCGCTTCGACTAATCGGCCTTCTATGTGTCTCATAAAAAAGCGGAATGCGCAGTATACGGGCCAGAATAGCTGTGGGGATAAAATAACTGGTTCGAAAATAGAGAAAATCAACCTCCCCATTTATCTTCTTTTGGAGCAAGAATAAGATAGCTGGGATATTAAAAAGGGTAAAAGCCACAATGCCTGATTTTTGTATACCAAAATTATGGAGAAATATTAGTTTGGGAACCTCCGGAAGATCATGATTATCTTTGACAACGTCAAAATCTATTTTTCCACGATATTTCGGCAATACCATATGCATAGATAGCTCGGAATCAATAGAAATAACAGTATTTAGTATTTGACAGGTATGCGCCCTAGTGCTTCGCACATCCATATTGTGAAAATAATATCCGATCATGAAAATGATGTGGTGGGATATAGGTTCTCAAAATCTGAAATAATTTGTTCACACGATATGTCTCTCGAATTATTCGATTTATCCTGCGTGAACTCCGTCAAATGATAGAGAAACCATAATCCGCGATAATTGTCAGATGAAAATTCTCCTCCAATTTTTTTAAAATATGCAGGAAAATATTCTTTGCATAATTTCAATAATTCTGCTTTATTGAAACGATGAAATAAGCCGAATAGATCAAAACCGGGAATATCAGAACTTCCGACATAATCATAATCAATAATGCATAATCCATCTTTGGACCATAAGAGGTTGTCCAAGGTCAAGTCTCCATGTTGGATGATTCGAGGCAATCTGATACTAGTGGGCAGCTTCTTGGCTATATACCCCAGAAGTTTATGTTGATTTGATCCGCTTAATCCTGATTTAGTTATTGTTTCTTTCGCCAACTGTTCCATACTCCTCGTAGAACCGCCACCCCGTTCTGCCAAATAACCTTGGAAGTCGAAGTAATCTGCCATCACGACTCTCAAATTATTTTTGTCTAGTTTTACTCTTTTGCCGGGACATGCGGTTTCAAGGCTAAAAATGTTTTCTCCGTCATCATGCAAATAAAGCGCCTGTGCGAAGAGACGTGTATAAGGGCTCCCAAGGGTCAAAGCATTTAGTGTTTTCAGGTTATTGAAGTTACGCAAAATTGCTTGTCTAGCCTCATAATTTCTGACTGTCTTTAAACATAAAAAGGGTAAAGATGCGCCGTTCTTAAAAACCATAAAAATTACCTTATCATTCAATCCCGAACCGGAGGTTACGGTGCTAAATTTTAAATAACTCAAAGGAAAATCTCTTTCAGCCAAATATTCTGTTAAATGCTCCTTTATTACTTTTTCAAAAATTTTAATCATTTCTGCGCAAAAATATTGAAACTGAAAAAAAAGTTTCTATAAATCCAAAGTAATAAAGAAGAGCGCGCGACTATCTTAGCCATTTTTCTCACTAGAGTATTCCCATGCATCATGGATACTAACGTGTATTTTAATAATCTCAAATTATCATAAGGGATAATTATCCGGGGTAGATTATAACCGGGATAAACCAGATAGAAGTCCGGGGTTTTGAAGCCTGCTTCCTTAAATAGCTTCCTGTAACCGGAAATATTATATGTGTATGTGTCGTATCTGTGACCTTTTCTAAACAGAGTGTACTTATCGGCCAGCCATCGCGGCATATAACTTGTAAACTTGAGACCACTGTGATCAATACCTCGCAAATACGACAACGCAAACCTGTTTTCAATTCCCACATACAAGAATCCTCCCTTTTTTAGAAGTCCTTTGCATATTTTCAAACAAGCGATTTGCGCCTCGCGCGGGTTGTTATACAAATCTGTTTTCCCGACCCATTCGAGTAGCCCGTTCATCACAATTAAGTCGAAACTCTCTTTTTCAAACGGCATATTAAAAATATCCGCAACAACAGTCTCAATATTGTTTAATCCTTTTACTTCCGCCAGCTTTTTTAAAAATCTCATTCTAGTAACGGAAACGTCGCAAGCCACCACTTTTTTCACCACTCTCGCTAAGGGCATAGAAATCCTGCCTAATCCCGCCCCAGCATCTAGTACGACTGAATTTTGATCGAGAGGGATAAAAAAACGCCAGTCGGCCCTATTTTCTTCTGTCGTGAAATCCAATCTATCTTTGAACTTGTCCGCAAAGACAGCCCACCCCTCTTTATCAATAATATCCAGAGCCTTTTCAAACTCAGCTTCAGATATTTTCCCCCAATACCGATTTATTATAGTTTTTGTAGTTTTTTCCTTCATTGGCCGGTTTATCTAAAACAATAATAATCGTCTTGAGCAAAACTCCATAATGCACCCCACAGAACGCCAGCATTTGCTTTACGAGACGCCTAATGCTCGAGTGGCTATGGGTATTATACACAATACGAAGACCCGCCCCATTTGCCATTTTTTTCAGAGCAAAGAAACTCACAAAATGCAGATTCCAATCTTCAAGCCTCTTTGACTTGAAGCGAGGTAGCCAACTGATAAACCATATTCCGGTATGGGTCTCTTTGGGAGCATACCGGTTTGGGAAAGAGAGGTAGAACTTTCCTCCCGGTTTGAGCGTCCGCCCTATTTCTTTAATCACCTCTTCTGGATATGACATATGCTCCAAGACGCTTGTTGAGTAGACGTAATCGAAACTATCTCTATCAAATGGAAATTTTCTACCGTCGTAAAGATGCATGTTAGAATTTCCGGACATCTTTACTAAATCTTCTTCTGTTTCAAGCCCATAAACCAGAGCCCCTGCCTTAATAAATTCTCCGGCTATAATACCGTTACCAAAACCGATATCTAACACTTTCTTGCCGCGCGGATTTCCAACCGCAAGTTGGAAGTCATTAAAGAATGCTTTAGCTGATTTGTCTTTCTTGAGCCAGTCATTAACAAATTTTTTTTGGTCACGGAAACTTCCGTGGGATAGATACTTTTTGGTATATGCCCAAGTATCGACTTCAAATTGGGACATCTTCTTAAGAATAAATATGTGTTCAGACGACACTCCTAAGCGTTCTAGTAACCTTCTCAAGTTATTAAATCCAAAACCGTAGCCAGAGAAAGCCGGACCATTGGCGTAAGCCTTAACTGAATACCCGTTATCTGTAAATAATTTTTCCCATTTGTCTCTTCCGTAGGCAATAAATTCTTCTCCATGGCTTCTGAAATTACCATGAACAGACGGGAATAGAAATTTCTTAAATCTACTACTTGGCGATTGAACCGCCAAGTTAATATTATTTCCCAAATTAACGCCAGCGCCTTGAAAAAATGATTCACCCTTGAGTTTTCCAAAAAGTCTCTCTATTGCAAGAAAAAACAGGTGCGGGTAATAAAGCAGAAGATAAAAGATTTTTATAGCGCGGCTTGGCACAATATGTACGGCATATCCATCGTCACGGAGCATCTTATGGGTAGCGCCTAAAACCGTTTTTGGACTTCTCACATGTTCAAGCACATTTGAAGAGAAGATTAAATCAAAACTTGCTGGAGAAAATACTCCTGTAATATTATCTGCATCAACCTGTCTATATTCTACATTCGAAACTTTTAGCGAATCTTTTATTCTCTTAAAATTTAAGTCAGATGAAATTAGTTTGTCTATATGAGGAGCTAGAAGCGTGGTCTGAAAGCCGTCACCGGCGCCAATTTCAAGACCGGAAACAAAATGTGTTCGTGATAGTAAAGAGAATACTAAATCGATTTCCCTCTTCCGTATATTGTGAAGATGGTCTGTCCAATTTGTCTTACCGAGCATAACTTTGAAGAATTAGATTTTCTATGACTCTAACATTTTTCTCTATGGAAAACTTTTCTACTCTTTTTTTAGCATTAAGAGCTAACCTCTTTCTCAAGTCACCGTCGTCCAACATCCGCTTAAAAGCTACAGCCAGTTCAGAAGATACCCCTGGAGTAACTAGGAGCGCACTTTTTTCATCTTCAAGTGCCTCATTAGTCCCACTCACCCTTGTGGCTACAATAGGACAATGCGCATCCATTGCCTCGAGCAGAGCGATGGAGAGTCCTTCCCATAATGATGGCAGGGTAAAGATGTCGCTTATGGCCATGATATCTTCAATCGGAGCTATATCCATGAACCGCACTTCTTCTGTCAGTCCCAGTTTCTCAACCTGAGATACCAGCTCTTCTTTTAGCATCCCCTTGCCAAAGATTAGAACTTTGAAACCACTTACTCCTTCATTCTTCATTTGGTAAACGGCGTCAATAAGATAAATCTGACCTTTCTGTGGCGTAAGGCTCCCAGCCGTCGCAATATAAATTTGTTCTTGTGGCAGAACATATTTGCTAAGAACTTTATTTCGTTCTTGTTTTATTTCCCCTAACTTAAGACGGATGGCATTGAAGTTTAAAGTAAACCTAGACTTAGGGATACTCTCCTGTCTTGAAGTAAACTCTAATACATCGTTTGAGCTGACAAGAATTTTCTTGGTAAATCTGGCAAGTATTTTGTCCGCAATTATTTGCCACCTTTTTTTGTGTTCGTAGACATTTACTTCGCTAGATAAAATTACTGGCACCTTGGCTAAAATAGCAGCGACTCTGACAAGCAAATTTGCGTCAAATAAACTCGTAACAACAGCATAAATCTTTTCTTTCCTTAAGAAGGCCCATAATTTGTATAACTCTTTGAGGTCAAAGAGGGAGGAGAAATGAAATTGAATAAACTTTACCTCTTGAGGAATTTTATGGAAAATGTTGGTACTCTGATTTGGTAAAATAGTGACAATACAAAGGTCAAAGAGTTTCTTGTTCATAAATCTCACTTGCTCGACAAGCATGTTCTCCGCTCCACCCATACCAAGATTATTTATAGCAAAAACTATTTTTTTTCTTTCTGACATAATAGAAGACTGACCTCGATTTTTAGGCTCATATGGGGTGATTCTAGCAAACAAAGAAGCCCTTCGCTACGCGCGAAGGGCCCCGAGGAAAGTCTTTCGAACCCCCTCTTCAAGAGACACTCTGGGTTCAAACCCCAAAAGCTCTCTCATCTTGCGATTCATGCCGGAGTAGCGCATTTGTTCATTGGGTCGATGCGGAGTAGCGCCAAATTCAATGAACCCATTTTTGCCCGTCTCTCTGGCAATCAAACGTTCAACTTCCAGAAGAGTGAGCTCTTCCCCTCGGCAGATATTGATAATTTCTCCTTTGCAAACGACGATGTTATCTGCTGCGGCTACCATTGCGCGCACCGCATCATCAACGTGTAAGAATTCTCTAGTCTGGTCGCCAGGAGACATCAGGAAAACTTCCCCAGTGGTCAGAGCCTTCCCAACCTTGAACATAAAAGACTCGTTAACTTGACCCTCGCCATACACAACCGGGAAACGCACCACTGTTGCAGGAATGATGCTTTTACCGTATGTCGCCACCAGAAGAGAGGCCGCTGCTTTGGATGCTCCGTAAGGGGACGCCGGCCGTAGAGGCCCATCTTCTGCAAAAGGCACCGGTGCATCGCCATATTCCTCAAAAGACCCTGCCGAAACGAAAGCTTCGATGCCTGTTTCTGAGACGACAGTGAGCATGTTGAGAGTACCCCTCACATTCGTACCCATCAGCTCGCGATGCAATCGCGCATCACGAACTCGACGCAGGTCAGCCGCCAAATGAAAGACTCGTTGTGGATTGACCCTGTACACTGTGCGACTGACATCTTCGATGTCCCGAACATCTCCTTGATGATACTGGAGATCAGGGTACTCACTGCGAGAACGAGAAAGTATATGGATCTTAGTTCCCGCCCTTTTTTGAAGCTCGCGGATAAGATTTTTGCCTAAGAACCCATTGCCTCCAGTAATCAAGATTTTCATGAGTCTCCTCGTTGTGTGAAGACCAAATTGTCTGTGGGCAATTGTACATTAAAAGTACTTGTAATCAAGAACCATATTATCTAGTGGCCACTTCACGAAAAATCTCCGCCAACTTCCGAGAAAAAATGTCCATTGTAAATTGAGTTCTGACCTTATTTCTACCTGATTCTCCCATAACTTTAGCCTTTTGCGGATCATTCCAAAGTGTCTTAATTGCCTCTTTAAGCTCCGAGACATTATATGGAGGGATGATGATGCCGTCCTCACTGTCTTTGAAATAGCCTGTAAGAGTTGCCCTCGAAGTCGTAATTATAGCTTTAGCAAAAGACATTGACTCTAAGAGTGAATATTGACCGGAACAATCAGAGCCCGCCATTCTCTCTTCTGGAATAGTTGTTATCACCATAAATTCAGCCCCCTTAGCATATGGCGGCGTCTCAGTCCTCTTCAAATAAAGAACCTCCACGTTCACTGGTAACTCTCCGACACCTTTTAGATTCCTTGGTAGAGCAGCGATAATGAGTTTGACGGGTAAGTCTCTGACTGCCTCAATCAAGGTCTTGTAATCTCTACCAACGTCGCGTCCGGAACTGAAGATGTAGCGCTCCTGTACTTCAGACACTCGTTTGTCTTTATCGTAGAAATCATGATCAATTCCGTAAGGAACGTAGTAATTCTTCTCAGCCGGGAAACCAATACTTCTTAAGAAATCTTGTTGTGCCAAAGAGGGTGACATGATGGCATCGGCGGAAAAAATTGCCTTTTTGATTACCCAACTTTTAAAACCCTTACGGTTTCGTTTAAGTAAATTGGTTAAATAAGTATTGTAAATCACCCATTTTGGTTTTTTAAAACGGAGAATATATTTAACGAGAAATAAAGTCAAAATACCGGAACCGGAAAAAATCACATCGCATGACTTGAGCCGAAATAGTACTGGCAGTTGTGTCAGATTGAAAGAAATTCTCCGTAAAAATTCAGTCAACCTATTTTCTAGGAAAGTGACTTCAATACCGTAGTTAGCCATATGATTGAAACCAATAAGATGAATATCTGAAGCTTTACCCTTTTTGTATTCCTCATAGAGTTTCCTCCTTTGACCAGCAAATAGATAAAGTACCCTAAGATTCATCTGGTAAATTTTATTATATTAATGATTCTTTACTATGATTAATAACGTGTTTGATTTTTCTTTTTGATAATTCTTCTCCAATCAGTTCAACTATGGCTGGACTTCTAAACTCTCCAGCTGAACAGCATACCGCAACACATTTATGCTCATCTGGAAAAAGAGTGTCATACAGCGCAACTACTTCTGATATATTAGCCACTACACTTTCAACTCCTTCTTGATTTTTCATAAACTCTATTATTTTTTTCTTTCTCTCATCTTTGCCTGAACAGTCTCTTATTTCTTTTTCTCTCCAAGGATTTTTAAAATATGAAACATCGAATTTGAAGTTGGCAGAAGGATTTCCGTATTTATGTCCCCATGACATTAGAGTTATCATATTTGTTGAACTAGTGTATCAAATCTTTAAGAAATTTCCATCTTGATTTTTTCCATCAATAATTGAAGACTGTGGTCCTCAACTCTGAAATCTTTAAGAGCTGGGTTTCGAACTTCAAGCTTCATTCCGCAAGCGGCTGCTTCCAAAATCGTCTTATCCATACTTCCGGCGGGAGTAAAATTAACATAAGTTTCATGCGATTGATACAACTTGAGCGCCTGCTCTCGCGTGACCGCACTAACAAACTTTATCCTGTCCGAAGCTCGGCTTTGGACAAGTCTTTCGTAGTCCTTATCGCAAGGCAAAGCGGAGCCTGCCACAGTGGCCATAAATTTTCCATCAAGATTATTAAACCACTCTACAAATTCCAAAACCTTTTTTACTGGCGCAATTCGACCTAAGAACAAAATTGAATTGGGTTTTTTAGGAACGTAGGGATCAGGTTTGAAGAATTCGGTATCGACACCAACTGGCATAATTTTAGTCTTTTTAAATCTGGCTGTGAAAGAGCTTGGCGAAGTACAAAAAACTTTGTCCGAAAGCAATACGGCCAAGCGAGTCCACAAATTTCCTTTTGCGTGATTTCTCCACAAAAATATTTTTTTGTCCCATAGTCTCCAAAACTTCCATCCGAGCAGAACATATTCCTGATTCATATGTACAAACACAGCATCATAATTTTTTCTTTCATTCCAAATGTACTTATAGAAATGTACGATATATCGTACTTTTGAGTTCCTTTCTTCTTTTCCTAAAGATAAAACCTTCACATTACTAGGCAGAGCATATCCTCCCTTCTCTAGACAAATAACCGTTATCTTATCGAAGCTTTTAGCGAACTCTTCAATCCAACGATGGAAGAAGCCGAGAATCGGATCGTCTTTATCAACCTTTTGAGTAGTTATCAAGAGTCTCATACTTTTACTTTTTTGGCAGTTTCTTCCCAATTACTCTTAATTTGAGCCATATAATCATCTTTGGAGAAAAGTTTGGATTCAAGAGTGTGTTTCAGGTTAGTTCTTAAATTTTCGCGTTTGTGATTATTTTCGATTAAATCCATCACCCCATTGACAAAGGGACCCGCGTCACCGAGCGGATAGATATAAGCATCTTTACCGTGTGTAAGTTCTGTAGCGATACCCACCGGTGTGGTAATCACAGGTAGACCAGAGAGGCCGGCTTCGACAAGCGATAGACCATAGCCCTCAAAGAAAGACGTCTGGATAAAAGCATTGGCAGTCTTGTAAAAAGAAGCGAGACTGTCCTGCCAGCCGGCAAACTCCACCGCCTCTTCCAATCCCAAGCTTTTAACTTTTAGCTTCAAGCTTTTAGCTTCACTGCCCGACCCCACTATGATCATACCGGTATCCGGATATCTTTCTCTAACCATGCGGAGGATCTCAAGCGCGAGACCCAGGTTCTTCTCCGGAGCCAGACGTGAGACAGCAAGTATGATAAAGCGCCATGGATAGCGGGCGTGAAGATCAAATTTAATCGGCGCGTTTTCTATTTTCTCTTTATCAACATAAATTGGCAGAGTTTTCACGTCTCTGACACTATCGGCATAAGCGAGCACTTTTTTCGCGATTATTTTTCTGATAGAATTCAAAAATCCAGAGAAGTATGGGGAATGAAAGTTGGTATGTATTTGCACTTCAAGCGGTAGGCGCCACTTTTTGGCTACTTTCATTCCGGCCCAACCGCACTCGAACGGATCTTGTGTTGTAATAACCGACAGTCCGCGCACGAATTTTTTCTCAAAAACTATTTTCTTGCCAATGCGAGTAGCATCAAGCGGCCGCAAAAAGTTGATGAAAGAGTTTGTCGGATAAACCCAAACATTTTCCGATAATTGCTTTTCCTTTAGCCCATGCCCTAGGTCTGAAAGAAGCACAATATGAAGCTCTTCGACTAGAGTCCCATACTCCTTCATACGCTCGGAAACTGCGCTCCCTTTATCGAGGACTTTCCTATCAGAACTGATCATTAAAACTTTTAAATTTCTTTCCATATTTCCAAATATTCTTCGGCCATTTTGGCCCAATTATGACTTAAATTAAGGCTATTTAACTCCTCCAGATACTTATTATAAGTGTCTTCATCAAGCATTGCTTTAAAGGCGCGAGAGATTTCCTCTTCATCGCAAGGATTGACGAATATTCCGCCCTTAGACATTAGTTCGTTAAGCCCAGTTTCGCGAGTCATAATGAACGGCTTGCCGAAAGAAATTCCTTCAATCACAAAGTTCGGACAGATGTCGGTAAAAGCGAGCGAGACCACGACATAAGAATTTCTGATTTTTTCCAGAACTTCTTCATGAGATTTGCCAGTGGTAACATCAACTCCGAATTTTTCGAGCATCTTAGGATTTTTCTCCGGGATAACTCTCCCCGCCCATAAGAAATTCTTTGTGGTTGAAATTTCTCCCTCTCTTTTTTCCGGAATATAATTCCTAACGACACCAGACTTTAGGTATGATATATCATACCTCTTTTGCCAGATTTCTCTCTGCCATTCGGTATTAAAGGCCAGAAAGTCAGCACCGGCTACCATCTTCTTCGTAAATGAGAAAATCAGTCGCTCCTTTACATTCAACTTCGGCATATTTTCATAAAAGTCCGGAAGAGTAATCGGCTCGTTTGTCCTGTTGACATAGGCCGACCAAAGAAAGTCCCCTCCAACGCGAACGATAACCTTTCGGCCAAAAAGTTTGGCCGCCAAGACCGACGGCACGCCTACGCTGAAAGTATCCAACGCTAAAATATAATCCGCCCAATAAACACTCGGCCAAATTTTAAGCATGGCGCTCTCTACAGAGCCGTATTGAGCCAGCTTCACGTTGTGACCCAACCTTTCAAACTCATTCTTTAATCTCGGTCCATACTGAGCCGGACCGCCAATGCTTCCGCTTGATAAACCGGTTGTTATCAGTATGCGCATTGCTATACCTTATCAAAAATTTGTGTTTTCATCTCCTTGGCAATGAGGTCCCAATCATATTTCTCCTCAACCATCTTTCCGGCATTTTCCACAATCTTCTTTCTCAACGGTTCATCGACGATGAGTCGTTGGACTTGCTCGGCGATACTTTTAGGATTTTTCACTTCACAAAAAAGACCTGTCTCGCCATCCCGCAAGAAATCCACGATACCGCCCACCGGCGTAGCGATGACCGGTAAACCGGCCGCCATGGCTTCAATAAACGAGTTGCCAAAACCCTCGGAAAGCGACGGCCTGACAAAAATATCGGCTTCATACAAATACTTTGGTATATCATAGTGCGGAATATGTCCGAGAAAGTTGATTTTGGATTCAAGATTTAAGATTCTGGAATGATACTTAAGTTTTGATTCAAGCGGACCAATACCAAGAACTTTCAACGAGATATTTTCCGGAAGATATTTCAATGCTTCGATAATGTCTCCGACCGCATTTTTCTCCACCAGTCTCGATGTCGTGATGAGAACAACATTATCTGGATTTAGGATTCTGGATTTAGGATTTAAGAATCGCTCAAGATTAACGCCATTTGGAATCACTATTGTGTCGCTTCTTTTAGACAATTTGGCTAGAAAGGTTGAAATGGCCTGGACTTTGACCGCGTGCTTAAACCCCCAAGATAAAAGCGGCCGGAAAGGTAAGATAAACCATCTGTGGAATACATGCTCAACCGAATCGCCATCTTGAAGGGTCAAGATATATGGCGCCCGTAGGGCGAGAATTGCCGGGAAAAGCATGTAAGTCATAATGCACCAATAAAAATCGTATTTCTTTCGCCAAGCAAATAGAATCGCCCTTGGTACAAAAAGAATTTTATTAAGATAAGATGCGTTATTCCCTACTCTATAGACATTAATATTGCCCACCTTTTCAAATTTAGGATGAGATTTGTTAAACCTCATCGTAACCATATCAAATTCCATGTCAAAAATACGATTCGTAATTTCTTTCACAGCCACTTCCGCGCCGCCGACAAACGGCTCATAAGCTATTGAAAATATGAGAACGCGTTTATTGGACATCGAGGATTTTCTTGAGTTCTTCCGGACTGGGTTCTCTCTTTGTTTGAGAAGGCGGAACAGAAAAATCCTTATCTCGTCGGAGCCCACCACTTGTGGGTAAAGAAGAAGAATTTTTCTGTTCCGCTGAAGTTCCGACCACGGCCTTCAGTGCATCCCGCAGATCAGCGATATGTCTGACGTCTGGTTTACGTTGATTATTGTTTTTTTCCTTCAAATCTTTGAGAGAGATACTGGGAAGAGGTATAGACACCACTTTCTTCTCTCTACTATCTATCGGTTTTTTCTCTTGTGACTTAGCAGTTGGAAATGCCATCGGGGCTTTAGACAAAGGTGTTTTCGGTACGACCCGACCCTCTTCGTGCCAATCGGCAATCGCTTTCTCCACCATCTCTCTAGGGTGGGCAAAGGTTCGGCGAGAGCTTTCAATAACCTCTGAGACATAAGACTTTTCTGGTTTGGTTATCGACGGCACACTTGTAGCCGAAAACGGCTGGGAACCAATGCCATCGATCATCAATTTCAGATAAATTTGAAATGAACCGAGATTCACCAGATCTTCTGCGGTGAAAACCGGGGCGAATTCTTTTTCCAACACTTCGGCATCGTAAGCCCCTACACGGAAAGTAATCATCGTACCTACGTTGCCAAAGACCGCGTCTCGTACTTCTTCTTCCATTTGTTCGATATATTGATGCGCAATTGTAAGGTTGAGCTTGTACTTGCGCGCTTCGGAGAGGATATCAGCGAAAGATTTGTTAGCGAAAGATTGAAACTCGTCCACATAGAGATAGAAATTTGGTAACTTGTTTAACTCTGTTCCGCTTTTGTCTGCCCGCGACATAGCTGCGAGATACATTTTGGTAATAAGCATCGAACCTAAGAGGTTTGCGTTTCCTTCGCCGACACGGCCTTTCGAGAGATTCACAATAAGGATTTTCTTACTGTCCATAATCTCGCGCAGGTCGAAGGAAGATTTGGCCTGGCCAATAATATTCCTGACCAAAGGATTGGAGGTAAATTGACCAACTTTGTTTTGAATAGCGGGCGTAGCTTCTGCCGCAAAGCGTTCAGTATATTTGGCAAATTCGTCAACCCAGAAAGATTTTACCGACGGATCTTTGACATTTTCTACCACCTTATTGCGATAAGACTTATCCGAGAGCATACGATTCACCCCAAGTAGCGTTGAGCCAGGGTATTCGAGCAGAGCAAGCAAAGTATTGTTCAAGATATAAGCCATCCTCGCAGACCAGGCATCAACCCAAATCTTCTCAAACGTCGACATTAAACCATTGACTACAAGGTGACGTTTATCTTGTCCAATATCTTCCATAACGTTGAAAGATACGGGATATTCAAGGTCGAATGGAGCAAAATAAAGCACATCTTTGATCCGCTCTTCAGGTACATATTCAAGAAGTTTCTCGGCAGTACCGCCATGCGGATCGATAAAGGCCAGACCATTACCATTTCGAATATCCTGGATAGCCATATTCTCGAGAAGGGTGGACTTTCCCATACCTGTCTTACCAATGACATAGACATGCTTGAGGCGGTCTTTAGACTTGATACCGAAAGGCATATGCCTACCGCGCGAATCTGTCTCGGCGAAATATGTTATCTTTTCAGAATCCATTGATATTATTATACAACAAATGAACGACTTTTCAAAAAGTTCTCCAATTTCTCAATATTATTCTTTGAGACTACTTCCTTCTTTCAGCTCGAACGACTTCTTCTTTGTTAGACAATTCTAAAAATCTTGCCCGCTTTTCAGATGTCCAGTTGATACCATCGATTTGTTCCCTGCGAAGTTGATTAAGCTCTTCCTGTTCTGTAGGAGGCAAAAGGGATTCACTATAGTCAAAACCTTCATTGAATGGATTTTGTGGTGGTTGTTCTATCATATTTTTATTTATTTTTAACTTATTATTACCGTTGTTAATTTTAACATAAGACTTAAATTAATTTGGAAGCAATGCTTCTTTTGTATATTTATTCCCTGCATTCCAGAGCATCCATGAAGTGAGACCTGCGTCGTAAGTCGCTTGGATTTGAGCTCGAACTTTATCCTGGCCGTAAGTGGTACCAAGATTAAAATCTTGTAACCACGGTCGCATTTTCGACGGCGTCGTCGAGGCAAGACCTTGCAGAAGATTCCAAGCTGTTTCTCTTTTGACGGCATTCAACATAGCAATTTTAACCACTTCATATGGATACTCGGCAGGATTGGCAAAACCATTCCAAGTAGCCGGATAGTGCGAGGGGTACACCATCGGAGAAACGTAATCGAAATACGGCAAAGCATTTTCAAGCATCTGGCCTATGCCCATACCATCCGTTGCGGTAGTAGTCATACCGAAGAGATCGACAGAAAGTTTAGCACCTGTATCTTTTAAACCGTTATGAAGATATGTAAAAAAACTTTCTAGCATCTCGGGCTTCGTAGTCGTACCAACAGTCCAAGTATAGAGAGTATCGACCATGTTGCCATCAGAAGGATAACGAACATAGTCATAATTAAGTTCATCAAAACCGAGCGCATAAGCCTCTTCTGAAATTTCTACAATATAATCCCAATATGGTTTGGCCCCCACATCTATGAAAGAGAGGCCTTTGTAATCTTTCCAGACTTCACCATCACTTTTCTTTTTTACCGCAAGTGTGGGGAAAAGTTTAGTGTAAGCGGGATCTTGGAAAACAGATATGCGGCCGATAACATATATATGTGCTTCATGCAGTGCTTGCACAAACTCACGCATATCAGAAACCACACACCCATGGCTAATATCAGCTTTTGGAAAATCATTTGGAAAAGATACCACCCCTGTATAATCTTTTATATCTATCACTACGGCATTGAGTTCCGTAATCTCAATAAGTTTTTTCAAACTATCACGCCATAATAGAGTCCCCGCAACACACGAAGTTATATAGAGCGCTTTAAGAGGTTCGGGAGTCTCTAAGTGGGTTACTGGAGTGGCTGGAATAAGTGTTGTTTGAGATTCTTTTGAGAGAGATATTGGCGCACTATAGGTAGATTCGAAAGAGAACGGTAAGAGAACAGCCAGAAAAAAAAGAACTAAACTTGCCACGGCAACCCATAGAAAATTTCTCAAGAACTGTGGCATGTCTAGATATGTTCTTCCGGTCGGATAAGCACTTCTTCCGTGTTCTTTTGAGCTTCTATTTCGGCCACACGTTTTTTATGAGCTTGACGCTTTTGGGCCTTGGCCTTGAGAGTTAGACGCTTATCTATGTTAGACCAGACTGAGAGTAGTATTATCGAAAATCCGGTCGCTACTTGGAAAAATGATTCCCAGAGACGAGGAAATCCAAGAAGTGGTAAGAGTGCTACGAGTAAACCAAGTGCAATGATAATCCTATTTTTCGGCATTTTTATTTGTCTTTGCTAATATTATACACGCCCTCAAGTATCTTGACATCTTTGTCACTTGAGTACAGGAGCTCGATATTTTTCTTTTCCATGTTTTTGAGTATGGATATTCCGCTCTGATCAGCGACCATATTCTCATACGCTTCTCTAAGCGCGGCAAAATCTTTTATAAAACAATGTCCGCCAGCTCCTCTGCCACTTTTGTGAACAGGGGAAGCATATCTTATTGGTATAAATGGATCCACTTTTATCGCTTCTTCTATCGTTTCCCAATTTGCCCCCATTTTTTGCGAGAGGTCATATATTAGATTAAAAAATATTATCTGCGTATATCCACTACAATTATGCGAATATTTTATGATTTCTGCCTCAATACTTTTCATAGTGAAATTCACTGGTGCTTTTGGTAAGATCGAATGTACGAGTTCTGCCGCTTTTTTGTGCTCTAGCGTATCCTTGGTCAGCCCCACAATATTGACGAAAGGATGAGAGGCGTCGAAGCTCGCAGTTGTCTCGCTGAGGAACTCTGGGGAGCTCAGGACTATCCTGTCTGGAAATTCATCTTGTATTTGTTCCGTCAGACCTGGAAACATGGTCGACTTTAACACTACAATCTTGCCAACCCCGGTCAGAGAAACTACCCGACGAATAATACTTGCATCATATCCATTTGGAGTCGTCGGGGTAGGTACTGCGATGAAGACAACGTCACAATCTTTTATTGCATCCTTATTTACGTCATAGGGTTTTTCTTTGGCGTAACGAGTAACAACATGCCCGCGTGCTTTAAAATCATCGGCATAATTTTTACCAATAAATCCCTGACCTATAAATCCGATTTTCGGTTTATTCATGTGTGCGCGTGCCAGGGATCGAACCTGGGACCTACCGAGTATCAGTCGATTGCTCTACCAGCTGAGCTACACGCGCTTGTCCCGCTATAGCTTTAGCGAAAGCGGACGTGGCAAAAAATATAACAGAAAATCACTGTTTTAACAATAGAAAAGGGCCAACGCGATGTCGACCCTTTGTAACCACCCGAGACTATTCCCGACGACGAACCTTGTGCGCCCCCGAGGCAAACCGACGTCGGCGTTTCGGCCAAAACATAACGATGTAGGCCAGAATCACCAGACCCACCGCAACCTGAAATGGTCTCAACGCGTGATCATCGAAATACCCGATGACCACAAACATGATCGCCGACACCAAGAATCCATAAGCAAGATAAAATCTCATTCATCCTCCTATCCCCATTGTACGCTATATTATATATAAAGTCAAGCACCAAAAATACCGCCATAATAAGGCGGTATTTTAGATATCGTTCTCTATTTTGTTCCGTTTTGACGTGAGAACTCTAAGTGCACACACAAAAAGAACTTTTTTTGATAGATGAGTGTGGATAATGCATAAAAAATTGTTGGTATACTAAAAGCATGAAATCAATACAAACCGTATCTGCGTACTTCTTTATTATAGCGGTAATAATTCTATCAGTAATTTCAATTATGGGAGTATGGGACATATTTGAAGGAGATGTAATATGGAAGTCTTTTAAAACGCTTGGTCTTCTCGCCATTGTGGCACTCATAACTGTAGCTGCCGGACAGTACATGGAGAATCGTTCAGAAACAATCACTCTTGATATACCTAGTCCTATTTGGAGCATGATTCGTAAAGCAACTCTTACTATTCTAATAGTTTCTGTATCACTTCTGGCCTTATTAGGAGTACTATCAATCTGGGAAATTATTGATGATAGAGATGTCTTATACAAATCTCTGAGCTCTCTTTCTATCATAGCTTTCGGAGCACTCATCATAGTCTTAACCTGTCGCAATATGGAGGGAACTAATAAACAGAGAGGTGCACCAAAAGTAGTCAGTTATGTAGTCAAGCAGGATGAGTCCGGAATAGAATCTATCTCTAAGCAGGGATAAGTTTATCGATGCCTCCTGAACAACTTTTAACACCAGTTACTCAAGCCCCACAGATTAGTTGGTTTAAAAAACTATTATTAAACTTGGAAAAAATAATAGTTTTAACTTCAATATCGGTTGGATTTGTATACTTATTAAACTACTTCTTAGTTAGAGCAAAAATACAAATACCGTTTCTAAATATTGGAATAACAATCCTTATACTTATCTATTTTTGGAAAAAATGGAGACAAACATTACTTATCTTGTTTATTGGGATACTTACATTGTTCTTCGAAATGATTGCTCTTGCGCCATTTTCTATAAACTCTGATAATTTCTCTACACAAATTGCAGCTTCAAATATTCTATTCGCCTTTTTACCATTCTTTATGGTTCTACCGTTCATAGGTCCAGTTGCTTTGGTTTACGCATATTTCAGAGGATTACTAAAAGATCAATCAAATATAGAAATTCCTACTGAATCAGTCCAGATTCAAACAAGTAGACGTCGAGTTTTCAAATATGTTGCTGTCGTTATGGGAGTAATTCTCTTGTTAGTCATTGCTGGTCCAGCATATTACATATTTATATATAGTGGCACTAGAGTGGAATCGACCACAAAAACAAGTGATGATCCTAATATAGGCAAGGTCATCAGTTTGGGTATTCCAAGCGCTTATAGTCGAGACAACTTAGCACGTAGTGATATTCCAAGAATACAAGAGGTAAATAGGTTCCTAGAGTGCATTGGTGATATAGACTCGGTAGGCGCACATCATTATAAGAATGGGTATTATGATGTGGGATATCTCCCTTCTACTACTAATCTTAAAATTATAGAAGTATTAAACACTGAAAATAAAGGTTTGGCAGAACTAGGTGGATCAGGATTAACTTATGGGGTATTGGAAGATAATAATGGAATACTTTATACACGAGCTTTAGTTTTATTATCTAACTGTAACGGACGTCTAGAGCCCCATCTAGAAAAACTGTTCTTATTTATCGAACAAAACGGCAAAACAAGAGTGGAGCTGACCCTATGGAGAGACGATAATACTGCCTGGAATTCACCTGCTGTTTCTACTTCTGTAGGGCAAGAACGTTTAATATCTGATTTAAATAAAATACCAAGCAAATACAAAGTGGAAAATATAGAAAAAGTGGATAGTTACATACCTGGAATGAAAGCTGTGGCGGTGGATGTAAATGCTGACACATTAGTTTATCTAGTCGCGTCAATGCTAGATTTTGCTGTTTGGGAGATAAAAGGATTAGATAAAGCTTACCAGGATACTCTTACAGCAGAGGATTTAAGCGGATTTAAAAAGAAGCCTTTAGATTTTTAAATATTATGCCTTCTGAACAAACTCCTATACCGCAGCCTGAATCGTTCAACTTCCTTGAGACCAACCCAAAGAAAAACTTTGCTCCTTGGTTTCTGAAATTTTGTGGAGTCTTAATAACTGTCGGTTTAGCTACTGCTGGTTATTTCAAATACCCATCGTACAGAAACCTTATAGCTGATATAGACGCAGTTAGTAACATACAAGAACTATTTATTGAACGAAAATTACTACGACAAGATATTATTCTGCCTCCAGACCCAGGTGAAGCCGGCAAGAAAACACTTGAAGGGATTGATTCGGATAGTAATGGCGTGAGAGACGACGTGCAGCGATGGATTGAAATTAAGTACATTGATTCGCCCAAAAGCACCCGGGAAACGCTTCGACATTTAGCCGCCGCTAGTCAACGTATATACACAGCATCTGATGATGCAACACGACGAGCCGTACTAGAAGCTGAGCTTGCTGCCGTTAGGTGCTTAACCTCCATACGCGACACTACCTTTTCCCACGAAACAGTTAGCGCACTCAGCGAGCAGATAAATAATACTCCTGCTCGTATGACAGCACATGATATATTTGGACGTTCCTTAAAATCTGCATGGTTCGACACATCACCATTGTCCGAACTAGGCCAGTTCTGTAATTTCGCTACAAATACATTGGATACTTCATCATGGCAAACATATCGCAACGAGGAATATGGGTTTGAATTTAGGTATCCTGATTCTTTTTACATTTCACCCACTAGAAATGCTGGTCCTTTAGAAACTTTTATAGGAGATGACACGGTTATTTATCTCTTTATAGATTCTCAAATCAGTCCTTCAAAAAGCATGGAGGAACTTACTTTTGGTAAATATCATTTTAGAAAAGGTGATTATTTTTTTGAGATAAAAATTACAGAAAACAAGATGTTGAGTTTCCAGTTTGATTCATTGGACACCGCTGCACCAAGTTTTATTCACCAAATCCTCTCCACGTTTAAATTTATTGAATCGAGTGTAAGTATTGAAAATATTAGAATTATCGTAGAAAAAGCTGTATTAAAAGATACGTATAGAGATCGGGAAGATTTACTGAAAATAAAGCTACTTTCAGCAAATATTGAAGGTGGAACTGTAACGTTAAATTTTAATAGAGACTTTTTCTATTATCCTGATTGGACTAGTGGTGAAGGTATACCATGGGATATAACTGTGGGATTTATTATTAAAGATCTGAATTCTGTTTTCAAGCAAATAAAAACACAAACAAACAGTGAAGACCTGATTCTTGAACTTCAAGAAAATGGTATAGAAAGAGATGGAATGCTTATTGAAGGTCGATTCATTAACTAACACAAAAGCCCCTTGCGGGGCTTTTGTTCTCGTCCCGTGATCGCTTTTGCGATTTTACGGGGTATCGTTCTCTATTTTGTTCCGTTGCCGATTTGATTTATCAAATCGAGCATCCCGCGTAGCTTTAGCGAAGTGGGATTTCTCGCTACCACTTTAAGGACTGTGGCCTAGTCCACTTCAACTTGCGTTGAAATATCGACACTATAATCCCGCGTAGCTCCGAAGAGCGTAGTGGGAGATTTCAAATTGAATTACTCCACGAGCAGCTTCCGCTACCCGTGCCTTGTTACGACTTAGTCCTTGTCATTGAGTTTACCGTAGGCCGCGTCTGACGCGGATTTTGAGTACTCCCAACTTCCCTGACTTGACGGGCGAATCTTTTCGTTAAACTACGAATTTAGGTTCCCACTGCACAGACGGATTTCCCGTATGCAGCGAGCTCAGTGCATAGTTTGCTTTAGAGTAAACATTTTTCTTAAACCAGATTTTGTATGATGCATATCTTTCTTAATCATTTCCATTAGAAGACAGAAGGTTTCAAAGTCACTTCTTTTGGAAGAAAATTTGAGTTTATGTCTCTTGAAAAATGGAACGATTATTTCAAGAAGATTGTTTCTATTGTAGACCTCGTATCTATAGCAATTCTTGTGGTTTGGCCGTGTATCTTTTTGGAAATAAACACTGCCGCAACCAAAGAATTCTTTTAGTACATACAGAATGTCCTTATCTTTCTCAATAAGTTTGATGTAGAATTTCGGCTCCACGACTACTCGTCGCTTAACTTTCTTTTCTACATCTACATCACGTATATAGACAGTAAAGCTTCCTTCACCATCCACGAGGCCCACAATATAATCTGGCGTAAGATTTTGCATTGAGAGAGTTCCTTCCCCTTGCGGGTACTATGACTCAGCTGACTTCTGACGCTGCGTCAATTTAATTATACCCTGCTTTGTAGCTGGGTAACAGCATCAGATCTCCACAGGTCACTTAGTATTCTTTTCCAGACATCCTTACAAGCTTTTCTACGAGTTTTCCCTACCCTCACCGCCCACTAGTAGGTCAACTGGCTTTTGTACGTAAGGCTGTTTTTTGCTTTCGGATCCTCCATCCAAGACCTCGCGGTATTGGACTATCCTTCTGCTACCCAGACGCAATGTCGGGGAGTGGATTTTAACCACTTAGATTACTAAACTGCTGCGCGCTTTTATTGTGAGTACAAGACTTGAGAACGTATTCACCGCGGTATAGCTGACCCGCGATTACTAGCAATTCCAACTTCATGGGGTCGAGTTGCAGCCCCCAATCCGAACTGACGCCGCTTTTCTTAGGATTAGCTCGGGGTTACCCCGTCGCGACCCGTTGTAGCGGCGATTGTATTATGCGTGTGGCCCAGGATATCTAGGGACATGCTGACCTGGCGTCATCCTCGCCTTCCTCCCCGATTTTTATTCGTTAGCGAATAAAAATCTAGTTGAATAAGTTGTATAAGTTACGCTTCGCTTAAGTTTGATAAGTTTGGAATTCCTTATTAAACTTTTTCAACTTATTAACTTTCTAACTTGATTTTTGTTCTACCGAACAAAAATCGGGGCAGTCTCGCCAGACACTTGTAACTGGCAACGAGGGTTGCGTTCGTTACCCCACTTAAGGGAACAATTCAAATCACGAACTGACGACGGCCATGCATCACCTGTCCAACCGTCCTTGCGGACTCCCGACGTTTCTGTCGGGATTCGTTTGGTCTTCTAACCCTGGTAAGGTTCTTCGTTTGTCATCGAATTAAACCGCATAATCCACTGCTTGTGCAAGTCCCCGTCTATTCCTTTGAGTTTTAGCCTTGCGGCCGTACTACCCAGGCGGATCACTTAACGCGTTAGCTTCGCCTCTCAAGGGGTCGATACCTCGAAAAGCTAGTGATCATCGTTTAGGGCGTGGACTACCGGGGTATCTAATCCCGTTCGCTACCCACGCTTTCGTGTTTCAGCGTCAGAAATGCGCCAGTGAATTGCCTTCGCTTTCGGTGTTCCCCATGATATCAACGGATTTCACCCCTACTCCATGAGTTCCATTCACCTCTCGCACCCTCCAGTCTGGCCGTTTCCTCCGCAAGTCTTGGGTTGAGCCCAAGATTTTGACAGAAGACTAACCAAACCGCCTACACACCCTTTACGCCCAATGATTCCGGATAACGCTTGAGGTACTCGTATTACCGCTGCTGCTGGCACGAGTTTAGCAACCCCTTATTCTTAGAGTACTATCAATCCCTCCCCACTTTTGAAAAATAGAAAATTCTATCGTCCAAAAGTGGGGAGGGACTTTCTCCTCCATAAAAGATGTTTACGTCCCTAAGGACTTCATCCATCACGCGGCGTCGCTCGATCAGGCTTTCGCCCATTGTCGAATATTCTCGGCTACTGCCACCCGTAGGTGTATGGACCGTGTCTCAGTTCCATCGGTGGGGGTCACCCTCTCAGGTCCCCTAAGCGTCACTGCCTTGGTAGGCCATTACCCTACCAACTAGCTGATACTCCGCAGGCCCTTTCCTAAGCGAATTACTTCTTTAATTCAAAAATATTATCAGGTATTAGTTTGTCTTTCGACGAATTATTCCTGACTTAGGAGTAGGTTCCTACGTGTTACTACCTCGTCTGCCACTGATTCATAATGTGTATTGCTACACAAAATAAACCCGTTTGACTTGCATGCCTCATCCACGCCGCCAGCGTTCATCCTGAGCTAGGATCAAACTCTAATATTAACGAAGTTAAATATTATCCCGCATAACTCCGAAGGAGTGACGTGGGATCATACCTACCACCCCACTTCGCTCTTGCGAACTTCGCGGGGTTGATACTTCGTATCAACGGAACAAAAGAGAAAACGATAAATTTTCTTTTTGTTACTCAGATCCTACTGTGCCCCACATAGCTCCGAAAGAGCGACGTGGGGTTAGAATAAACATTGACTTACTTGCCCCGCATAACTCAAAGAGCAACGTGGGGCTGTTCTCATAATTCATTCAATTGTTAATGAACCCGTCTCAACGACAGGTTTATGTGTAGTTAAGACGTGGAGATAAGTATACCTATATCTGTTTCCTTTGCAACCTCTTAAGCCAATACTGGAACGCGGCCTGTTTTTAAGGAAGAAAGAATGGATCGTTTAGGAGTTCGAGGGGATACAAAGAGCATCTCTACTCCCAACAAAACACCTTTTCTATTAACATCAGCAAGTAGCCAATCATCAAGCTTAATGGTTCTAGCAACTCTGCCTTTTTTCACTTTGAAGTATGCCGCATCTGCCTCTTTGTCATAGGTTATAAGAGTGCCTTCATGTTCTACAGAAAGTAGACCGTTAGGACGAGATATTCGTTTTGATTTTTTCCTATTTTTTTGCATACCACTTCCAATGTACCATTTTCAAACCTTTTGCGATAGAACATGGCACTACCGGCCATATCCCCATAGAAATCCGGACGACGAATGATGTCAGCCACGCAGGACATCGTTACATGACGTGCGAGTACTTGAGATTGTGCATGATGTGTAAAGCACAATTTCATAAAAATATCAAGGTTTAACCTTGCTCATTATACAAAGTAGTTTAGCCAAACGAAAAGGAGGAGCGGGATTAACCATTCAAAGTATTCACCACTCCTCCAGTTTAAACATCCTCACGCGATGATGGGTTTGTCCACCCAACGTCTGACCACATCTCCGATCCAGTGCCCAACCCCAATACTGATGAACGGCAGAGACCAAATGAAGATGGCGCGGAAGACCGTGAATTGCAGATCCCTCTCGATAATCTCATCGAACTTCATGATGGTGTTCGCGAATTGGTTATAGTGCATACTGTACCACCACGCAACCACCAACATACTCATGACGAAAGCGATGAGACCAGTCACGACGATGACGGCCTTCTTGAAGAAAGCTTCCACGCCATGATACGCCACACCGACAAGAAACGAGAAGACGCAGAACACAAACCATGTTGTTATCATAGAACTAACCCTCCTATCCACAATTATACACCCAAAAGACTATTTTGTCAAAGATTTACAACGGCTCAACTGGTTGAGCCGTTTAAATAGTCTTAATTTAAGCCTTTCAATCTGGTATGAAAAATTGAGCCAGATGAAAGAGCGCGGACCGCTGTGCGGTCCGCGCTTAACTTGACGTTCTCAGCAGTTGGACGAGTAATCGCCGAGCTTGCTTGCGATGTCTCTCAACCGCAAACCATGCCTCACCGAACTTATCGGCAAAAGCCTCTTCGATGTAGGACTGCTGGAGAAAAGCCGAAAATTCCGGATCCCCTAGTGACCTCCCTCTTAGCACATCAGGATCGAGCCTTCTGCTACCCAATTGACGTGCTTCCAGGTGTCCAAGTTCATGACCTAAAGTAAAAATCTTGGTCAGGATTGAGTCTGTGGAGTCGAGGATGATTTCGAAAACCATTGGGCTATTCGAAATTCGCCGTACGAATCCTCCAGCCTTTCTGTATCTACCGACCGGCATAGTGTCTTCAATCTTGATGTGTTCTACTCCAAGCGCAATCATCCGATCTTCGATCTGTTCAACGTTCCGCCACTCGACCAGAGTACGTTCGAGTAATTGCGTTACTGATCGACCGGATAGTACACAGGGCTCCCACTCATCCCATCGCAGTTCATAATACATGCGCCGGCGGCCGTTGTGATCCAGTCGTCGTGGCCAAAATGGCGACCGAGACCCACCATTAGCTATTAACCTCTCAAACTTTTTTGACCCCACCAGTATCACCCCCTCTCTAAGTCTAAAAATATACTACTCTAATATTTTTTCTTTTGCCAATAATAAAAAGTTACAAGTTTCCTGTGCAAAGCTCGACTTTGCACACTAAAACGAAAATACACCATATTCCCTCTCCTTACGCCTAGGAGAGGGTGTGTCGACGTGGCATGTTGACACGACGGGTGAGGTGAATTACTTCTTCTGCCACTTGTAGAAAGTAACGAGTAAGGGCGACGCGACGAAAATAGAAGAATAAGTGCCGATGATGACACCAATGATAAGGAGGAGGGCGAAATCTTTGGTTGCCGGAGAACCTACTAGAAACAGAGCAAGCAAAGTAATAAAGATGGTCAAAGAAGTATTGATAGACCGACCAAAGGTTTGAGCTACCGACTTCCCCACTGTAGTCTCGAACTCTTCTTTCATATTACCTTCTGCATTAACATGCAGGTTTTCACGTACGCGGTCGAAAACCACGATAGTGTCATGCACAGAATATCCAAGGATGGCGAGCAGTCCCGTAACAAACAGTAAGTCAATTTCTATACCAATATAATGCCCAAGTATGACGAATATTCCGGTGGGGATGACGACGTCGTGCGCAAGCGCAATAATTGTTGCCAGACCATATTTCCAAGAAGACACGGGTCTCGAAACTTTGCGAAAAGCAAAGGTGATAAAAAGCACAATCATCAGCATCACCACCCCCACCGCCTTAACGGCTTTTGATTTTAACTCTGCGCCGGCTATTGGCCCGATAGTATTTTGCCTTTCGACTACTGGATTCCCGAGAGTTTGAATCAGCTCCTGTCTTTCGTCGAGAGATAACTCTTTAGTGCGGATAGTGTAATTAAAATCTCCCGACGGGCGAACCGAGAACCCGCCCATGTTAAGCGCCTCGATTTTTAATTCGGTTTCAGTTTGTGCAGGTCTTTCTGAAAATTTTACTTCCGTCAACGTGCCACCCTTAAAGTCGATTGAGGTTCTGAAATCGTAAACAAACATTGCCGCAATAGATACCAGAAGCAGAATGCCGGAGACGAGAAAGAATATTTTCCTGTAGTGTACGACGAACATATTATTTGTGGAAACCATTACTAAATAAGAATCTTTTGGCCCGCGTGTCTGTGACAGGCACTATGGCGAAGAGAAAGGTGCGACTCACTGTGATGGCAGTGAACATACTGATGACAACTCCGACACCGAGAGTCAGGGCGAAACCCTTGACTGCCGAAGTGCCGAGCCAGAAGAGCACAACTGCAGTGATAATGGAAGAGATGTTTGAATCGCGTATGGAGAGCCATGCGCGAGAGAATCCTTCATGAAGCGCGTCGTGAATACTTTTTCCTTTTTTCAACTCCTCTTTAGTACGTTCGAAGATTAGAACATTAGCATCCACAGCCATACCGATAGAGAGAATAAATCCAGCAAGACCAGCAGCTGTTAGAGTAACGGGAATGAGCTTAAAAATGACAAGTGAGAGAATAATGTATGAAATTAGAGCTATCACCGAAACCAACCCTGGCAAACGATACCAGAAGATGAGGAAAAGAGAGAGCGCGATAAATCCAATAACACCGGCTTCTACTCCAGAGTTCAGGGCAGCTTCGCCGAGAGTCGCTCCCACAGTCTGCGAGGTAGAGAGAGATATAGGCAAAGGTAAGGCTCCATAATTTAAATTACGCACCAAGTCCCTAGCCTCCGCAGGAGTAAAGGAACCGGTAATCTGCGCCTGGCTATCTCTGATCTCATCTTGGATCACGGGGGCCGATATGAGCGCGCCGTCAAGCAAGATGGCAAGAACTTCTCCCTTATGTTCGCGGGTAATTTTGGCAAAAAGTTCTCCACCTTCCTTATTAAACTCAAGTCCAACCTGCGCTACGCCAGTATTTGGATCGAATTCCAATCGTGCCTTGGACAGATATCGTCCGGAGAGGCCGGTAGCGATAAACAAACTATCGACAGGAGTATCCGGATTAGCCTTGAGAACTTCTTGCGCATCTGGACTTGCCAGACGAAATTCTAGAACAGGTGTCTGGCCGATAAGTTCAATTGCTTGGTCGATGTCGGTTATGCCCGGCAGACCAACTATCAGACGTTCATCTTTATTGCCTGACACCAGCCCGGCACTTTCAGTCTGCACCAGAGGTTCAGAGACACCGAAAATATTAACCCTGCGTTCAATCACCTCTTTAAGAGTATCCATAGCACCACCAATATCTTCCACATTCGAGGTATCGGCTCGATAAACCAGCTCCGTGCCGCCCACTAGGTCAAGTCCGAAACTGAAAGGAAATCTAGCCCCCGGCCTTTCTTGCAACACTAGGAAGTATCCTAAGGACACGAAAACAAGCAAGAGAACGGCCGAAATATAGATATGTTTTCGTGACTTCTTCATAGTGCGCAATTATACGGTAAATTTAGCGGCCAGCAATAGAGGCTAGGGTTTTGAGAGTCCGAAGGGCTATCTTAATATCCAAGAGAAATGAACGGTTCTTGATGTAATAAAGGTCGTAAGAGAGTTTATTGGCAGTTTCGAGAGAATCAAGACTATGATGAGGGTGCTCTTCCTGATAAATCTGCGCCCAGCCGGACAGTCCCGGCTTAATCAAGTGACGAACATTGTAGTAAGGAATCTCTTCGGTATAGTGTGCTACTCCTGCTGGAAGTTCCGGCCGCGGGCCAATGAGCGATAAATCTCCTTTTAGGACACTCCAGAGTTGCGGCAGTTCATCTATACGAGTATCACGAAGAATTTTACCAACACGTGTCACTTTGTTCTCAGTATGAGTAGCACTACCAAGATCCACATTATTACGCTCCATTGAGCGAAACTTCGAGAGATGAATTATTCTCCCACGTTTGCCCACGCGTTCTTGAGAGATGAGAAGGGGCCCACCATCATCAAGCTTAATAGCAAGCCACACAATAGGGTAAAAGATGAGTGAGACAAGAATAAGGGGTAGAGAGATAGTAATATCCATGATGCGCTTAAGAGTATCGTATGCGCCGCGCGGTTGGGTAGAAATATTTTCAAGAAACCAATTATATTTGAGAAGTGATATAGGTACTCTGTCGAATATGTCTTCGTAGATCTTGTGCATATCAATGAAGCTAATCTTAGAGAAGATCAAGTTATAGAGATGAGGCAGAACTGGTTCGACATTTTCGTTGGCAAGATCGATGGCAATGATAGAAACATTCTCAGAATAGATGCGCGAGACAATCTCGTCCCAGAAACCTTTTTCATCGGCGCGATTAAGGTCGACGGAAGAAACGAACTTGAGATTGTATATTGGATTATTATTTACTTCTTCCAGGAGCTCTTTCATTTCTTCCCCAGAGCCAATCAGGATGGCATTGTCCAGATGGCCGCGGCCAATAAGGAAATAACCGTACATTCTCCAAGCAAGGATAATTACGAAAGACACAAAAAGGTATATGAATAGAATGGTCTTAGGAGTAATACCGAAGAGAGGAATGAAGTAGAAGAATACTACGGCCAAAGCTGAATTTACGAGCTGGGTATTGGCCAAAACAGAGGGCAATCTCGACTTGAGGATGACAGTGTGTTTTTCATAAAGGCCCGCTATATAGAAAACAATAATCCAGGCAACAAAAAGCAGACTGAATGGTAAGAAGTGAATGGAGAAAAGTTCCCTGCTTGGTATCTCCAAATTACGCAGAAAAAGCGCCAGCCAGAGAGAAACCAAAAAGAAGAGAAAATCTCCAAACAGGAGAATAAATAACTCTTTTCTATGAAGGGAACCCATGGGCGTGCATTATACAACAAAACCATTATAATGACCATACCAACTATGAAAATACTTTACGGCATTACCAAGTCTAACTTCGGAGGCGCCCAGCGCTATGTTTTCGACTTAGCTACAACGATGCAAAAACAAGGACATGATGTAGCAGTGATGTGTGGAGGAGATGGCCCGCTGATTCAGAAATTAGAAGCAGGAAAGATCAGAGTCATTAAGCTTGACAAGATGCAGAGAGATATTTCTCTAGAGAAAGAAATTGTTTCTTTCTTTCAGATGCTGAAAATCTTAAGGAGCGAGAGACCTGACGTCTTTCATATCAATAGTTCCAAGATGGGCGGACTTGGAGGACTTGGCGGACGATTACTTGGAATAAGAAGGATTATCTTCACTTCCCATGGCTGGGCCTTCAATGAATCACGACTGGCGTGGCAGAAACTTATCATAAAACTTCTCGTCTGGCTTACTATTATTCTTTCTCACAAAACAATTTGCGTATCAAAGAAGACGAAAAAAGATGTGAAGAGATGGCCTTTCATAAAAAACAAGTTAGTTGTGATTTATAATGGCATATCAAGCTTTAGTCTTGCCGGGCGCACAGACAAAACATTCACAATCGGGACGATTGCGGAACTACACAAAATCAAAGGTCTGGATATACTACTTGCGGCATGGGATAAATTTGTAAAAAATCACCAAGCAAAACTCGTCATAATCGGCGAGGGTGAGGAAAGACAAAATCTGGAAATTATGGCTAAAAATATGGGCATTTCTGACTCTGTCACGTTTAAAGGAGCTGCAGACAATGCCCGCTCACTTCTTTCTAATTTTGATATTTTTTGTATGCCCTCTCGCTCTGAAGCTCTGCCTTATACATTACTTGAAGCGGGATTTGCCAAGTTACCAGTCATCGCTACTCCTGTCGGTGGCATTCCAGAGATAATCGAAAGTGGTATAAACGGCATTCTCATCCCAGTTGAAAATGCGGAAGTCCTCTTCTCTTCTCTCGTGCTCTTCCATGATAATCCCCGAATGCGCGATCGCCTCGGCACTACTCTAAAAGAAACTATTATTAAAAACTTTTCGTTTGAGCAAATGGTAGAAAATACTTTGAATATTTATTTATAATCTCAATCCTTGAGAGTGCCGCTTCATGCTACTAAGCACTCCGAGAGTAAACCACTCAGTCACTAAGTGTGAACCACCATAACTCATGAATGGAAAAGTAATACCTGTTATCGGCAGAACGCCCATATTCATACCGGCATGGACAGCAATATGAATAAAGAACAATACAGTAACACCAAGACCAAAAAAGGTTTCAAAGTTAGTGGCAGCCAGTCGAGCATTATCCACAATCCTTGCAAGCAGGAAAAAACAAAGTACAAAAAGAAACGTCGCTCCGATAAATCCCCATTCTTCAGTAAAAGCAGCAAAAATAAAATCTGTCTCATATTCCGGCAGAAACCGCAATTTCGACTGGCTACCTTGGCCAATTCCCTTGCCAAACATTTCGCCGGAACCAACGGCTACAGTCGATTGATAAGCATTGTAGCCGGCCCCCCAAATATCAGCGAGCGGATGAGCAAAAGAAATAATACGAGCCTTCTGATATGGAGCGAAGACAAACATCCACAGTATAACTGAAATAACTATTCCTAAAATCGCTACAAAGGCGAGATGTTTCTTGGAGATACCGGAGACAAGCACCATACCTAACCAGATACCAAGAATAATCATAGCCCCACCAAAATCTGGCTGGAAAAAGATCAAGATGAAGATAAAAAACGCATAAGCACCCGAGACTAGAATATGTCGCAAATTCTTTATCTCAATATGTCTGCGGGAAAAATATTTGGCAAGCATTAAGATGACCACCAGTTTGGCCGGATCAGAAGGTTGAAAAGCAAAGACCCCAAACTGGAACCAACTCTGTGCCCCTTTGATCACTTGTCCCAAAGCAAGAAGAGTTATAAGTATTACCACTGTGACGATAAAAATAGATACTAAAACTTTAGTTCTGCGTAAAAATCGCCAATCAACCATAGTGGCTCCAAAAAATATGATAATCGAAATGAGCAACCAAATGTTCTGACGGAAAAAAAAATAATTCTCGCCAGAGAATGAGTTCATAGTCACAAGTCCTGCCAAAGATACCAAAATCGCCGGTATAAACAAGTACCAATCTACGTACATTCTACCTTTAAACTGAACTATCGTTTCTGTCATCGCAGAAAACTTCTGTCAGGAAAAATTCGCATGTAAATATCTACCTCAGCAAAATTTGTCTTGCAGATCTTGGTTGCGATTTGTTTGTAAATATTATTAAGTTCTTTGGTCGAAGGCACAAAGTAGGCTTCAGCTGTAGTGGTCGCAAGCGCTTTCAAAAAATCTATATCTACATCCTTACCAAGACCTATCGTATAAATACTAATATTATCTTTGCGAATAAGCTCGGCAGATTCCAGAGCATAAGTTTTAGGATAATCATTAATCCCAATCCTTTCCGGTAAGGTCGGCACTCCGTCCGTCAAAAGCACTAGAGCCTTATCAGCTCCTTCACGATGTCTAGTTGAATTCAATTCTTCCCTAGCAGCAAGAATGCCGGCTCCGATATTTGTGTTCTGTGCACTACTTGTGGCAATCGAGATACTATTTATGGTCCGCTCTATAGTTCCTAGGTCAACTCCGAGCATAGCGTCTACTGGTTGACTAGCCTCATTGGCAAAAGATATCAGAGCATGACGATCATTCTTACCTAATTGGCCAACGAAATAAAGTGCATTGTTTTTAACATCAGTCAGTGGTTGGGGTGGCGTAGTCCCCAAATCATCCATGCTACCAGAACGATCGATGACAAGAGCCACATCCACCGGAAAGTTGCAGGTTTCCTCTTTTTCCGTCTTCTTAAAGGGCTCGGGCCAAGTAAAGACCGCCGAGATACTCTTACCAGCAGATATAGTATCTATAAAAGTCTTGGAGGCCGTGAAAATATTGCCTGTTTCGTCTGAAATTACGGCAACGAGATCGATGTTGGAGACATTCTCTAGAGATAAATTTTCAATACGGACATCCAGACGTGGTCTAGTGTCTTCCCGAGAGAATCTCGATTCTTTTACTTTAAGTTCAGGCACTTGCAAAATATTTTTCTGCCAAACGAAGCTTTCTGTTTTCCATTCAAGGGTGACCCTCGTCGGAATAGTGCCACCTTCAAACTTGAAAGGCCCTTCAAAAATCGCGAAAATGGTACTCTTAGGCACATAAGTCTCTCCTTCTATTATTGCAAAAGGAATAGTACTCAAGGCGTCATAAAGCTTGAAAGTGTATCCTGCCCGATAAATTTCTCCACTAGTATTCGGATTCTCTACTAAAGCTATTATCTCGAAAGTATTTTCTCGCACTTTAAACACTCGCGGGTCGCCCTTGGAAATGAGTGGTAGCGACTCAGCTGTACAGAGGAGCTGGCACGAACCACCGCAATCTACTCCGGTTTCGTTTCCATTTTTCTTCAAATCGCTACAGGTCGGCGCATGATAGAGTAAAAAAAAGAGTGGTATACCGATAATAAATACCAGTACAAAGATAATGAGAGAGAGAATAATCCTTTTACGCCGTCTAGACCATTCGTTCATGTCTTAATTTTATCAGAGTTTATGTAAATAAAAAATTGAGCACTTAGTTCTGGCGGCTACCTACTTTCCCCCATAGGAGTATCATCGGCACTACGAGGCTTAACTTCCGTGTTCGGAATGAGAACGGGTGTATCACTCGCGTCGAGCCACCAAGACTAAAAGTTCAATTTTTATTGCTTGCCCCGCATAGCTCAAAGAGCGACGTGGGGTGTTGATTTCATTTAGCAGGACACCACGTAAAGGACATAAAGTTGCTACGCAACTACGTCCCACGTGGTAGCCGCGTGGCACGCAAAGCGTGCTTTACGCGGCAGAGTTAGTAAGTGATTTCTATGTTTCCTAATAGAATTCGAGCAATTAGTACGCCTCGGCTCAACACCTTGCAGTGCTTACACCTAGCGCCTATCAACCTAGTCATCTCCTAGGGCTCTAATAACGATTCCTAATCTTGGGGTTGGCTTCATTCTTAGATGCTTTCAGAATTTATCCGTTCCCGACTTAGCTACTCTACAATGCCCTTGGCAGGACAGCAGACACACCAGTGGTCGGTTCAACTCGGTCCTCTCGTCGCGTAATTCCCCTATCACTAGGAGCGCAGACTATATCTTCATCCTTTCTGCATTAAACAGACTAGGATGTTGGCGTATTACCTGCATGAGCTGTCGTCCTCGCCAATGGCGGGACGATTCCTCAAACATGCAAGTCTGATCCGACGATACGTCAGATCAAGTCGTTACGGGGTCAATCCTAACATCTCCAATAATTCACTCTTCGACCTTTTCTTCTTAGTGACATAATTTTCTTCCTGAATCACTAGAATAAGATTGGCTAAAGTAATTAATTGCTTATCTGTAAGTCGTCTTCGTTTAGCATTTGAGAGAATCTCACAAGCATCGCAGAGTACGATAGCTTGAAGTTTCTTAAAGCGGATATAGGGCAGAAGTGCTTTGAGTATGTCTCGCACTTGTGCATATCCGTTTATTCTTAGTTCGGTCATTCCGTCATTTCTTCTGGAAAGATAACCTATACCAAGAACTTCTCTTACCCAACTTAACGGCTTTTCATGCCGAGTGTCTTGATAGAAGCATATGGTCGGCATAAAACGCCTTTTGAGCGCGCCATCATTACGCTTCTTGATCTGGAGCATTAAGCTCCCGTCTCCATCAAGAAATCCAGCAATATAAGCAAGATGTTTGGATCGACTTCCCACGGTATTGTCTTGTGTTTTTCTGGTCCTCAAGTAAGTTTACACTTACCATTGTACCACTACCTACGGACTAGGCTGGTAGTGGTTATCAACAGACCAAAACTCCACAAGATTTCACCGTTATAGCCACTTTGTCATCACAGATTACTCCGTGAAGTAGCAAAATTTACTAGAGTCAAATCCCCTCAAGAATCGAACGCCTGCAGTAGATAGGAGTCCAACCTGTCTCACGCTTCTTTTCTTACATTACTGTAAGGAATGGACTATAACTTTACCCTTCGAAAATCTCAGGGTATCTGATGTTTAGTCTCTACGGGTTCCCGCAAAGTGCGGGATTCCCTCGGTATTGTCCCTCGCTTTCGCTCGGGATTTTACCGATATTAATCAGTTTCGTACTCTTGTATTTCTACAAAAGACCGCCGTGATTGGTTAGTTCACCTTTTTGTATCTTTCAATAAACGAAAATTTTAACAGTTCGATTGATTCAGACTGTTCAATTCATGATTCATTATTTTTATTCATGTCCTGAACGGTCTGAACCCAGCTCGCGTAACTTTTTAAATGGCGAACAGCCATACCCTTGGAAGCTTCTCCACCTCCAGGATAAGTTGAGCCGACCACTCTTGGTCGTTGTTCCCTTATTACTAAGGGGGCAGACTATACCTTTACTTCAGATTACCGTCTGAAGTACCAGCGTGTTATAGCAAGGCTTATGTGGCTTAGGCCACGGCACTTGCTATCTTCACCTCTTCTGTATGTACAGAATCGGATCCAGTCGTTACGGGGTTCTGAAAACCTATTTTATACATCATCGACGGGATAATGTATGGCTTAATAGTTTGAATCAATTTTTTTGTTTCTTTCATATTACAATACATTCTGTAACCTTTATCTCTGTCTTTGTAATATTTTATCTCCACATCAAACTTTTTCTTCAATGTGAGCTGTAACAAATTGATTTCCGGTTCTAAAAATGAATATGTGCTGATATCGATGTGTCCCTTACTGTAAGAACCGTCATCCATAATCCAGATGGCCAGTCCCAATGCATCGAGTTCATCTATAATATTCTTAGGAATTATTTTTCTTCCTGTTTTATATCCTTGCGAAATATAAAACATATTATAGATGCCAGTTAATAATGGGTGGCGTATTGTTCGAAACCACCATGATTTTGGGTATTTTTCTTTTTGTGCGGTGTATCTATAACTAATTTTTGGTTCCGTAAAAACAAGTGGTTTTAAGATTTCGTATTTCCATAATACATAATCTCTTTGTGCCAGACCTTGTTCTACCTTGAAATTAGCATTGATCGCACCCTTACCCATTCTCATCGTACCATCACCCAGAAGGGATCCTATGATTAAAGATCTCTGCGTGGGCAAAATAGTAACCCCATTTTTAATCGGTATCCATTTTTTGTACCAATGTTTGTTTTCAGAACTTCCCACGGTGTTAACCATAATTATAACGCGAATTATACTATGGCATTCTCCGTTATGAGCTGATTTAGTGCGCATGATTTTCATCACACGCATGAGAGAATTGTTCGTCTTCTCTCTCCTCGACATCGGCTATGTTTATCGAGGTGCCGAACTGCGCCGTCGCTATGGACGCTTAGGCGCAACCAGCCTGTTATCCCCGGGGTAGCTTTTGTCCGATAATCTTCCGCCACATCTAACGTGTACGGTCGGTTCACTATGCTCTGCTTTCGCACCTGTTTGGCATGTACGCCTCACAGTCAAGCACTCTTATGCCATTACACTATCGGCACGGTTTCCATTCGCGCCTAGAGTACCTTAATAGACTCCTCCGTTACTTTTTAGGAGGATAGCGCCCCACTAAAACTGCCCGCCAGATACTGTTTCTCGCCGTTTTTTCCGTCGAGGTTAGAAAATACAATCTAGAAGAGTGGTATTTCACTGACGACTCCAGCACATCCGAGAACGTGCCTTCAAAGTCTCCCACCTATGCTACGCATCGTAATCGTATTCTCAATATCAAGTTGCAGTAAAGCTCCCGGGGTCTTTTCGTCTAACTGCAGGAAACCGGCATCTTCACCGGTATTGTATTTTCACCGAGCAGGTCCCCGAGACAGTTCTCCAGTCATTACACCATTCGTGCGCGTCTGAACTTACCAGACAAGGAATTTCGCTAATCGCTTTACACAACAAATATTATATTTGTCAATGTTCCACTTTCGTGACTGCATATCGCTATGCAGATAGAACTCTATCTTATCCCGCTAAGCGGGACCTGACGTTTGGTTTCTGAGGATCCTAATTAATTCAGATCTCGATTTTTGATGATTCATTTTCTCACACATCAGAGCAATCTTTATGGCTCCATTTTTTGATAAATGTTTACTTCTCTTCATAAGAAATATACATTTTCTAAATAAATCAAAATCATTCTTTTTAGCTGTTTTGAGTTTGTATGTTTCAAAAAAGGGAATGATAACATTTATTAAGTCTTCCCTTTTTCCAACTGAATAGCGATACAAATCTTCTTTATGATTATCATGCCTCCGATTTATGTGAATCTTTCCGACTCCGAAAAACTTTTTTATTTTTTCTAGACTTTGAAGACTCTTTGCACCTTGCACTACCACGAAATCATGAGCAATTTGATAACCTATTTTGTATCCTTTGCGTGTTCTATTTTTTTCAATCTTATCTGGTTGTTTTACAAAATGAATTGAGAAACAACCTTCACCATCAACAAACCCTACAACCCACCCTAAATTAATTAATCTTTCCTGCTGATTGTCTGCATGAGATACTTTTTCACTCATAAATTTTATAGACAAGTAATATTGTTACGTTGTCTAAATTATATCATGAGTAGTACTCAATACTACAGTGTTATTAACACACAGATTTCTCAGCATATAGTCAGTTGGACAGCTTACGCTGGGCAACTACTTTTCCTTGTTTTATAAGTTCTCTACTGTTACCTTCCGCTTTCCAACAGTCCTAATCCTTCTCAACCCGTTTTCACAGATCGAGAACCTTAGGACCGTTATAGTTACGGCCGACATTCACTAGGGCTTATACAAGTCAGCAAACAATCTTGCGATTATTCACCCCCCGTATTTGACCTTCTAGCATTGGTCAGGTGTCACCCCCTATACATCCTCTTGCGAGTTCGCAGGGAGCTGTGTTTTTGGTAAACAGTTGCCAGAGATACTTTAGCTGCGTCCCCCACCACTTTTACAACAAAAGAAAAAAATCTTTTACGATAAAAATGGTGGGGGAAAGCCTTATTCCGAAGTTACGGCTGCTTTTTTGCCGAGTTCCTTGGGGACGTCTCACTCGTTCGCCTTGCTCTACTCGAGCTGAACACCTGTGTCGGTTTGCGGTACGGTTGTCTCTGCAATAAGTTTAGAGAATTTTCTTGGAAGATGGCTTTGTATCATTTATCTTCGCCGAGGCGAAAACATTTCCGCTTTACTTGGAGGGTGCCTTGCGGCGTGCTTCCGGATTTACCTGGAAGTCCTCCTTATAACACGGACGTCAAATCCGATAATGCGCGATACATACTCATCTCCGTCCTCCCATCACTTGCAAAAACAGTCACGGAATATTAACCGTGTGTCCATCGGGTGCGGTTCTCACCATTCCCTTAGGACCGACTAACCCCTCTCCGACAAACGTTGAGAGGGAAACC
>Ga0209542_10000801_pt1 | contig 74955 bp, 103 predicted proteins | sample RifCSPhighO2_01_FD_184028 | JGI IMG/M metagenome (GOLD analysis project Ga0209542, IMG submission 184028) | Soil microbial communities from Rifle, Colorado - Rifle CSP2_plank highO2_0.1 (SPAdes) (version 2) | ecosystem: Environmental > Terrestrial > Deep subsurface > Rock core/Sediment ...
CTGTCCCGGCTTGTACATCATCATAGACAAATGAGCCAGCATTTACCCTTGCATAATCTCCTATTGTCACCCCAGGACCAATAACCGAACGGGCTCCAACTAAAACCTCCCTTCCTATATTCACTTCACCAAGCAACCAATAGCCTTTCTGATTAACATGAGAAGAAATAATTGTCTGCGCCCCCAATTGTGTACCATAACCAATCTTAATAAGCTCCGGGAAAAACGGATCAAATGAACTTTGCGGGGCAACACCAACGACTTTACCCTCAAGGCCTTGGGGGGGGTCTTCTATATCAACCCCAATAAATTTAAGAAGTGCAACTGTTGCTTTTGGTGACGGACATAGAAAAGCTGTAAACGATACGATAAGACCATTATACTGTGTCCTTAGTGGATGCTGAATCTTTCTCCACGAATCGTGCCCGCCAAGCCCGAAAAGGCAATATCTTTTTGAGGGGTACTGTTCTAAAAAATGCATAATTTCATTGTCTTGAGACCTAAGGCATATTCCTGGCTTGGCACTTACAAATGGAGAATTAAATAGGACGGTGTCCAGGCCCTTTCTTTTTGTCCAACCAGCTATTCTCAAAATGGTTTTTTGTAAATTACCCATTACTTAATCACTATAAAATGATTATAAAAATCTATTGGTAACCAATATTGGAAACCTTTATATATGACCCTAATCTGAAATTGGGATGGATTCTGTCCAAGGCTCATCTTCAGAAGCAATGATTCTTCGGCTTATTCGCTCTTGCGCAAATGGAATATCATCTAAAGAGGTATATGAAGCTGTCGGCCTTGACAGGCATACTGTTGCAAAGCATCTTGCAACCTTAGAAGGGCTTGGGCTTGTATCCTGCCGCAAAATAGGTATGGCAAAGCTGTGGTATCCTGTAAAATCTGCACTTCTTGAGAGGCTTAATATGGGGGAGGGAATTATTGATGAGATTAAGAACATCCTTATGGACTCTCCTGACAGAATTAACATAATTGATGCCCAAAAAAACCTTATCTGGGCAAACGATACCTCTTGGAAAGGTGCAAAAAAATGTTTTGAGCGCTATAACCACCAAAACGAAGCTTGTATTGATTGTCCTGCTGAGAAAACCATTGAGACTGGAGAAAAGCAGAGCAACATTGCGATTGTCAAGGATTCCAGAGGAAAGGATGTTACACTTGAATTTACGACTGCCCCCATCAAAGATTATAATCAAAACACTATTGGTGTTGTTGAATTTGTAAAAAAGATTGAGGAAGGGGATGCCCCCTTTTCTAAAACGAAGGAGGTTGGTTGAAATGGAACAGGTTATGGATCAAGTTACCAAGACAATGACTATTGGTGAGGTTGTAGAAAAATATCCAGCAGCAGCAGATGTATTGCAGCAATACGGATTGCAGTGCATTGGATGCCATGTAAATCCATATGAGAGCATTGAGAGCGGTGCACGCGGCCATGGAATGGATGAGGCGCAAATCAACCAGATGGTAAAGCACCTTAACGGCAAGCTTAGGGAAGAACCATCAGCTCATGAAAAGGTTATTGTTACAAAAAAGGCCACAGAAAAATTCAGACAACTCCTTGAAACTGAAAACATCAATGAGCACTACATCAGGGTTGGTGTCCGTGCCGGTGGGTGCTCCGGTTATAAGTATCTTCTTGATTTTACCAAAGAGTCGCAGAAGGAGGATATAATCCTTGAGCAGGATGGTGTTAAATTTGCCATTGACCAAACGAGTATGCCCCTTTTGAAAGGAACCACCCTTGATTATGTTGATGGGCTTAACGAATCAGGATTTAAATTCAACAATCCAAATGCAAAGTCTTCGTGTGGATGCGGGAGCTCTTTTAGTTAGAGAAATTTTTTATCTTTTCTCTTGTTTTTCTAGGAGGCATGTATGAAAGCTGACAGACAAACACCAATTGTTGCAACAAATGTTTCGGAGCAGAACGAGGCTATTCGGTCTCTTGAGGTTGGAGAGCGCCTGAATTCTGTTTTCATTGAGATTGACCGCAGCAGATTTGACCATGCAGACAAAATAAAGGCGCGCTACAGCTCAAAACAAGGCCTAAGTAAAGAAGTTGTACTTCGCATCTCTGAGGATAAACACGAACCTGAATGGATTCGCGAGAAGCGCCTTAAAGCATATGAATACTTTCTTAAGACCCCCCTCCCAAAATGGGGACCAAGCCTTGAGAAGCTTGACCTTAACAAAATTATCTACTATGTGCGGCCAGATGCACAAAAATCAGAGAACTGGGATGAAGTTCCAGATGAGATCAAACGCACTTTTGAGAGGCTTGGCATACCTGAGGCTGAGAAGCATTCTCTTGGGGGTGCTGGCGGGCAGTATGATTCTGAAGTTGTCTATCACAACCTGAAAAAGGAATGGGAAGACAAGGGGGTTATCTTTGAAGACATGGATGCTGCTGTGCAAAAGCATCCTGAACTTGTCAGGAAGTATTTTATGAATAAATGCATTCCTATAAATGATCATAAGTTTATCAGCCTTCACGGAGCTGTCTGGTCTGGGGGTACATTTATCTATGTTCCAAAGGGTGTGAAGGTAACGATGCCACTTCAGGCATACTTTCGCATGAATGCGAAGCGAGGCGGACAGTTTGAGCACACACTCATAATTGCGGATGAGGGAAGTGAACTACACTACGTAGAGGGCTGCAGCGCCCCTCAATACACATCAAGTTCTCTTCATGCTGGATGCGTGGAGGTTTTTGTTCACAAAAGAGCCAGGGTGCGCTACAGCAGCATTGAAAACTGGAGCAAGAACACGTTTAACCTGAATACAAAAAGAGCTATCGTTGAAGAGGACGGCGTTATGGAATGGGTAAATGGCAATATGGGATCTGGGCTGACTATGCTTTATCCATCAAGCATTCTTATTGGCAGAGGCGCAAGGACAGACATGATAGGCATTGCCTTTGCAGGACCCCAGCAACATCAAGACACCGGCTCAAAAGTCATACATGCTGCTCCTGAAACAACGTCGGTTATTCGTGCCAAGAGTATTAGCAAGGGCGGTGGCATCTCCAGCTATCGCGGATATGTCAAGGTGATGCCTAAAGCCCATGGTGCAAAGACAAGTGTCGTGTGTGATGCTCTTTTGTTAGATGATGAATCCGTTTCCAACACATTTCCTTATATGAAAATAGGAGAAAAAGATATTGACGTTGTACATGAAGCAAGCGTTGGCAAGATTAATGATGAAGACCTATTTTATCTTATGAGCAGGGGCCTTTCAGAAGAAGAGGCAACAAAGATGATTGTCAGCGGCTTTGTTGAGCCTATTTCAAAACTGCTACCATTAGAATATGCAGTTGAGCTAAACAAACTAATCGAGATGGAGGTTGAAAATTCTGTTGCATAATTTTCTAGCGGAGGTTTCCTATGAATACTACAGTTATAACTCAAGAAGATGGCTTAGAGAAAATAAAAGAGCATTCTGCGAAGATAGGAGAGCCATCATGGGTACTTGACCAGAGGCTTTCTGCGGCTAGAGCCATGCCTTCTTACGGTGAACCTGTTTTTAAATATGGAATAGATATCTTCCTGCCAGTTGACGAGTTCGATTTTTCAACAATCGTTCCAACCAATTCTTTGCAAGATAGGTTTTGCGTTGAAAAAGAGGGATACACTCTTCTTGACTTTTGGTCTGCATTTGAGCGCTATCCTGGGCTTATGCGCGAGCACCTTCCGTTCCCTATTGAAGATAAATTTCTTGCACTTCATGGTGCGCTTTGGAATAAGGGAACCCTTCTTTATTTGAAAAAGGGCTCTAATGTGCTATTGCCCATCTATTATGATAGCTTTGTTGAGTACACAAACCAATTTGACACGTTGCTTGTTGTTGCAGAGGAAGGAGCTTCTGCAGTAATTGTGAACAAGGTTGCTGGTGGTTCTCCCAACCCTGTTTTTCGCAGCGGTGTTGTTCGCATTGTTGCAAAAGAGGGGGCACAACTGACCTTTGTTGGTTTGCAACAGCTTTCTGGCGGTACTGTAAATTTCTCCAATCATTCCTGCCAGATTGGAAAGGATGCGTCTGTTGTTTTTGTTGATGCCCTTATTGGCTCCAATTACAGCAAATCAGACACATCCCACCATCTTCTTGGTGAAGGTGCCAGGACACACCATATTGGTATTTTTCTTGGAGATGGTAAACAGCGATTTAATATCAGCAGCGCGGCTTTTCATCACAAACCATTTACGACCTCAGAAATATATGGCAAGGGAGCACTTTATGGCAAGGCTAAATCCCTTTATCGTGGACTTGTTCGGATTGAAAAGAATGCTGAGAACTCAAATGGATATCAAAAAGAAGAGACACTTCTTTTGGGAGATAATACTGAAGCTTCAGCAATCCCTAATCTGGAGATTCATAACAACAATGTTCGCTGCAGCCATGGCGCTTCAACCACCCATGTTGACCAAGAAAAACTTTTCTATCTTGCTTCAAGAGGGATAGCTGAAAAAGATGCCTTATCCCTTTTAGTGAACGGGTTTTTTACAAGTATAATCTCTAAAATTGGTGTTGAAGAAATATCATCCGAGCTTCAACAAATAATGGAGGAAAAAATAGCCCATGCAACTTAAAGAAGCCTTGCAACCTTTGGATATTGAATCTTTAAGAAAAGATTTTCCTATTTTGCAGAGGATGGTAAACGGACACCTTATAACCTATCTTGATAGCGCTGCAACATCTCAAAAACCTAAACAGGTCATTTTGGCGCTTGAAGACTATTATAAAAGATATAATGCAAATATTCACCGCGGAGTATACAAGTTGAGCGAGGAAGCAACACAGGCGTATGAAGATGCCCATACAAAGGTTGCTTCTCTTATTGACGCTTCTTTTGACGAGATAATTTTCACAAGAAACGCAACCGAGGGGTTTAATCTTGTTGCATACGCGTGGGGACTTGAGCATGTAAAAGAAGGCGACAATATCATTGTCAGTTGGATGGAGCACCACAGCAACCTTGTTCCATGGCAGTTTGTTGCTAGGCAAAATGGAGCGGTGCTAAAACATATCCGCATTACTGAAGACGGGCTCTTGGATATGGATCACTTTTTATCTATTTTAGATGAAAGGACAAAGATTGTTTCAATTACACAATTTTCCAATGTGCTTGGCACAATAAATGATGTTAAAACAATAGGTAAGCTTTCTCATGAAAAGGGAGCTGTTTTTATTGTTGATGCTGCGCAAAGCGTTCCTCACTTTGCTATATCTGTAAAAGAGATTGACTGCGATTTTATGGCTTTTTCAGGACACAAAATGCTCGGGCCTACAGGAATAGGTGTTCTTTATGGAAAAAAAGATATTCTAAATACCATGCGGCCTTTTTTATATGGTGGGGATATGATTAGTGAGGTTAACCTTGATAAATCTTCATGGAATGAAATTCCTTGGAAATTTGAAGCCGGAACCCCAAACATTGCAGGGGGTATTGGTCTTGGTGTTGCTGCAGACTACCTTCTTGGGGTTGGTCTTGATAGAATATTTGAACATACAAGAAACATCACCAAATATGCGCTTCAAAAACTTTCTGAGATTCCTGGGGTTGTGATTTACGGCCCAAAAGAAATAAACCTTCGGGGTGGGGTCATATCCTTTAATGTTAAAGGAATCCATGCACATGACCTTGCAAGCATACTTGACAGGTTCGGGATTGCTATTCGCGCCGGACATCACTGCGCAATGCCCCTCATGAAGCGCCTTGGCATCCAAGCATGTGCACGAGCAAGTTTTTACCTTTACAATACCCTAGAAGATGTTGACAAGCTGATAGAAGGAATTAATGAAGCACGGAGGATTTTTGGCTATGTCAGCTGAAGAAATGGTATATCGGGAGAACATTCTTGCACACTATCGCGAACCACAGAACTTCGGAGAGTTTGAGATTGCCGACATTTGTAATAAAGGGCTTAATCCGCTTTGCGGCGATGCTGTTGAGATATTTGTTCGTCTTAATGGGGACAAGGTTGTTGAAGACGTACGATTCAAGGGAAGCGGATGTGCTATCAGCCAAGCCTCTGCATCAATGTTAACCGAGACCCTTAAAGGAAAGAGCCTTGAAGAAGTAAAAAATATCAGCAAAGAAGATATCCTTGGGATGCTTGGGATTCCCATAGGACCTGTTCGCCTAAAGTGTGCACTTCTTTCCCTTCGCGTTCTTGAAGGGGGCATTGTTAAATTTGAGGAGAATGGAGTGGCAAATGAGTCTTGAAATCAAAGACCTTCACGTAAGCGTTGATGGCGAACTTATTCTTAAAGGTATCAGCCTTAGTGTTGAAAAAGGAAAGGTTTATGCGCTTATGGGACCTAACGGCTCGGGGAAAAGCACACTCGCCAATGTTTTGATGGGAAACCCTAAATATAAGATTGAGAGTGGAAGCATATTTCTTGATGGGAAAGACATTACAAAACTAAAACCACACGAACGGGCACGGCTAGGCCTTTTCCTGTCATTTCAATATCCAAACGAGATTAGCGGCGTTACCATATCTAATTTTTTGCGTACTGCATTGAATTCCAAGAGCGATAAAAAGATAGCTGTTCTTGAGTTCCATAAAATTTTGAAAGAGAAGATGGGACTTTTAAAGATGGACAAGTCATTTATGACAAGGTACCTTAATGATGGGTTTTCTGGCGGTGAGAAGAAGCGCACCGAAATTTTACAGATGTCTATTCTTGAACCGAATTATGCTATTTTAGATGAAACGGATTCGGGGCTTGATGTTGATGCCCTCAAAGTTGTTTCGGAAGGGATTAATCAGCTTCTGGGCCCTACACTTGGAGTCATCATTATTACACACTATCAGAAAATTCTTAATTATATAAAGCCAGATAAAATATTTATTTTGATGGATGGAAAGATTGTTGCTTCAGGCGAGAAAGACATTATCAACGACCTTGAAGAAAAGGGGTATGACTGGATAAAAGAAGAAGCAAGCGCTTCATAAATGATTTTATTTTATGTAACCCCCTTTTTGAAGATTCCATAATTTTTTGTAGGTTCCGCCTACCTTGATAAGGTCTTTGTGCTTTCCCATCTGGACGATTTTTCCTTTTTCCATAACCACAACCTTATCTGCGTGCATTATTGTCGAGAGCCTGTGTGCAATGATTATGCTTGTCCTATTCTTTAGAAGCTTTTTAAGGTCATTTTGGATATCATGCTCTGTTTTTGAATCCAGTGACGAAGTGGCTTCATCGAAAACCAAGACCTTTCTGTCTGCAAGGATTGCTCTTGCTATTGACACCCTTTGCTTTTCTCCCCCAGAGAGTTTAACCCCTCTTTCTCCAACAATGGTTCTTTCTTTATTTAGAAAATCATTTATGGTTTTGTAGAGTTGGGCAAATTTCATCGCTTTTATTACCTTCTCTTTTGGTGCTTTTGGATTTGAGAAAGCTATGTTATTGTAGATTGTATCATCAAAGAGAACACATTCCTGGGGAACAATGCTTAATCCTGACCTTAGGGACTCTTGTTTAAATTCCCTGATATCCTTTCCATCAATAAGAATACTTCCTGAATCTACATCATACAGACGATATAATAGTTTGATAAGCGAGGACTTTCCACAGCCTGAATGCCCCACCAAAGCAACTTTTTGACCACTTCCTATCTTGAGGTTAAAATTCTCAAATATATTCTTTTTTCCATATTTAAAGTTTATATTTCTAAACTCAATGTCTCCACTTCTTATTTTCAATTCTTTTGCTCCATGGATATCTTTAACTTCATTCTTTATTTTTCCATACTGGAACAAGTCATGAAAATCTGCCATCGCCCTGTAATATGACCTGATGCCCTGTACGAAACTAAAAAGTGGACCTATAAGATTCCCGTACATTGTGTAGACGAAGACAAGGGTTCCAAGGCTAAGGGTCCCGGCAAGGAATTTTGTTATTGGAAAGTACACTAAGAAGAACACACTTGCACCTAATATCAATACATGGCCAGAGTCAAACCACCTGTGCAAGTCCCAAGCCCTAACAGAGGCATCTCCTGTCCTTTCGGTTAAATTCCTGAACCGATTTTTGATGATGTCTTCTTTTCCAAAATATTTTATGGAGTCTATATTTGTCAGGATATCACTAATGTAAGCCTTTTCAACATCCTCCTCTAAGTTCATAATTGCATTGAGATTTCTCTGTTTTATTTGGATGTAAATACTATAACCAATAAAGACAAAGGCCATCAAAACAACAACCACTGAAGATGTGATATCAAAATATATTAACGAACCAGCAACAACCAATATCTGAAATATCAGCGGTGCGACATTAAACACGATAACATCTGTCATGCGCTCTGTTGCGCTTCCACCCCTTACCAGCCTTGAAATCAGCGAACCGGTTTTGTGTGAAGTGTGGAACCTGTGAGAGAGGTGTATTATGTGGTTGAAAAACTCACGCTTGAGGTCCAAGATTAAGTTTCTCTCCAACCTGTTTATCATGTGCACTTTTATAAAATTCAGGATAGCACGTAAGATGATACTCAAAGCAAATATGGTCATTACCCATATTAATACCATGACTAATTTGTCTACCGGAAGCGCGCCGTTAACAAATTCAGTTCCTCTATCAATAATGACTTTGAACAAAAACCGGGATATAGCCTGTGAGGCTTCAACAACGAAAACAACAAATAGAATTATAAAGAACATAAATTTATACTTTTTAAGCAACCTCAGGTATATCCTGAAATTGTACCTAAAGTCAGTATTTCCTTTTTTTAGTTTGGACATATTTGCCTCTTTTGAAGGTTATTTAAAATAAAAGTTAAAAAAATTTAGCGAAGTAATCTTACATGCAGAAGGAAATTGGTTTCATGAGGCTGTGCAAACATAAAATCCTTTAAAAAGTTTTTCGTATCAAATAAATTTTTTAATAAAACCAATATTGAGGGTGAACAAGTGGATTTTTCTGATAATATATAAAAACAAGTTACAAAAATTAAAGTTTAATCTTGGATTTGACGAACTATCTTCCTTCGACATAGGAAAAATAAATAGGGAAAAAGGCAACTGGGTTCTTATTTGAGTTATAGGGGTGTCTATATGATTAAAAATAAAAATTCTAGCTAAAATCTACTTTGGGCACTTCATCAGCACCCTCTACACTCTCAAAGAATTCTTTTTCTTCATACCCAAGATAAGATGCCACATATTTACTCGGAATTCTTTTTATTTTAATATTGAACGACCTTACAGCTTCATTGTACCTTCTTCTCTCGGTTGCTATCCGGTTTTCTGTGCCCTCCAATTGGGATTGGAGTGCTAGAAAGTTTTCGGTTGCCTTTAGATTAGGGTATGCTTCGACGACAATATTCAGCCCGCGCAGTACAGACCCCATCTGTGCATCGATTTCATTCAACTTTGTAGGGTTTAGGTTGCCTGCCCCTAACTCTTGTTTAATCTTTGTAGCCTGCGTCCTCAAATTTGCTATTTCTGCCTGCGTCTCTGCTTCAAAATCCCTGGCCCCCTTTACGGTTTCAATTAAATTAGGGATTAAATCTGCCCTTCTTTGATACTGGTTTTCTACCTGGGCCCACTTTTCATCTACTGCTTCATTGAGATTGATAAGACTATTGTATGCCCCTACAAACCACAGCAGCAGGATTAGAACAATTGCGCCTACGCCAATGAAGACTTTTGTGGTTGTTTTCATGGTGTATGTCCTTGCTTTCTTGTTTTTAAAGTTTTTTCTACCTTTATTTTATCCAAACTCCCACCCATTGTTGCCAGCAAAGAGATTAATTCTTTTACCAATTCGTCTGGGTCCTGTTTGTTTTCTTCCTGCAACCTTCTTAGAGGGGTCATATCCAAACCATACTCTGCAGCTATTACATCCAACATTTCATTTAATTTTCGAGGTACGTCCCTTCCCTTTAGGAATATTAATCCATTTAATATTGGAAGCAAAGTAGGGATTGCCTTTTCTACAATTTGCTTAAGTCCTTCTTTAGATGTTGCCTCTATATACCCCTGTCTTAGATGTATTAACTTTGACCTAAACTCAAATTCCAACTCCCTTCTTATGTGTTTTTTTTCAAAGTTAAGGTCTTTGAATATATCATCTCCATGTAGAATGTTATGGTCCAGCTTCATATTTAAGAATTCTAATGGAAAAACATCCAATCCATTGGTTAATTCTTCGTTTGTCAAGAGAAGGGGATATTTTTTTGTTCTGGCGTAATACTCTTTTATTATCTGCCGGGTATCCGACAATACCTTTATATCCAGTTTTTTCAGGATTATTACGTGTTGTTCTTCTTTTTTTCCGTATGCAGCTATTGCTACCACATTTGATTTTAGTGTTTCTCTTAACTTTTGCATTATTTTTTCCATCTTCCCTCCTTTGGATTAATTTTTACCATCGGCCTCCAAAGCCTCCGCCACCGAAACCGCCCCCTCCAAAGCCCCCAAAGCCACCAGCCCCTCCTGAAAAACCACCTCTTGACCCTGGCAAGAAAATTGGTAAGAACAGAAGACCCCTTCTTCTTCCAAATATTCCTCCAAAGATTAATAAGAAAACAAATAAGAAATAAATCCAGGCCTGTACTGGCAAGCCTTGCGCTGGCTTGGTTGTCCTATAATCTGAGACCACTTCTTCCTGACCTTTAAGCAATGCCTGAACTGTCAGAAGAGACTCATATATACCTTTTCCAAACTCTCCTTGCTTAAAGTTTGGTTCTATTATTCTTGTGCCGATTGCAACTTTTGAGCTGTCAGGGATTAAACCTTCAAGACCATAACCAACCTCTACCCTATACTCCCCCTCTTCTTGAGCAATAAGGATTAATAATCCATTGTCTACATCTTTTTTTCCAATTCTGTTTGCTTCTGCTAATCCTATAGCATATTCTTCTTTGGAGAGTCCTTCAAGGGAAAGAACTGTAACAACCGCTACCTCAACGCTTGTTTCCTTTTCTATCTGTTCTGCCAGAGAAGTAATTCTTTGTTTATAGTTTTCAGATATGATATTTGCATTATCTGTTAGAAACCCTGTTAGCTTGGGGTAGGAAGCTGCCAGCGACGTAGGGATAAGTAAAAGGAAAATTAATAATACATTTATTTTTTTCATCTTTATTGAACGTTGCCTGATTTGGTACTGGGTTTTTTGATTAAACCCCTATTCCAAGTGTTGCTTTTAATTCATCAGAAGGCTCCCATGGCGGGTCAAATACCACTTCTACATCTACGTTCTCCACCCCATCCAATTCACCAACCTTTCTTTTTACCTCTTCTACCAAAACAGGACCGTAGGGGCACATTGGAGATGTGAAGGTCATTTTTACATGAACCTTTTTTCCATCTAATTTAATGTCATAGATTAATTCCAGTGTCCATATATCTATCCCAATCTCGGGGTCAAGACAGGTCTTGAGTACTTCAACTACTTGCTGCTTTGTTGGCATCTTTTTATTATCATACGAACCTTTATAAATTTTTAGAAAATGGTTGCAATATGCAAAACGTATATCTTGATTATGCTTCAACAACCCCTGTTGACCCTTTAGTAAAAAAAGAGATGGAGCGCTATTTCTGCCAAGCTTATGGAAACCCTGGGAGCCCTCACCAGCTTGGGCAGGAGGCACACCGCGCTATTGGAGATAGTCGCAGAAGGGTTGCTAAGGTTCTTAACTGCTCTCCTAAAGAGGTAATTTTTACCGGAGGCGGGACTGAGAGTGTAAATCTTGCAATTAAAGGAGTCTGCCGTGCTCTAAAACACAAAGGCAAGCATATCATTACTCAGAAGACAGAACATGCTGCTGTTCTTAGAACCTGCGAATACCTTGAAAAAAGCGAGGGGTTTGAAGTAACATACCTTCCTGTTGATAAAGAAGGGTTTGTTCGTGTTGATGATATTGCTGCAGCAATTCGCCAAAATACAATTCTTATCAGCGTTATGTATGCAAATAACGAGGTAGGCACAATACAACCGATATACCAAATGGGAGAGCTTGCACGAAAACACAATATCATTTTCCATAGTGATGCTTGTCAGGCTGGCGGCCTTTTACCGCTTGATGTTGGAAAACTCAATGTGGATCTTTTGAGCATTAACAGCAGCAAGGTATATGGCCCAAAAGGAGTTGGAGCACTTTATATTAGGAATGGAACAAACATCGATCCTATCATTCATGGAGGAGAACAGGAACAGGGTCTTAGAGGGGGCACTGAAAATGTTTCCGGTATTGTCGGATTTGCAAAGGCTATTGAACTTGCCGAGAACAGGCGCGAAGATGAAGTGCCCAGGCTTTGCAAGCTTCGTGACTTGCTTTTGGACGGAATTATTAAATCTATTCCAGATGCAAGTGTGAATGGCCCAACCAGATGCAGGCTTGCCAATAACCTGAATGTTGGTTTTAGAGGGGTTGATGCATCTGTGCTTGTTTCTCATCTTGATGCAAAGGGCATATCTGTATCCACAGGGGCTGCGTGTACAAAAGACCATATCAAAATATCTCATGTATTATCTTCACTTGGAATCTCTGACGAGACTGCCAAGGGCAGCATCCGCATCAGTTTAGGAAAGCATACCACTCAAAAAGAAATTGAGTATTTTATCTTTACCCTGTCGGATGTTATCCAACAGCTTGATAATGTTCACAAAATCACTTTGAGAGCAAATTTGAGATGACTTCAACTTTTTAGGAGGTAACAAGATGTCATATTTTGGCACACTTACAAACCCAGATGGCGTTGGTGAGGCTGGTATTAAAAAAGAGGATGGGTTTGAGAAGATCAGATTCCAGCTTTGCGTTAGGAATGGAAAGATTTCAGAGATATTCTTTCAGGCACCGGATAAATCACTTTTATTTACAATTGGGGAGTTTACTTGCGCAAAAGTGAATGGTGTTGATATTGAAAAGGCGGAAGAGACGTGTAAGAATAATGTTTTGTTGCGGTTTTCATCAAAAAAAGAGGCTGCAGACATTGCCCTTAAGGCCTTTTTCAGTGCAATTTCAGACTACCACAGCCGCCAGCAGAAAAAAGATTCTTTTGAAGATATTGTAGACGCGCTTGGAAAATACGAGGAAGGCACACCTCCGCGCAATCTTCGACATGAATTTGAATTGTGATTGTTATGAATAAACTCCTTTTTGGGACTGCAGGTATTCCGATTTGTACTTCTCCAAGAAATACCACAAATGGTATAAAACAGGTACGCGGCCTTGGCCTTGATTCAATGGAACTTGAATTTGTCAGAAGTGTCAATTTGAGTACTGCTCTTGCTGAAGAGGTTAGGAAGACTGCAACAAAGGAGAATGTGAAACTAACTTGTCACGGACAATACTTTGTAAACCTCAACTCCATGGATGCAGCAAAGCGCCGGGCAAGTGTTGAGCGAATTCTATCTGCATGCCGTATTTGCCATATTGCCGGAGTGTGGAGTGTTTGCTATCACTTTGCCTATTATCATCATCAGGATAAATCGCTAGTACTTTTGAATGTTAAAAAAGAAATTGAAAAGATTCTCCTCACTCTGCGCGAAGAAGGAATTCAGCTTTGGCTAAGGCCCGAAACCGGAGGGCGCGTAACACAGTTCGGTGACCTTAACGAACTCATCTCTTTAAGTGAATCTTTTGAAGAGATATTACCTTGCATTGACTTTGCCCACCACCATTCACGAACTAACGGAAAGTATAATACACATGAAGAATTTTTGTCTATCCTATCTACTATTGAAAGGCGCCTTGGGCGCCATGCCCTTAACAATATGCATATCCATACTGAGGGTATTGCTTATAATAAGAAGGGTGAGCGACACCATCTTAACCTTCAAGAGTCTGATTTTAATTTTCTCGACCTTGTCCAGACTTGGAAAGACTTCAACATTAAAGGAGTTGTGACCTGTGAAAGCCCAAATATTGAAAAAGATGCGCTTCTCTTGCAAAAGGCATATAAGAACCTTTTTAGATGAGTTCTAAACCTTAACGATAACCTTTTTAAGTCTGAACACCTTTATAATCATAGGTGGTTGAAATGGATAACCCTCCTAAGAATTATATCAGCATGGATGAAGCACGCACACTTCTTCCTGGACTTCGCAAACGACTTACCAGACTTATGAGAATCCACCGTGCGCTTTCCTTGATGCAAACTATTCATTTATCTTATGATGATAACCATGCAGAGGTTATTTCACAGATAAAACAATATCGGGAATTTCATCGACTTTCCTACCAAATATACAAAAACCTTGACGAACTTTTTTCAAAGGGCTGCATTGTAAAAGACCTAGATATCGGTCTTGTAGATTTTTATTCTCGTTTTGGAGGGCGGGATATCCTGCTTTGCTGGCAGCTTGGAGAAGCAGATATCCAGTACTGGCATGAAGTTGATGGTGGTTACGAAGGGCGCAAACCAATCTCAAAACTTATCGAAGGAAGGGTATAGGCCTTTTAGATATTTTTTTAAATTAGATTTTCACGAATTACCTGTGGCAATACAAAAGGATTTGTGGACCAGTTATATAGAAAGGTTGATTGGTCTATCAAATGGTAATTTGGATTCGCGTATTAGGGTTCACGAAAGAGAAGACAGAATATGGGCCGGTGATTTGGGGGTTTTTGTTCCGATTCTTATTGCAGAAAAGGCAAGGAAGCTATTTGTTACCGATGCAGGCATAATTTATGCTTGTCCCAAAGAGGGTGTTGAGCCATTTGCAGAAGCGGGTAGCAAGGTGCCGATATACACCAATCTTAACTTGAAGTACTGGTTGGTGCTTAAGGGGTGGTATGCAGGAGAGTTTGAAATCATTAACAAATCTTCTCTCAGTCTGCCTTTTGGTTATGTCCATCTTAGGCTCCTTAACAGGGATCCGGAATTCTATTTAAAGTATTGCGGTCTTAGTGAAGAACTACTCCCTTGCAGACTAGACGGCATGACCCATTACCAAGACATGTACATCCAACCACCTCTTCCTCTGATAAATATCCCGTTTGATATTTTAGATATCGAACTGTAGTTGATGAATATTTCATAAGTTTTTTAATTTTGTTCAGTTTTTAACACTTCTACACTTACAATAGGAATGTTTTTAAGGGTAGTGTTGACTTTTCTATCATGGTCCATCCTGAAAGTCTAAAACCAATTGGTCAGCAGAACGTAATCTGGGAAATACCTACTTCTTACAAGAAGGGAATGCTTGTTCCTGCTAGAATCTATGCGACAGAAAAAATATTACAAGGGATGGATGACGGTGTATTTAATCAAATCACAAATGTTGCGTGCCTTCCGGGCATCCAACAGCATGCACTTTGCATGGCTGACGGTCACTGGGGCTACGGGTTTCCAATCGGGGGCGTTGCAGCTTTTGACCTAGAAGAAGGAATCATATCTCCTGGCGGAATTGGATTTGACATCAACTGCGGCATGCGCCTACTTACAACAAACCTTTCGTACAAAGAAGTGCAACCAAAGCTCAGGCAACTTGTTGATCATATGTTCAAGACCGTTCCTGCTGGCGTCGGAACAAAAGGATTTGTCAAGCTGAGCCGACAGCAGTTCACAGATATTATGCAAGAAGGCACACGCTGGTGTGTTAAAGAAGGATACGGGTGGGAAGATGACCTTGAGAGGAGTGAAGGACAGGGCAAGATTGAAGGTGCTGACCCATCAAAAGTCTCTGACAAAGCAATTTCCCGTGGCCTTTCTCAGCTTGGAACTCTCGGTTCTGGCAACCACTACCTTGAGGTCCAAGTTGTGCGTGCACAAAATATTTTTGATGCAAACATCGCAAAGGCATTTGGTATCCATACACCAGATCAAGTTGTTGTGATGATTCACTGTGGCTCGCGTGGATTTGGGCATCAAGTTGCAACAGACTACCTTAGAATGTTCGACAGCGCAATGAAAAAATATGGCATTTCCATTCCTGACCGCGAACTTTCATGCGCTCCTTTTAGAAGCAACGAGGGGCAGGATTACTTTAAAGCAATGGCCTGTGCTGCAAATATGGCTTTTGCTAACCGTCAGGTAATCTTACACAGGGTTCGTGAAGGCTTCTCTAAAATATTTGGAAGAAGTGCTGAGGACATGGAGCTAAATTTAATTTATGATGTTGCACACAACATTGCAAAGATTGAAGAATATAAAATCGGGGGTAAAAATAAAAAACTTCTTGTACACCGAAAGGGTGCGACCCGTGCTTTTGGTCCTGGAAACAAAGAGCTTAATCCACTTTATCAAAGGACAGGGCAACCAGTCATACTTGGTGGCTCAATGGAGACTGGCTCTTATCTTCTTACAGGAACAAAGAAGGCTGAAGAAGAGACATTTGGCACCACCGCCCATGGTTCTGGAAGGACAATGTCACGTGTGAAAGCAAAAAAAAGCATTCGGGGGGATGTTCTTCAAAAGGACATGGAAAAACGGGGGATTTATGTTCGCACCGCATCAATGAGCGGACTTGCGGAGGAGGCAGGTTCTGCTTACAAGAATATAAATGATGTTGTTGATGCACTTGAAAAAGCAGGAATATCAAAACCAGTTGTTCAGCTAAAACCTGTTGGAAATATCAAAGGTTAGTCCATCACCTAAACCAAGACACAACTTTTGCAACCACTCCAAGAAAACCAATTTTCAGTTTGCCGCCAAAAGTCACTGCTTCAATACTAACCCTTCCATCTTTTCTGGCTTTTTGAAACTCTTCAAGGGGATCCTTTGCGATTCCAATCTTTTGTACTGCCTGCTGGGATGTCTTAATCACAATTGTCGGGTCATCTAGTTGCCCTATATCAATATCTTGTACTATACCCTCTTTTGAGACCACATAAAGCTCTAAGGGCATACCTGTGTCAAGTGTAATCTGTATGTTTGCCCTTTCATCACCGAAAAGAACTGCAACAGGTGTTGGAAGTTCAGCTCCCTTTACCTGTGCAAGACTTTGGGATAACTGCTGCCTGATAAGCTCCTCCTGCTGTGCCATAACCAATGTGCTTGATAAGAAGAGCATTACAATAATGAGAAGGATTTTTTTCATTACATCACCTCTTTTTTCATTTAGCTGAAAATAAAGGAGAGTTTATATACGTTTAGTTTTTTTGTTTTTTATGCAACCATATACTTTTCTTGAAGACATTGCAGTAGCAGATGTTGCTTTTGAAGCATATGGAGAGGATCTTGCAGAACTTTTTGCAAACTGCGGACTTGCCACCACAGCTGTAATGGTCGACCTTAAAACGCTTGAAGAGAAAAAAAAGAGAAAGATCAGCCTTCTTGGAGATGACCTTGAAAGGTTACTCTTTGATTTTCTTTGTGAGCTTATCTATCTAAAGGATACTGCCAGTTTTCTTAGCAAAAGATTTTCTGTTTCGCTCAACAAAAGTGTTCATAAGTATAATCTGCGTGTTGAATGTTTTGGGGACAAGTTTGATTATAAGAAACACGCAATGGGAAATGACGTTAAGGCGGTCACCATGCACCTTTTCAAGATTGAAAAAATAAAAAAAGGTTATAAGGCGACAGTTATTCTGGATATTTAATGATGGTGACAAAAAAACAGAAGTCATCGGCACAACTTCAGAATTCACATTACAGAAGTGCTAGATTTGGAGGATTTCTTCGCGAAGCAATATTTGGAGCAAATGATGGGCTTGTGACAACTACCGCGCTTATTGCAGGACTTTATGGCGCTGCACTTTCAAGCAGAATCGTTATTTTGGGAAGCCTTGCCGAAGTTGTTGGCGGCTCTATATCAATGGCTCTTGGCACATATATTTCAATCAAGTCTCAGATAGAATATTACCAAAATGAAACCAAGCGGGAGAAGAGGCATATCAAAGAATTTCCAGAACTTGAGCGAGAAGAAATAAAACGCATTTATGCACAAAAAGGATTTAGCGGACGTATTCTTTCCAAACTTGTTTATCATCTGACATCAAACAAACGCAGATGGCTTTCTGTTGTGCTTCGTGAAGGGCTTGGTCTTGCTCCTGAGCGTTTTGAAAGACCACGGACTGCTGCACTGACCATAGGGATGTCATATGTTGCTATCGGATTTCTGCCTGTGATTCCTTTTTTCTTTTTTCCCGCTGTCTCTGCACTCTTTTTTTCCCTGAGTCTTGCAGCACTTTTGTTCTTTTTTGGCGGTTCTCTTAAATCAATTGTTATTGGAAAACGCTGGTTTGTTGGGGGTTTTGAGGTGTTTTTTATTGGTGCAATTGCGAGCGTTGCTTCTTACTTTGCAGGAGCAATTATTTCTGGGTTAATTTAGAAGATGAGTTATTGAACAAGATCGTAATGGGTGTAACCTTTTTTCCTCAATAGAAGGTAGGCTGGAATTGTTTCTCCTTCTATCTGTTTTATGAGTTTTCCACTCTCAATTAATCCAGCCATCTTATATGCACCCTTTACCATTTCTTCTATGTCGGTTGGTGCAAGTCCAATATTTACCATAACTTTATCAATTGTTGCAAAGAATTCTCTTCTTGTTTGACTCCTCAATATTTTGCTATGGAGATCTTCCCCTCTTCCTAGCTTTACAGATGGGGCATCAAGCAAGTTTGCAGTTTCAACCATTCCCCTCTGGTAACCTCCTGGAAGCTTACCGTGCCAATTATTCATTGCCCCTGGGATTATGGCTTCTGGATGCTCCTCAAAATAAGTGATTTGATCTGGGAATGCCATTTTTAGAAGCTTATTTCTATCAAATTCATTCGACATATGTCACTACAGATTAGTAGTATATATAAAGGTTTCGGTTTTGGGTGAGATTTAAAAGGACCACCTTCAAGACTTGGAGTGTGTTGTTGTTGAAGAAGTGATTTACAATCTATTAACAGGTCAAGACTATGTTAGTAACCCCCGCTTAATGATTTTTTATAGTGTTAGTGATTGAACTGTCAAGTCCTAAAGAGCCGTCTATTCTTGAGCTACCAAAAGGAAAGAGGATACCTATATAAATAATCTCTATTTTTCAGTCTAATGTTTCTTCCTGTAGTATACCTTTTTGGAAGCATTCTTATTGTCAGCCTTGTATCTTTAATAGGCATAATTACGTTGCCGATACAACGGAAGGCTTTGCAAAGTTTTCTTATTTTTTTTGTGAGCTTTTCTGCAGGCACTCTTCTCGGGGATGCATTTATCCATCTTATTCCTGAAGCTACCAAACAAATCGGAATTGATATTTCTGTTCCATTAACGATCCTATTTGGAATTGTTGCATTTTTTGTCCTTGAGAAATTCATTCACTGGAGACATTGCCATATACCCAACCTCCAAGAACACCACCACCCTTTTGTGTATATGAACCTTGTTGGAGACGGATTTCATAATTTTCTTGACGGCCTTTTGATTGGGGGAAGCTATCTTGTGAGCATTCCTGTCGGAATTGCAACAACACTTGCTGTGATTTTCCATGAGATTCCCCAAGAAATAAGTGATTTTGGTGTTCTTATTCATGGCGGACTCTCAAAAAGAAGGGCAATTTTTTTCAATTTTCTTTCTGCAAGTTTTGCTTTTCTTGGGGCAGCACTTTCTATTGCAATCGGCATAGGCAATAGTCTTTTTACCTCATATCTTCTTCCGTTCACCGCAGGCGGGTTTATTTATATTGCTTCTTCTGATTTGATTCCTGAACTTCACAAAGAGCGCACTCCTTGGAAGTCAGCATTACAACTTGTATCACTCCTTCTTGGAATCGGGGTTATGCTTCTTCTTTTGCTTCTTTTTGAGGGTTGAAGACAAAAGTTATAAAGAAGGGCAATTTTCTTTTCTGAGGTGATTTTGTTTGAATCATGATGGGTATGACGAATTTGGCCCTGAGAAGGTTCTTGAAGTTTATAATCCAAAAGTTGGTATGAGGGGGTTTGTTGTGATTGACAACACAGCTCTCGGTCCTGGCAAGGGTGGCATCCGCATGACTCCTACAGTAACACCAAAAGAGGTTTACCATCTTGCACGTGCTATGACCTACAAATGCGCACTTGCTGGACTTCCCTTTGGTGGTGCCAAGGCTGGTATTGTTGCTGATGACCGCAAGATAAGCGCAAAGAAAAAAGACCAGATTATCCGTTCTTTTGGAGAAGCCATTCAGATTGTCTCTCCAAAGTATTATGTTGCTGCACCTGATATGAATACTGCCGAGCATGAGATGGAGATTTTCTCAAAGGCTGTTGGTTCACCGAAAGCCTGTACAGGCAAACCAAAAAAAATGGGGGGTCTGCCGCATGAGCTTGGAAGCACTGGTTTTGGGGTCTATCATGCGACAGTTGTTGCCCTTTCTTTATTAAAAAAGAATGTAAAAAAAGTGTGCTTTGCAATTGAGGGTTTTGGTAATGTTGGCTTTTTTGCTACAAAATTTCTCTCTGAAGCTGGAGGGAAAATTGTTGCTGTATCTGACTCACGCGGTGTCATATTCAATAAAAACGGTCTTGATTTCCAAAGGCTTGCCGATACAAAGAAAAAAGAGGGTACAGTTACAGCCTATACTGGTGGCAAGGTGCTTCCTGCAGAAGACATTTTGGGTGTTTCCTGTGATGTGCTTATTACTGCAGCTATTCCAGACCTTGTCAAGGCTGGAGACGTTGACAAGATAAAATGCAAGCTTATTGTTGAAGGTTCAAACATACCTATGACTAGTGAGGTTGAAGAACTTCTTTATCAAAAAGGTATTCTTGTTGTTCCTGACTTTGTTGCTAACGCTGGAGGGGTTATTTCTTCTTATGTTGAATATATTGGCAAGGGAGAGAGGTATATGTTCAAACTTGTTGAAGAAAAAATAAAGAAGAATACAAAAATGGTCCTAGAGCTTGCAAAAAAGAATAAGGTCAAGCCCCGCGATGCGGCAATGAAAATTGCTCTTGACAGGGTTAGAAAGTACTGCAAAACATGCAGAATCTGAACTATTCTTATTGGTGCATTGTTAACTCTTCGGTGTCTGGAAGGGTAAAAAAATAAATGAACTCACTTTTTGGATTTTGCTAATTTTATTAAATCCAACCCCTTATTATTTCCTAGCTCCAAATTCGTAGCCAATTCATAAGGATATTTATTCAATACTTGATGTTTCCTACAGAAATTATAATAAATTTCATAACCTTTCATTATAGCAGAAGCACTTAACATTGAGCCATGAAAACCACGCATGACTTTTGTTCTTTCTCTTATTGAGTTGTGTAACCTTTCAATAGGATGATTAAAACCTCTTTCAGAAGCAATAACAATGTTATAAATTTTTCTGAAATTTCTTAGCTGTGTCTTGAGCGTGAGTAATCCTCGGCAAACGTCTTCTACTGAGTTCCATATCCTCAACTACTTTTTCCAAGGTGGATATCGGAACATTTAATGTAGCTAAAGTTTTGCCTATAACTTTATAGGAGCGTGAACTAATATTTCAAGTTGCCCTATCCCCGTTCCTAAGCCTAGACATAGCTCCATAAGCCAGCCCTCGATTTGGAAACTCTAAATAAGTATCATATTTTTTTCAGTCTCCATATTATTCTCTAAAAATCCCATATTTATAAAGCTTTCTTTTTGTTACTATCTATTGGTGGATAATAAAGGGTGGGTGGGTGCCATTGTACTTAAAGAACCCGCAGTTGCTTCGCAACAGATAGCTTTACAACTTTGTTGCTCAATTATCTTAATGTAACCTTTTCGGGATCCTTTACTTGAGAAACAAATTGAGGAGTCTGATGAACAAGTATTGGGATAAATCCTTTCCTACATTTTCCCAAACAATAATCAAATGCTTCTTTAACCGAAACCTCCCCATCATTATTTCTATCGGCTTTATAGGGATGTTTAAATGCTCCAAAAAAAGCATTTGGAACTGCAGAACCCACTGCGATTCCTGTTTCGCTAGTAGCAGATATAGCGATAAAGGGCCCCCTCCCCAACCCACGTGCAAAACTGCCGCTATGACATGCATTAAAAACTAAAACTCCGTTTTTGGGCCTGATTCCCATCAAATACCTTTCTAACTCTCTACTACTTAATTGTTCATTTAACAAACACAGGTAGGATTTATTATCTTTTACCCCACCATGACTTGTTGTGAAAAGAAAAAATAGATCATTTTTACCGATACCCCTGCTTATTTTACTCAATATTTTTTGAAGATTATCTTTAGTTGCTTTCCCATCAATAGGATATCTGTTGTGATACTGGTATCCGTTAGAGTCTAGCACAAAAATATTATCTTTATCAAATCCTTCTTGTAAAAGGGTCTGATAGGCTAGTGCTATATGTGAGTCCATTCTCCACTTGCCATACCCCGCATGTCCTGCCAATAATATCCCATATTTCTTTCTTTTTTCATCCTGAACCAATTCTGATCCTGATAGTCTCTCTTCTAATCTTTGGTTTGGTATTTGGTCTGGATAACTCCCGTGGGAAGCTCGTAAGTAATCCCCAAAATCATCTAGCTTTCTAAGTGGTGCGCTAAGTGGTGCTAATACTTTACCGATAGCATCTAATCCATCTTCTATACCATCGATAACATTGCAGGCTTTGTCATAGACAATCTCAAGGATATTCATAGATTTTAATGAGGGACTTACCTTTATAAACCTTTCTATTTGTAGCTACTATACAGTGACTATAATATTGATAAGGTTATTTTATAGAAGTAATTACTATATCTCCCATTAGTAGTATTTTTTGATTAATACCAAATCTCTTTAATTATACAAGTTTGGGCATTATTCCCTCAACCCTTTCCTGTCCCTGATCTGTTTTATCACCTTTTCTTGCAAGGCTTCTGGGATTCCTCTCAAACACATGGTCAATAACATAGAAATTCCCCCTTCCGCCAGTAGCAGACCTTAGGTTATTGCTCATGCCAAACATCCTAGCTCCAGTAAATATCTGCCTCGTAACAAGGAACGGAACAAGAATGGTGCAAAGCCAGAAAAATGGGATTTAGAGTAATTTCTAAATATTAGACACCGTTAACTTAACAATGCATCTTATTGGTAAAATACTTAAATAGGTTTTTGTCATTATTTTTGTGATAGATGAGGCATTTACGAAATGACAGAGAGTCCAAAAGCGGTCTGCTCTCGCATTATGTACAATGCGTCACAAAAGACGTGGGCGAACAGGCAAGGTAGGATAGGTGAAGTATTAACTGGGTTTGACCACTTTTCTGGATTGCGATATAGTCTTCTTGGTTGGTCGCGCCCCATTGCTTTTTCTTCTGGTACAGATGGGGTCGGTACAAAGATAGAGCTTGCTGAGAGATTATCTACACTTACAGGAGACTTTTCTTACCATAAAGGCATTGCTATGGACCTTTTTGCGATGATCTGTGATGATGCTGCTATGCGATGTGGAGAGCCTATTCATGTTGTAAATGCCATTGCATGTAACAAACTTAATCCAACTCTTATTGAAAACCTTGGAGAAGGAATTGTTGATGCTGCACTTTGTGCGCGTGTTGCAGTGACAAATGGAGAGGTTGAAGAGCTTGGCAATAGGGTTAGCGGATATGGACCTTTTAATTACAACTGGAATGGATTTGTACTTTGGATGCAAGACCCTCTACGCCTTATTGACGGGCGCAACGTTCATGAAGGGGACAGCATTGTGAGCATCGCAGAGCCAGGATTTCGCTCAAACGGACTCACAGATTTTCGAAACATTGTACAGGAAGCCCATGGCGATAACTGGCATGAGAAGGAATTTGACGGGTGTTCTATTGCGGAGGTTGCCTTGCAACCGTCTACAATATACTGCGCTGCGATTATCGACATGGTTGGGTCTTTTTACCAGAACCCATCTGCTAATGTGAAGGCATTTATACACATTACCGGAGGGGGTATTCCTGAAAAATTAGGAAGGGCCCTCTTACCTTCGGGAAAGGGTGCTATCCTTTTCGACCTTTTTCCTCCTTCAAGGCTTATGCACTATTGTCAAAGCATCGGTAAAATTTCTGATGAAATGGCATATTGCATATGGAATATGGGTAATGGCGGACTTATAGTTACAGATGACCCTGAAAAAGTCATCGGCATTACGAAGAAACATTCTCTTGAGGCAAAAATTGCCGGCGAAATTGTAGTTAATCCTGGTATCTGCATAAAAAATAAAGGGGCATACGCTAACCGGCAACGCGAAATTGTTTTTAATCATACTCCTATTTAATTAAATGCTGCATCTCTTAGCTACATTTTGTAGAAAATGAATTTATTTAAAGACTTAATTTATTTGAAATATATGATAGAAGAAAGAAAAAGGCCTGTCAATGCTACTGACCTTGCAATCTTATCAATACTTGACAGCAACGAGGCAACCACCGGTGATAGGGCTCATCGTGCTTGTGATTTTGGGTGGCTTAATCCTAAGAAGCTTGAGGCATCTTTGGAGCATCTCACTATGGAGAATTTAATAAGGGGGTGTAGTGGTGGGTATTTTATTACCCCTAATGGGATATTATTCTACAGTCGCTTACTTCGTGATGCTTCTCAATACTAAATTCTTTATTTCCAGAAATCTTCAAGTATTTTTTTATGATGAAAGGCAAATGAGAAATGTTTTATTTCTTTTTTTGTAATCCAGTGATATTCTGTTACCTCTTGGCTATTCTTTAGCTTTCCTTTTGGGTTTCCTTTGAAGAATAGAGCAATGTGATGTATGTTTAAGCTTTTGAAAAAACTATCCACATAAGTAAGAAACTTTGGCTTGAACACAAGGCCTGTTTCTTCCCTAACTTCCCTTTTCACTGCGCTAATCGCATTTTCGAAAGGATTAATATGACCGCCGGGAAGGCACCATTTCCCTTTGTAAGGATTGACATTTCTTTTGGTGATTAAAACCTTGCCGTTTCTTCTAAGAATCGCACAAACTGTTGCTTCAGGAATTATCATTTAATGGCTGAGAACAATGCGGCTATTTATTTATTTTTCTATTAATAATATCTTCTCTGTATTACTGAAGGAACGTAATACCCGCTGCGCATGCGGTAGCTGTCTTCATATCGGAAAGCAAATGGATGGTAACTTCTAAAACTGCTACGACGGGATGGTTCTAGGACGACTGTTGTTTCTGTTCTCGGGCGCAAATCAAGAATCCTTGTCCGGGATATTGTATTTCTTCTTTCAATAAGGACATTATTTTGAATATCAAAACTGGTTCTTGTATCTATCCTTGCAATTATACGGTTTTCTACTCTCTCTCTAAATGGGGCTTGGCGGAAACGGTTAGGAAAGTTTTGGTAGCCTCTTGTATCATCTGGAAAAATGTGGTAAGCGCTTACTGTTTCTGCCATTAAGAGAATCCCAAGAAGCATTATAAAGAAGAAGAGTTTTTTCATTTTGACCCTGATTTTATAGGTAAAGCCAGATTATAAACATTTGGTTTAATGGTTGTGGGCTTAAGCCTCGGGAGGGATTCGAACCCCCGACCTTTACCTTACCAAGGTAATGTTCTGCCAACTGAACTACCGAGGCAATAGTGCGGGGGAAGGGATTTGAACCCTCGTAGGCACTAAGCCACAGGATTTCTCCTTAACTGGAAACTTAAGTGTGGCACCCAGAATTCTGAGTCCTGCCCGTTTTCCAGATTCCGGGAAATGTTTCTCTCCGGCACCCCCGCATAAATTATCCTTTTTGTAGTTCTTTTATAAACATTTCTTATTTTGAGAATAGTGTCACTCTTGTATATTCTATTTTATAGGAAATTTTAAAAGAGCAGATTCTTGAAATATTCCCTATGAAGAACAAAAAAATAATGGTTATTTCTGCGCATCCTGATGACCTTGATTTTGGCTGCTCCGGAACTATTGCAACATTATCTAAGGATAATAAAATCTGTTATGTAATCTGCACAAGTGGTGAGAAAGGATTTAAGAATAAGGAACTTACAGACCAAGAAAAGATGGACACCCGTGAAAAAGAGCAGAGAGATGCTGCAAAGGTTGTTGGGGTATCCGAAGCTGTTTTTTTACGTCAAAAAGACGGCGAAGTTGAGAATACCCCGCAGCTTCGCAAAGAGATTGTAAAGCAGATTCGCATATTCAAACCAAATGTTCTTTTTGCTCAAGACCCTGCAATGCACAAGTTTGACAATTTCTATCGCTATCATCCAGACCATAGGGCTGTTGCGCATGCTGTTTTTGATGCTGTGTATCCTGCTGTTGGCAACCACCTGTTTTTTCCTGAGCTTCTCAAAGAAGGGCATCACCCACATCAGCTTGAAGAAATCTATTTTTTTGGAACAGACAGTCCGAATTACTGGGTTGATATCACACCTGTTCTTAACTTAAAGATTAGGGCACTTGCTTCCCATAAAAGCCAAATAAAAGACATTTCACAGGTTGAGCCGTTTATCAAAGAGCGATGCAAAGCTGCTGCAAATGGACAAGGAATGGACTATGCAGAATGTTTTCGAAGGTTGCCTATACCTCCATAGAAACCAGACTAGATTTTCCAGAGTGCCCTACCAACAATCCATCCTTCTTCTTTGAGACAGGCCTGGATTTTTTAGATAGATTACTTGGGCAGTCAAACACCCTATTTTGTTTTCCCTTATCCATGTTCTGGGACTTAAAAGCCCCGGGAGGGATTTGCACCCCCGACCTTCTGCTTACGAGGCAGATGCTTTTAGCCCTTAAGGACTGCTAGCTGAGCTACCGGGGCACTAGGCGACCTTCTCTTTTATCTCCTTTATTGAAAACTTTCCTTGACAGGCTTGGCAGACAGGTTTTTTATTAACATAGGTTCCGTTAATCTTTTCAAGGAATGTTCCCTGAATCTGAGATTTACAGATTGTGCATTTTACCATTTTTTCAATCTTATTTTTTTGTTTATAAATCTTCTTTTCACCACGATTCTAGAAAGCCTTAAATGGGCAATATTCCTCCAGATTATGTGAGAACGTCCCTTGCAGCAGCAGAAATACAGGAATCTTATGTAAACTTTTCTGCCAGCAGAAATCCAAATGAAACTATTACGCCTTCTGAATTAACAAGCATTATCAACGGAAACCCAACTGGCTATATTCGTCAAGAAACAGCACGGATGCTAAGCGAGGAATCTACAAGAAACTTTACCATTGGAAGATTGCTGAGAAATATGCAGATAGACATGAAGTATGATATTCCAAAGATAAGGAGCGCCAGACAGGCTTTGGACATGACATCACTTGGCTCAGAAACATTGGATGATAAGCTTAGAGAGATAGAATACCGGGTTAATTATTATCAGATGCTTGAATCATATGAGCAGGTATATAACTTATTAAGAAGCAAGGGCGTAATCAGGTATAAGGGCACTAATATTCCAATTGATAAATTTGGAATAAATCCCCAGAATGACAGCCTTCTTAGGCCTGGGTTTAAGAGGGATATCAATGATGCATATGACAGATTGTTAATGGCATTAAGGGTTGCAAAAACATTTCTACGCAAGGAAGGAACTAATTATGATAAGATTTATGATAGATTTGGTCAAATATTAACTTCATACGACAAACATCTTGATGACTTGATTGAAGATGAGATGATGAGACAGCGTGAATCTGCACTTGAGCTTGATGACATTGCTGAAATAATTAAGCCTGCAAAACTGACTGATGCTGAGCAGCCAAAATTCAGGCAGCCTGGTTATGTAAGGGAAGAAACACTAAAGGAATCGTATTCTCTTGCAAAAAGATATCTATTTGCAGCTCAAAAATTAAAGGAAAGTACTGCTATTAATTACGATGACTCTGAACTAGTCAAATTAAATGAATTGCTGAAGACGGTTGACATAGTCAGGGCTGAGCTTCCTGCAAAGGTTTATGCAGGCCTAAGAAAGAAATATGACGAGGAAGCATTACTTGAAAGAGCAACTAACAAGGCTGTAATGGCATTGAACACACATCTTGATGTTCTGGTAGAAGGCATAAAAGATAAACAAAGCGAGATTGAAGGATATAACCACTTAAAGGCTGTCCGCGACACTTTCAAAGATATGGTTCTTAAAAATCATGACATGCGTGGTGAACTTGAGCTAAGCGAATATGCCAAGCATTACCAAAGGCATGAAATAATAGGAACAAACCATGCAGATACAATCCGCCAACATATGCTGAAGGTGATTAATATTGCTAATAACGGCATGCAGTCCATAGCTGTGAATAAATCTTGCAAAACTTATAAAGATAATTTAAGCAGAATTATTCAGCTTGAATCAGAAGTAGATAAACATCTTAGACTATTAAAGATGCAGGAATGTGCAAGGGGCATATATATGTCTTCTGGAGCCAGCAGGGAATACAGCCTAATGAGGCATAATATTCTTTGTGAGGAGAAAGAGTTACATGAAGTGCAAGATCAAAGGCGAGAGGTGCGTCATAAAGAACCATCAAGAATGAGAAAGAAAGGTATCGGGCAGAAAGTTATAGAATTCATAAAAGGCGAAAGAAAGAAGAAAAGGATTGGCAATAGATGCTTCCTTCTCCTGCCAGGGTATCATGCCAATGCCGCTTAACATTGAATTATTGTTGGAATACATAAAAACCTAATTACTTAGGAAGTATTATATGAATTTATTAAACAAAAGGCAAAACATCCATTTATTATAGTTCTAATAATTCCTTTTATTATCTTCTATTTGAAGAACGATTATTTTAAAAAAGTAATCCAAGTCCCGAGGCTATATTCATAAGAAATTCTGGCTAGCTCCCTTTAACTTAATAAGGCATTTTCACCAAAACCTTATTAAAAAGACTTTACTTTATTTTATTATGGCAAAAAGAATTGCAATTGTCGAAAGGGAAAAGTGCCACCCTACAAAATGTGGCAATTACTGGTGCAAGTTTGCGTGCCCTGTTAACAGAGAAGGGGATGCATGTATTGGCGTTGGTGAAGACAAGAAGGTTGTTATTGACGAGCAGCTTTGCATTGGTTGTGGCATCTGCGTCAAATGCCCTTTTGACGCCCTAAAGATTATCAACCTTCCCGAAAGACTTCGTAAAGACCCCCTCTTCCGTTATGGCAAGAACCAATTTGAATTGTTCTCTCTTCCCCTTCCAAAAAAAAACACTCTCGTCGGAATAATTGGCCGCAATGGTATTGGAAAATCAACAGCCCTTTCAATTCTTTCAAATGAAGTAGTCCCTAACTTTGGAGATTACACTATGCAAGGCTCACAAGAGATGGTTATAAAACACTTCTCGACAAATGTGCTTGGAGACTATTTTAGTGCATTATATGGTGGAGCGCTTAGGGTTGCCTACAAACCGCAACGCATTGAGCTTTTACCCGAAGTCTATAACGGCAAAGTATCACATCTTCTTGAAAAAGTTGATGAAAGAGGGATTGTTGGTGAGCTTATTGAATCCCTGTCTCTTTCCTATCTTCAGGATAGGGAAATCAAGGAACTTTCAGGAGGGGAGCTTCAGCGGCTTGCTATTGCAGCAACACTTGCAAGAAAAGCAGATTTCTACTTTTTTGACGAGCCTGCCTCCTTTCTTGACATTCTCCAGCGTATCAAGGCAGCAAACATTATAAGAAAATATACCGCTGGTGCTTCTGCCATCATTGTAGAACACGACCTTGCAACGCTTGATTACCTTTCTGATGAAATTCAAATCATTTATGGAGAGGGTGGGGCTTACGGGGTAGTCTCCCAGTCAAAAGGCGTTCGAAGGGGTATCAATGAATATCTTGATGGTTACCTGCCAGATGACAATGTCCGCTTTAGGGACTATGCAATATCATTTAAACAAAGCCTTGCTCCAAATACTGTTCAAAGGGAGATAAAGGCGGATTACCCTGACTTTAATAAATCTTTTTCATCTTTCTCACTTTCTGCTAGAGGCGGGTCTCTTCACCGCGGCGAGGTATTATGTATCATGGGCGCCAACGGGCTTGGGAAGACAACCTTTCTTAGGGTGCTTTCCGGTCTTGAGCAGGCAGATGACACAGGGGTATCTTCGCTTAAGATTACCTACAAGCCACAATATCTCCAAAGACCTGACGGAAAGGTTGGAGAATTGCTTATTGCTTTTGCAGGAGAAAGATTCTCTTCGGGCTGGTACAAACAAAATATCTTAGAGAAACTGCACCTTTCAAAGATTCTTGAAAACGATGTTGCCACATTGTCTGGAGGAGAACTTCAAAAGTTTGCTGTGGCACTTACACTCTCTCAGGACGCAGACCTTTATGCATTTGATGAACCATCTGCTTTTATTGATGTTGAAGACAGGCTCTCTGTTGCCGAAGTCATCAAAGAATTTGTCACCAAATACGAGGCTGCAGCAATTGTGGTTGACCATGACATACAATTTGTTGATTATCTTGCTGACAGCCTTCTTGTCTTTGAAGGAACACCTGGGTCTTTCGGGAAGGTTGCTGGGCCTGTTTCTAAGGAAGAAGGTATGAATCGCGTACTTCGTATGCTTGATATTACCTACCGGCGAGATAAACTTACCCACAGACCACGCATCAACAAACCAGGAAGCCAGCTTGATACAGAACAGCGCAGAGAAGGGAAGCATTATGCCACTGCATAGGATTAACTATTGGCTGAATATAACTTTTTTAAAGGTTATCTTCTTTTAAAGTATATTTCTTGATTTTTGTGTTTGATGTAGAAAACCTTTAAATAGAAAAGCTTATTCTTCTCGTATATCTTGTGTATTATATACACATAACCCCCAAGATATTGTGGTCATATGAGGTGTCCTTACTGCTTGTTTGGCGAAAGCTTTGTTGTTGATAGCAGGGAATCCAATGGAAGCATCCGCAGACGACGTGAATGCCAAAAATGCAGTAAACGTTTTACCACGTATGAAAAAATGGTTTTTGACCTTTTTGTGGTTAAAAAAGATGGTCGTAGTGAACCCTTTGACCGCAAAAAACTTCATGGGGGAGTTTTACGGGCGTTTGAGAAGCGACCTATAAGTGAAGAGGAGATAAATTCCCTTGTCGATGCGATCGAGAGTCGCATTCGCCAACACAAAGGCAGGGAAATTTCAACAAAAATCATCGGAGATATTGTAATGCGCCAATTAAAAAAAATGGACGGGGTTGCATATATGCGTTTTGCGTCTGTATATAAAGATTTTACAGACGTTCATGCTTTTACACAAGAGATAAATGCTTTGGAAAAAAGAGGGAAATGAGGTGGCCTGATGGATAGAACAAATTTACCAGAACTTTCACTGACTGAAAACCAACAAAAGGTTATAAAAGATAAATACCTAAAGGACTCTCCAACGCCAGAGGATTGGCTTTTCACAATCACCGGGAATATAGCCCTTGCAGATATTTTCCATACTGATAATCCCCTTATTTCTGAGATTTTTGATGGTGTAACCTACACTATAAAAGAAGGGGAAGCCCCACCAGGATACACTGCAAAGATGTTTCTTTTGCATCATGGAATTCATAATTTTGAAGACCGTGAAAAAAATTTCCGCCAATTTATGAGCAACCTTTACCGAATTTCCGACCAAGACCACTATAAAGATGTTGTCAGTCAATCCCATAAAAGATTTTACAGATTACTCTCAAGTTTTGAATTCCTTCCAAATTCACCAACCCTTATGAATGCAGGGCGCGCACTTCAGCAGCTTTCTGCATGTTATGTTCTGCCTGTTGAGGATTCTATTGATGGCATTTATGATTCTGTCAAGAATATGGCAATTATCCATAAATCCGGAGGTGGCACAGGGTTTTCATTTTCACGCCTGCGACCGGCACGTGATGAGGTTCGTACGACAAGAGGAGTTTCATCTGGGCCTGTCTCTTTCATGGGCATATTTGACAAATCAACAGAGGTTGTAAAACAGGGTGGAACGAGGCGCGGAGCCAATATGGGTATTCTCAGGTATGACCATCCAGATATCATGCAATTTATCACATGCAAGAATGAAAAGGGGTTCCTGGAGAACTTTAACATATCTGTCGCTATTGATGAAAAATTTATGCATGCTGTAAAAAATAATGAAAACTACGACCTTATCAATCCGAGAACGAAAGCCCCTGTTAGGAAACTAAATGCAAAAGAAGTTTTCGACTCAATGATAAAAAATGCATGGGCAACAGGCGACCCTGGCTTTGTCGTTATTGACAGGATTAATAATTCAGATTCCAATCCAACACCACACATAGGGCAGATTGAGAGCACTAATCCTTGTGGGGAACAGCCACTTTTGCCGTATGAGCCATGCAATCTAGGCAGCATCAATTTATCTAAATTTGCCAATTCTGAGCGCAGTGATATGGACTGGGAAAGGCTTCGTGAATGCGTCCATACTGCGGTTCACTTTCTTGATAATGTTATTGACGTGAACAACTATCCATTGCCGCAAATTGAAGACCTTGCAAAAGGAAACCGTCGCATTGGCCTTGGTGTTATGGGCTGGGCTGAAACGCTTGCACTCATCAGAATACCCTATAATGATGAAAAAGCCCTAGCTCTTGCAGAAAAGACAATGAAATTTATCAACGACAATGCACTTGAAGCTTCTGAAACGCTTGCGCGCAAACGAGGAGTCTTCCCTTATTATAAAGGCTGCATATATGACCATGACAGCCCACATTTTCGCGGAGTTGATGCCAAACCGCGCCATTCTGCCAGGACAACAATTGCACCGACAGGGACAATCGGCATTACTGCAGGTCTTCAGGGTGCAGGCATTGAGCCTTTTTTTGCCGTTGTATATATAAGATACAACGCTGCCGGTATTGATGCCCTTAAGAAAGGGGAAAAGCCGAAAGAGGGAGACACTTTCTACGAGATTAATCCCACATTCAAAATGATTGCAGAGCAAAACAACTATTTTGGTCTTGGCCAGGATGAGCTTTGGAAGAAGATTGATGAAAACCACAAATCAGTTGTCGGCATTAAAGAAATTCCAGAAGATATACAGAAGATATTTTTAACTTCACATGATTTATCGCCTCTTGACCATGTGCGCATCCAGTGTGCATTTCAAAAATATACAAATAACGCTGTTTCAAAGACAGTAAACCTTCGAAGAGAGGCTGATATTTCTGCTGTTGAAGAGGTTTATATGTTAGCATATGAAAACGGTGCAAAGGGTGTGACTATTTACCGCGATGGCAGTAAAGATTTCCAGATTCTTAATCTCTCGTCAAAAGAAGAAAAAAAGGAAAAGCTGATAAGAAGAAGCGGACTTGGTGAACATTCTGCTTACTATGAAATCCCTACAGGGCAGGGCGCACTTCATGTACATATTAATTACGATGAAGAAGGGCCTACGAAAATATTTGCCAACATATCTCCTATGGGTACAGAAATCTCTGGTCTTACAGGAGCTCTTGGCATTCTTCTTTCAAAATATTTCCAGCTTGGTGGAGACCCATCTGGGATTATCCGCCATCTTAACTCTGTGAAAGGTGACCGCCCTTTCGGATTTGGGGGCAACCGTGTTGATTCCATACCACATGGAATATCAAAGGCTCTTCGCGACCATCTTATTAAGACAAAAAGACTTACACAGGTGAATGGACAGGTACTTCTTGAGAATGGTCAGCAAACGCTTTCAGGAGTAAATGGGGCTGCAGTTCAGCCAAACGGAGGCAGCACTCTTTACTGCCCATCTTGTTTCAGTTCGAATGTTGCGCTTTTGAGCGGGTGTTCAGGGCCAACTTGTTACGACTGTGGGCACAGTGAGTGCAGCTAGATAAGAATTAAAATCTTGTGCAGGTCTAGTTATAAAATGAATTTTAACATACCTTGGGAATATGGTAGAACCTTATCAAGCTATAAAATAATGGAGCTTGGAGGATGGTATGGTTTTGATGCAACCCGTCTTGAACATATTCTTAGCTCCTTATCCTGCCAAGAAGGATTGGAATTATTCAGTGCGAGAATAATTGATCATCACAAAGTTTTCTATGTTGGCCAAATAGGTCCTATAGACCAAGAGGATTTTAGTAAAAGGAGAAAACAAGACTTTCTTACCAGCGCAGGAAGATATATTGGATCCTACTTTCAAAGTTTGAGAAGAAATACAGGCATAGAATTCAAATCCATTATAGATGTTACATGTATTCAAGGAGTAGATGGGGCAGCCTTTGAATTATCTGCTACAGGCGTAATTGAATCTGATGGAAAGGGTGGAGATACTTGTGCGCGCATTTACCTGTCTGCAAATGGCATTGAATACCTAAAGAAAAAGTACGTGGTAAAACCAGACCTAAGGCCCTGTATTTCAATTGACCATATTGGTCTTTCTAAGGGAGATCGACAAAGATTACCTTTTGATGAAATGTCCTTAAACTAATTTAGAACACATTTAAATGAACAGGCAGTAAGAAGTCTATTCTCTCTAAAAAAGCATTAGTTAGATATGCTTTCCGAACCAAGCTACCAATGCTTCTTTTGTGTGATAGCCTGATTTTTGTGTAACCAGCTCGCCGTTTTTGAAGAGCATAAGGCACGGTACACTCATCACTCCAAAGTCTGAGGCTATCTGTGGATTCTGCGTAACATTTACTTTTACCATGACAAGCCTTGAGCGGTAGGCATTGCTAACCTCTTCAATTGCTGGTGCCATTTGTTTGCATGGGGCACAATGGTCTCCGTAAAAATCAACAAGAACAAGTTTGTTTTGTGCAAGCTTCTCTCTTGGATGCTGTGATTCCTGCATATTTAGACCTTTATTTTTTTTCTTAATAAAGATATCGTCAGTTCATCGCAAGTGTTAAATATTTGCTCTTGTTTTTTGAATTGTGCCTAGTTTTCGCATATCTTCTATTAGTGAACGCCGCAGTTATTACTGCAATGAATTTTCAGTTGACAGGCTCTCTTCTTGGTTTTCTTGTATGCCGCAGTTTCTTGCGGTTGACTTTGGTACTGAGAGCAGGATTAGCACAGATATTAAGAGAATTGGTCAGATGGTTATTTTTCAGGCGCCTTCCTATCCCTTTCTTTTGAGAAGACTGCGTGAGAGCGCACCAGAGGATGTATATTACGACCGTAACCAGTATGATAATACTGCACGAATATGTGCTCTTATTTCAAAAAAAGGAAGAGTCAGTCTTCAGGCTGCAAAGGGGCAACAGCTTGCTTTTGACCTTGATTCTGGAAATGTTTCTTGTCCTTCCTGCAAAAAAAATAAAGTACTGGTTTATTTGGTATGCCCTTCTTGCCTTGATACAATAAAAGAAGAGGTGTTCAGGCTTGTTGAGCACCTTTCTGTTAACGAAGGGTTTGAAGATGTACGCATGGTGTACTCTGGACGGGGATATCATATCCATGTATTTGATAAGAGAACGTTTTCCTTTTCTCTTAGGGAGAGGCGAGCTTTGATTAAGCGTCTTTATTCCTTTCCAATTGACGGGTGGGTTACTGAAGGAAACATCAGACTGATACGCCTTCCTTATTCTCTTAATGGGCTTGTCTCCCGTGTAGCTACTCCGCTCTCACTTAAAGAACTGAAAAGATTTAATCCTAGGCGAAGCACTCTTTGTCTACCAAGTTTTATTCGAAACAAGTAGGCTTACCACATCTTTTCTTCTTTGTCATAATATTGCTTCTTCTTTTTTGTTGTTTTCTTTTTTGCAGGCATAGTTGTAGGTTGTTTTGGTAGTATTTAAATATATTTTTCAAGCAAAGCGTTTATAAATTATTCTCATGATTTCCTAAATGTGATTTTATCATGGAAAAGGTGTGGCTTATCAGATACAGTGAAATCGGTATTAAAGGGAAGAACCGAAGGCTTTTTGAGAAGAGGCTTGCCTCAAATATCAAAACCTGCCTTGAAAAAGAAGGCATTTCGCACCATAAGATTTCCATTCTTCACGGACGCATTATTGTCTTTGGTGATGAAGGGTTGGGTGTACTTAAGAGGGTGTTTGGAATCCAGTCTTTTAGCCCAAGTTTTCGCTGCCCCCTTTCTGTTGAAGAAATCGGAAATTTTGCAACTTCTTTTGTTCGCGGCGCTTCATCTTTTTGTGTCAGGGCACAGCGCCTAGATAAGGAATTTCTTCCAACACCTGAAATTGAAAGGAAGGTCGGAGCCTTTATTTTTCAAAGCACAGGAGTTCGGGTTGATTTGAAATCTCCTTCTGTCCGTGTTGGGATTGAGGTATTTTCAGGATTTGCACATGTTTTTTTTGAACGAATTGAGGGATTTGGAGGCCTTCCTGTTGGCATTGAAGGAAGGGCGTGCCTTATCGTTGAAGACGAAAGGAGTGTTCTTGCCGGGCTTCTTATGCTCAGGCGCGGGTGTGCACTTACTCTCTTTTTTAAGAACAATCTCGATGCATCTATTTTAGAGCGGTTTAGCTATGGTGCGGCAATAAAGACCACCCCTTTTATACCAGAAGACATGATTGCTGTATTTGGGGGGAATGTTGACAGCGCAATTGAAGGTAAGCACAGCCAACCCTGCTTTTACCCTCTTGTTGGTTTCCCATTAGAAAAGGCTTTGGAGATTGCGTCTTATGGCTAATATATTTATCAAGACATTTGGATGCCAGTCCAATTATGCTGATTCTGAGACAATTGCCGGTCTTCTTGCTGAGCATGGACACATTCTTGTCAACAGCGTTGAAGAAGCCGACTTTGTTATTACAAATTCCTGCGGGGTAAAGGGAAAGACAGAAAATCGCATTACTCATTTTATTAGAGAGGCTTCTTTGAAAAGACCAACCTATGTTGGCGGTTGCCTTACCAGCATGGTTTCTGTAAAGAAACTATGTCCTGATATTGCAGGAGTGTTTGATGTCAACAGCATACTTAATATTCCATCTATTATTGGGAAAGAAAATGTAAAGGCTTTTTCCAAAATTCATGAAGAGCGCGTTGGACTTCCACGCGTTAGATACAATAAGGAGGTTGCAATCATCAATATATCACAAGGGTGCCTGAATAAATGCACATTTTGCGGCACCAAGCTTGCACGTGGGACTCTTTTTTCTTATTCGCCTGATAAGATTGTTGCAGAGGTAAAAAAGGCTGTTCTTGATGGTTGCACTAAGATATACCTTAGCTCACAGGACAATGGATGCTATGGCTATGATATTGGAACAAACCTTCCCTATCTTCTTAGTGAAGTTGTTAAAATTCCAGGAGAGTTCACTATCCGTGTAGGAATGGGAAACCCGCAATGGATAAAGAAACATATTCCTGAGCTTATTAAAATTTTTAGCAATGAAAAAATAAAAAAGTTCCTTCATGTTCCTGTACAATCCGGGTCTGAGCGCATTGTTTCTCTTATGAAGAGGGGGCATACAGTAGAAGACTTTCTTATGATTGTCAGGTCTTTTCGAGAAGCATTTCCGGGCATTACAATAGCAACAGACATTATTGTAGGTTATCCTGATGAGAAAGAAGAGGATTTTCAGGCTACGGTTGAGCTTATTAGAGAGGTTAGGCCAGAAGTTGTCAACCTTTCAAAGTTTGCTTCAAGACCTAAGACCTTTGCAAGCACTCTTACTCCGCTTCCAAGCCAAGAAGTAAAGAAGCGGTCGCGGATTATATCCTTATTATTGAATGGATCTTCTTAAACATTTGCCTTTGTTGGCGGCTGCATGTCCTTCCAAGCAAGATCAAACATCTGGTCAAGCGCTGATGCAAAGTAAGGCGTGTTTATCCAGATCCCGAAGTCGTAAGTTGGGTGGACTTCGTTGTCATCAAGGACCATAAATGTCAGCTCTTTTCCGTCAACAATACAAAAGCGTGCATTAATCTTATCTACATGGCGGACTTCCGCAACCTTTGAGAGATCTTTTACAACACCAGACGCTTCTTTTGTAAGTGGTGCTGCAACACGTATTTTAACGCCACGTTTGCTCAGCTTTTCAAGCTCGGGCTTGAGTGCATCATATTTTCGAAGCAGGCCTTTTGAAGTCGTCATCAGTGTGACTGACTTTTGTGCACCTTTTATCATCAACTCGAGATGCGTGTAAAGGTTGTGCCTTCCGCGTATTGCCCCAGAAAGATCTGTTGGTTCAATAAATTCCACACCTTCCCTGTGAAGCGACTCCAACTCATTTAGCACATCAGTACCATTAAGGTCATCAAGGCGCTTTATCCCTTCATCTGCTTCAACACGGACAAGCTTTTTTACCCTTTCAACAACCTCTCTTGGATCTACAGCAACATATTTTATTGGCTTTCCCAATTTCATTACTGCAAATCCTTTTTTTTCCAGAGATTCTAAAACATCGTATGCCCTTGAGCGCGGGACATTTCCAATATCAGAAAGTTCTCCTGCTGTTGAGACCCCTCTTGATAGAAGTGCTGTCCAAATTTTAACTTCATAAAGATTAAGACTAAATGACCGACGCAACTTATTGAGAAATTCATCCTTGACAATCATTTATGAGTACCTCCAATATCGCCTCTTTTTTATTAACCACCATTCAATCGAACTATATGTTCCCACTAATGGTTGATATAAACTCTTTTGTAATGGTAAATAACCTTCTATATAAAGATTGTTATTGTTCAACCTATTTTTTTTGCTTTGCAAAGAGTGTTTTTATTTCTTCAAGAGTTATTGCTTCCTTTGGAGCCTTGTCCTGGCGAAGACGCAACACTCTTGGAAAGCGAAGTGCAAAACCTGAAGCGTATGTTGGAGACTTTTGTATTTCCTCGTAGCCAACCTCAATTACAACCTCCGGGTTTATTGCCACCACTTTTCCTTTTTGACTAGTTATTTGTTTTTTGAGTAGTTTTGTCATTTTCTCGTAAGTGACACCCTCTGTTTTTTCCTTGATTCCTGTAGAGACTTTTCCTATTGGAGAATATTTATCTCCATCTTTGCATGCAACAGTGAAACTTGACAGCCACGCACTTCTTTTTCCCTCACCCCATTCTGCTGCCACGACCACAACATCAACCTCCTCTGAGATTTCCTTTAGCTTTACGCCATATCCAACGCGTGACCCTGGCCTGTATGCTGCATCAAGTTTTTTGAACATAATTCCTTCATTTCCGGCCATGAGTGCTTTTTTGTAAAATGCTGCTGCTTTTTTTTCGTCAGTTGTTACAAGCTGCTTTGCAAGAACAATAGATTTTTCTTTTTCATTTATTATCTTCCTGAGAATAGACCTTCTATTCTCGAATTTTTCGCTTAGAAGACTCTTTCCATTGTAATAGATAATATCGAATACATTGACTTCAACAGGGAATTTTCTTGCCATATCCTCTATGTTGTATTTTCTTTTTATCCGCTGTGAAATAAACTGGAATGGAAGGTATTTTCCTTTTTTTTGATCGTAGCCAACAGCCTCAGCATCAAGAATTGCCTCGTCTGCCTTGACTGATTTATTGACTGCTTCGACAACATCGGGAAACTGCCTAGTCACATCCTCGAGGCGCCTTGTAAACAAGATTACCTTGTCTTTCTTTTTTTCTATCTGGAGCCTAATCCCATCATATTTAAATTCAATTGCAGCAGGCCTTCCAACTGTCTTGAATGCATCAGAAATGTCCTGTGCTTTTTGATAGAGCATCACCTTGAACGGCTTTCCTATCTCGAGTCTTATTTCTTTGAGGCCTTCTTCCCCACTCTCTCTTGCAATCTGCGCAACTTTCGAAAAATCGCTTGTTATGTCGTATGCGCTTTGCACACAGGTTATCTTTCTTTCGTACTCTTCCCTTTTAGCAGAAAGCTGGTTTGCCTGCCTGTCGTAGTCTATATCTTTATAGAGAAATGCCCATACAATTGCATCGCGCATTGTGCCTTCTGCTGTGCCAACGCGCAATTCCTGAAGAACAGTCTTGACAATGAATTTTGCTTCTTTTGGGTTGGCTTGGGTGAGAAGACCTGCAACAAGCGAGACTTTTCTTCCAACCGTTCCCTGACCTTCAAGAGACGCCAGCTTTTGCAGAGTCTCAAATACTTTTTCTATTGTGAGCTTTTTTTGTATAAGTGTCTGCTGCTTGTTTTCTTTTATGAGAATCTCTGCTACTTTTCCAAGATCCCCTTCTTTTCTCCAGATATTCTCTATCTTCGCCTTTAATGTTCCTGTTGCTCTTTGGAGTGTTTTCAGAATAAGCATTGAACTCATACCAAGCTTTCTCTCATCCCACTTTGGAAACACAAGTCCTTGGAGGAGATAACAGCCCATACTAAGATCTTTCCTGTCTGTTTTTTTTAGAAGGTCCGAGAGGATGCTTGTCTTTTCAAGCCTTTTTGTTGTAGCTTCAAGCTTTTCGTATGCCTGAACAAGAACCTCGTAATCCATTAGAAACATTTATATGACGTTTGTATATATACATTTCTATGGATGTGCACAAAGCAGTCATAACACGAAGAACAGTCCGGCGCTTTTTGTCCAAACCTGTTTCCCATAATGTTGTGTGCAACATTCTTGGGGCTGCATGTTATGCCCCAAGTTCAGGGAATCTACAAAACTGGCGAATAATTGTTGTTATGGATGCACAAAAGCGCCATGATATTGCTTGTGTGTGCCTTGAGCAGATGTGGATGACAACAGCGCCTGTACAGATTGTTGTCTGCAATAACACTGTGGATATTGAACGGTTTTACGGCAAGCGAGGAAAAGAGGTTTACAGCATTGAAAACTGCGCCGCGTTCATACAAAATGTGCTTCTTCTTGCAACGGAAAATGGCCTTGGCTCTGCATGGGTCGGAGGGTTTGACCGCCACCTGCTTCAGCGAATTTTGAAGATTCCAGATGAGGCAGTCCCTGTTGCGGTTATTTGTATTGGTTACGCAGCTGAGGAGCCACAAAGCGAGCGGGTTGCCCTAGAGAAGGTATGTTTTTTTGATGAATGGGGAAATGCTTCTGCTGGTTTTGGAGTCTTTCCACTGGAGAAGCAATTTAAGCGGCTTGAAGAGAAAAGCAGGAACGCTAGTTCTCGTTTAAAAAGCATATTTAGTAAGAAATAGTATTATATAATTCACGATTTATCTTATATATTATTCATAAATGATTATTTTTTAAGACTTACTGATTATTTGTTTTAGATATTATATAGGAAATATTTTTATATAAGTACTAAATATTATCCCTATTGCAAAGGCTTGAAGGGAAAAACAGTGATTTGAATCGGCTTGCTGAGATGGCAGGGCTTTCTTACCATGAAGTTGAACTTCTCTCAAAATTTATTGCATTTTTACACAAAGAAAGCCCGCCTTCAGATAGTGCGGCCCCGGGTGTTCCACTCTCTATTTTCCTTCACAGTGAGCTGAGTTGCTTTGAAGCGCTTGTGTGTTACCTTCGGGATGACCTTGGGCATTCTTACAAAGAGATCGGCAGGCTTTTGCACAGGCAGAGCGGGCCTATTGGCGTTACGTATCGCAACGCCCTTAAGAAAAAGACAGGGAAACTTGATGTTTCTTCTTTAAAGCAGATTCCGCTAGAGATTTTTGACCAGGAACATTATACTATTTTTGAATGCATTGTAATTTATCTTAAAGACAAAGCAAGGTTCTCGTTTAGCGAGATTGCCAAGTATCTTTGCCGTAATTACAGGACAATCTGGACTGTTTACCAGCGGGCAAAGAAAAAAGAAGAGGTAGTAAAATGAGGCACAAACATTCTTACACGAAAAAGATAGAAGAGATTGAACGAAAGTCACAGGCAATCTTTTTTGTTTTGTGCGCACTTTTTATAATTGGATTTTTTCTTGTTGATAACTTTACAGGATTTAGCATCGGAGGCGGCACTGTAAGCGCTGTTCCAAGCGTTCCACAGCTAAACCTTCCTGAAAACCTTACAAACCACAGCATCACCCCTATCTTTAACTGGAGCAACGCAACAGACACAGACAATCATGCAATAACCTACATACTTGAGATTGACAACAACTCTGACTTTTCAAGCGCCGAGTATTTTAACGGCACAATCAGCGAGACAAGCAATGTAACCTCTGCTGTTGGTGTAAACCTAAGTGCGGACGGAACTTATTACTGGCATGTCCGTGCTACAGATGGTACATCAAATACAAGTTTTTCAGGCGTTCGCCAGTTCGTACTTGATACAACCTTCCCTTTGATCAGCTTTACAAACGGCAGTGAGGCTAACGGCTCTTCGTTTGACCGGGACTGGGTTTTCACAAATGTTACACTTACCGAGACCAATGAGAAAAACATAACCTTTGTGCTGCTTAACCTTACCAACACCCTAAACAGCACAAGCTTTGATGCGGGGGGCAGAAGCCTAAACTTTACAAAACTTTCCAGAAACGCTGCCTATATTTATAATGTAAGTGTTGAAGACCACGCAGGGAATATCAACAGCACAGGCATAAGGATGATCTTTCTTGACAACCAGACACCCACTGTAACTGTTGTCGGACCACTGAACAACTCTGGCAATACTGACGAGAATGTGCCTTTTGTTCTTACAGTGAGCGATCTTTCATCTGTCAACTGCTCACTGTACCTTGACAATGTGCTTAATGTCACGCACGGAATGAACCGCAGCAGCGAGGAAAGCCTGAATGTCAGCAGTATTTCGCAAGGCAGCCACAGCTACTTTTTAAGCTGCACAGACCAGGTGAACCTACAGGTAAATTCAAGCATACGTAACTTTACGGTGTTTGGAATATCGAACTTTACAGGCAGTGCCACCACAAACCTTCGAAGCGCCAACCTTAGCAATATTTCAAATTTTATTCTTGAAATTTCAAACAAGGGAAAGATTAATTTTACCCAGACAGTCAATATCACAGGAGGGCATGATTTTGATCAGTTTATCAAAATACAGGATAACTTTATTGAACTTGACAGTGGCAACCTTAACCTCCTTAACATCAGTGCAGAACTTACACTTTACAACCTGAGCTTTACAAACCCGCGCATCCTTAGAAATAATGGGGCATGCGCCTCTTCTACCTGTACAAAGCTCCGTTATGATGTTGTAAGCGGAGAGTTGACATTTAATGTAAGCAGCTTTACAAACTATTCTTCTGAAGATACGCCAACTTCCGGCAGTACCGGTACTACCGGCACCAGTGGGGGAAGCGGGGGAGGTGGTGGGAAGACTACAAGTAGACAGATTGCGCTCAACCTTATCCAGCCAGGTCCCATCTCTCTTTACAGCAACGAAAGTGTTATTGTTCCTATTCTTCTTGAGAATTCGGGTGATACTGACCTTTTAGGAATCTTACTTGAAGCAACAAGCGACAACCCAGACCTTTTGATTGAGATTGAGCCGCTTGACCTTCCGGTTGTCAGTGCAAAAGAGAGCAGATCTGTCAATTTGTTTATCCGAAGCAAGGCTGGAGGAAATGTTTCACTTGGCGAACACGAGATTACGATAAAAGCAAGTGCAACAAATCCAAAGTATACGGATATAACTAAATTTTTCATCAATCTTATTGACTTTGGCTTTGGCGACCGCGATGCTGCGGTTGAGCAAATCAGGCTTGCAAAGGACTTTTTTTCAGGGCGGGGTGCATGCTCTGAACTTTCCAAATATATAAAGCAGGCAGAAGAAGCCCTTGCCAACGATGAAATCGGAAAGGCAATAGCTCTTGCAAGGTCTGCATCAGAGAGCTGCAAGGAGCTTGTGAATGTTCCTCAAAAAGAGATAAAGCCGCTTCAGGACCAGAGCAACCTTCTTATCATCCTTGTTGAATCTGTAGCATTTATCATTTTTATTAGCCTTATCTACAGCTATTATCGCAAACGAAAAATGCGCCTTGCTGCAGCAAGATACAGGAGAAAACGATAGTCAGTCATGGGTTTTATTCTGGCATAGAAATAGCAAAGAGTTCCAACTGTGACTTTAATTCATTTTCGTCCTTAGGGCAGTGGAATCCACAATAAACAAAGGTAATTTCTCCGTGAGTTTGATTATAGTTTTCCGGAAGACCAAATTCCGCTCTTAAGGTTTTTTCATCTTGTGTCTGATATCTAATGAAATCACCTTCATTTTTTTTAAGTCTTCTTATGGTATCCCCATCTTTGTGTTTTAAAACAAAAACCGTGAAGGCATCACCAAAACAATACTTATCATATCCTTCCAGATAAACCCCTATCTGCTCTGGCAAAAATTCAGTATATAATTTTTTGGCGGCATTTCTCCAACCACCCACTTTCTTTTCAAGGATGACTTTATATCCTCTTTTTACCAATGACTTGACTATATCTTTTTTTCTACCTATTATTTCCGGCTTTACAACCAAGATTGAAAAATCTTTCACACACACAACAAAGAGCGCGTATTTATAAAATTACTTTAGAATTATTTTTTTTCCTTAAGTTCCCTTATGAGCTCTTTTCTTTGTACTTTTAGTGTTACTATCTTTTTTTTTATTGCCGCCTGCCCTCTTCTTATTTTTGAGTGGAGCAGCTTTCTTTCAAACCCAATAATATCCAAGCCACATAAAATCCTTTCTTCTTTTGTAAATGGTACCAGTGATTCCATTAGAAACCGCTAATCTTCTACTTCTTCGGTTTGCTTGGTTCTATGTACCTGGGCAAAAGAAGGAGTTACTACAATCCAATCATCTCCAAACCCAGCAATATCCCCACCAATAGCATCGCAGGTTTTTTTGAGTTTATTTACCGCACGCTTGAGCTCTGCCATATCTTTTTCTTTTAAGGGTTTGATGTTTAAGAGTGCAATTGTATATCCTTCTCTCAGGGCATCAAGGGAAGGCTTAATGTCATCAAAATCTTCTACCACATATGGTTTGACGATCACTTTTGAACGCCTTGCTCCTGCGCTTTCTGTATCGATTTCAAGGTACTCTGTCTTTGCCTCATCACCCTCTCCTGTAAAGTTTCCGTGATTTCCCATGAATTTTTCTGTTAATTTTTCCCAGGCTCTTCCCATATTTTGCGCTCCTTTTTAGGGCTTATCTTTTACATATTTATAAACATTTCTATGGTTGGTTCTGTAAAGTTAAACAATGGTAAAAAAATCGTGAAATGCATTAAACCTAAACAGCAGGGCTTATGGGGGTAGTATGGAGAGAATTAAGATACTAAAAATGAAGATGGCAAACTAGCTTGAAACATTATAATTTGGATATTATGGGTAAAATTCAATATCCACAATTAATTAAGTCAACAGATTCCTATGGTTTTAGTTTTTTAGGGCGTTTTTATACCTTTCTTGCCTCAAGCAAACTGACAATATTCCATATTTGGGTTCTTGTGTAGCTTGGCGTGTTTGTATCTTCTGCAATCTCGTCCAATTCCTGGAGGGATTTGTCAATTTTTATAGCCATATCCTGCTCAATCTGCAAGAGGCTTGCTGCACTTTTTACTTTTGAGCGAATATTCTTTGGCACTGACATATCCTGCTCAATCTGGGCAAGAAGCTCAACTACCTGAATTAGCGCATCCATTGTCCACCTCTTTTTTCAGCCTTATTTCTTATCCTTTCCTTTTTGATCCTGAAGTTCATTTATGAGTGTCTCCTGCAATTCCTGGGCCCTTTTTTTCAGCTCCTCTTCCTGCTTTTCTATATTTTTTATCCTGATATTTAGAACTTCTTTTCTTGATTCAAGGTCTTTCTTGAGCTCTTCTTTTGTCTTTTTTATCATGACGTTTCCTATAATCTTATAAGTTGCATCTTTTGCACTGTTAATCTCACTTATTGCATCATCAATCTCAAAAATATGGTTCTGGGCTGTTTGTTTTTGCAGAATTGAGTTCTGGATATTCTGCTCAAGCATCTGCAGATGTGCAATGCGCTCCTGGGTTTCTTTTTTTAGCTTCATTTGTTAGACTGCTTTTATGATTGTTGGTAGGCTTTGCGGCTTGTAGAGGATTTTTCCACCACAGTGAGGGCAACGGATTTTTTTTCTTATGTATTCCTGCTTTACTTCTTTTCCACAGTCAAAACACTTATAGTCTTTCATAGAACTACCTCGTATGCGTGATTTGTGAACTTTTTATCGCAGAACCTGCACTGCCAGATTCCTGCTGAAAGGCGCTTTACCCTTAATTTTGTACAGTAAGGGCATTTCTGCCATCGTCTTTGCCTTTCTTCTACTTTAGCAACCTTTTTTCTTATTGTCCTTCCGTACCTGACACCAAACCTTCCTGCTGCGCCGACTTTCTTTGTTGCCATTTTGAATTTTTTCTTTATTTTTAACTTTTAAAGCTTTGTGCTTTATGGGGTTGCCAGGATTTGAACCTGGGTCTAAAGGTCCCAAACCTCTAATGCTGGGCCAAGCTACACCACAACCCCACAATTTGATTTGTTTCGATAGTTATTTATAAAGGTTGCTTGTTACTTTCCTTGTGAAACAGGTTATTCTTGTCCGAAGTGACCTGAAGATGCCAAAGGGCAAGCTTGCTGCACAGGCGTGTCATGCTGCTGTTGGGTGCGTGCTTGAAAGCGACAAGAGAAAAATTTCTTTGTGGAGCAGCGAAGGAATGAAAAAGGTTGTACTGAAAGTCTCTGACAAGAAAGAACTTTTCTTTTACAGGGATGCTGCTAAAAAAGCAGGGCTTGTTACCTATGTTGTAAGCGATGCAGGAAGGACATTTTTTTCAAAGAGCACCGTTACCTGTATGGGAATAGGGCCTGACATGGATGATGTTATTGACAGGGTTACCAGAAGCCTTGCAATGATTTAGTCTCCTTAAGGTAGTTAATATTAGTAAGGTTTATAAATAAAGACTATTAAATTTTTCTATGAGTAGACGTATTCCTGATTATTGTAAGATTACACCAAGCCTTCGAGTTATTGAGGCGTTTCGAGAATTCCCCCAAAATGATAGAGATAAGAGAAGGCTTCTTTTGGTGTATGGATATCCCAAACTTCATGGCAGACCCATTGAGAAGCTTCCGGATACCCAGATTCATGAGGTTAGTCTGAGGGTCTATAAAGACTGCGTTGAAACTCTTGGAGGTTTTTCTTTTGATAAATTTGGTATTATTAGAAAGATTTATGATGAAATGCTTCCTTTAAATAACAATAATCATTCTCGATTAGAGGCTGCTGCCGAGAGGATTGCCATTCAAATTGAAGGATGCGGCCTTGCTGATGACAGGCGCGTTACCGATTATTATGACCTTGTCCTTCACGGCAGGCCACTTGAAGAAAAAACAATTGCCTACAGTGCGTGACTATCACAGCAGAAATTATTTTCTTTGCAGAAACCTAGAGCATCCCCAAAGTTGACCTTCGAATGCTTTATAAACAAGACTTTTTGGGAATTTTTATGTTGGTTGGCAGAAATGAACTTTCAGTGATGGCACAAAGGATGCTTTCTTTTCTTAATGAAAATGGAGTTGCAAATTTAAGAGACCTTTGCAATATCAAAGTGATCTCTTTTTTTCCAAACCTTGACGGAGGCCGATGGAGAGATGTTATTCGCCTATATCATGGACAAATACTGCCCGGTCTTTGCAACCTTGAGTATCGCTATATACCAAATGACTTTCTTTTTTCTAAGGCCATTTTGAAAGTATCTGCCGGGCCCGGATATAACTTTCTTTCCATTAGCGTAATGACATCAGAAAGGCTTGCTGGCTACAAGCCAATTGAAAGTGACATGGAAGGAAACCTTCTCCAGATTAACACCCCCAACTCTTTCCTTTTAAAAAGTGAGCTTGAAAAACTTGCAGAGATTTAGAATGAAGGTTTCTTTAATGAAATTCAGGAGGGCTGCCTGCAACTTTTTAGATATTCTGGAGCGGAAAGGGATAGAGAACGTTTTTGACTTAGAAAAGATGATTGGCCTGACATTTTCAGGGAGCAAAAGACATCATTGCAGCGTCGAGGTCAGACTGATGCCTGAGGGCCCATCTAACTTTGGGCACTATGACATCTGCTATATTCATCCAAAAGCAGGAAAAATTTTTGAACTTAGCATTAACAGAGAACTTGACTATCAGCACATTATTATTAAATTACAGGGGATTGCTTCCGGGTACTCACCTTTTTTTCGCGATGATTTTGGCAATTATGTCCAGAGCAGGATATTAGAGCCTTCTTATTTTTCTTTATTTTTAGGCGAGCTATCGTCTTTTCAAATGTTGGGGAAATGAGATTGAGTCCATTCTTTGATGAGGTTATATTTTGTGATTTGGTGTATTGTAACGTAAGCAGGAGTTAATAAATGGCTTGATTTGATTAAGTTAAGTAGAATTTAAACTACAACTTCGTCTAAGTATTCAGCTAATTGCTTCATATCCTCTGGCTTTCCCTCTAATTCTGAATAATATTTATTATCCATCTCAAAATAAAACTTATTTATAAAATCAATAGTTTTTCTGTAGTTATCGATTCCTTTTTTCTTCACTAACTTATTAAAAAAGGTGACATACCTCATTAAAGCTTCAATTAATTCTTTTATCTCTGCTTCTTCTCTAAAATTAGACTTGTTATCAAGTTCTAAATACAATTTATCTAAAAATTCAATAGTTCCCTTATAATTCTCAATTCCCCTCTTTTTTACTAATTTATAAAAGGCACAGGCATATTCAGTTAAAGCTCTTGTTAATTCTCTAATTTCTGGGTCTTTGATTCTATATATTTCCTTTTGGAATCTGTCCATATCATTAAGTTCTTTTCTGATTGTTTCTTGGAAAGTTTGATTTTTAATTTTTGAACGCAAAATAATCCCATGCTCCACCAGACCTTTATGAAATCCTTTCAGTCCTTTCAACATTCTTTCGTTCAATTTAGGCATCTGTGTTTTATACATTTGCATTTTATATAGCTCCAACTACCATTATTAGTTCTCAAAGAAGATAAAAAAAATAAATTATCCTTCTTCAGATTCTGCCTTAAGCTCGGAAAACTTCTCGTTTGGTATAGATGTTTCTGCCAAACCAATATGGAAGTCTTCAAGCCCTTCCAGCATCTCCTGATTAAATCCGCACAGTGGCATTTGTTTTCCTCCTAATTTAGTTACTTATAAATCTCAATTACCTTATATAATATATACCATAGAATAATTTTACAAAAACTAAATATTTATATACTAATAGTTATTATATGTGTAATTATGATTAAATTGGATGCTTTTGATAGGAAGATTTTGGAGGAGTTAATAGAGAACTCAAGGGAGCAAGTAAGCACTATTGCAAAAAAAGTTAGACTTAGAAGAGAAAATGTTAATTATAGAATAAATCGACTTGTTAGACTAGGATTAATAAAAGAATTTAATACTATCTTGGGTGAGAGAAATTTAGGTCTTTCACACTACGTTGTTTTTATAGGATTAGTGAAATTGGGAGATGAAACTGAAAAACAGATTATCGAATATCTTAAAAATAACCATTTTATGAGTTGGATAGGAACTTCTGCGGGCAAATGGAGTCTGGTTTTTGACATAATCCTTTATGAAAAAAATTCTAATCTCGAAAAGATATTGGGAGATTTTCTCCAAAGATTTGGGAACTTTATTGATAATTATAAAGCTTTAAGATTGAGTGAAAGCAATTATTTTGCACCAAAGCTAATTGGAAAAGCTAGTATCCCGCATATCCAGCCAGAAATTAAAGACATTATTAAACTTGATAAAATTGACCATAAAATTCTTTCTTTATTAAATCAAGATTCCAGAAAAACATTAGTAGGCCTTTCTCATCAAACAAATCTCACTCCGAATGGAGTAAACAACAGAGTTAAAGCATTGGTAAAAAATAAAATTATAATCGGACATACAATCTCTTTGGATTGGAAAAAATTAGGTTATGAATGGTTTGCAATACAAATTAAACTTATAAAATATGGCGAAAAAATAGATAAACAAATCAAAATATTTTTCACGAACCACAAGAACGTAGTCTTTTATTATAAATATCTAGGTGGAAGTTGGGACTATGACATCGGAGTTTTGGTTCATAACTCCACCGAACTTAGAGATTTTATCAATGAATACCGAAAAAATTTCTCTGATGTCTCCAAAATTTCAGATGTTTTCTTAACACTGGAAGAAACAATAGGGTATAAAATGCCAGCAGGAATTTTTGATTAATTGGGGCTCTTCAATGAGGGGTGGTCTATCGTAGCAATTTCTAATGGTTAGTCCCCCTTAAGGTTATATTTGGTGACCTGACTTAACTTAAAAAGGCAAGATATATATTCAAGTGATAATTCCTTGTTTTTATGTGCGAGCTTTTCGGGCTAAACAGCGACAAAGAGATTTCTATATCATTTTCCTTTACGAAGTTTCAAAAAAGGGTGACAAACAACCCTGACGGGTGGGGCATTGGCTTTTATATGGGAGACAAACAGCCTTTTGTGACAATAATAAAAGAGCCGATTACTGAAAGGGAGAGCATTTTTGGCGATTTTCTTAAAAACAAGGTCAAAAGCAATATTTTTATCTCTCACCTTCGGCTTGCAAGCGGCAGCTCAAACATTCCCTTAAACACCCATCCTTTTGAGCTTATGGTTGATCCCAGGCCAAATGCCATTCATGAGAAATCATGGATTTTTGCCCATAACGGAGTCATAAAGGGGATCAAGGATAAGTTTAAGTTTTCCATTATGCCTCATGGCGATACAGACTCGGAGTATGCTTTTTGCTATATTATAGGCAAATTGCGGGAGCAGTATGTCAAAAACGACTACAAACTTGGTATTACTGAAAAGATCAAGATAATTAAAGAAGCTGCTTTGGAGATCTCCTCTTCTTTTCCAAACAGCCTTAACTTTCTTCTCTCTGACGGGTATCGCCTGTATGCCTATTATGGAGGCTATAAGGAATCCGGCGGGCTTTGGCATTTGGCAAGAAAGTCTGCAGATAAAAAAGAGGTTCTTGAAAATGACTTTAAGGTTATTCTCCCTGAAAACAGCAGGGATGTTGTAAGCGTTGTTGCAACAAAACCATTGACCAAGGATGCATGGACTTCATTTGAGAACAATGAACTTATTGTCTTCGAGAATGGAGAGATCAAAAAATATTGATGTAGAGATGGTTATGCCTTTTTAATTTCAAAAAATATGGTTGGCTAGAAGTTAGATTAAACCCTCAAGACTCAATCAACTGAATACGATAAAAAAGGAAGCAATCTTAAAATGACCCTTTAATGCGACAGAGGGTGTTTTTGCATCTTATTTAATACCCATTTTGAACTTGATATTTATTTCCGGCAATAAATCCTTTGCAAAATTTATGGCTTCTACACATTTCTGCAATGATACCTTTTCTGCTTTATAGACAGAATTGTTTCTTAAAACCCTATAATTATCAAGCATATTCACTTTTTCGTCTGATAACAGTTTATAATGCTTAAGAAAGGATGTTATGGCTTCATGAGAGTATGGTTTAAACCCTTTGATTTCCATTAAGGATTGTGAAGCTTCCCTCAATACTTCATATACATCCTCAAATATAATTGAGGAGTTTTCTTCCTCTATTTCTTCACTACTTATCCTTTTTAATCTTATTTCGGCTTTCTGCAATAACGATTTTGCCATGCCTATATTTGAAAGAGATTTTCTTACTAGCTTTTGGTCTATATAATAATTGAATGGTTTTATCATTTTATTATCTCGGCAAAACCTTCTAAAGTAATTCCGTTGGCAAGCGAATTCTTAAATTCCCTTTCTGTTTTATCTATATCAATCAAATGCAAATTAATTTTTCTTGCTAGTTTAACTTCAAATTTCCTAAAATCCGGCGTATCCTTTTTGTTAGATATTACTGCTATATCTATATCGCTCTTTTCTGCATCTGTTCCTTCTGAATAGCTCCCGAATAATATTATAGCCTGCGGCATTTCATAATATTTCTTTACAAAATCTATAAGGCCAGAATCATATAAAGAATAAATATTATACAGTCTTTTAACAAGCAAAAATTTTCCATTAAAGTCAGGCTTAACTTCTTCTATATTCTTTGCCTTTTTTGTAACCAGAAGTTTTTCTTTCTTCAGTTTCTTAACTATCTTTATTATGCCTGTGCTTGATAATCCAGTCAATCTTGCAAGCTCCCTAATATGAAAAACCTTACCAGGAAATCTGAAAAATAGTTCCATTACCTTAAGATTGTTATCTTTAGTTATCATATGTAAACTAAAGTTATCAACTGATATTTAAAGTTTACGGTTTATAAGTTCAACTAAAGCATAACCTATAATAGCTGCAATTTTTGCAATATCTTACTTTCTTTGCTGAGGGAGGCATATTTAAAGAGCATATCTGTTCTATTTCCCTTATTGATACTTTAAGTGTCTTCTCATCTTCAGGGGTTAGCACAATTTCTTCAATTCGGTTATTTTCTTTATATTTTATTATTCCGGTTGTGTTAATTCCTTTTTCTCTTAATTTTAAGAGATAATATAAAACTTGATATTTTGCAGCTTCTGGCGCAGTGTTTCTTTTTTTTAATTCAAATAATTTTCCATTTTTTAGTTTGTCCATCTTTATGTTATCAATCTCTATATTGTCTTTTTCAATGTCCCCATGGTAGATTTTACCTATACTACACTATTTCAAGAATACGATAACTTTAAATATCAGTTGATAATCTATATTATCAAATGAAAAGAAAAGATATCAATCAAACAATCAAAGAATACTTCTTTGTAAATCCTACTGCAAAGCTTAGGGTAAGAGCGATTGAAAGGACTCTGAAACTTCCCCTACCCTCGGTCATTAGATACTGCAAGGAGCTGAAAGAAGAAGGGGTACTAACAACAGCAAAGACCGGAGATGTTGTTTTTTACACTGCCAACAGGGCAAGCGAAAAATATCTCTTAGAAAAAAAACTGCACAATATTAGACGGATGTATGAATCTGGGCTTATAGATTATCTAAAGCGAGAACTGAGCAACCCCGCAATAGTTCTTTTTGGCTCTTTTGCAAAGGGCGAAGATGTAGAAGAAAGCGATATAGACCTGTACATTGAAACACACTCAAAGAGAGAAGTGGAATTAGGGAAATTTGAAAAAACTCTAAAACGAAAAATCCAAGTATTCAAGCAAAAAAATCTTGATGAACTATCAAACCCTAATTTAGCAAATAATATTATAAACGGCATAATACTAAACCATTACGTAGAGGTTTTCAAATGAAAGAAACAAACTGGAATGACTGCATAAACAACAATTCAGCAAGAAAGATTTCTTCAGATGTGAAAAGAGCAGATTCACTTGTAGAAACTGCAAAAGCAAGAACGAGACTAATCAAGGGAATAAACGAAAAGAACGGTAATTTTGTGTTTGAGGATTATTACACTTCTTTGCTTGAATTATTGCAGGCAATGACTTTCAGAAAAGGATTTAACATTCTCAACCATATTTGCTTAGGCTATTATTTAAGAGACATTATGAAAAGGGATGATTTATACAGTATACTTGATGATTTAAGATATAAAAGAAATTCTCGCACTTACAAAGCTTGACTGGAATAGTTCAAATTTTAATACACGAATACCAGTAACAATATCCGTGTCTAGAAAAGTAGGTAGCATTCTTTCAGAATCGTCAGCTCAAAATATTGAACCCCCTCCAAATTATAAATATTATATGTAAAATGACAAGGTGTACAAAATGTAGTTATCTTTTAGTGCTGTTGCCTAAGAGAAATAAGTGCAAATGTAGTAAGTGTAGTAGTTTGTTTCCGCAAAAAGAAATAGACAATAAAGAATTCAGAGCATGGAACAAAAGACAGAGATTACAAGACATTGAAAATATAAAGCCAGAGAAAAAAATAAGAATAAAACTAAGTGATGAAGAGAGAATAATAAGGGCTAAGGAATCTGCTAAACTATGGAGAAAGCATAACAAAGAACGATGCAGAGAACTGGCTGAAATAAATTATGAAAAAAACAAAGACAAGATCTTAGCCAGAAAAAAAGTATACAGGCAAGAGATAAAAGATAAGGGCCGAATAAGAAGAAAAGAATACAGATACCAACAAATTGATAGAACAAGGCAACTAGCAAGAATTCACTGGTGGAGACAAAAGCAAAAGGATTTAGCACTAAGAGAACTCAAAAACACGGAAGAGAAGGCTTATAACGCCAATATCTTCATTTCACCGCCCACTTCAGTACCTTACCATCCACTGGGGGTTGAGAAAACCTTATAAACCAAAATCTCCAGATTCTCTATTGAACGGCCATAGTGGCTTGGTCCTACCGGTTCCCATTCCGAACACCGAAGTCAAGCAAGCCGACGTTCTGGGCTCTACTGTTCTTTGAACGGGAAACCCAGTTCGCTGTTCACCTATAATTCTTATAAAAATCAAGTCTTTTTCTTTCCAATATACCATGAGGCTTTGTGGCCTTTAATAATCTCATAGCTTCCGCTTCTGACTTTTCTAACCAAAGATTCCGGGGGCTGAAAATCATACCCCACCAACATAAGTATTCCACCTTGTTTTAGACTGCCAACCACTTTTTTCCACAATAGTGGCATCTCATCTGGATTAAAATAACTATTTGATGCAAATGAAAAAACGCTGAAAATCACATCAAACCTATTATTAAATTTTAACTTAGAGATATCCTGACAAATAAACCTGCAGTTCCTTAATTCATTTTTTTGCCTTGCTTTAGAGAGCATCTCTTTTGAAAAGTCCAATAAAGTGATATTTTCATACCCTTTTTTTGCAATTGGCACTGAAGAAACCCCGGTTCCTGCCCCTAAATCCAGGATTTTTGTACCTTTTAATATTTTAATGTTATCGAACAGGAACTCTGCTGCCTTTGTATTTCTTTTTTCCACTTCCTTATCGTATATTATGGCAAACTTACCATAAAACTTTTTCATCTCGGCTTTTGTGTAATTTACAGGCAAAAACAAGGGGATTGCTGTAGAAAGATAAACCCTGTAATGGTGGATTTTTCCATCAACTCTTGTGCTTAAAAACATAATATTTCTTGGAAGATTTTCAACAAATATCCACGCCGGCCTTAGTTTAGAAGTCTTATCGAACGTGAAGCCTGTGTTTTTTAGTACAATCTTTCCTGAGAAGGATTTTCTTAATTCTACCTGCATTTTAATTTAGCAGGATTGCCATTTAAATATATTTTCCATATGTGAAATGCTTATAAGGACATTTTTTAATTAGGAGTTTCTGGGTAACTTGATAAAATGGGGGATGTAATTAACTTTGAAGAAGAGGCAAGAAAAAGACAAGTTGATAAAATGATTTTAACAATGGGTGGTATGAATTATGATGCAAGGAATATTGCCGGTTCATATTATCAACTTATGCTTGAAGACCCATTAAAGGCAATAAAAGAGCTTTCTTTATACATAGATAAGGCAAGGGATATTAATCCGAGTGGCATTGAGGCGATGGCTGGCGGCCCAAATTTTAGCTGGACAGCTCCATTGTTGGACATACTGGGGGTAGCATACCCTATCTTGGATAAGAATGCTAGGAGAGAGTGCCTAACACAGTGCCTATATTTTTTAAGCGACCTTAATTCTTTTAATGCGCAGAATAATGTTGAAAGGATTAATGAGCCATGGCTTGTAGCAGACATTGTTATAAGCCGCGGATTATATTGGTGTGGCTATGAAGAATATACCGAATCATTATCAAAGCACCCCACATGGGCTGATTTCTATCAACATATTGAATCTGCAAAAAGTGCATTCTGGCTGGCACTGGCAATTACAAGACCGAAATATTCATCTCTGGAAATCAGGACTAAGTTCTACAAGCAGTTTCCAAGTTTAATAGACAGAACAAGCGATGCTATTGCTGCCATTATTTTTAACTCTGCAGAGAATGCAAACAAAGAAAGTGGAACCCCTATGGAATCTTCTATTAAAGAAAGGTTATCAAAATATGACCCTGTATTGCACGGTGTAATCAAAGCAAAGATTCAGGAAGAAAAATGGATAAAATTGCCTCCTTGGAATGAGATTTAAGATGAATCCTACACTGTAACATAAACGGGAGTTATTTGGCTCAAAAAAATTAATTGCTCTTTTTCTTTTGTTTATCCCAATAAGCAGATTTACAATGCAGAGCAAGATTAAACCAATATTACTTATTCCAGCGTGGCTACTGAAGAAAGATTTTTAAAGGCATATCCAGCCTTTATCAAAGGTGAACTAAATGGAAGAATATACAAACGGCAATAGCCCAATACTTAACACTAAAGGTGCTAGAATGGGGGATTTTGTTCATTGGTTAATGCCTGACACTCAGCCATCCTTTGGGGTTGTAACCGGAATATTTGGAGATAACATACAAATCAGATATTTTGAAGATGGCTTTCCGTCTGAATTATTAATAAATCCAAAACATAACACTATTAGAAAAGCTTCAAGAGACAAATCTTTGACCCATTTCCATCAGATTTCCAAGGAATTTGAAAGAAATATTGAAGTTGGAGGACTTTTAGGAGCACTTTTGGCAAGAAAGCAGCACTATATTAAAGGGGTAATCTCTCAACTTGAGCAAAGCGGATGGAATTCATTTTATGCTACAACAATACCTCCGCAAGATCCAATGACTGGAACCTATGTCCTAAGGGGGGTTTATTCTGGCCATGGTCCAAGCGAACATCTAGAAGGAATGGTAGCTGTTCCAAGACTTTCAGAGGTAACTGTTTCAAAAATCATGAAGGATACTAATCCAAATGGTTTTGGCAGGATTCCAAGCAAAATCTGTGACACCGCTGCAACATCACGTGGTTCACTTGCCGCATATTGGGTTTATGAAGTTCCTAAAGAGCAAGTTGGGCTTGTTGAAAATCCCAAGAGATTGGAATTAAGACTAGAGTAATCAATTATTTTATTTTTGCCCCAATTAATCAAAAGACTGACATAATGGCTAAAAGAACTTTTGAAACTGACCTTATTATTTTTAGAGAATTATTTCCTTTTCCTGAATATGATCTTCTTAGTTCTACTTTCATTTCTTAAGTTTTGGTTGGAGTTGTTTAAATATTTATTGAACTTAAAGCAACAACCCATTTTCCAGATCCAAAAGAAGGAAAGGCTGCCTTATACGAACTTATAGAGAGAATAGGCGCCGATGTTGGAGAAGAAGAGCACAGAGGGTATCCATTTATTCTTCTTGGAAAATCAAACTCTTTTAGAAAATAGTTTTCTAGTTAAAACACCTAAAACCCCGCCAAGGGGGAAGAGTATTATCGAAGATAAGATGATAAACATTGCATATGCCCCTGAATAGAAAGCAAGTGTAAAAAATAATTCGTAAAAACCAACAAATTCAGAGGGATTGTAAATGGGGTCTGCAAGCAAAATACCAAAGGGCACCCAGAAAAGAATAGCCGCAATAAATGTTCCAATTCCTCCTCCAAAAAGAAAGCTATTTTTATCCATAAAAAGGCGTATATTGACTTTTATTTAAAGAGGATTGTTAGTTAAAAAAATAATTCCCCCTGGGATGTCCAGAATCTGCTATTTTGAAGCTTTGCAGGTAGGTATATCCTAAATGCCAGGCATTAAAAGGCCTAGAAAGGTTATTTAGGTGCGTCAATTCCGCAATCAGGGTTGCAACAACATAGCCAATACTTCTGTCCTTGACCGCAAGCTTTACATTCTCAGCCCTATCTACTATTTCTATCGGATAAGAAAAATAATTTTTCAGCCCAAGGCCAGGCAGGTCAAAGGCAGGGTCTGCTCCCATTGCACAGCCATGAAAGGGAATATTCTCCGGAATTCTAAAGGCGTGACCTGATGCATCAAAAAAATCGTCTTCAAGATATTTTTTTCCTTCCTGCAAATTATCCACCTGTTATTAGTTGAAAAGATAGGTTTCTCTTGGATGAACCACCTTACCAGCCCATTCTTGAAAAGTTCTATACCCTTCTGACACTTGCCTAACATACCAAGGGTCTCTAAACTCCAAGGCATGAATTCTCTCATATTTTAACATTTTAAATACAATATTAACACTTTTTACCGGATGTTTAGGGCCCCCATCACGTTCCATATCTTCAAGAGATATCCAAGGGTAGCTAAAGTACTGCCCAAGACCAAGTTCTACAATATCCAGGTAGTCTCCTTGTTTTGTCTTTGAATTGCCATCCACTTCAAGAAGATGCCCAGAGACATCATGAAACCATCTGGCAATATTCTCTTTTTTATTGAATGGATCTTCCGGTTTCATTTTCTAGTTGAAAAGATAGGTGTCACGAGGATGCTCTGCTTCCTCTTCCTCCACGCATACATGGTAAAAACAGTCAACTATTTCAATCATCTGGGGATTGGCAAGATTTTGAAGATGAAGGTTTTCTGCTGAAAGCAAAGCAACAACCCCCACTAGTTCAGAAGGATAGTTGGTTTTTGGTCCATCCACTAACTCCGATGGATAGCTAAAGTACTGTTCAAGGCCGAGCTCTCCAACATCGATAACAGGGTCATTGCCTTCTATATTTTTCGGCGCTTTGTTCATCATTTTAAAGTAATAAACTCTTATTATAAAGATTTCTGTTGGAAACCTTTTATATAAACCTTAATTTACCCCGCTCTCTAAAAATTCAAAAAGATTTTTTTCTGAATCAATAAGAACCTTTACTCCCAAGGGTACCGTAATCATTGGGTCACTATGGCCTATGTCTACTCCAAAAAGAATCGGGAAGTTATACCCTTTAGTGTTATCAAGGATTATTTCCTTGAACTTTTCCTTTTCTTCGCCTGTATATCCAAACGGCCTTCCGACAATCAGGCCTTTTATTTCGTCAAAGACCCCGAATATTCTTAGATTACAAGCTTGCGCATCAACCTCTGCCAATGGCTCCCCTTTTGTATAATCCTCGCCTTCAGGAGTTTCAATAAACAGGATCTTATCTTTGTGAGATGGCCAGTAATCGCTTCCAATCAAATGCAAAACCGAATGCAGACATCCACCAATTATTTTTCCTTCTGCCCTTCCAGGTCTTAGCCATTCAAAACCATTGTTTTCTTTTAAATTTCTTTGCTGCTTTAAATCTTTTTTCTCTCCCCAGTCCAGCACTTCATCAGTCCATTTTTCTGAAGGGATAATTTTTCCTATTTGAGCAGGATTAGTCAGGGCCTTGTTAAAATATTCTAAGGTATAGTCTAATGGTTTAGGAAATTCTGCAAATTGGGTAATGGCAACAGGTCCGTAAAAGGTAATTAAATTTGATTTTTTGTGAATTGCATAGTGCAAGACACTAATATCTGAATATCCGCAGAAAATTTTCGGGCTTTCTTTTATCTTTTCAAAATCCAAATACCTTAATGTCTTATTTGCATTGTTTCCACCTATAGAACAAATAATGGCCTTTACGTCTTTATCCCTAAAGGCATCCATAATGTCTTTGGCCCTTTCCTTTGCAGGAGCAGACTCCCAACCGTTATTCTTTCTTGTACATGAAAACTCTTTTACTTTGTAGCCTTGCGACTTTAGAAATTTTACTGCATTATCCAGCCTATGGGGAAAAATTGCGGCCAAACCTGCAGATGGTGATATAATTCCTATTGTGTCTCCCCTTTCCAATCTCTTTGGTTTTATTAAATCCATGATTTTTTACCAAAATCAGGTTATAAAAAAGTTTGCTTATTACTATACTGTTAGGTTAATTGGTCTTTTATGCTTAAACTTTTCGGATACTTAAAGGATTATAAAGTCCGGTAACCTACTTTTTTTATGAAGATAATGAAGGCAGTGGATAGAAAAATTGGGGAAACTACCTATTATAAATATAAGATTAATTTGCCTAAGAAAATTGAAGAGGCAGATTTATTAGATAAAGAACTTAAAATTACCTTTGAAAAAAACAAGATCGTTATAGAAAATGAAAAAAAGAATTAATGTTTTGCTAATTCTTTAAACAACATTTCGTCCTCTCTAAGGACTATCTCTTTTGCTACTCTAACAAGTTCCAATAACTTTTTATCATTTTTAGAAATTATGTAAGTCTCTTTTACAACAGGTTTATATTTATCCTTTTTATTTGCCATTTTCGTCACTACCTAATATCAGATTTAATGCCGTCTTATTTAAATAACTTTCTGATTCTTTTGGATTAATAGAACTACAATTTTCTTTAATCCAGTCCATTATATCTTCAAATGTTATTTTACTACCATATTTGGATACACTTAATATAAAATCTGTTGCTTCTTTATATTGAATTTTTAGGTGGCAATTGTTAACCAACATAAAAATTTTTGGAAAAAGACATATGGAAGTATCTTAACAATTGTGAGTTTCTAACTACGATATGCTGATATTCTTGAGAAAGCTAAATTTATTAATCTTGCAGACTTAACTTTTCTTTTCCAACAGCTTAAAGAAAACAAGGCCAAGAGCAAACAGCAGGATGCCGCCTATAAGCGCTTTTCTTTCAAGGCTTAAAAGAAGCCCTGAGCTTGCAATGATGCCGAAAACAGGAAGCAGCGGAAGTTTGCCAACACTTAAAGGAACCTTAAAGCCCCTTTTTCTTTTTGGAAGAGTGTAGCGCAATCTAATCAATGCTGCGTTTACAATGATAAATGTGAAAAACACACCAAAGTTTGTGATGCTTGCAACCATCTCTATATCTTTAATGAATGTAAAGCCGACTGCAAGAAGCGATGTAAGCAGAATCGCATTCACAGGCGTACGCCTTTTTTTGCCTATTTTTGTTAAGAACTTAATTGATTTTAGCTTTCCTGCAATGCCATAGACCATTCTTGAGGTTGTAACCAGGGATATCAGGATTGTGTTTCCTGTTGAAAAGAGTGCAATAATAGAGAGCAGCACAAAGGCTTTCTGGCCCAAAAGCGCTTTTGCAACATCTGCCAATGGCGCTTTTGATGCGCCAAGCGCCTGCCAGTCAAGAACGCTTACTGCAGAGATTGCTACAAGAATATAGATTACTGTTGTGATAATAATTGAGAGAACAAGCGCCTTTGGAATTATTTTTTTTGCGTTTTTTGTCTCTTCTGAAAGCTTTACCACGCTTTCAAAACCAATGAAAGCAAAAAATATCAATGCTGCTGCAGAAAGAACCCCTTTTGTACCTCCCTGAAAATCAAGATAGTCAACTGACCCAAGGTGCCTTAGTGCAAAGGCGATGATAAGAAGAAGCCCTCCTACTTCAAGGATTGTGAATATAACGTTGAGCGCTGCAGAGTCTTTTATGCTCCAGTAGTTTACAAAGGTGAAGAGCGCTATTGCAAGAATTGCCAAAGGCACGACTATGTTTATGTTCAGCAGGGAAGAGGCATACCCTGCAAGGCCGAGCGCAACTGCTGCTGCAGCAACAATGCCTGTTATAATAACTGCGTATCCGACAAGAAATGCCAGTCTTTTTCCAAACGCCTTTTCAGTGTACAAAAACTCGCTTGCATCATCAGGAAACAGGGAAGAGAGTTCTGCGTAGCTCAAGCCTGTAAAGAGGGCAACAAGTGAAGATATGAAAAAAGAAAGCCAGACACCGTTTCCTGCGATACCTGCTGCAGAGCCAATAAGAACATAAACCCCTGCACCAACAATGATGCCTACGCCTGCTGCGGTTGCAGTAAAAAGACCCAAGTCTTTTTTCAGCCCGAACCCCTTTTTATGGTGCACAGCGAGATTATTTTTTTCTCTATTTATTTAGTTTTTTATTGGGATTATAGTTACTGCTTTTCATACAAGTTCTTCAAGAGCACTTCGAACAATGGAAAAGTCGGTCAAAGGGATGGTGCGCTCCTGGATGGTGTTGCCGGCTGTATCTATTAAAAATCCATTATAACCATCAAACAGCTCACCAGATTTTACAATGACCATTAAATAACTAAGCGATGGGTTTATCCTCAGCTCTATTGGAATACCATTACCTAGACTACAATAAGATATTGTAAATGCAGAAGTGCCTTGTTCAGATGACCGCGAATCAATCTCTAGAAATTCTTCGTCAGGAACACCCCTAACAGGCACCCTTCCAAACCTTGAATAAAGGTGCCTAACATCAGAAATATTCTCCCCGTTAATAAAATCCAAGAGTGCTCTTGCCATGCCAGAAATGTCTTTCTTTGTTATCTGCATGGTTAAAAAAAATTATATCCCTTTATCAACCTTTCTTATAGTCTTTTTAGCAATATTATTAAATACAGTTCTATTTTTTTATTATTATGCCAAAACCTATTAGAATCAGAAAAAAAGAGCATCATAACATTGCCCTTGACCGCATCAAACAGCTATTTTGCGAGGCTTCTAAAATTGCTTCTAAAAGACCGGACCTTGCAAAACGCTATGTCCTTCTTGCAAGGAAGATAGGGATGAAGACAAGGACAAGGCTTCCGCGAGGCTCAAAAAGGCTTTTTTGTAAACACTGCCTTTCTTATTTTGTTCCTTCAAAAAATGTCCGCATCAGAATAAAGGAAGGTGTTGTAACTTATGCCTGCCTCCATTGTCTTTGGGTCCAGCGCTATCCGTATCGAAAAGAGAAGAAGGTATTATAACCCCTCTTTTTGGGGCAGGTATGCTTTCCTTTTCAATCCGAGACGGCAGACCATCTTTAAGTTCTTCAAGGACAACACCAAGGTTTCTTATTTTTTCTGCATATTCATCCTGGAATATTTCAGTAGTCCTGTAAACTGCCTCCAGAAATATTTCTAAAACTGCATGATCACCACTTATAATAGGATAATACCTTTCTGCTAGAGAATCGCATAGGGCGTGATACCCCCCCATATCCTTGTCTCCAAACTCAGGTATACCCTTTTTTCTAAGATTTAAAAGCGCATCATGAAGCCTTTCTGCGTCATTTATTAATAATGCGTAGTCAATAACCATTGCTGTTCCACCCCATCTTTTAGAATCTCATACGTCTTGCACCATTCATTTTTGAGATACAATCTCTCTTTTTTGAGCACTGATGCAAAGCCCCTCTTTTTAAGCTCTTTGGTGACAATGCCTCCTTTGTGGGGATGCCTGTACATTTTTTTATGGGGGCTATGAAAACCGTGCATATAATGGACAACTTCATGGGCTATTGTAAGGTCAATTACAAATTCAGGAACAACCTCGTGGCGAAGAAGGCTGTTTACGGCTATTTCCGTATCTTTATTTTTCAGGCGCTTTATATGGCCGAACTTATTTTTCCATTTTCCCCTAAAGCGTACAATAACCTTATTTTTTCTTTCTATATCTGGAAAAAGGAGCTGCCAGATACCATCAAGCCTTTCTTTTAGCCATGCTTCATCGCGCATTAAAAGTGAAGACTTTAACTTCTTTAAAAGAATTCTCAGATTGGATTATGCCCTTTTGAAACGGGCAACCGTTTCCAGAAGGTCAACGTGACCCAAAAACAGGGCCCTGCAGCAGTAGCGCTCAAGACCAATATCATCAAAGACTTTTTTTGCTTCTTCGCCTGCTTTTACTCTTTTTAGAAAGTCCTCGTAGAGGTGACCGACAGGCTTTCCACAGCTAAAACAACGAATAGGGATAATCATTTTTACTTTTAGAGGCGCTTTTTGGCGCTTTATAAAGATTGCTGTCTTCACAGCAGATAGGAGGGTTGATAAACCCATTGGGAAGGATTGCACAAAGGGTAGCTAAAAAGTAAGATTTATTGGAGGGTTTAGAGACCATTTTGTGCAAAGTCACACAAAGAGAAGAGAATATGAAATATACCACAATAGCAATGTCAATGCTACTCCTTTATGGATGCACACCAATAAGGACAAACACTGCAAGAGATTATGCTGTATTTAAGCAAAAAGAATCTATTTACAGAACCTTGGGTTTTAGAAATAATCTTGATGCCCTTTCAAAAGAAATAGACCTTGAAAACAAATTAAGCAGAGGTCACTGGTAAATTCTTAGGTAAAATAATCAGTTATTATGTAATCCTCTTTTTGTTGATTGTCTGGACAAAGTCCTCTTTGAGATATCTATTTAAAGAGGTTATTTGTTGAAAGGAAAAGACGGGAAGAAATAATGTATATGTATAAAATCAATCAATAACCTTCCATCTTTGAAGTATTGGAATTATTTTCTCCATAGGCAGGCCATTAATAGCACTATAAGAACCGTTAATTTTAGAAATAAATAATTCACTAAAGTCTCCTGTTGTCTGGTAACCAGCTGCAAGTCTGAGTGGATTAGAATTCTCTATAAATTTTATTATCTCTTTGTCGGTCAAGTCCCTAAATGTTATCTCACACTGCTCAAAACCAACTTGTTTTTCTTTGGTTTGTGTATTGATAAGACAAAATCCTGAAATAAATTTGTGAGTTTTTCCGGACAATTGTTTTAGAATAGCATGGGCCTCGTCCAAGTCTTTTGGTTTTCCTAAGACTTTATTTTCAAATACACACAAAGTATCTCCTCCAACTACAACTACATCAGAGTACTTTCTTGCAACATCTTCTGTTTTTGCTTCAGCCAATTTCTGGACAAGTTTTACAGGATCTTTGTCTTTTATTTTAGATTCATCAAAATTACTTGAACAAACCTCAAATTCAACCCCCAACAATTTGAATATTCTTCTTCTCTCTTGGGATCTGGAGGCAAGGATTAATTTCATTTTTTACTTTCCTCCCTTTACATATACTTTTCCTTGAATTATTTTATATGCTCTGCGACCGTGAATGCTCCACTCCCTCGCATATTGCGTGTTACAAGTCGGGCAGTGCATGGGTGTAGTGCTGTGGTATTCAACAATGTTTTCTAGATAGCATTTAACTAAGTGACCTTTTCCTTCTTTTAAATAATCCAATAAATGAGTCCTACACCCGTTACAATATATCTGAATCTTAAAAGTTTCTCTCTTTGAAGTCATTTTTGGTTACACTCCTAGAAAAGTAATTATATAAAGATTGTATCTTTTTGAAAAACCAAGTAACCATTATAAACCTTGCCTGAAAGAGTCTCTTAGATTTAGGGTGTTGCCTTTTCAAGAATTTTACACAATATTATTACTTATAAGTAATAAAATATAGAAAGGTTTATAAACCTAAATATTCTTCTAAAGACAAGAGAGCAACAAATCAAAGGCTAATAAAATGCCAAAAAATACTGAAGAAATCTATTCCCAAAAGAAGAAGAGTTGTAATGGTCTTAAAAAAATAATTAAAAGGACATCTCTTGTCATTGGTGCTTACATTGGCTTAATCTTCTCTGCCCAAGCGGTCTCAATGTATATCTATCCAGGAATATACAACCAATCCCAATTTGAAATAAAACTTGAAGAAGGAAAGAGAAGGCTTGGGATTGGAGACGATATTACAATCAAATGGGCCTTCAGGGAAGGAGGGTACCATAGAGATGAAAGTTTTATTGAGAAGGTAGCTAGAAACACTATTGATTCAACAAAATTAGGAAAAAAAGAGTATAAAATACGTTTCACAGGGGGCGCAAGTGAATCTCTTCTTAGGCACGAGCTGTTCCATATTGCTGACGGGCACTTTGAACATTCAGAAGGAATGTCATCTCTTGTTAAGGCTATAAACTATGCGATAGTGTATGAACCAAGGGCAACAGCTTACCAACTGCTTGGAAGAAGAGTGTGGCCTATTCTTTAAATATATTAAAGTGTTGTTTACCTTACCTAAAAGACCTGCAAACCAGAACCTACCCAGGATATCTATTTAAAGTGGTTATTTCTCGAATAAATCATAATGGGGATTGAAGACCTGGCACTTTGGCAAACAAACGATTTTCCGATAAGACATCAAGGAAATGTTCACAGCGGCAAAGTAAGGTCTATTTACTGGCTTGATGAAAAAGACAGCAGAAGGCTTGCTGCAGAAGAACACGGAATTTCTCCTGACACGCAACTTGGCATTATGATTACCAGTGACAGAATTTCTGCTTTTGACTGCAACTGGAGAGGAGAAAATGGGCTTGATGGTATTCCAGGAAAGGGAGCTGCTTTGAATGCTATCTCGAAGCACTGGTTTAATCAATTTGACAAGGCTGGGCTTGCAGGAAATCATGTTCTTGGTTCTCCACACCCTCTTGTCTGGATTGTTCAAAGGGCAGAGCCTATACTTGTTGAAGCTATTGCACGCAAATACCTTGCCGGAAGCATGTGGAGGGCCTATGAAAAGGGAGTAAGAGAGTTTTCTTCTATCAGGCTTCATGATGGTTTAAAAAGAAATGACCCGCTTCCTGAACTTTTGATAACTCCTACAACAAAAGGAATTTTAAGGGGCATCCCTGGAGTTCCTGAAAGTGATGATACAAACATAACAAGAGAACAGATAGAAAGAAATTATGAGAGATTTGGATTTAAAAGACCAGAAGATGTAGAGCTGTACGAAAGATTGCTAAAGAGCGGGTTTGAACTTATCTCGGAGGGTCTTATTTCTGTTGGAGAGGTTTTTGCTGATACTAAATTTGAACTGGGGTATGTAAAAAACGGCTCAAGAATGATTTACATCGATGAGGTTGGAACTCCTGACTCTTCAAGGATGTGGGACCTTCGTGCTTATGCCAGGGGACGAGTTGTTGAGAATTCAAAGGAGTCTTTTCGGCAGCTTCTTCTAAGAACACTTGATGGTGGTATTTTATTAGATTCCACAAGAATGCCTGAAAGAAAAAAACTGGCAGAAACGTACAGGATTCCTGTTGAACAAATGATGGAGATTTCTGGAATTTATAGGAGCATGGCTGAAAAAATAACAGGAGCTTCAGTTCCTGCAGTTAGAAATGCAAGAGAAGAGATTCTTGATACTCTCTTTGGGTATGGGCTTGTTGTTTAATATTTCTTAAATCTATTTATCATAGATTTTAGACTTGATATTATTCTTCTTGACTCTTCTTTTGTTATTTGTTTTCCATAATAATTGATAGCATTTCTTGTTGCGTACTCCCTGACATTAATCCTCATGTAATTATCTTCAAAAAAAGCTTTTAGATGGTTAAATAATTTTAATGCCTGTTAAATACCCCCGAATACTTGGAAGGGTTGGATTTTAGTGTAACGTTCGGCGAAGCCGAAAAATCCAAAGTAAGCGGGCGGATAGTTTTAGTAAGATTTATAAATTTTCAAAATTAACTCTTTTTTATGCGACAAGATAAAAGAGAACGAAATTTGTACGAAATGGTTCTAGGAGAACATATTAGTGCGATTGTTCTCAAGCGATGGCCATTCAATCATCACTGTGGTATTTGGGAAAAACACGAGCCTGATGAAAGTGGTCGTCAGTATCGGATTCTCCTAAACAAAACACGAGGTATTAGGTGCGGAAAGATGACCCTTATTCACGAACTTGTACATATTTGTGACGATTTAAACGAGGTTGAACGGTCAAATGGAGCTACTGAAGATAAGGCATTAGGGTTCTATGAAAATAATAGAGGGTTTGTTGATTATCTTTGGAGAAGATATGTTAATAATTAGCCAGCCCACTTATTGAAACTAATGCCTGTTAGATTTAGTTAACATATATAAAAAATCACAGACTATCTTTAAGCTTACAGTTTTTTTCTTTATCTTAAGAATGGATTCTTTTCACCAAAGACAATCCTTGGGGTCTGGTTGTTTACTCTGTCTTCTGATATACCATACTTTTTGCTGTAGAGCGTGTCAACAGAGCAAAAAAGAGCATCCTGATAATCAAAACCAAGCATTTTGCACACATCTTTTACTGAGTTTTCAGAAGGACCTTCCACTTCAACAAATGGCTCTAAAAACGGCCATTCATCAATTGTAATTTCGACATTGCCCAGCTTCCAGAGTTCCCTTCTTGACTCCTGATACGCCTTTTTTTCACAGCCGATAGACTCCAGCAAGCGCACTGCTTTTTTGAAGTCATCAACAGCAATGCAAAGCTCTTTTTGGTTTTCAATGGACGTTCCATCAATTACCTTCAGGCTCATGGTTACTTTGTCTTTTTCATCACGAACGCGAAGCCAGGCTCCATTTATTTCGTGGCCTTTCGGCAATAGAAAAACAACCCTTTTTTGGAGAAACTCCCTTTTTTGAAGCTTGGCTCCTGCTTTTTTTAGCTTTTCTACTGCTTCTTTTTTATCTACGTTAGTAAATGTTGCTTCGTACTCAATATCCATCATGAGAAAATAAAAATATGCTGGTTAAATAGGTTTCTCTATTAGTAGGATAACCAACAGGCATTATACAATGTTAAATTTATACCTAATCTCATTGATTTTATTTTCATTTAACTTTATAAGAACTGATTTACATTTAACTAAAAATTCTGGAGCTTTCTTAATCATCTTATTATATTGCTCATCAAAAACTCTTCTATTAATATAATATTGAGAATCTATTCTCGCTTTTAACGAGTCTTCAGTAAGATCTAATTCGGATTCTTCAAAATATTCCTTGAGAAATCTTTTTGCAAATTCAATAGTACAGGAATGAATCTCACATTTTACCCCCAATTTCATCAAAACTGCATACAGTGAAAAATATATTGTATAATATGCAGTTGAGATTTTCCAATCCTTAATAACATTAACCCGCATTGACTCAAGAGCTTCTTCAGCTTTCTTGATATAGGCGTTTGCGAGATCTGAATTTGGCTCAACTAAACTTAACCCTTCTCTTTTTTTAACACACCATTTTATCTTATCTATTTTTCAACACCTTTTGTATAAACTGCTCTACCTTAACAAAGACAACATGGTTTTTCAATATCTCTTTTAATAAAATATCTCTATTTATATTTTTTTCAAAAGTCTTCGTTGGATAGCATTTCACACTGATATCTACCCCTAAATTCCTTGAAACTTTTTTAATTTCTTCACGATTATAATCTCCTGCTACAAAAATATCTAAATCAGATTCTTTATTTTGTGTTCCTCTAGCATAGCTTCCAAAAACAATTCCTATACCTTTCATATTTGGAGTTATCTTCTCTATAATCTCTTTTAAGATGAGATTGTTTTCTAAAAATGAAATCGCCTTATATTGTTCAACAAAAACAAGGTATTTTTTTGTAAATTCACTTAATTTTATCTTATAAGTTTTTATCTTGCCCTTTGTCTTTGATTCAATAACTCCTTTATCTTCTAAACCTTCAAGAATAAGCTGTGCTGTTCTAGGACTTATTTTTAGTAACTTCCCGACTTCTCTGATATAATATTCTCTGCTAAAATCATTTGTAAATAAAGAGAGGACCTGTAAAGTATTTTCTGTTATGCCTAGTTTTTTATACATATGTATTATAAATAATACAACCAGTATATAAATTTTGCGGAAATGAATTTATGGACGATAGGATTTATTCTTCTTTTAAGTACATGAATATGAAAGGTATGTTGAAGAATATAAACAGGAGCGATGCAGTAAGAAATGTGTTTGGTGTGGCTGGTAAAAGCGTTGTTATGACGCCAAGACTGCTAAGCTCTGTTGTGCCAGCATCAATGCCAGAACCAACTCTAGAGAGGCTATTCATAGCTGATAGTATTAAAAATAATAGTATAGCTGGTAGAAGGGAGGGCGCTAATCCTCCAATAAGGAATGCTTTTTTTGTGCCTGTTACCTTTCTTAAAACAAGGGCTGCTGACAATCCCAGGCCAAATGAAATAATAACTACAAAAATGTAAGTTATAGCTGAACTTCCTAGTCCAAAAAGCATACTGAAAAGAAGCATACCCCCTGTTAGAATGCTTAAAACTACAAAAGAAAGGATAATTGTTAATGTGTATAAAACCCAGTTTATGCCAGTATCTTGGTGGTTGCTGACTTTATACTGCGCTGGCATTGGTTTTAGAGGGGGCTGTGGATTATTTAAAGTTATTCAAACAACCCTAATAATAAAAGGACTTTCAAATATGCTCCACTAATTTTGACTATGTTTTTAAGTCTTATATTAAAGGGAGCTGCAAGGCAAAAACTTGAGATTTTGAATCAGCTCTCCAATCAATCGACACCTTTTTTCTGCTGAGTCTCTGCTCTTAGTTGTTATAGTTCAATTATATGTTGAATAAATTCAGGTGCATAGAGGTTATGTTTAAACAGAATACTAGAAGTATTGCTCTCTTTTAGCAAAGCTGCAAAAAGAATATTTGAATCAATTACTAGATCCATGATTAAGCTCTTTTGTATCTTTTCGCCAGATTTTTGTTTAGTTCCCTCCCTAATCTTAATGCATCTTCTTCTGTCAGAGTACTGTCTGACTTGAATTTTTTCAAAAATTCTAAATCTTTTAACTTTTGCATAAATGCTTGTCTGGCTACCTCAGACCAATTCATCTCTGGAAATGTTTCCATTTTATGCTTCAGTTCTGAAGGAACTGCTAAAGTCATAGTTGTCATGTTCTCTACCTCCAATTATGTGTAAATATGTATAATATGCCTAAATATATAAACCTTGCGATTTATGCCTTAACTTTTCAGCCTTCGGACCAAAATGACTTTATTGATAAATTTCTAGAAGGGAATATAGTCTCTTTAGAAGAAATAAAAAGGTCTATAAAAAGATTAGGTTATAATTCTCTTGTTTCCTATCTCAAAAACAAAGCAGTCTCCTTCGCCAACGGATTTTATCTTGTTGTTTATTATAACAACCCCCCCACTTTCGGGTAAAGCAATTAATCTTAAATTAGAATCCACCATTAATTTTTCTATTTTCTTATCATCTTTGAAATCATAATGACAAAAAACTGAATAATCAAGCGCCAGATTCAACCCTGAAAAATCCTTCAAGTCAACTTCATTTTTATCAAAAATGGAAGCAGGAACAATATTTCTTCCAAGAACAATCGCACCGGCAGAACCACCATAAATATGCCCCCCTCTTTTGTGAAAGTCCATCAAGATTTTATCAAACCCAGATTCTTGAAAGGCTTTAAGTAACTTAAAAGTATTGCCCCCACCAATATACACAGCTGTAAATTCATCTATATCCTTAATGGTCTTATTATAAATATCTGTCCACATAACAATGTTGCCATAGCCGAACTTTGCGAATACACTCTTTATCCATTCAAAACAAAGATCGTATGGGTGTTTTCTTCTGTCAATGGCAATAGGAATATAAAGCAAGAGTTTATTTTTATCTAAAGCTGCAACAAAGGCCTTATCTAAAAGAAAAGAATCTTTTTCAGAGCCTCCCCCACCCAAGAAAATCTGACCCTTTATCACTATTCTTTTGGATATAGATATGATTTATCAAAATTTCCATTGTGTAAACTACAAAAGGCTTAAATATTAACTTATGGAACTTTAGGTAATATTTCAAAGTAATCATAAAACAATATAAATTCTAACTTTTTAAATACATATGCAAAATAAGTGAAAGGAAGTAAAGATGGATCTTGTTGAAATGTTAAACCTGTTTGACACAAACAAATCAAGAGAATGGGGAGATTACTAATATGGTTGGTTAACAATAAAATTATATCCAGAAGATTCACGAAAAAGAATTTATAAATTAAAAGGTCCGAAGAAACAGTTAAAGCTATTGAGAGATAAGCAATTGAAAAGAGTGAATAAGACAATGAAAAAAAATCAAAATCCTACAGAGGATATAAAACAAGACCTTGACAAAGGACAACATTTTTTAGTAGACTTAACAGTAGTCAAAAAAGGAGTATCTATTGCAAATATATCTAAAAAAGACAAAATAATAGAGATAGGTGCCGGAAATGGAAATCTAACAGATGAGTTGGTAAAAAAAGCAGAAAATGTGGTTGCATTTGAAATTGACAAAAGATATGCTGAAAAATTAAATATCTTAGAAAAAAATAATAAAAATTTGAAGGTCATATATGATAATGCTTTTAATTACTCATGGAAAGATTATACAAAGATTGTTTCTAATATCCCCTATTTTATTTCAGAACAAATAATAAATAAGGCAATAAAAGATAAAATTCCGGGAATGACCTTAATAGTTGGAGAAAAATTCAAAGAAAAATTAGCCAAGAGCCAATCAAAAATAGGAATCATTTCTAATTTATTCTACAATATTGAGTTTATAATGAAAGTAGATAAAAAATGTTTTTCACCCCCCCCCACGAGTTAATTCTTGGTTGATAAAGCTAAGGAAAAAAGAGAAATTCACCAATGTAGAATCCATAATAGTATCAATTTTAGGTAGGGGGGGAAAATTAAAAAACTCGATTCTTTATTCTTTAGTTGAAAAAGGAAAAACAAAAAGAGAGTCTAGGATAATAATAAAAAATATGAACTTTGACGAATCTACTTTGGAAAAGCCAGTAAGTAGAATCACTGGAAAATTATTAATAATGCTAACTAAAGAATTAGAAAAATTAAAGAATATAGGAGAAATTTGAATGATAAAGAAGTTACCTTTGACGATTATAATCCCTGCTTCTGATGATCCTTTGATTAATGAATGCATTAAAAGCATAGATGAACTTGTAGACATTTTGATGTGGTACTCAGGTACTAATCGCATTAGAATTTAATCTTTAGAGTAAAAATTTTGAACCCTAAAATCTAGCTGACGGTGCCACCAACTTTCAGAGGTACTGCCAAAATCATGGGCTGTAAAGTAAACGTCTAGAGTTTTGAACAAAAAAATTAAGATTTTTTCACAATCAGTTTACTTTCTTTAATTTCAGCTTCTAATTTTTGTCCTTCTTTCCACTTTAATTCTTCTATGATATTTGAGGGTATAACTAAAACCCATTTAGCATGCTCTACATCTCCGACTTTTCTAGAAAGTTGTTTTTGTAGCTTCATAATCTAAAGTAGAATTGACTTATATGTAAACTTTTAGGTCCCTTTGGAATTAGGGGAGAATAGATGGTTGGATTTGATTAGATTATCTGCTAAAAACTTATAGCTATTCAAAGCTAAGATCCTATTATTTTACTCTTATCAACTTAGGGCTAATCTTCAACATATTTCTAACATAGCTAATTGATCTCATTAAAATTTTTGTTTTCATTTCAATTTTCTCTCCCGACCAAGGATCAAATAGGATGGCCTTTTCATCGTCAATTTCTTTTAAAATTACAAAATGAGAATAATGATATATCCCATCCAAAGTAAATATATCTACATAAATAATCACAGGGTTTTCTTTAGTCATCTCTTTTAAAAATTTCAAATTTATCTTTTTGGGGTATAATTTAAGATTCTTAGGAATATCCAGTTTTTTTAGGATTTCATAAAAAACATCAAAATCTATATATTGTTCAAAAGTTAATTCCGGAAATTTTTTAGCCAAATACACTAAATGACCTGTTGAAAAATCTAAGCGTGTAAATTTTAATCCCTTAAAAAGTATATTAAACTCTTCTTTTTCATCTAATTTTATTCCTTTTTGAGAATCTAAGAGGCTCATTAAACAAACGGATAAGCAACTCTCACAACTTCTTTGTTTCTCAATTTTTATACCCATAACACTAATTAATGAGCTATTGTTTAAAAGTGTATTGCATTACTCCAGTAGATCGCAAAGTAAATAGATATAATCTAAAGTAAGAGAACCATCATTAATTAATATATTATTAACTCTAGAGTAGTTATAAAGAAAAGACTTATAAAGATTCATTAATTAACTTTAACTATGGAAAGTTTAAAATCTGCCGTGATAGGATTGGGACATCAAGGATTAGGATATCATGTTCCTGCATTGAAAGATTCGCAGTTTGCTACTCTAGAGGCTATCTGTGACATAGACGGAGATAAATTAAAAGAACAGCAAGATAAATTGGTGGTTCTAGGTTTCACTAGTTACATAGAATTATTTGATTCAACAGACTTAGATTTTGTAATAGTTGCCACACCACATGAGGAACATGGGGGAATTATCGAAGAGGCATCTAAAAGGCATTTACATATATTAAAAGAAAAGCCATTTGCAAGAAATTTGGAAGAAGCCTTATTTTTCAAAAGATTGTGCGATGAGAATGATATTAAATTAATGACAACTTTACAAAGAAGGTTTAATCCAATATATACTACCTTTTTTCAACTTAAGGACCAGATTGGAGAGCCATTTTTTGTAGATGTTAAATACACTCTTTTTGTCGACAATCCTCATGAAGGATGGAGAGGTCAAAGAGATTCTGCTGGCGGAGGATGTATAATTGATATGGGTTATCATATGATTGATATGGTTATATGGTATTTTGGTCTGCCAGATAATTTACATGCAGAATTTTCATCTAAAGCAAAACTTGGAGAAGAGTATGATGCAGAAGATACAGCATCGATTTTATTCCAATATGAAGATGGCTTACATGGATCTATGTTGTTATCTCGTTATTATCCTCCAAAGACTGAACAAATTAAGGTAATTGGTGATAGAGGTATAATAGAAATTGATAGGGGGCGTATAAGACGCCTAAGAAATAATGGAGAAGAAGCAGAATCTCTAACTAGAGAACATTCTTGGCCTGTAGCTGCAACCAATCAAATTGATTATTTTTGTAGAGTAATCAAAGGTGAAAAAGAGAACATGGGAGATCCTGAATATCATTTACAACATGTAAGTTTTATTGATGCTTGTTACAAATCAAAGAGAGAAGGAATTTATATCAATCCAAAAAAGTTATTAGCAGATTTTGCTAGACCAAGAAATAAAAATGAACAATAAAAAGCCTACTCAAACAAGTGCTCTCGTAAATGTTTATACAGAATGGGCACCGTTGGAAGAAGTAATCGTTGGTTCTTGTGTAAACTTCAATCTAGAAGGTATTGACTCTACTTTTAGGTTTATGTATGAAAATAGAGATGGGAGATTTGTAGACGGGAATGAACCACATCGGATAGATCTAAGATATGTAGAAGAAAGACAAGAAGATTTGGATAACTTACACTCTTTGCTTGAGTCAGAAGGAGTTATTGTAAGGAGACCTAAAAGACTAGAAGAGATTCAAGAGATTAAAACCCCCAATTTTACATCATATACTACTGGGTGTGATTCTCCGAGAGATATGTATTTATGCATAGGGGATGAAGTAATAGAAACGCCTCCTACAAACAGAAAAAGATATTTCGAACGACTCTTGTTAAAAGATATATTTATGGAATATTTTAGAAGTGGAGCAAAATGGACTGTAGCTCCAGCATCATGTTTAGATGACTTGGCTATTGATTTTTCTTTTTGGAAAGACAATATTCAGAGAGGGATTCCTAATATTGAAGAAATTGAGGAGAATTATGATATTGCATTTGATGCTGCAAATTGTCTTAAATTCGGAAAAGATGTTGTTATGAATGTGGGAACTAAGAACCATGAGTTAGGATTCTATTGGCTTAAAAGACATTTAGAAGGAAGATTTAGAATTCATCCAGCAAGAATTTGCGATACCCATATAGATGGACACTTTGTTCCAATATCT
>Ga0209542_10000807_pt1 | contig 74711 bp, 77 predicted proteins | sample RifCSPhighO2_01_FD_184028 | JGI IMG/M metagenome (GOLD analysis project Ga0209542, IMG submission 184028) | Soil microbial communities from Rifle, Colorado - Rifle CSP2_plank highO2_0.1 (SPAdes) (version 2) | ecosystem: Environmental > Terrestrial > Deep subsurface > Rock core/Sediment ...
GGCCGGGGCGCGTTTATCCCGGGAATCAAACAAACCTACATTTTGGATGATAGTTATAATGCTTCGCCGCTTTCTATGCACGCGGCGATTGATACGCTAAAATCGCTGAAGGCTAAGCGAAAAGTGGCGGTGCTTGGGGATATGCTGGAAATCGGAAAATATACCAATGAAGCGCACGAAACCATCGGCCAACTGGCTGGGAAAACCTTTGATCTTTTATTTACCGTTGGCGCGCGCGCGAAATTTATTGCTGAAGCGGCGCAAGCGGCGGGTATGGCGCAAAAAAATATCTATAGTTTTGATACCGCTGATGACGCAAAATTAAAAGTGCAAGAGTTAATCCGGAAAGGGGATTTAATTCTCATCAAAGCATCGCATTCTATTGAGTTAGATAGAGTGGTTGAAGAAATCCGGCAAGTGTAATAGTTTAAAGATGGTTTAGGAATAATATGGCTCTATCGTCTAGTGGTTAGGACACGGCCTTCTCAAGGCCGGAACATGGGTTCGATTCCCATTGGAGCTACTGTGTTTGGTTATTTTTATATAAATTGCTGTATAATTCAGAAAAATATCTTTAAAATATCCTTTTTTAAAGGAGGTGAAATATAGAGCCAAAGGGTCTTTATTGACTTTTATTAAAGTTTAGTATATAATATACTTTAGTAGGTTTGCTTTGCAAACTGACCTTAAAAGAGGAGGTACTTATGGCGCATCGGTTGTACCAGTTTGGGACGTGGAAGCGGATGTCGGAAAGCGAACGGAAAAAGGCTATTCTCTTGGTAGAGAATGAATTTTTGCCGGAAAACGAATTGTTAGATCTTTCGGAAGAACAATTGGCTCACACTGAGTCATTGAATGATCTTCCGGAGAATATAATGGCGTTTATTATCGCGGGCTTGAATCAGAAGGGCTTCTCTTTGTCGTTGTGCAAAAAGAAGCTGGTGATGTAAAGGGGTATCATCTTTTGTTCTTTGAGAGGGGTTGGCAATAGCCAACCCCTTTTAATTTTTGCTAAGCCAACGTATAGTTTTAAAATGGTTTTACCGGCGATTATAAAAGATAAAATGACAGTCATTCCTTTTGTGGTAGCGTTGATATTGTTAGTTATCGCGTTTTCTTATGCGTATGTGAATTTTGCCGATTTTCAGGGACTGTTGATTGTTCACTTTGATAGTTATCGTGGGGCAGATTTTTTAGGCGAACCCAAGGATGTGTTTGGGATTTTAGGGGTGGCTTTAGCCGTTTTAATCATAAATGGCTTTATTGCGGATGAATTGTATTGGCGAGAACGATTTTTGGCCTATATAATTGCCTATGGAAGCGTATTTTTCTCACTCTTGATTTTAATTGCGGTTCTTGTTATTATTTCAGTCAATTGAACTTATGAAATTCGCAGTCATTGAAGCCGGCGGCAAGCAATATAAAGTAGCTGTTGGGCAAAAATTAAATATTGAGAAAATTGAAGCCGCTGATGGAGCGGTCATTGCGTTTGATAAAGTCTTGCTTCGCGGCGAAGGAGAAAGCGCGGAAATCGGCGCCCCATATATTAGCGGCGCTAAAGTAGAAGCCAAGGTGTTGAAGCAGGATCGAGAAGATAAAAAAATTGTTTTTAAATATCATTCCAAAACTCGTTATCGGAAAAAGAAAGGACACCGGCAGCCATTTACGCAAATAGAGATTATATCGTTATAATCTTTATCCTCAGAAAGTCTTAGAAGGACAAAAGAGCCATTCTCTATACTAAGGAGAATGGCTCTTTTGGTTTCACCTAATCGACAAATGCGAGTTACTATTTTCTGTTGTAATGTGTTATATAAATAAAGTTGTTATTCTTATGAGAGTAAAATTCTCGTATTTAAAAGAACAGTTTTCCCACCCAGAACCAATTCTAAAAGCAATCCGAGCTTTGGTTCGGTCCGGAGATTTTACTATTGGCAAACCTCTCCAGGAATTTGAAAAAAAATTCGCTAAAGTCATTAAAACTAGATTTGCGGTAGGAGTAGGCTCAGGCACAGATGCTCTTTTTTTAAGCCTTAAGGCGCTGGGGATTGGAGTAGGAGATGAAGTGATTACAATGCCCAACACGTTTATAGCCACTGTTGGAGCGATTGTGGCGAGTGGCGCTAAACCGGTTTTTGTGGATTGCAACGAAGAATATTTGATTAATCCGAGCTTGATTGAAGCTGCGATTACTAAAAAAACTAAAGCGATTATGCCAGTTCATTATGCCGGCCATCCGGCCGATATGAAAAAGATTATGGCAATCGCTCGGAAATATAACCTTCGAGTAATAGAAGATTCTTGCCAAGCGGTGGCGGCTACCACTGATGGCCGAGCAATTGGATCTATTGGCGATACGGGCGGATTTAGTTTGCACCCTTTGAAAAATATTAATGTCTGGGCGGATGGGGGAGTAATTACGACTAATTCTAAAGAAATTTATGATAAATTAATTCTTCTGCGGAATCATGGAATGACAAATCGGGATGAATATGAAATTTTTGGCTATAATTCTCGCTTAGATACGATTCAAGCGGTAGTCGGGAATCATCTTATCAAAGACGTAGAAAAAATTACCAAGCAAAGAATTGCAAATGCGAGGATCTACGATCAAGAATTATCCAAATTAACCGCCATTACTATTCCTCCCAGAAGAAAAAATGCCAGATATGTGTACCATCTGTACATTATTCAAGCAAAAAATCGTGACCAATTGCTCGCTTATTTAAATAAAAATGGCATTGAAGCGAAAGTACATTATCCAATTCCTTTGCATCTGCAGAACTGCGCTCAATATTTGGGTTATAGGATTGGTGATTTTCCGGTGGCGGAAAAGCAGGCAAAAAATATTATTACCCTTCCTGTGCACCAGCATTTAACTAAGCAACAAATATGCTATGTTGTTGACGCCATAAAAGCTTTTTACCGATTACATAAATGAAAGTTCCCTACGTTAATCTTAAATTACCAGATTCCACTTTAAGGAAAGAAATTTTTAAAGCCCTTACAAAAGTTTTTGAGAAAGGGGATTTTATTCTTGGCCAAGAAGTCCAAAAACTGGAAAAACAGTTTGCAGAATATTGCGGAACGAAATACGCCGTGGGAGTCAATTCTGGAACAGATGCGCTTTTTCTTGCTATGAAAGCGCTTCGGATTGGCAGAGGCCACGAAGTAATTACTACTCCCAATACTTTTTTAGCCACCGCTTCCGCAATTATTGCGGTTGGCGCTAAGCCGGTTTTCGTTGACGTGCGAGAAGATATGAATATAAATCCGGACTTGATTGAAGAAAAAATTACCAAGAAAACTAAAGCAATTATTCCGGTGCATCTTGCTGGCAAGCCGGCGGATATGAAGCCGATTATGGCTATCGCAAAAAAGCATAATCTATACGTTATAGAAGACGCGGCTCAATCAGTTGGCGCGGAATATCGCAGCAAAAAAATTGGTTCTTTCGGCATTGTCAATTGTTTCAGCCTGCATCCTTTGAAAACTTTAAATGCAAGCGGAGATGGCGGTCTAATTACGACCAATGATGATTCAATCTATCGTCATTTACTGGAGATAAGAAATATTGGGCTAAAAAATCGTTCCGAATCAGATTATTGGGGTCACAATAGCCGGTTAGATTCCTTGCAAGCAGCGATTGTAAATGTCAAATTAAAATATTTAAATCAATGGATTCAGCAGCGCAGAGAAAATGCCGCCTACTATCAAAAACATTTATCGGATATTGTTTTTTGTCCTCAAGAAAACAATCAGGAAAAATCCGCATATCATCTATTTGTCATTCAAACTCCGGAAAGAGACAAGCTCCAATCTTATCTTATTAAAAATGACATTGAGACAAAAATTCACTATCCCGTGCCAATTCATCTTCAAGCATGCTCCAAGGAATTGGGTTATGCAAAGGGAGATTTTCCAGTAGCAGAAAAACAGTCCCAGACGATTTTAAGCCTGCCAATCCATCAGGCGCTCAATCGAAGCCAGTTAGATTATGTTATTGAAAAAACTCTGAAATTCTTTTAAGATCTTTTTTCCAGCGCGCTTTCCAAGGTGTCTCTGTCAGCGAATTCTATTTCTCCGCCAGTCGGAATGCCTCGGCCCAGTCGGGTAATTTTTTGGGTTATATCTTTTAATTCTTTGGCGAGCACGCTAGCGCCGAGATCGCCATAACTGGTTGGATTAAGGGCTAAGATTATTTCTTCTGATCGGCCGCTGCAATTTTTTTGGATAAAGTTTTTCAAGCTGATGAGCCGGAGTTTTTGTTCTGGATTAAGATCGCCGGTTTTCGCCAGTTCGCCGATAACCAGATATCGGCCGATAAATTTATGCGTTCGTTCCAAAGACAGTAAATCAGTTTCTTTTTCCACAATCGCAATCAAGGAGTGATTGCGTTTCGAATCGCCGCAAATAGCGCAAAGATTATCTTTGCCGGTATGAGTGCGGAAACACTGGCTGCAGGTGACAATGCGACCCAGATTGTCCATTGCTTCTGCTAGTTCACGGATTTTTCCTTTTCCCAGGCCGGCAATATAAAACGCCAGCCGAGTTGCCTGCCGCGGACCGATTGAAGGCAATTTGGAAAAGAGATCAACAAAATTTTTAATAGGATCATTCATTAACTATTGATTGAATTGATGGTGCTTATCAATGCTGCGGAAAGTGACTTTATCCGGGTCAAATTTCAGTTTCACGGTGCCGGTCGGCCCATTTCGGTGTTTGGCGATAATGATTTCCGCAGAATTTTCTTCATCCGGTTGAACGTTCATTTGGCTTTTATCTTTCCGATAAATAAACATCACAACGTCAGCGTCTTGTTCAATGGAGCCGGATTCCCGAAGATCGGAAAGTTTCGGCCGTTTATTTTCCCGTTGATCCACGGCACGAGAAAGCTGGGACAGCGCGACTACTGGGATATCCAATTCCCGAGCAAGACCCTTCAGGCCGCGGGAAATTTCCGTCACCTGCGCGACAATATTGTCGGAAGAAGTGCGCGGCTGGATGAGTTGCAAATAATCCACAAAAATTATATCTAATTGTTTTTCCGCTTGCAGGCGTCGTGCCATAGAACGCATTTGGATAATATTCGGCGACGGTGTGTCGTCAATATAAATCGGTGATACCGATAATTCATTCAATGCTGATTGAATTAGTTCAAAATCGTCATCATGCTTCAGCCGACCGGTCCGCAATTCCCATAAAGGAATTTGCGCTTCGGCAGCGATGATTCGATCCACTACCTGATCTTTGGACATTTCTAGAGAAAATATACCCACTGCTTTCTTTTCTTTGACAGCAATTTGCCGGGCCATATCCAGCGCAAACGCGGTCTTGCCCAAGGACGGTCGGGCACCAAGAATAATCAAATCGGATTTCTGGAAACCGGAAAGTAGATTATCAATTTCCGGGAAATTAGTTTTAATACCGCGTAAGCTGCCTTCTCCCCGGTGCAGTTTTTCTATCCGTTCGTAGGCGCCTTTTAATTCCTCTTTAATGCTGGTGAATTTTTGCGGCAACGAACGCTGAGAAATGGAAAATACTTTTTGTTCAATCGTATCCAATAAATCTTCTAGATTTTCTGAAGAATCATAGGCATTTTCGGTGATTTGCGCCGAAGTACTGATGAGATCCCGCAGGATCTTTTTCTCTTTGACGATATTAGCGTAATGCTGGATATGGGATGCGGTTGGAACTGATTCCACAAGTTCGGTTAGATAGGGGGAACCGCCAATATCTTTTAACGCTTCCATTTCCTTCAATTTGGAAGTGATGCTTAAAATATCAATCGGTTCATGCTTCTCATACAGTTTCAGAATGGCTTCGTAGATAGTGCCGTGAACTGGTTTATAAAAATCTTCCGGCTTTAAAATGTCCGCGATATTGATAATCGCGTTTTTATCCAACATCAGCGAGCCGAGCACAGATTGTTCCGCCTCAACGTTTTGCGGAGGCAATTTAATATTTTTTGTACTCATATAAAATTACTTAGTAATTGCGAGATACGGTCCTAGCGGAGTATCTTCTACTAGGTATCCTAACGCTTCTATTTCTTTTCTCAAGTCATCTGCGTGAGTAAACTGTTTATTAGCTCTGTATAACTCGCGCTTTTTAAGCAAATTTTTAACATTAGCGGGAGATACGGGAGTTTTGATTTTTAAGCCAAAAAGCGCAAAAGATGTAATCAAAAACTTTTGCACCGCTTTTGCTTCGGCTTTATTCAGTTTCCAAATTTGCGGCTCCGTTTCATTGATGAGATGGAATAAGGTGGCAATCGCGCTGGGAGTATTGAAATCATCTCCCAGAGCTTGTTGGAAATGTTTTTGTGTAGATGCCAAAGATTGCGCCAGGCGAGGATTGATTGTACCGGTTTTTTTGAGGAGATTTAATCGGCCAAGTATATTCTTTATCCTTACTAAGGAGTGTTGGGTTTGCGTAGCGAGCGTATCTTTAAGGTCGATCGGAGAACGATAATGGTGGGATAGGGTAATAAAACGCAAGACGTCGGAAGAATGATTTTTTAGAAAGTCTCGGATGGTAATGAAATTACCTAGGCTTTTGGACATCTTTTCTCCATTAATTAGCAGAAATCCGGTATGCAGCCAGATTTTAACGAATGGTTTTTTTCCGGAAACAGATTCCTGTTGAGCAATTTCTGATTCGTGATGGGGGAATTTCAAATCCATTCCGCCGCCGTGGATTTCGTATTGCGGTCCGAAAAAACGTTCGGAAATTGCCGTATCTTCAATGTGCCAACCGGGTCGGCCTTCGCCCCACGGGCTTGGCCAACTTGGTTCGTCGTCGGATTTTTTTAATTTCCAGAGCGCAAAATCCAGCGGATCTTTTTTTTCTGCGTCTGGTTCAATGCGATAACCGGGCCGAAGGGCGGATAAGTTTTGCTTGGAAAGTTTACCGTAAGGCGGGAATTTTTTTACTTCAAAATACACGCCGGACGAAGTTTGATAAGCAATGCCCTTTTTAATCATCACAGTAATTTGTTTTTGAATTTCTTTGATGAATTGGCTGGCGGGCGCGTATTTCGTTACGCTAGTTATGCCAAGCGACTTCATATCTTCGCGATAAGATTCAAAAAAATGTTGCGCCACTTCTTTAGCGGTTTTGTTAGTAGTGCGGGCCCGTTCAATGATTTTGTCATCAATATCTGTGATATTTTGCAGATAAAAAACGGAAATACCTTGCGCGCGGAGATAGCGGACGAATATATCAAAGGTCAGATAGGTCCGGGCGTGGCCGATGTGGGAAAAATCATATACGGTTGGTCCGCAAACAAAAAAGCGCAACGGCTTACCTCGGCGGATCGGTAAAATTTCTTTTTTTTCAGATAACGTGTTGAGTAATTTAATTCGCATAGATTAGAGCCATTTTTTATTACGGAACAGAGCAAAAAGACCAATGATAAAAGCGAGCGCGCCAATGAATGCGATGGCAAAAAAAGCGGAACTGTTTTCAAAAATCCGGTCAATCGCCGGAACAGTAAAAAGACCGATGACAAGAATTAGCGGGAAGGTAAGGAAAGCAATGACGCTAAATCGCTGCACGACAGCATTGGTTTTGGCGGTCAGTAGCTGGGCATTAGTAGCTTCCAAAGATTCCACAGTTTCTTTAAAGTTATCCAGCTGTTGCATCACTTTCAGATGATCGCCCATTAGGTCGGAGAAATAAATGCGCATATCTTGGCTCCAAAAAGCGGTACCGGCTTCTTTCAATGAATATAAGATAATTTCTTGCGGTTTAGTAATAATCCGATAATCCAGGATATTACGTTTGATGTAGGAAATTTTTTCCAATAATTTTTCTTCTTCTTTGCGGAAAAGTTCTTTGGTAATTGCAAATACGTCTTCTTCAATGTGATGGAGTTGGCGTTGGGAGAAGAGCAGTAATTCTTCAACAAGGTAGTAAATGAGTTTTCCGGTATTTTCTCTCAGGGCCATTTTTTTGAATTCTTTATCCTGGTTTAGTTTTTTGAAAAAATCATTTAACGGATCCATTTCTTCATAATGGACGGTAATCAGGACATTTTTTGTTACCAGAAAATCTATTTCGGTTTTTTGGGAGGTTTTGGTTTTGGAATCGTAGGTGGGAAGGTGATAAGTAAAGAAAAGATAATGTTCGTCCCGTTCCACCATGGAGCGCGCCGAAGTGTGCAAAAGTTCGTCCAGAATCACCGGATGGAAGCGGGGATAAATCTTCCGCAGATATTCCACGTCTTTCGGAGTTGGGTTGATAATATCAATCCAGGTGAATTTATCTTTGATGATTTTCATATAACTATTTTAGTATATCAGATTTTAACGATCCTTACGGCGCTCCGGCTGTGTGCCTACCGGAACCAGAATAGTTTCTCTCCAGCGGAGAAACTTTCTTCTCCCTCGTCCGATTCATCCGCCTACGGCGAAACCAATCTGAATCGGACTGCGGGAAGTTCCGTACGACCCACAGCCGGAGCGCCTTTGGAGAACAACAACCTTTTTATTAACCCTATTATTAATGCCATGGCTAGAATAATAGGGAGACACTTTGTTAGTTGGCACCAGAGTTTTCCTAGTACAGTTAATTGACTTTTATATTATAATGTTCTATTGTGTAGTAGTTCAGAAACTCTGAATTTCGAACATTGTAAAAATAAAAGGAGAAAAATACTATGGTATTAGTTATATGCCTTGTCCTGCTGTCTTTTGCTCTCAGCTCTATATTTGTTCTAACGCATAACTTTGAATACTACCAAACTGGGCCCAATCTCGTCTTTAAAACTATATTGGGTACTGCCATTGGGTCTTGCGTTAGTATCGCATTTGCATTTGCTCTCGGAGAATTTGCAGTGAAGAAACATTGGACTGGCCCAGAGCATTTAAAGTTACATAGTAGTATTAAGATCATCGGGCGTCCCAATCCATACTATTACTGGTACAAGCAAGTCGGAAATGAATATCAGTTGGAAAAAGTTAGGGCTGAAAACCTAACACTAATAGAAGAAGAAAGAAAAGATAATGAACTCAGAGTTTACACCCGGCAGTTTGTAAATCCGTCCAGAAGATTAGTTGCACTGAGTTGGGAGAGGAAAAGATATGAACTTGCCATTCCTAAAGGTAGTCTGATGGCGCATTTCATGCCTGATTAGCACAATGCGATAAAGGTAAAAAATAATAAGCAAATAGTCTTGGCCCAGTCACATAATGTGACTGGGCTTTTGTTTTGCAAATGTTGATTAGCACTCTCTTGACAAGAGTGCTAATTTTTTTATACTGAAGATTATGAACGTTCGGACGAAGGCAATTTTAGAAGCGGCGATTAAACAATATATTCGGGAAGGGAAGCCGGTGAGTTCCAAGGAACTCGCGAAAGATTATGATTTTGGTGTGAAAGACGCAACCGTGCGGAATGAATTAAATGAACTCACTCAAGAGGGTTTTTTGATGCAAACTCATACTTCCGGCGGCCGGGTGCCAACCGACAAGGGTTATCAGTTTTTTGTCGCGCAAACCTTTAGCGATGTGGCAGACACCAAACGGATTATCAATGAGCGCTATGGCGCGCTGGCTGGCGAGTTAAAACACGGCAAGCTTCAAGATTTTATAAAGTCGGTTTCGGACGAAACCCAATTGCTCGGTGTCGGCAAGAAAGAAAAAGAACCCACAGTGTACAAGAGCGGTTTTGAAGAATTGGTGGATCATTTGGATATGGATACCAAGCAGGAATTTCAAGAAATCGTGCATGATTTTGAAATGTTGGATACGCGAATGGACGCGTTACGGAGCCGCGTATTCGGCAAAGCATTGCCGGCGCCCCAAGTATTTATCGGTAAGCAGAGCCCGATTACCCACAGTGAAAACTTATCGGTGATTTTGGACAGTTATGAAATAGGTGGAGAAAAAGTAGTCATCGCTTTAATTGGTCCAAAACGAATGGACTATCCGAAAAATATGAAATTATTAAAATTATTCCATACTTATTTTAATGAATATGAACGAGGATAATATTAAAGAATTAGAACAAATCAAACAAGAACGTGAGGAATATCTGAATGGCTGGAAGCGGGCGAAAGCGGACTTTGTTAATTATCAGAAAGACGAAGCCAAGCGGCGGGAAGAATTGGTCAAGTTTAGCAACGAATATCTAATCCGAGACTTGTTGCCCATCGTGGATAGTTTGGAAATGTATCTGGCAATGACCGCCGATAGCAAAGAAAAGAAAGGCGTGGAAATGATTTATGCGCAATTAGTCGGAGAATTGACTAAGCAGGGAATGGAGCCGATTAAAGCGCTAGGAGAACTGTTTGATCCGGCTTTGCACGAAGCGCTGGGGGAAATGGAAGCGGAGCAACCCAGCGGAACGGTGGCGGCAGAACTGGAAAGGGGCTGGAAACTGAATGGTAAAGTAATTCGGCCGACACGGGTCAAAGTCGCGAAATAAAAAAATAATTAATAAAAAACAATTATGGCAAAAATTATCGGAATTGATTTAGGAACAACTAATTCGGCAGTCGCAGTCGTTGAGGGAGGCGAACCGCGCGTATTGGAAAACGCAGAAGGCAATCGCACTACTCCTTCCATTGTCGGTTTGAGCAAGTCCAATGAACGATTAGCGGGTTTACTGGCAAAACGCCAAGCGGTAACAAACCCCCAGAACACCATTTTTTCCGTGAAGCGATTGATTGGCAGAAAATATTCGGACAAAGATGTGCAAAATGATAAAAAATGGCTTCCCTACGAACTAAAAGAATCCGCTTCGGGCGGCGTAGAAATTAAAATGGCGGACCGATGGTATACGCCGGAAGAAATTTCCGCGATGGTTTTGACTAAATTAAAAACGGACGCTGAAGCCAAACTAGGCGAAAAAATAGAAGAAGCGGTGATTACCGTACCGGCGTATTTTGACGACAGCCAGCGGCAAGCTACCAAGAATGCCGGAGAAATTGCCGGTTTGAAAGTCCGCCGAATCATCAATGAACCGACCGCGGCGGCGCTAGCGTATGGTTTGAATAAACAAAAAGACGAACAAATCGTGGTTTACGATTTTGGCGGCGGCACGTTTGATATTTCTGTTTTGGAAGTGAGCAACGATACAATTGAAGTAAAATCCACCGGCGGCGATACCCATTTAGGCGGCGATGATTTTGATAAGCGGATTAATGAATATCTGGTAACTGAATACAAAAAACAAGAAGGCATTGATATCTCCAAAGACCCGTTGGCGTTGCAGCGTCTGAAAGAAGCGGCAGAACGCGCTAAGCACGAACTTTCCACTTCGTTGGAAACGGAAATTAATTTACCGTACATCAGTTCTGATTCCGCCGGACCAAAACATTTTCTAATGAAATTGTCGCGGGCAAAATTGGAAGAATTAGTGAAAGATTATATTGAACATTCCATTGAGCTGACTTTAAAAACGGTGAAAGAAGCTGGTTTTAAATTAAACGAAATCGATGAAATTGTCCTGGTGGGTGGACAAACCCGGATGCCCGCAATCCAAGAAGCGGTAAAAAAAGCTTTTGGCAAGGAACCGCACAAAGGTATTAATCCAGATGAAGTGGTTGCTATCGGCGCGGCGGTGCAAGGTGGAATTTTGCAGGGGGATGTAAAAGACGTGCTCTTGCTGGATGTTACGCCGCTTTCCTTGGGCATTGAAACTTTGGGCGGTGTATTTACTCGGCTGGTGGATAAAAACACCACCGTGCCAACCGCGAAATCGCAGGTTTTTTCCACGGCGGCGGATAATCAAACTTCGGTGGAAATCCATGTTTTGCAGGGAGAACGGCAAATGGCATCGGACAATAAAACTCTGGCAAAATTTATTTTAGACGGCATTCCGCCGTCTCCTCGAGGCATGCCGCAAGTGGAAGTTACTTTTGATATTGATGCTAATGGCATTGTGAATGTTTCCGCGAAAGACAAGGCAAGCGGCAAAAGCCAATCCGTGCATATTGAAGCCAGCACCAGTCTTTCCAAGGACGAAGTAGAGCGCCTGAAAAAAGAGGCCGCGTTGCACGAAACGGAAGACAAGAAAAAACGGGAAATAGTGGAACTGCGGAATAATGCGGAAAGCTTGGTATATCTTGGAGAAAAATCGCTTCGGGAAGCCGGCGAGAAAGTATCGGCGGAAATTAAAGAAGTAATCCAGAAAAAGATTGACGCTTTGAAAGCGGTGAAAGACAGCAATGATACAGAAGCGATCAAACGCGCAACGGAAGAACTTTCTCAAGAAGTACAGAAAATTGGCCAAGCCATGCATGGGTCCAGTCAGGGTCCGGCGCAACCAGGCCCGACAGCCAGTTCCACTGATGGCGATAAATAAAATAGTAATTTATACTAAATACTATGAGTGACCCATCGTTTTTGGATAATCAATCCGAGGCGGATATTTCTAGCTGGAGATTGTATACATTTATCGCCGGAGGGGTAATCAGCGCGGCGGCGTTTGGTTATTTTTTTAGCGTCTTGAATCTGGTTGGCGCAATGGTTGCCGGATCGCTCTTCTTAATAGTGGTGGTCTTACAAGCTTTTTTTGTTAAAAGCGGCGCTTTGAGCGCGGCTATTGTTTTGGGAGAAAGTTTAGCTGGGATATTGCCATTTTTAACTCGGCCAATTTTATACGTAGTTAGCGCTGCACTGGGTTTATTTATATTTGTGTGGCTTGGTAATTCTCAGGGAAGAAGGCAGAGATCAAATCAAATTAAAATCCATTTTTTTCAAGTGGAACGGGTAGTGAGCGCAAAAACATTAACGGCGCTAGCGATATTCATCAGTATTTTTTATGTGAGCGGCATCAATCTGGATGATCCGGCGCTTCTACGCGGCTATATCCGGTCTTTTATGAATCCAATGACTCCCATTGTCCAAAAAATTATTGATCCGTCTTTTTCTTTTGAAATGACGATGAAAGAATTCGCCGGTTTAATTTCTGATGAGGGCATCCCACCGGAGCAAACCCTGAATGCGTTACGCGCTGCTTACAAAATTGATTTTACAAATAATGAAATTGTTGCGGATGTAATATATGATTACGCCGCCGATCGGATTATAAAAATTCCGGAAAATGTGCGTGCTTATACGCCGCTGGCGGCAGTGGTTATTGTGTTTTTGGTAATAAAAAGTTTTGCGATATTCATTCAATGGGCGCTGGCGCCGATTATTTATCTTGTCTACGAATTATTGATGGCGCTGGGTTTTGCCAGAGTTTCCTTGGAAAGCCGGAGCCGAGAGATTATTGTTTTGTAATTTTTTCCTATGCCTAAAGATTATTATCATGTGCTTGGGGTTGCTCGCGATGCTTCGGAAGAAGATATAAAAAAAGCCTATCGCAAATTAGCCCATCAGCATCATCCAGATAAAACCGGCGGAGACGAACAAAAATTCAAAGAAATCAACGAAGCTTATCAAGTGCTTTCTAATCAGGATAAACGGGCGCAATATGATCGTTTTGGAAAAACGTCTAATGGTGGTAATCCATTTAGCGGCGGTGGTTTCGATTTTAACGGCCAGGGATTTGATTTTGATCCATCCCAATTCGGAGATTTCAGCAATGTTGGAGATATCTTTGAAGCATTTTTCGGCGGTGGGCAGCGTCGCAAAACCTATCATCGCGGCGCAGACCTGGAAACTGCGCACGAAATCACTTTAGAAGAAGCATTCCGGGGAACTGCAGCGGCAGTTCATTTTCAAACTTTTATCAATTGCGCCGCTTGCGGAGGGATGGGCCATTTTGCCAAGGAGGGTTTTACGAAATGCGGTACCTGCGATGGCCGGGGAGAGATTCGGGAAACCCGGCAAAGTTTTTTTGGTCAGTTTGCCCAAGTGCGCGCGTGTTCAAAATGTAACGGTCAGGGTCAGATTCCGAATAAAATCTGCGGTACCTGTAGCGGCAGTGGGAGAATTAAGTCCGGGAAAAATATTCAAATAGAAATTGCTCCCGGTATTGCTGATGGCCAGCTAGTAAAAGTAGTTGGCGCCGGACAAGCCGGCGAGCGTGGCGCAGGAACAGGCGATTTGTATGTGCGAATTAAGGTGAAAGATCACCCAGACTTTAAGAGAACCAATGATGATTTGACGGTGAAGAAAGCATTGCGTCTGACGGATGTGCTGTTGGGTAAAAAAATAGAAACGCCGACTATTGGTGGCGGGAAACTGCATTTGGAAATTCCGTCCGGATTTAATCTGCGGGAACGATTGCGGATTCCGGGAGAAGGCATGCCCAAGCTCGGCACTCATCGCCGGGGAGATTTGTATGTAGAATTTGACTTAGAAACTCCAAAGAAACTAAACTCCAAAGCGAAAAAGATTTTAGAGGAATTAGAGGGGGAATTGTAATAATAAGCCCGAAGAAAGCGTATTATTGAGCATTCCCTTGCCGAATCGACATCAGTTTTTGGAAGGCGGCTAATTCTACTTTTTGCGTCTCCAAAATTTTTATTGTCGCATCTCGCGTTACTTCATTGACTTCCAGAAGAATCGAAGTGATTGTCCAAAAGATGAGCGCGCAAGAAAGCAAAATTAATCCGAACGCGACGGTTGTGTTTACTTTGTTGTGTAATTTAATCTTCATAAGATAATTGTATTATAACATATCGAAAAAAATATAAAAACCCCTTCGACAAAATAAGGGGTTTTTAGTAGTGCGAATTTGGCCAAGCGCGTAAAATTTCTAACACTGACGGACGGCGCTCTTTTAATATGGAAAGAGCGCGTTCCCTAATTTCTTTAGAAGCATTCCGCTCAATATCCAGAAACATTTTTTCAATTTGCGTGTCGGAAATATTCTCATCAGAAGCAGTTGTGGAAAACTCTTCAATGGTCATATGCGCCTCCGCTTTGAAAGTTAACTATCTTTAGTATAGCAAAAAACATTTACAAACTGTACAATATATTGTAAATTATTAAAATTCGCCCTCATAGCTCAATGGTAGAGCAGTTGCCTTTTAAGCAATTGATCATGGTTCGATTCCATGTGAGGGCACAATAATTAAAACAAAAACAACTTTAACACCTTCAATGTGTATACATTGAAGGTGTTTTTGTTATAATGAGGTTTATGAAAAATTACATTATTACCGCAATAGTTTTGGTTGGTTTTTTTACTGGGATTTATTTTTGGAACGGGCAAAAAGCAAACACGGAAACGCCAAGCGTTCAAAGTCCAGAAAATAGCGCCAATCCGATTGCGCTGATGAAAACCAATTTCGGTGATATTAAATTGGAATTATTCCAAAAAGACGCGCCGAAAACGGTAGAGAATTTTTTAAAGCTCGCGCGGGAAGGATTTTACAGTAGCACTAAATTTCACCGGGTAATTCCCAATTTTATGATCCAGGGCGGCGATCCTAATACTAAAGATGCTAATTGGGCGGATGACGGCCAGGGCGGGCCCGGATATACATTCGCGGATGAAATTAATTCCTATAAATTAGTTCGTGGTACGCTCGCAATGGCAAATTCCGGACCCAATACTAACGGCAGCCAATTTTTTATTATTACCGCGCAGTCTACTCCCTGGTTGGACGGAAAGCATACAGCTTTTGGCAGGGTGTTGGAGGGAATGGAAGTAGTTGCTTTAATTGAAGCGTTAACTCGCAATGGCAATGATCACCCGTTTCAAGACGCGATTATTTCTGCGATCATAGTTGAATAAAATAAAAGAATCCATTAGTATTGACTTTCATGAAGTGGAAATCGGTTTCTCTCCTATTGTTTATTATATTGCTGACCGTGCTTGGCGGTTTTTTTGTGTATCCAAAGAGTCCTTTAGCAAATAAATGGCAATCATGGAAGTTAGGTTTGGATTTGGTGGGGGGTAGTTATTTGGTTTATAACGTGGATCTTTCTGGCATCGGTTCTGCAGATAAAGACACCGTAGTAAACGGTCTTCGGGATGTAATTGAAAAACGGGTCAATTTATTTGGTGTGGCGGAACCCCGAGTCGCGATTTCTCAAGCGGGAGAGGAATTTAGATTAAACGTGGAACTAGCGGGTATTCAAGATATTAATGAAGCCATTCAACAAATTGGGGAAACCCCTTCTTTGTGGTTTGCCGAAGTGGATGCTTCCGACGAAAAAAATCCCCAATTTCATTCCACGGAATTAACTGGCCGGTATATTAATGGAGCGCAGTTAAATTTTACTGATTTGAATCTTCCTGTAGTGATATTGGATTTTAATGAAGAGGGCGCCCGGTTGTTTGAAATAATTACGAGAAATAATGTGAATAAATATCTAGCGATTTTCTTAGATGGCAATCCGATTGAAATTGCTCGCGTAAATGAAGCTATTGCCGGCGGAAAAGCGCAAATTAGCGGCATTCAAGACGTGAAAGAAGCGCGAAAATTAGTGGAGCGTCTAAATGCCGGAGCTCTGCCCGCGCCGATTCAATTGGTAAATCAGCAAACCGTAAGCGCGTCTCTGGGACAAGATTCTTTGCAGAAAACTGTTTGGGCGGGCATTTACGGCACCTTGGCGGTAATGCTCTTTATGATTTTGTACTATCGCGGTTTGGGGTTTTTTGCCGCTTTAGCGTTGGCGATTTATGTGATTCTTTCACTTTCAATTTTCAAGATTTTTGGCGTAACTATGACGTTAGCTGGCATTGCGGGATTTATATTATCTATTGGTATGGCGGTAGATGCGAATATTTTGATTTTTGAACGTACTCGGGAAGAAATCAAACGAGGCCTTTCCAAAATGGCGGCGTTAGAAGAAGGATTCAAGCGCGCTTGGACTTCCATTCGAGATTCCAATGTATCTACTATTTTAACCGCGCTGATTCTGTACAATTTGACTTCCAGTTTTGTAAAGGGTTTTGCTTTGACGCTTTTAATCGGCGTGCTTGTGAGTATGTTTACGGCGATTACAGTAACCCGAAATTTATTAAAAACCATCTATGTTCGATCTCATTAAATATAAAAATTGGTTTATTAGCATTTCCACCCTGCTGACGGTTGCGGCGGTAGCGAGTATGATTGCTTTGGGTTTCCAATCGGGTATTGATGTCAGTGGCGGTACGCTGTGGCAAATAAAATTTATTGACCAATTAGTAGATGTACCACGGCTAGAGCAATTTATGAAGGAGACGGTGAAGCTAGAAAATTTTCTGGTCACTGCCAGCACGGATAAAAATATTTTTTTAATTAGAACGAATACCATCAACGAGATTCAGCATCAGGAATATTTTCAGAAGCTGCAATCCGGTTTTGGAAAAATTGAAGAATTACGATTTGAGAGTATTGGGCCGGCCATTGGCCGAGAACTCCGCAATAAAGCTTTAATTGCTTTTGTAATGGTCTTGTTGGGCATTTCTTTATACGTTGCGTTCGCCTTCCGGAAAGTTTCTTATCCGGTAAGTTCTTGGAAATATGGTGTGATTACTTTGGTTACGCTTTTTCACGATGCTTTAATTCCGGCGGGAGTGTACGCCTGGTTTGGATATTATAAAGGCGTGGAAGTAGATACTAATTTTATTGTCGCGATTTTAGTGATTATCGGTTTTTCCGTCCACGATACGATTGTGGTCTTTGATCGAATTCGGGAAAATTTGATTCTCCAAAAAGGAAAGCCGTTAGCGAACATTATTAATGAAAGCGTAAATCAAACTTTTGCGCGTTCAGTTAATACTTCCTTAACCTTGGTGATTGTGTTGGTGGCGCTCTATCTTTTTGGCGCGGCCCACTTGAGTTATTTTGTCCTTACTATTTTAATCGGCACGGTTATTGGCACCTATTCTTCAATTTTCGTAGCCAGCCCGCTCCTGACCTTTTTACAGAAAAAATAAGTATTTCTTGCTTTAAATTAAAGTTTGTGGTATTTTAAACATCTCTACACTGAGTAGGGGTTAGTACATTTTAAATTAAGGAGGCTAAAGATGAATATAGTTTTGGTGGCGGGATTGGTGGCGCCATCCCTTGCGTTTGAGTTTTTGGGAGAAGCGTTGGAGAAACGAGGCGCCAGCATAATGAAGTTTTTGGGTCATGGCAAACCCACCGGTATTGATCCGGATATTCTTCGGAATACCATTCAATTTGCCGATATGGTGGTTACGGGTATATCCACCCCAGAAGAAAAAGCGTTGGAAGAATTATCTGCTATTAAGTTAGCTCGGGAATTCCAAAAGCCCCTTGGGCTTTATGCGGACACTTATGATGTATTTCGGAGGAAATGGTTTGCCACCATGCGTCCGGACGCAAAGTTTCTGTTTGTGTTGGATGAAGGCGAAGCGAAATCAGCGCGTGTTCTGTATCCAAATGCAGAAATTATCGCTTCGGGCAATCCAACCTGGGAAAGTTACAATCAGCAGAGGTTTTCCAGACAGGAAGTACGCCAACAATTAGGCATCGGCGATTTCGAAACCGCAGTATTGTGCACTGGCGGAACCGTTGCGAGAGATAACCAAGCTTTCCTCATCGACATCATTTTGGCTTTGGGGCAAGTATCCGGGCATAATTGGAAAATTTTATTTTCCGCTCATCCTGGCGACTTGGCTTTTCGAGACAACCCGGCCATCTACGATGCTTTGAAAGAAAAGTCTGCGATTCCAATTCGGTTCGTCGGAAAATCGGAAATGGCGACGTTTGATGTCATTCCGGGTTCCGATTTCATCATTGATATGCCCGGCAGTTCCATTGGCGTTGCCGGCGCTTTCCAGCGGAAGAAGGTGATTTGTTACTTTCGTACCGGAGCGCTGGATGCTTTGGAACGAGCCATTGATGTTCGGGTCTGGCGGCCTTGCGCGCGCGGCGTTATGTACGAAGTCCACGATCCCAAAGATTTCGTCCAAGCCTTTGCGGCGGATTATACGCTTTTGCTCCAAAATCAAGAGCGCTATTATCCAGTACCGCCACTCAAAAGCGAGGTAGTGGATTCAATGGTCTGTACAATTGAAAGAAATTCCCTTACGAAGAAATAAAGATTCAAAGCAATCGCTCATGATGAATAATCATGAGCGATTTTCTTTTCCACAGGACTGGGTATTTGACATACTGTCAAGAAATATGGTATCCTTTTTTCAATGAAACTAAGCGTTGAACAAATAGTGAATAAATTACTCGGATCGTTGTCGGATCGCCAACGGGAAGTAATTGAAAAACGTTATGGCATGAAAGATGGCAACGTGCTTACTCTTGCGGAATTAGGCAAGTCTTTTGGCGTCACTCGGGAACGAATTCGCCAAGTAGAAGCAAGCGCTCTTAATGATTTGAAAGTATTTGTAAAGAAAGGGGAGTTAAATGATTTTTTTACTACGGCAACGGCGCACTTAAAGAATTTTGGCGGTCTTCGCCGAGAAGCACTTTTAGTGTCTGATTTTAAATTTTTAGTGACCGATCCTAATGCGTCTCATTTAGCGCATAAAGTTCGTTTTCTTATGGATTTGGTTGAATATCCGAAATACTCTCCAGAGAGCGAACAATTCCATTCTTATTGGTACGTGTCTTCGGACGATCAGAAAAAAGCCACTGGCTTTATCGTCAAATTAGTGAAGTTTTTAAATACTAAACGAAAAGAAGTAGTGACGCACGAAAATATTGACAAGGTGTTTAATGAAGCGATTCAACCGCACAATTTAAAAGATTTAGTGGCGTTGAACTATGTATCGCTTTCCAAACAATTTCACGTAAACCAATACGGTGATTTTGGTTTGTCCGCTTGGTCCGAAGTGAATCCGCGGACCGTGCGAGATTGGGCGTATTTAGTGCTTCGGAAAGAAAAGCAGCCGCTGCATTTTATCAATATTGCTAACATGATTAATAAGTTCCGAAAAGAAAAGCCAGCAAACGCGCAAACCGTTCATAATGAATTAATTAAAGATGAGCGCTTTGTTTTGGTAGGGCGGGGCATTTATGGATTGCAAGAATTCGGTTTAATGTCCGGAACGGCTCGAGAAGTCATTGGGCGATTGCTGAAAAAGCATGGTCCATTAAAGCCAAAAGAACTTTTGGATTTGGTAGTACGGGAACGAGTCTTTAAAAAGAACACTATTTTTATTAATTTGCAGAATAAAAAACATTTTCAACGTTTATCGGATGGCAGGTACGCGGTAAAAGAAGTATAATAGGCATATAGCTCCGTGTGCGGAGTTATGGGCATGGAGATTATTCTTGGTATTTTTAAATCAATCGTTAATATAATCGCCGCAAGCTGGTGGGTGATTTTACCTATCGGTTTATTTTTTATTTGGGAGGAATTATGGCTGCGCGGATTAAATCGCTTATGGCGCCGTAAGATAAAGCATAAGATGATTGAAATTAAAATTCCGAAAGAAATTCTCAAAACTCCGAAAGCAATGGAAAATGTTTTTTCCGCATTGCATGCCATTCAATTTAAACAGTTCGGTTTAGAGGATAAGTATTTTAAAGGTGAAGAGCAGATGTGGATGACATTTGAACTGGTGGGACATAATGGCGCAGTCCATTTTATTGCCCGATTTCCGGAATTTTTAGGAAACTTGGTAGAATCAGCAATTTATTCCGAATATCCGGACGCGGAAATAATTGATATTGAAGATTATACGGAATATTTTCCCAATGTATTGCCGAATGATCTCTACGATATTTGGGGAAATGATTATGTCTTAAAGAAAGAAGATGCTTATCCCATCCGAACGTATGACTTTTTTGAAGCCAACGTTGATGAGCAGCGGCTGGATCCCATTTCGGCCATTACGGAAGTAATGTCGCGTTTGAAATCAACCGAAGCAATCTGGCTTCAGTATCTTATTAAGCCCATTCCGGATTCTTTTAATGATTGGAAAAAGAAGGGAGAAGCAATTCGGGATAAAATGATGCAGAGGAAAAAGGAAGCGCCGAAAGGTTTTTGGGTGGAAAAAATTGATGGTTTGTTTGAATTTGCTAAAAATCTCATTGCCGCTCCGGTTACTCTTCCAGAATGGTCTGGCGGTGAGAAAAAAGAGGAAAAATTAAAATTTTTATTCCTTTCTCCCGGAGAACAAGATGTATTAAAGGGAGTAGAAAAAAAGATTTCCAAAGTCGGCTTTGAAGTGGGAATTCGTTTTATTTATATTGATGAAAGGAAAGCCTTTACGCAATCCAATGTGCGCGCAGTAGATGGCGCAATTCGGCAATTTAATACCCAAGACATGAATGGTTTTAAAAGCTTAAGCGATACAATTACTTTCATTACTTCCAGAAAATTAACATCCCAAAGTTGGTTTCGATCTCATCGGTTGCATTTTCGCAAGCGCCAAATTTTTGAAATGTATAAACTTCGTTTTCTTCCTCCCAAAACCTATGTTTTAAATACTGAAGAGTTGGCAACTATATTCCATTTTCCAATTGAAACCGTGGAAGCGCCATTATTGCGTCGTCTTCAGACTCGGAAGGGTGAGCCGCCATCCGGTTTACCATTAGGAGAAGAGTAAATAACAAATATTTTACATCATGGCAGAAATTACACTTTTCGGCGAAACTAATTTTCGCAACAATTTAAGAAAATTTGGAATTAAACGCGATGACCGTCGGCGGCATATGTACGTCATTGGTAAAACCGGTGTCGGTAAAACTACTTTGTTGGAGAATATGGTGATTGAAGATATGCGTTCCGGACATGGAGTAGCGATTGTGGATCCGCACGGAGAATTTGCGGAAAAAATGCTGGAGTTTGTCCCAGAAGAACGTATTAAAGACGTGGTGTATTTTAATCCACAAGACATGACACACCCAATAGCTTTTAATCCACTAGAACAAGTGGGAACGCAGTATCGCCATATTGTTGCGTCCGGTATTATGGGTGTCTTCAAAAAGATTTGGCCGGACGTTTGGTCTGCTCGAATGGAATATATTTTAAATAACTCGCTGCTGGCATTGCTGGAATATCCCGGCTCCACTTTGTTGGGAATTATGCGGATGCTATCCGATAAAATATATCGGAAACAAGTCGTAGATAATTTGAAAGATCCGGTAGTAAAAAGTTTTTGGGTCAATGAGTTTGCTAAGTATACCCAGCGTTTAGAGAGCGAAGCGACGGCTGCCATTCAAAATAAAGTCGGCCAATTTGTCACCAACCCTTTAATCCGGAATATTTTAGGTCAAGCGCATTCTTCTATTGATATGCGGAAGATTATGGATGAAGAGAAAATTTTAATCGTTAATTTATCTAAAGGCAGAATCGGGGAAGATAATTCTGCCATGCTCGGTTCCATGATTATCACCAAAATCCAGCTGGCGGCTATGTCTCGGGTAGAAATACCGGAATCGGAACGCCGAGATTTTTATGTCTATGTGGATGAGTTCCAAAATTTTGCCACGGAATCTTTCGCCACGATTTTATCCGAAGCGCGAAAATATCGATTGTGTTTGATATTAGCACACCAATATATCGGCCAATTGAGCGACAATAAAACCAAAAGCACCGTGGTGCGGGATGCGATTTTCGGGAACGTCGGAACGATGGTAGTCTTTCGGGTAGGCGCGGAAGACGCGGAGTTTTTGGAAAAAGAGTATCAACCGGATTTTATGATGAACGATTTCGTCAATTTGCCAAAATATAATTTTTATACCAAATTGATGATTGACGGCATTGCCTCGCGGCCGTTTTCCGGACGCACTACCACTCCTTACCAGACACCGCAAGAAATATATAAAGACGTGATTATTGAAAACAGCCGGAGCCGCTACGGAACGCCACAGGAAAAGGTGGAGGAAAGCATTGCGGGGGAATGGATGACCGAGGGCGGAAAAATTATGGAAGATAAAGTGGCCCGGCGTTACGAACAGCCGTTAGCTCAAGTATTAAAGCCAAAAGAATCGGAGACTAATACATCGTCTCCTCATCCGCCACGGGAATATCATCCCGAACGGGAACGGAAGAAGATTAATTTAGATGATTTACGTTCCGCGATTGAAAAATCGTTAGCTAGTGCTTCGACGGAAGCTCAAGAGAAAGAGGAAACGCCGCCGCAAGAATAATTTACTTGGCTTTTTCCGCGCGTTCCACGTAAAGGCCGGTTTCGGTGTTGACTCGGACAATATCGCCTTCATTCACAAAAAGCGGAACGGCAATTTCCGCGCCGGTTTCCAGTTTGGCGGTTTTGGTGCCGCCTTGGGCGGTGTTGCCGCGTTCGCCGGGAGGAGTTTCAATTACTTTGAGATCAACTTTAATCGGCGACTTAATCGCTAAGATTTCCTCTTCTAGTTTAATGGCGGTTACTTCGGAATTGGGTTTTAAAAACCGCGCTTCCGGACCGATTTTCTGTTCCGCAATTTTAAAACGATTTTTCGGATTGCCTTTTTCGCAAAACCAAAATTCATTCCGACTCGTATATAAATAAGTAACCGGCACCTTATCAATTTCAATTTCCGACAACGCTTCGTTCTGGTGGAAATTCCGTTCCACCACTTGTCCAGTCAGGAGATTTTTGATTCGGGTTTTTGCCACCGGTTTTCGCTGTTGCATCCGCAAAAATGCGTACTCCAGCACTTCGTAGGGGACGCCCTCAAATTTAAATACGGTTCCGATTTTCAGTTCATTGTAACTCAGCATATGTGCAAGCTAATGGTTTGTATTGTATATTGAAAAATCATTTTTTGCAAATTTAAGACTTTTATTGTATTTTGTTCTCATGTCTAAGACGGGGAGAAAAGTTTTCGTCGGCATGAGCGGCGGGGTGGATAGCTCCGTAGCCGCGGCATTGCTGAAAAAGCAGGGGTATGACGTGACGGGCATCCATTTGAAATGCTATAACGTGGATGGTTGCGCCGAACAAGACGCGGAAGACGCGCGCCGAGCGGCGGAAACTTTACAGATTCCTTTTTACACGCTGGATTTTGAAAAAGAATATAAAGAACGGGTAGTTCAATATATGGTGGAAGGATATCGGAACGGCATTACGCCCAATCCGGACGTGATGTGCAATAAGGAAATTAAATTTGGATTATTTTTAGACAAGGCATTACGGATGGGCGCGGATTATGTAGCAACTGGGCATTATGTGCAAATTAAGAAAATCAGTAATGCATATTCATTGTACCAAGCCAAAGATTTAAATAAGGATCAGAGTTATGTTCTTTGGACACTTGCACAAAAACAGTTGCGACACTGTCTATTTCCGATTGGCGAATATCGAAAGCCGACCGTGCGGCAGTTAGCGAGAAAATTCGGTTTGCCCAATGCCGATAAAAAAGATTCCCAGGGGATTTGTTTTTTGGGTCAGGTGACGTTGGCGGATTTTTTGAGCGAATATATTCCCCAGAAAAAAGGAATTATTGTGAACGCGTCTGGAAAAATTGTCGGCGAGCATAACGGCGCCGCATTTTATACAATCGGTCAGCGGCGCGGATTAGGCGTGGCACATAAAAAACCTTATTATGTTGCGGAAAAGGATATTGAGGAAAATGCGATTCTGGTCGCCGAAGGCGAAGATAATCCGCTGTTATCTAAAAAGGAAATAAGATTAAAGAATCTTAATTTTATTAGCCATAAACCAATAACCAAAGGCCAGCAGAATATATATGCGCGGGTTCGCTATCGACAGCCAGTTTCCAAAGCCAAACTGGTTTGGAAAGGCGATAAAGCTACGCTTACATTCGATAAGCCCCAAAAATTTGTTGCCATTGGCCAGTCTGCGGTTTTATATAAAAAAAATGGAGAAATGATTGGCGGCGGAGTAATCGTATAGTACAATAAAAACACTATGTCGTTTGAGCAGCCGATGGTGGTGCCGAAATTATCTAAGGAAAAAGATGTGAAAATTGAAGATGTGTATGTGTCCGTTCAAAAAATATCTAATTTATTTTCCAGAATTAGGAGTTTTTTGACTCCGCCAGAAACACTAAAAAAAGAAACACCTATTTCAGATAAGTTAGTAGTGCAGAAAGCAGTAACGCAACAAATTGAGAACCAAGAAGAAAAGCCGCCAGCACATACGGAATTAATAAAATATCCAGAACCACGTCGTGTTATAGATATGTTGCCCCATCTTAATTTTGAAAGCGTTCTTGGGGAAGAAATTCCGGAAAGAAAATTGATAGCGCCGGAATTAATCAGTTCGAAAACTCAGGAAATATATATGAAACGATTAGCGGGGCGAGAGTCTGGATACACCTATCAGGAAATAGATGAAATTTTAAAAATGAGAGGTCTGCGTCCCAATACCCAACGGGCTCACGATTTTATGGAGAGATGGGATAAAGAACACGCAGAAAGGTTATTATATAACGAGTTTGCAATAGAAAAAAAGAAGAAAAAATAAAATGGCGGTGCACCGATTGGCTTTCTGGTTTTGCGCTTTCTTTCTTTTGGGCGTACTGCTTCAAAGCATTAGCGGCAATTTTATCTTAGTCACGGGGGCGGCAATACTGGCCGCTTTTTATTTTCTTGCCTTTCAGCGGTATGCGTTTGCTTTATTGATGTTGTTGTTATTGATTGGCGGCGGTTATACGGCGTGGCGAGATGCCCAAAAACAGCGGCAAATTGCATCGCTTCAGAGCCGGACGGAATTTCACGGAGTAATACGAAACATTGAATATACCGAAGGAAGCCAAAAAATTCTTCTTGCTTTAGATGGTGCAATAATTCGGGTGACGGCTCGGCGTTATCCTAGTTTGACATACGGCGATGAAATAACAGTTCGCGGCGCAATTCGGGAAGATCTAATACTTTTTCCGCAAATTTCTAGAATTAATACCGAACAGGGGAATTGGGTCATTGCCCAACTATTGCAATTAAGAGATAAAGTCCTGACCGTTTTGAAACAATCCTTGCCGTCGGAAGAGGCCTCTTTTTTAGCGGGGATTACGCTCGGCGCGCGGGAATCTTTTTCTAAAGAACTACAGAATGATTTGAAACAAAGTGGTACGACGCACCTGGTCGCGTTGTCCGGATATAATATTGCCGTCATTGCCGCCACAATTTCTTTTATGGGATTTTGGTTTACGGTAGCGGTGATTATATTATTTGTATTGATGACTGGAGCTGCCGCATCCGTCGTGCGCGCCGCGATTATGGGGATTATTATATTGTTAGCCCAAAGAGTAGAACGCCGCTATAGTTTGCGGAATGCGATTGCGGTGGCTGCCTTTTTAATGGTTCTCTGGAATCCGCGAGTTTTGGTGTTTGATATCGGTTTTCAGTTGTCTTTTGCGGCATTATTGGGCATTGTTTACGTGGCGCCGGCATTGAAAAATATCTTTAGAATTGAAAATGCCGGTTTATTATCTTGGAAAGAAAATATAGTGATGACGATTGCGGCGCAATTGGCGGTATTACCGCTCTTGCTAGGTTATTTTGGTTCAGTCTCGGTTACCTCAGTATTGGCAAACGTATTAGTGGTAGGGGCAATGCCGCTGACGATGGCATTTGGCTTTACGCTGGGCGGCGCGGGTTTATTTTTTAACACTTTTGGGAATATAATCGGTTGGCTAGTCCATCCTTTGTTGGTTTACGAATTGGCGGTAATTCGTTTTTTCTCTCATTATGCGCTGCCGATATCGGTAACGTCTTTTAGTATTTTTGCCGGAATTGTTTATTACAGCGGACTTATTTATTTCACGATATGGAACCAAAAACGCAATTAGTATTGGAAGAAGAATTAATCAGCTGGAGCGGACACCGCTGGTTTCGAATCGGCGTTTTATTAATAATGATTTTAGATGTCGTTGCTTGGGCGTATATTTTGAGCGGAAAAAAAATAGAACATTCCGAACTATATTTTTTGAATGTGGGGCAAGGGGATAGTTCGCTGGCATTGTTACCTGGCGGGGTAAAAGTATTGATTGACGGCGGACCGATGAACGGCGTCCTGCAGAAAAATCTGGAAACTATTTTGCCTATTCAGGATAGATATGTAGATGTTGTAGCCATGACGCATCCCCAGCAAGACCATTACGGTGGATTTTTGGAATTGTTTAGAAATTATAAAATTGGAATTTTTATCACCAGCGGTTATGACAGCACCAACGATTCTTGGAAGGAATTGCAAAAAATTATTGCCGAACGCAAGATTCCCACTTTAGTGTTAGATGAAATGGATATTATTTCCTATGGCGATACGTATTTTCGCATTCTGTCGCCACGACCAGGAGAAAAAGTAAAAGATGTGAATGACGCTAGTTTAGTAATGCGTTTTGAAGAGAGCGGCGTTCGGGCTTTATTTACCGGTGATATCAGCGCGAAAAAAGAAAAAGAACTGACGAGGCGTTTTAATATTGATGTAGATATTTTAAAAATCAGCCATCATGGGTCCAAATATTCTTCAGACCCGGTTTTCTTGAAAGAAGCAAGCCCTTTAGTTTCTATTGTAGAAGTGGGAAAAAATAGCTACGGTCATCCAACCCAGCAAACACTGAATCGGTTGGCGGATATTGGGACGCAGATATATCGGACTGATCAAGATAGTATTCTTAAGGTAGTTTTAGCTGATCAACAGATTCAAATTTTCAAAACTCAATACTAGATAGTCCATGGGGAAAGGATGACTTAAGGTAATAACGAACGCCGAGTTCTACAATGAGCTCGGCGTTTTTATTTTTCTTTTCAGAATGTTATCATATATTCATATTTATGCGGACATTTGTTTCGGAAATTACACAAAAAGAAGGGCAAAAAGTGACTTTGATGGGATGGGTGAGTGTGCGGCGGGATCATGGCAAGCTGATTTTTATTGATCTACGGGATATGACTGGCGTATGCCAAGCGGTGTTTATTGGCAAGGAATTGCATGCCCAAGCCAATCAGTTGCGTTCCGAATGGGTAGTTCAAATTTCTGGACAAGTAAATAAACGTCCGCTGGCAATGGTCAATAAAGATATTGCCACAGGGGAATACGAATTAGCGGTGGAATCGCTGGAAATTTTGAATGAAGCAACTACTCCGGCATTTGATTTGGCGACTGATGGTTACGATGTCAATGAAGAAGTGCGGATGAAATATCGCTATGTGGATTTGCGGCGTCCGCGGTTGCAAAAAAACATCCGCAATCGGGACAAAATTATTGCGCTGATTCGGGATTTTTTGCATAAGTACGGATTTTTAGAAATTGAAACTCCGATTCTCACTAAATCTACTCCGGAAGGCGCGCGGGATTATTTAGTGCCTTCGCGAGTATATCCCGGGACTTTTTACGCCTTGCCGCAATCGCCGCAACAATATAAACAGTTGTTAATGACCGCCGGATTTGAGCGGTATTTCCAAATTGCCCGTTGTTTTCGTGATGAAGATACTCGGGGCGACCGCCAGCCGGAATTTACCCAGCTGGATATGGAAATGAGTTTTATGAGTGAGGAAGAAATTATGCACGTGACAGAAGCCTTGTTGATTGAAATTGCGCAACGCCTTTATCCCCATAAACGAATCCAGCAAATTCCGTTTCCAAAAATCTCTTATGCGGATGCTATTGCCAAATATGGCAGTGATCGGCCGGATATCCGGGAAGATAAAAATGATCCGAATCTTTTGGCATTCTGCTGGGTGGTAGATTTTCCATTTTTTGAAAAAATTGATGGCGGCGGTTGGACTTTTACCCACAACCCATTTTCTGGACCAAGAACGGAACATCTGCCGTGGCTTATGGATAAAGAAAAAATTGAAGATATTCGAGCGGCGCAATATGACATTGTATTAAATGGTTTGGAAATTGGCGGGGGTAGTATTCGGAATCATCGTCCGGAAGCGCTCAAGAAAGTATTTGAAATTATGGGCTTTGCGGAAGAACGCATTCAGAAAAATTTCGGCCATATGCTGGAAGCGCTGGCGAGCGGCGCGCCGCCGCATGGTGGAATCGCGTGGGGTTTTGACCGGCTGTTGATGATTTTAGAAAATGAACCGAATATCCGCGAAGTCATGGCCTTTCCAAAAACCGGCGATGGCCAAGACCCGCTCATGTCCGCGCCAAGCGAAGTGGATCAAAAACAACTGTCCGAATTGGGATTAGAAATCAAAAAAATAAAAAATAAAATATGAAACACAGCGCGCAATCATTACGGCAGGAACAGACACTGGTGTTAATTAAGCCAGATGGCGTGAAGCGCGGCTTAGTCGGGGAAATTATTCAACGGATTGAACAACGGGGCTTAAAAGTGATTGCGATGCAGATGTTGTGGGCGCAAAGAAAAGATTTGGACAACCACTATTCTAACTCGGAAGAAAATTTAAAAAGCATGGGGGAAAAGACCTTAGTTAATTATCAAAAACAAGGTTTGAATATTTTGGAAGAAGTTGGCACGGATAATCCAATAAAAATCGGCGGAATGGTACGAGAATGGATTTTGGATTTTATGACATCCGGACCAATAGTCAAGATGGTCGTGCAAGGTGTTCACGCGGTAGAAATGGTTCGAAAGTTGGTTGGGAATACTATTCCAGCCAATGCGGAGATGGGCACGATTCGAGGAGACTTTTCTGTGGACTCGGCTATTCTGGCAAACGCGCAAAAAAGAGGCATTCGAAACGTTATTCATGCTTCCGGAACCGTTACGGAAGCGGAAAAAGAAATAGCGCTTTGGTTCTCAGAAAAGGAAATTTATCAATATCAGCGAGCGGAAGAGGATACGATGTTTTAGTAAGTACGTTGGTGTGTTACAATATAGGTAGGTCTTATGCAAAATGGACAGAAAAAAATAGGGAAGAAAATCCTGATCGTAGAAGATGAGCAGGCGATGGTGAAAGTGCTGATGCTAAAATTGGCAAAAGCCGGTTTTGAAACAAAAAATGCGGCAGATGGCGAGGCGGCAATTCAGATTTTAAATAAAGAAACCTTTGATCTGATTTTATTGGATTTGGTAATGCCGAAATTAGATGGTTTCGCGGTGCTTCAATGGCTGAAGGGCAAGGGAATTAAAACCCCGGTTATTGTTACTTCCAATTTAAGCCAGGACGTAGACGCAAAACGTTCTAAAGAACTGGGAGCAGTAGATTATTTTATTAAATCGGATATTCCTATCGCGGAAGTCGTGGAGCGCGTTAAGAAAGTTTTAAAAATTTAAACGATGAAAATTGATGACCAAAAATTAAAAGAATTGCTTATCAAGGAATCGTACGTGAGCACGGATAATCTGAAGATTGCCGAGAAATTCGCGGAGAAAAATCGCGTAGCTATTTCCGAAGCGCTTTTAAATCAAGGTTTAATTACGCGGGATTTGCTTGGGCAGGCGCTGGCCGAGTCGTTTAAAGTTACCTATACCGATTTAAATTCTAAACCACCAACGCGTGATATGGTTTTGCAAATTCCCGAAGAAGTTGCCAAACAATATCACACGGTAATTGCTCAAGAGAACGATAAGGGAATAACTATCTCTACTGATGATCCGGCGCAAGCTGGCCTAGAAGATGCTATTAAAAAAATAGCCGGAGACAAAAAAATCACTTGGACATTTTCCTTGACTGAAGATATTGAAAGTCTATTTGTCGCCTATAGAAAATCGTTGGATGTTCGTTTTGTAAACATTATTAAAGCCCAGAAACGGGTAGCGCCGGAAATTATTGATGAAATAGTGGAAGATGCTTTATTATATCAAGCTTCGGATATTCACTTTGAGCCCGAAGAAAAAGAAGTAGTCATCCGGTTTCGGGTAGATGGCGTGTTGCGGGAAGTCGGACGGATTGGGAAAGAATATTACGATAATATTTTGAATCGGGTTAAAGTACAGGCGCACTTGCGGATTGATGAGCATTATTCCATTCAAGACGGAGCGATTCGATACGCGCACGATAACAAAGAAGCAGATTTACGGATTTCTATTGCTCCGACTTTGGACGGGGAAAAGATTGTGATGCGAATTCTGGCCCAATACGTGAGAAGTTTTACAATGAGCGATATCGGATTATCTGAAGCTAACCAAAAAATGTTGGAAGAGGCGGCGCGCAAGCCGTTTGGCATGATTTTAGTTACTGGCCCAACTGGTTCCGGAAAAACCACGACCCTCTATGCCCTTTTGAAAATGTTGAATCAGCCGGATATCAATATTACTTCCATTGAAGACCCGGTGGAATATAAAATTACCGGGGTAAATCAAATTCAAGTCAATGCCGATACGAATATTACATTTTCGCAGGGCTTGCGTTCCATTGTCCGACAGGATCCGAATATTATTTTAGTGGGGGAAATTCGGGATAAAGAGACCGCCGAGATTGCCGTGAATGCGGCATTGACTGGTCATTTATTATTATCTACGTTTCATGCGAATGATGCTCCGACCGCTATCCCGCGATTATTAAATATGGGCATTGAGCCGTTTTTGATGGCTTCTACTTTAGAAGTAGTAATTGCGCAACGGCTGGTGCGTCGAGTCTGTGAGAGTTGCCGATATAGTTACACAATTACCCAAGCCGAACTTCAAAAAATAGATTCGGGAATGAAAAAATATTTTCCAAAAAAATCCATTACTCTTTATAGAGGTAAAGGATGCAATGCGTGTTCAGATATCGGTTATAAAGGCCGAATTGCGCTTTTTGAATTTATCCAGGTTACTCCGGAAATGGAAGATTTAATCCTTAAGAGCCCATCAACAAAAGAAATTTGGCAACTGGCTAGAAAACAAAAGAGCCTATCGTTATTCGAAGATGGCATTGAAAAAGTTAAAAACGGAGTAACATCATTGGAAGAATTACTCCGGGTGGCCCAGCCGCCATTACAGCAATAATATAATTCGACGCTATGCCGAATATAAAAAAACCATCACCTAATTCTGGGAATTCTTTTTTTGATAAGAAGAATTTTGAACGTACTCCAGTAGATATCCCCAAAACCCAATCAATGTGGGAAAAATTTTTATTTCGATTAAGTATGTTAGGCACGGGCAAGGAACAGGATTATTTTATTGAAAATATAGCTACACTTTTGATTTCTGGGATGGGGATGAGCGCTGCTTTAGACGCAATCAAATCGGAACTCCGGACTAACGGAATGAAAAAGATTATTGAAAATCTTAAGGAAGAGATCGAGGGCGGATCGTCGTTATGGAAAGCGCTGCAAAAACTGGATTTTTTACCAGAACGGAATATTGCGCTGATTAGAATTGGCGAAGAATCCGGGCAACTTTCAGCAAATTTGAAAGTCATCGTCTCTCAACAACAAAAAGAGCGAAGTTTTCGTTCCAAAATTCGCTCCGCAATGATGTACCCGTTATTAGTTTTAGCGCTGACTTTTGCGATTGGTATTGCGATTGCATGGTTTATTTTACCGCGACTGGCTAGTGTTTTTACCACATTAAAAATTCAATTACCCCTAATTACTAAAGGATTGATTGGCCTGGGTAATTTTATTGGCGCGTATGGATTTATTGTTATCCCACTGCTGATTATTATTTTAACGGTTGCTATCTATCTTGTTTTTTTATATCCCCGCACACGATACATCGGCCAATGGCTACTTTTTCATTTACCCGGCATTCGAAGTTTAATTCAAGATACCGAATTAAGCCGGTTTGGATATTTGCTGGGATCATTGCTAGAAGCGGGATTACCGGTGGTAGATGCTCTGCATTCCATTGAGCAAGCAACTTTATTTCAAAATTATAAAAAACTATACAATTTTTTAGCTATTCATATTGAAGAAGGAGATTCGTTCCAGAAGAGTTTTGAGCAATATCCGGATATCAATAAACTTATTCCGGTTCCAATCGAACAATTAATTATTGCCGCTGAACGTTCCGGAAAATTATCCGATGCGTTATTACATATTGGAGCGATTTTCGAAGAAAAAACCGACACTTCCACCAAAGATTTAACTGTTATTTTGGAACCAATTTTGTTAGTAATTGTTTGGGCGGGAGTGGTAACCGTTGCATTGGCGGTAATTTTGCCGATTTACAGTTTAATTGGCGGTTTAGATACTCAAAACAATCCAGGCGCCACATCGGAAACCCCAGTAGTTTTGGAGTCGGAGATTAAAACTCCAATTAAAACAGTGCCGCCGGCCGTAATTACTCCACCGGTTCAAAAACAGATAAAAATTAAAACAACAGAACTTGGTTATTTGAATGTTCGTTCCGATCCATCCACGAAAGGAGAAATATTAGAAAAAGTATATCCGGGGCAACTATATGAATATTTGGCGGTAAGCAAGGGTTGGTACAATATTATTTTTCCGGGAGGGAAAAATGGCTGGGTTTCAGAAAGATATGTTGAAATAATTCCTAATACAACCAATCAATGAAACAAGAAGGTTTTACATTCATTGAAATTATCTTGGTTTTGTCGGTGATAGCGATATTAGCAGTTGCGGCAGTTCCGGTATTTCAATCTTTGCAAACTCGCAACGAATTAGACACAACATCCATGGTAATTGCCCATTCTTGGCGGCGGGCTCAAGCGCTCGCGCAATCGTCAGTGAAAGATTCCCCTTGGGGCGTGCATATTCAAGGAGGAACAGTGACATTATTTCGGGGTTTGGATTACGCATCTCGAGATGTCAATGATGATGAAATATTTTCTGTATCCACAACTATTAGTTTTGGCGGTTTAACCGACGTCACTTTTTCCAAATTATCTGGAGATCCATTATCCATCGGAACAGTGACGTTAAGCGCAACCGATATTAATGAAAGTCGCCAAGTTTCCATTAACCAAAAGGGGGCGGTAACTTTTTAAATATGAGACAGCGCGCTGGTTTTTCCGTAGCAGAAGTAATTTTAAGTTCAGCGTTATTTTCATTGCTGGCGGGTATTTTAACTGGCGCAGTTTTATACAGTCAAGAAAGTGCCAATCTTTCCGGGGAACGAATGCGGGCGGGCGCTATGGCTGATGAGGGCTTAGAAGTATTGCGAAATTTTCGAGATAATAATTTTGTTTCTATGGCGTCTGGGATTTTTGGTTTAGCTACGTCTAGTAATGTCTGGGCATTGGCTGGTAGCCAAGATTCACAGGATGGATTCACGCGGCAGCTTCAAATAGCAACCACAAGCCGCCGGATAAAATCAGCAACGTCAACTATCACTTGGTTGCAAACCGAAACTCGCGGAGGCAGTTTTTCGATCAGCGGATATTTTACTAATTGGAGGACGGGTTGGTGGAATGTGCCATCCCAGGAAGCATTTATTAATATTTCTGGTAGTCAGAATGGATTAAAAGTTCAAACCCAAGGAAATTTTGCGTATGCAGTTCGTAGTGACGGTTCGCCAGATTTTGTTATAGTGAATGTTGCTGATCCGGCAATTCCAATATTAGTTGGATCATTGGCTTTGTCTGGCATACCGGCAAACATTGCGGTTAGCGGAAATTATGCTTATGTTGCCTCGCAAAACGATAGTCAAGAATTACAGATTATTGATATTAGCAATCCGGTTGCGCCAGCTGTAATTGGCAGTTTTAATGCTGCGGGAACGGCGAATGCAACTGGGATATTTGTGGTCGGCACAACAGTCTATCTCGTTCGGGATTCTAGCACGAGCAATGAATTAATTATTATAAATGCTTCCGCGCCGGGTACACCAACATTACTCGGTTCTCTTAATTTAGGCACTGGTGGAAACGGAATAGTGGTTCTTGGTTCTGTCGCGTATATCGGCACAGATTTAAATACCCAAGAGTTGCAAGTTGTAAACTTAGCTGTGCCAAGCAGTCCCGCATTGATTGGATTCTTGGACTTATCTGGCACTGCGGATGCGTTAACTGTTGCCGGGATCGGCACGACGGTAGTGATGGGGCAGGGAACGCAAGTGCGGGTGATTAATGTTGCAACGCCAGCCACTCCAAGCCTCCTTGGTTCCTTTAATGCTGGCGCTACAGTCAACGATATAGCGCTGGGCAATGAAAATACGTATGCGTTTTTGGCCACCGGTTCCGGCACGCAAGAGTTTCAGGTAATTGATTTTGCGGATCCAACTAATATGCGCCGACCGAGTACCTTAAATCTTTCCGGTACAATTCAAGGAGTCGCGCATAATGAAATATTAGACCGAGTTTTCACCGTAGGAAGTTCCGACACCCAAGAATTTGTGGTCATTAAACCAGAAGAATAAATTTTATAAGTAAAATGCGACAAGCGACAAGTAAAAAAGGATTTACGTTAGTTGAATTACTGCTTTATATAGGATTAGTAGTGATTATTTTATTAGCGGTTGTGCAATTGCTCGCGGTAATGTTTCAATCGCGCATCAAGCATCAAGTAATCACGGAGGTAGAGGAACAGGGCATGCTTGTAATCCAGAGAATTATTCAGTCTATTCGCAATGCGGATGCTATTTTAAGCCCAACGATTGGCGGGGTAAGCAGTTCTCTGTCATTGAATGTGGTTGGCGCTAGCAATGACCCAACTGTATTTTCGGCCGTAAGTGGAGTCGCGCAAATTACCGAAGGCGTAAGTTCACCAGTCACTTTAACCGCGGGCAAGGTTTCGGTAAGTAATCTCCGTTTTCAAAATCTTTCCAAAACCGGAACCCCGGGAATAATTCGAATTGATTTTACCCTGACGTATGTCAATGCGACTGGTCGGCAGGAATATGAATACTCCAAACATTTTTTTGCTTCTGCCTCATTGCGATAACTTATGATGATATATAAAAATCAAAAAGGATTCTTTACCCTTATTAGCATGATGATTGCCGGAGCAATCGGAATCGCAATTGCGATTACCCTGGTATTACTGGGCATTGGTTCTTCTCGTACAAGCCTAGCAATTGTGCAATCGCAACAAGCCAAAGCGCTGGTTAATACCTGCGCGGAATTAGCGCTTTTAAAAATTCAAAAGTCATTTCCGTTTCAGGGCACGGTGGTATTTTCTAATGTATCGGGTAATTGTGAATATTCGGTTTTTAATCTTGGCGGAGAAAATCGATTAATTCAGGCAACGGGCACCGTTATGGAAGTGATTCGAAAAATCCGGATCAATGTGAACGCAATAACCCCACGGATTACTGTTTCTGAATGGCAAGAAATTCCATAACAGTGTGAATTTTTATCCACAGCGATGTTTGCGCATATGTGGTAAAATGGAGTTAATTCAATTCAAATGGTCGAAATCAATACAGGTATTATTTTATGAAAATATTTAAGTCCCAAAAAGGTTTTACACTTTTAGAAGTATTGTTAGTAGTAGCGGCGATCGGTATTTTAGCCGGGATTGTTATTTTAGCGATTAATCCGGGGAAGCAGTTAGCGGATACTCGCAATAGCCAACGTAAAATTGATGTGAATACAATCTTAAATGCGGTATATCAATATGCAATTGACATTGGTTCTTTACCGGCGTCGATTACTACAACTAATACAGAAATTTGTTTAACTGGTACTGGGGTGCCGACGCCAACCTGCACTTCTTTGATCGATTTATCGTCATTAACTGACAACGAAACATATCTTGTTCGGATGCCGCTTGATCCGCAGGGCGCGACTACGACATTCGGAACCGCTTATCGGATTCGCAAATCGGTGAATGGCCGGGTAACCGTGACTGCTGTTGCAGCGGAAAATGGCGCTTCAATTTCTGTAACGCGATAATCAAAATCTCTGTGCATAAAAATTCCCCCGATTTGGGGGAATTTTTGTGATATACTTAAAGATAGGTTCTAAAAAAATATGAATCTTTTTGAAGCAATCCAAATTATTGCGGAAAATTCTAATCTGGCTCAAACCAATATTTCTTCAGCAGTATCAACTAATTTATTTCCCACTGACGTTCAGCAGGAAAATATGCGTTTTGAGGCGCTGCTCTCCAGTATTGGCGACGGCACGGTTGCGACTGATCGAAACGGCAGAGTTATTTTCATGAATCGAGCTGCGGAAGATTTATTAGGTTGGAAATTTTCTGAAATCCGAAACAAAATTTTCGTAAATATGATTCGGTTGGAGAATGAATCAGTGAATACTATTCCATTAGACAGCCGACCGATGTTCTTAGCTTTATTATATCGAAAACGGTTAAATGCCAGAGAATATTACTATGTGCGGAAAGACGGCGTTCGATTCCCAGTTTCTATTACTGTTAGTCCGGTTATTGTGCGGGACACCTTAATTGGCGCCATTGAGGTTTTTCAAGATATTACCAAAGAGAGAGAGGTGGATAGAGCCAAAACCGAGTTTGTTTCACTAGCATCCCACCAATTGCGTACACCGCTTTCTACCATTGGTTGGTGTGTGGAAACGCTTTTATCCGGTGATGTGGGGAAAATTACAAAACAACAAAAAGATTATTTGGAAGAAATTCATTTTGCCAAAGAAAGAATGTCCGATTTAGTTGAAGCGTTGTTGAATGTGTCCCGTTTGGAGTTGGGTACTTTTATGATTGAACCGGAATTAATTGACTTGGCGGCATTATCCCGGAGTGTTCTTCAAGAATTGCAGCCGGAAATTGCTAAAAAACAAATCCAAATTCAAGAACACTATGCCGAAGACGCAAAAAAATTATCTGCTGATCCTAATTTAATGAGAATGATTTTTCAAAATTTATTAACTAATGCCGTGCGGTATACTCGAGAACATGGCGCGATTAAGGTTCGTATCCATCGCCGGGAAGCAGCCGTGCTTATTGAAATTCAGGACAATGGTTTGGGTATTCCGGCAAATCAGCAAAGCCGGGTATTTACAAAATTATTTCGCGCGGACAATGCCCGGACAATAGCAACGGATGGAACTGGCCTTGGTTTGTATATTGTAAAATCTATTTTAGATAGTTCCGGCGGGAAAATTTGGTTTGCCTCAAAAGAAAATATTGGAACAACATTTTATGTTGCATTGCCCATCCGGGGAATGCAACCACGGGGGAAAATGGTATACTAATAGTGAAGCTCCGCCCTTTTTCCGGATCAAACAATATTTTTAGGGAGAGCAATAGTATTTTGTGCCGAGGCATGAAATTGAGCTCACCCACCTGGTTATTGGCCGGGAATAATAAGGCGGGGTTTCGTTTTGTCAAAATGATTCCCAATGGGGATTTTATTGTTTTCGGGCCATAGCGTAACGGCAGCGCACACCCTTGGGGTGGGTGAGGACGGGATTCGATTCCCCGTGGCCCGACTATTATTAGAAAAATCCCCCAATACTTAAAAGTAGTATTGGGGGATTATCCCACGACGGGATTACTGGAGTTATGCCTTAGGAGCGGCGGCTTCAAGGGGAACATCGGCTGCGGGAGGTTCAGCGGGTTGGCTCTGTGTTTTGAGCTCGATTTTTCCGCTTAAGGTTTCCCTTAATGGGAAGTTTTTCTGACTTTGGGGTTTTCCTCCGAGAAAGAATTTCACTTTCTCTTTGAATTCCAGTTCCGCGGAATTCACCTTGTTTTGTTGTTCTCCTGTTGCGTGCCGTTTCGCTACTTCGAAATCCTCCAAGAGTCGATCGATGTACTCGTGGAGAGGAAGCCTCTTTTTGTTAGAAGTGCCAAGAACTTCCTGGGCATTTCTAACGGCGATTGCGGTTTCCATGTAGGGTTTGAGGGTGGAAGGAATCTCTTTGAAGATTCTTTCCATTGCCTCTTTCTCGATGAATCCGCTGATGTAGAGGTTTCGCAACTCCCTGGCGAAGTTTTTGCCATTCTGATTGTGATCGCTGTTGTTGGAATGCAGTGGCCAGGATTTCAAGATTGACTTGAAGCTCTTGGTCAAACTGATTTGAGCATCACGTAACGCAGCGGCAGCCTTATCTTTTTCCAGGATTTGACTCACAAGCGTGTTGACTTGTGCGGTCTGGATATTCATTGAAACGCCTCCTATTCAATTTTGATTGTGTATAGACAGTACACATGCTGATTAATATTCTACACTAAAAATATTAATTTGTCAAATTGATAATTAACACAAAAAACCCGCTTTAATGAGCGGGTTTTTTTAGGGACTTTAGGCATTTAGCGCAGATTTTAAAACGTCCGATTTTTCCTGGTAATTTAGACCATTGAAGATTTGGCTGTTTTTTGGAACGGTTGGTTGGATTATAATGACCGCGAAGCAAGCGCCGAGTGCCGCCCATCAAATACGTTTTCCCGCATTGAACACACATTTTCATAAGTACAATCTATTTTATAAGCTTTCTATTCAAGAGTCAAATGGTATAGAATAGTGGATATGTCCGATACCGCCCAATTAGTAAAAGACAAACTGGATATAGTGGATTTTTTGAAGCAATACCTGAAGGTAACGCCAGCCGGAAAGAATTTTAAAGCCCTTTGCCCTTTCCATAAGGAAAAGACCCCATCTTTTATGATTTCCACTGAACGGCAGGCGTGGCATTGTTTCGGCTGTTCCAAGGGAGGGGACATCATCAAGTTTTTGATGGAGTACGAAAATTTGGAATTCTACGATGCTTTAAAGGTGCTGGCGGAAAAAGCCGGGGTGGACATTCGGGTTTCCGGAAATCGGGATTTCAAAAACCACGATACCTTATACGTACTTTTGGACGCCGCCAAGAATTTTTTTAAACAGGAATTGGAAAAATCGCCAGAAATTAAGGAATACGCCCTGAACCGTGGGTTAAAACCAGAAACTATCCAGGAGTTTGAAGTCGGTTTTGCGCCGGCGGGATCAGATAGTTTGCAGCGCCATTTATTAAAACTAGGCGCTCGGGTAACCGACCTAGAAAAAGTCGGGTTGGTATTAAAGACTGACCGGGGAACCTATTGGGACCGCTTTCGCAACCGTCTCATGTTTCCCATATATAACCATTTTGGCAAAGTCGTAGGATTTACCGGCCGAGTGCTGCCGGGGCAGGAGAATACTGCTATGGGCAAGTATGTGAATAGTCCGGAAACGCCGATCTTTCAAAAATCTAAGTTATTGTACGGGTTTCATAAAACCAAAAATGCAATCCGGGAAACCGGAACAGTCGTATTAGTGGAGGGACAGATGGATTTTTTGATGGCCTGGCAGGACGGGATTACCAACGTAGTTGCCACTTCTGGAACAGCGCTCACGAAAGATCATTTAATAGTTTTACGTCGGTTGACGGAAAATCTAGTAGTTAGTTTTGATGGCGATGACGCGGGAATTGCCGCGGCAGAACGAGCGGTGGATTTAGCTGGAACATTGGATTTTAACGCCAAAGTAACTTTATTAAGCGGGGCCAAGGATCCGGCCGAAATCGCTCAAAAAGAACCAGGAAAACTGAGAGAACTGATTCAGCAAGCCCTGCCGGCAATGCAGTATTATTTTTATAAATATCTTCAGGCGCTCAAAGGAGCGAGCATTGGAGAAAAGAAAAAAGGCATCCGGGCCGTGTTGGGTAAAATTGTTCTCTTAGAAAGCGCAGTGGAAAAATCCTATTGGCTGAAAGAATTATCCGGAATGACCGACATCGATGAACAGGCTTTATTTGAAGAAATGAATGTTTTGAAAACTTCGGCGCAAAATACGCGCGATGCCGTGCAAGAAATTACTTTGCCAGAAAAATTATCCCGCCGAGATATGATAAGCCAGCGAATTTTAGAATTAACCGATCACGCCCCTCATTTACGCGAATTACTAGCTGGTTATCAGGAATTCTTATCGCCGGTGTATAAAAATATGCTGGAACAAAGCAGTGATTTCAACGAAGCGGCAACAGCAACCAGCTTGCGCGCAAGCTTTAAATTGGGGTATCTGGATCCAGAAAAGATTGATAGTGAATTTCAGGATTTACTCAAACAGCTAAAATTTGAGCATTTGAAAGAAAAACGAAAACAGATTAAACTAGTGGCTGATCGCGCGGAAGCGGATGGCGATATGAATACCTATGAAGTTAAGACTAAGGAATTTCAAGCGGTGTCGGAAGAATTACAAAATTTAAAATAATTTTCATAATGGCAAAAAAATCCAAGAAAAAATCATTAAAAAAACGCACTATTTATCGCTCAAAAGCGAAAAAAAAGGCGAGTAGTAAGAAGAATCATAAAAAGTCGTCAAAGAAAACAAAAAAGATTTCCAAAAAAGAAAAGAAACACGCCAGCGAACAAACTGCCCTTCAGGGCTTGATTACCCGCGGTCGAGACCGGGGTTTTGTAACGGATGCGGAAGTATTATATTTTTTCCCCAGAATTGAGGATGATGTGACCTTTTTGGAAGAAGTATATAGCAAGCTGGAACAAGCGAATATTAAAGTTATTGAAACCAGCCAGCTGATTCAGGTCCAAAAAGAAGATGAGAAAGTGACAGATAAAGAATTGAAGTTATTGGAAAACGCGGAAACTGGAGATTTGCCGGATTCCGTTCAAATGTACTTGAAAGCCATCGGCAAAACCGCATTGCTTACAAAAGACGAAGAAAAGGAACTGGCAAAACGAGTGGAAAAAAATGATCAAGAAGCGCGTAATCAATTCATTAAGGCAAATCTTCGTTTAGTGGTGTCCATTGCCAAACGTTATGTTAATCGAAGCCCGAATTTGGGTATTTTAGATTTAGTTCAAGAAGGCAATATCGGTCTTTCCCGGGCAGTGGATAAATTCGATTATCGCCGCGGTTTTAAATTTTCTACCTACGCTACCTGGTGGATTCGGCAGGCGATTACTCGGGCTTTGGCGGATCAATCCCGGACAATTCGGATTCCGGTGCACATGGTGGAAACAATTTCCAAATATACCCAATGCAAACGGCGGTTATTACAGGAATTGGGACGGGAGCCGTTAGCGGAAGAAATTGCCATTGAAATGAGTATTCCGGTGGAAAAAGTTCATCATATTCAAAAAATTTCCCAGGATGTAATTTCCTTGGAAGCGCCCGTTGGCGAGGAAGATGATGATTCTACTTTGTCAGAATTTATTGAGGATTTGCAGAGTTTAACGCCCGCTCAAATTGCTTCCCACGCTTTATTAAAAGAGCGAATCAGCGAAATTTTGAAAGAATTAGGAGAACGGGAACAAAAGATTTTAAAAATGCGATTCGGCCTAGAGGATGGTATTACCCATACCTTGGAAGAAGTAGGAAAGGAATTTGGCGTCACTCGGGAACGAATTCGACAAATTGAAGCCAAGGCGTTAGCCCGCATTCGTTCGGATAGCAAATCGAATCTGATTGAGGGTTATTAACAATAGCTAAAGGGGGATTGGCAATACCAACCCCTTGTGCTATAATAAGGGTAATTGAATAAGCGTATGTGAGGGCCTCTTTAAATGGGCCTTTTCTATTGGGCAAATATGAAATTACCACTATTACATAGAGCTCTAGCGGGAATCATCATAAGCGCAACCTTGTTAGCGCCGGTTTTGCATGCCCAAGAAGCATCATTGTTTTCCAGGGATCAGCAGGAGCAAATAGACTATTTGACGGCGCAAAATACGGTTTCTTGGCAGGCGCTGGGAATTGAAAATCCCGGCTTATTAGAAACCAATCCATTCTATTTTATGAAGAATTGGCGGCGGTCTACCTTGCGGACTTTTTCTTTTCAACCGCTGAAAAAAGCAGAAACAGAGCTGGTGATTGTTTCGGAAAAAATTGCCGAATTAAAACGACTGACCGAAATTGTTGCCGATTATAATGATGGGCTGGTTTCCGGTATCGCGAGTTATGCGACTAGCCTAGACCAATTGCATAATTATCTTAAAGAAGCTCAAGCTAAACCTGCAGATGGTTTGGATGTATTTTTAAAATCAATTGTTCAGCGGGCATTTATCCATATTTGGTTGCTAGATGCTTTGCAGATGAAAGCGGATGTTCGATTGGCAACGACCATTACGGAATCTCAAGTAATCTGGTTTGCTATTTTAAAAGAATCTATCTCTGTATCGAGTTTAGAGTCCGTTTTTTCAGAATTGCCGGGGGGAATGCTGAAGGAACTATTAATCGCCGAGGTTTTAGAACGATTGGAATGGAATATGTCAGCGGGCAAATTGCGTTGGAATATCGCCGCTTTAAAACAAGACGCATTGCAACGATTTGGAACCAATATAGAAAAAGAACATATTGGATTTTTATTAGAAGCAATATTGGAACTCTTGCCGGGGAATTCCGCGGCGAGAATTATTGCATTGGATGAAGCCCGAGAATATATTCAGGATAGTAATGTTAAAAACGATATAGCGTCCGCCCGCCAAACTTTATTGGATAATGCCATTGAAAATCGAAATATTGGCAAACTAGAGGCTTCCCAGTTAATTGAAGATACAAAAAAGTTATACACTGATTTATTACAATGGCAATCCTATCCGGACATTAAAAGTTCCGAATTTACTTCTTTACTTGGGCGGGCAAGTTTTAATGTGGCGCAAGCGCAACAATCTTTCGCATTCAGCCAATATGGATTTTCCTTCGGTCAGGCATCGCTTGCGGCAGCAGCAGCGCATCGCGCGCTTCATATTGTGAATGTTTTTGGCCAATCCGAATCTAAGCCGTTTATGAGCGCTTTGCAATCCTTGCAGATGCGTTATGAGCAAGCGGTAGCTCAAATTCAGGCAAAGAGAATTACGAAAGAAAAATCGCCAGATGTTTATGGCGCATTAAGCATTGCGGAAAAATCTCTAGCTCAATTTGCTGATGCAATCCATAAAAAAACTCTGGATGCAGCAAAATTATTCAATCGAGCGGATAGCGTGGAAGCGTTGATTGCGGAATTGGAATACGCGGTGCGAAAATTGTAAGTATTGCGCGGGGGAGTTATTATTGAAAAGAAGTTCTCTTATGCAAGCGAAAGAAATTCGTAAGATATTTTTAGATTTTTTTAAGAAGCGCGGCCACGCAATCGTGGCCTCTTCGTCATTGGTGCCAGATGATCCATCGGTGCTGTTAACGACGGCCGGTATGCAGCAGTTTAAGCCGTATTATGTGAGTAAGGCGGATCCTATGATGGATTTTGGCAGCCAGAGTACCGCTTCCGTACAGAAATGTTTCCGGACATCGGATATTGAAGAGGTGGGCGATAAAACCCACCTGACTTTTTTTGAAATGCTGGGTAATTTTTCTTTCGGAGGATATTTCAAACAAGAAGCAATTCAGAGGGCATATGACTTGATAGTCAATCATTATGGGATTAATCCAGAACGCATTACAATAACTATTTTTGCGGGTGATAAAGAAGTGCCTGAAGATAAGGAATCTTTCCGGATTTGGCATGAAACTATCGGCATGCCAATTGCGAAAATTGAAAAGAAAAGCAGGATAGATAATTTTTGGGGTCCGACCGGCAATGAGGGCCCATGCGGTCCAACTACGGAAATATACGTAGACGGCGTGGAAATTTGGAACCTTGTGTTTAATGAATATTATCAGAACGCCGATAAAAGCTTAAGAAAATTGGAAACTCCGGGAGTGGATACGGGGATGGGATTGGAGCGGTTGGTAGTAACGCTTCAGGGCGTGGATAACGTGTTTGATACCGATTTATTCCAGCCGTTAATTAAGCGCATTCAAGATGCGACTCATCATTTGGATGAGCGGACGGTGCGAGTGCTTGCTGATCATCTTCGGTCTTCCATATTTTTAATTGCGGACGGAGTTCGGCCCTCCAATAAAGAAGCCGGATATATTTTGCGGCGATTATTGCGCCGAGTATTGGTATATGGGATTCAATACGATATTCATGCCGATCTTTTTCCGATTGCGACAGAAGTCATTGCCAAGGAATACGGCGATATATATTCAGAAGTTAAAACCAGCAAGGAAATTCTAAGCGTGTTAATGGATGAAAAAACAAAATTCGAGAAAGCGCTGGCGAACGGTCTGAAAACGCTAGAAAAATACCCAACCATTTCTGCTACGGAAGCTTTTTATCTTTATGAAAGTTTTGGTTTGCCGTGGGAACTGCTTTTGGAATTAGTTCCGGACAAAGTTAAGGATGTTAGTAAAAGAGATTTTGACGCAGCTTTTCGGAAGCATCAGGAAATTTCCCGGGCTGGTTCAGAGAAGAAATTCGGCGGCCATGGTTTGATTCTGGACACTGGAGAATTAAAAGCCAGTACCCCGGAAGAGGTGGAAAAAGTCACTCGTTTACATACTGCCACCCATATGATGCAACAGGCATTGCGAACGGTGCTGGGACCGGAAGTAAAGCAAATGGGTTCGGATATTACTGCCGAACGAACCCGGTTTGATTTTTCTTTTCCGCGAAAATTAACAGATGAGGAAGTGAAAAAAGTAGAAGAATTAATAAATCAGAAAGTTAAAGAAGACTTGCCGGTTTCTTATAAGGAATTACCAATTGAAGAAGCCAAGAAAACCGGAGCGCTGTATTTCTTCAAAGAAAAATACCCGGAACGGGTAAAAGTGTATTTGGTGGGGGATTTCAGCAAGGAATTCTGCGGCGGACCGCATGTAACAAATACTTTCAAGATTGGGAAGTTTAAAATTACCAAGCAAGAAGCCGTGGGCAGTGGAGTTCGGAGAATCCGGGCCACCGTTGAATAAGTAGCCGTTTTCTGGGACACTGAAAGTAGTGAAACTCTTCCAATGGTTACGGCGACTATTCGTTAAACCGGGATTATATCTGGTATTTGAATGTGGGCCAGAATTCCTACGCGCCACTCTTACTCGCTATGATCAAATCAGCAAAGAAGCGCAGATATGCAAGTATTGGTTGCACGAGAGCAAGGAAATAGATATTCAAGAATGTGCCCACTGGATGCGAGAGATTATCCAGAAAATTTCGGATATTAATACAACGCATATTGCCGTCGGTTTGGATTCCCGTTGGGGAGTCACTTCATATTCAAACTACGAAACAAGACGCCACCAATCTGATCAGGCAATTACCGAATCAGAAATTGAAGAAATTATTGATCACGGATTAAATTTCCACTTAGAATCTCAGCGGGGGAAATTAACCCGGCTTTTGAATGCCAGCGAAGTAGCCATTACTCCGATTGACAGCCGAATCATTTCTTTAAATTTGGATGACCATTCGATTATAAATCCGCTGGGTTTGAAAGGAGCGCGGATTGCTATCGAATCGCAAGTTACTTTTGTCCCAAAAGAAATCCAAGATCTTTTTTATAAAATTCTTCCCCGTACCCAAATTGATGTTATTGCAGAAATTGGGGTATTGGCAGGAAAAATAATTTCTACACATGCGTCCTCACCAACATGTTTTCTGGCCCGGGTAAATGCCTATAGCACAGCTATGTATTCCATTAAGCCAGATTGTCAGTTATTGGACCAATTTGGTTGGGGGCAAGAAAATTTAATAACGGCAATTTCCAGCAAATTGTCGCTGGAATCCGAGACGGCGCGGCTACTTATCACTCGCAATGAAACGATTGATATGGCTTCTGAGGTGGGGCGGCGGATTGAGTCATATTTGCATCCGGAACTTAAGTTTTTTCATCATGGATTAGCTTCTTTTGTGCCCCAATCCTCGGCGACAATCTATGTATACGCGCCAACCTCTTTGCCGCCCTGGATATTTGAACAGCGGTACCAATCTCGCTGGTGGCAACCCTGGAAACTTCAACCTCTATCCACTGAAATCTTTTACAGCATGGTAGGTTTTAGGATAAAATATAAGCAATCTTTAAATGTTAAAAACCCGGTTAGTTTGCTTGTTTTGTTGCATTGTCAGTTGAACGGAATTTCAGCGGAGTTTGTCCAGAAAGCAATTAAACGGCGAACTCATTGGCATTCTTCAGTTTAATCAAAATATTTTAAATGAAAAAAATTATCGTTAATCGCAATGATGAAGCAGCGGCAATCGCGGAAAAAATTATTGCCACGGATGCTTCCGAAGTTACGGTGAGTATCCCTAGATTTTCCGAGTTAGCAAAATTACCAAGCAATTTCAAATTATTAAAACGGGAAGCGGAAGCCGCCCAAAAAAATATTATCATTGAATCCTTGGATCGGAAGATATTAGATGTGGCGGCAGCGCAGGGTTTACGAACCTCCCATCCGTTTGAAAATCAAAAACAGTTTTCGGATATTGTTAGCCGAGATTCCAAGCCCCAGACCGCTTCTAAAAAAACCTTTTTAGATAAAGTCCGAGAACAAGAGAAATCATTATCTCGCCAAAATCCTACTGATGATATAGAAAAAAAGATTCAAACTTTTGAAATCCCGCCGCTTTCAATTGAGCCGAAACTGCCAGCATTTACATTGCGTGGAATGTTAGCTAATTGGAATCCCATTCGTTTCATCAGTGGAATGCCGTGGAAAATTTTAGCGTTATTATTGTTATTGGTCGGAACCAGTTGGTTTGCAATAGAAAAATTACCCAAAGCAGAAATTCAAATTACTGCAAAAAAATCGGTTTGGGAATACCACGATTCAATTTTAACTGATAAGGCCGCGACCGTGAATGCAAAAACTGCAACCGTTCCAAACCAGGTATTTACCCAAAAAAAGAACGCGGATTTAAAATTCCCAGCTACCGGTAGAAAACAAATTTCCCGAAAAGCGGGCGGTCTACTGACTGTTTATAATAGTTATAGTTCTGAACCCCAGTCATTGGTCGCAAGTACTCGTTTTGTTACTCCGGACGGAAAGGTATTTAGGTTAGAAGATAAACTTACGGTTCCCGGAGCAAAAATACAGTCTGGTAAAATTATTCCTTCCAGCATTGAAACTAAAGTTATTGCCGATCAGCCGGGTCCGGATTATAACTTGGGTCCGATTAGCGTTCTTACTATTCCGGGTTTTAAAGGAACGCCGAAATACCAGGGTTTTTATGGGGAGTTAAAAGGAGCTACTGCGGGCGGATTTGTTGGCGAGGCCGCTTATCCAACTGATAGTGATATTGCAATGGCGAAGCAAAAATTATTGGAAACACTAAAATCCAGCGTATTAACGGATTTGCAGTCGCAAGTGCCAAAAGAATTTAAAGTTTTAGAAGATGCGGTGCAATTTACGATTTTAAATCAAACTGTAAAAACCGATACCGACGAGCAGGGACAATTTTCTATTTTTGGAGAAGGCCAGGGAACGGTGCTGGCGTTTCGTGAAGAAGATGTTTTGGGAATCCTTCGCCAAAGGGCAATGGAAAATCAGGGCAATCAATTTGAAATTATGGATACCGAATTAAAGTACGGGCTGGTTCGGATTGATTCTAAAGTTGGGAAAATGAGCTTTTTAGTTGATTTTAAAGCGAACTTGAGATACATAGTAGACACGGTGGCACTCTTAGATAAGATCCTTGGAAAACCGGAAATAGAGCTAAAATCAACCGTATTTGCCTTGCCGGGTGTAGAAAATCCTAAAGTATCCTTATGGCCATTTTGGGTGAAAACCGTACCGATTAATCCAGAAAGGATTACGATTAAAGTTGACTAAAAAAGGTGGAGTATGGTATATTAGAATTCATCTTAATAATAATCCTTCGTAATGTCCGAATTATCGAGAAAAGATACGCCGTCCAAAAAGGTTCGTCAAATTGAAGGAGTTGTCATCGAGGCGTTACCCGGTGCTACCTTTAAAGTAAAAACCGCTGAGGACAAAGAAATTCTCGCGCATCTTTCTGGAAAGATGCGCATTTATTATATTAAGATCTTGCCAGGAGATCGGGTAACGATGGAAATTAGCCCCTACGATGAAACCCGCGGACGAATTGTTCGCAGAATGTAATATATGAAAGTACGAGCATCAGTAAAAAAAATTTGCACTAGTTGTAAAACCGTGCGTCGCGGCGGTCGGGTGTTTATTGTGTGTAAAATCCCGAAGCATAAACAGAGACAAGGTTAATTTAAGGATATGCGTGTTTTAGGTGTTAATATTCCGGATAATAAACGTGTTGAAATTGCTTTGACGTACTTATACGGCATTGGCTTAAAATTATCTCAAAATATTTTACAAGCTACTCATATCGATATAAATAAGCGGGCAAAAGATTTATCATTGGAAGAGTTGAACAAAATTAAGGAATTCATTGAAAAAAATTATAAAGTCGAAGGTGAATTGCGCCAAGTAATTCGTCAGAATATTAATTTATTAAAGGATTTAAAAACTTATCGGGGTGTTCGCCATTTACGGCGGCTTCCGGTTCGCGGTCAGCGCACGAAAACAAATTCTCGTACGGTGCGTGGTAATGTCCGTAAAACAGCCGGTAGCGGTAAACGGAAAGTTGATTTGAAGTAATTTTATAGAATTTTATGGGTAAGAAAAAAGTCATTCAAAAATCTGGCGACCAATCTTCTAGCGCTCTTCAACAAGCGGCGGTTAAGCCTGCCAAAGAAGTTAGTAAGAAAGTAGATACGGGTTGTGTATATATAAATGCCTCCTTCAATAACACGCTTATCAGCGTTACCGATGAAAAAGGCAATGTGATGGCGTGGGCTTCGGCTGGGCAATTAGGTTTTTCGGGACCAAAAAAGGCAACCCCTTTTGCTGCCTCTAAAGTTGCGGCAACACTTGCGGAAAAATTAAAAAAATCCGGTCCAGTTAATATTCATGTATACGTGAGTGGTGTTGGTGGAGGGCGAGATTCTGCGGTCCGATCGCTCGCAAACCAGGGTTTTAATGTGTTATCAGTTCGGGACGTTACCCCGATACCTCATAATGGTCCGCGTCCGCCAAAAGTTCGCCGAGTATAATTATTTTTTATGTTTAATACCACAGAAAAAAGAGAACGATCATTGGGCACTAAACTTTTTTTGAAAGGAGGTCGTTGCCTTTCCCAAAAATGCGCTACCATTCGGCGGCCGCATCGCCCAGGCATGCACGGCAAGCGTCGACGTAGCGTCTCGGAAGTAGGAGAGCAATTAATGGAAAAACAAAAAATCAAATATAGTTATGGCATTCGTGAATCGCAGATGCAGAAAATTTTTAATCAAGCTGCTAAGCACAAAGGCGTAACCGGAGATAGAATTCTACAGATTTTAGAACAGCGCTTGGATAATGTGGTGTTTCGTTTGGGTTTTGCTTTATCTCGTTCGATTGGCCGGCAATTAGTCGGGCATGGCCACATTACAGTAAATGGTAGAAAGGTTACTATTCCATCTTTTTCTGTGCGAATTGGTGATCGAATCGCTATTCGAGAATTATCCAAAGATCATCCGATTTTTAAAGAATTATCGGTTAATTTAAAGAAATTTGAACCGCCAGTATGGCTTTCTTTGGATCAAGATAAGATGGAGGGCAAAGTAGTAGGTGTGCCACAGGGGATAGATCAATTATTTGACGTTAACATGGTCGTCGATTATTATTCAAAATAATTACGTATAATTTATGCAATTTTCTTATTTAAGTGATGCGGTTACTATTAAAACTATTTCCGAATCGGAGATGGAAGGTGTGTTTGAGATAGAGGGTTTATATAGCGGTTATGGCTTGACCCTTGGGAATGCTTTGCGCCGAGTACTTTTTTCTTCTTTACCCGGAGCGGCAATTACCCAATTTAAAATTAAAGGCGTGGGCCACGAATTTTCCACGCTTCCTAATGTGTTGGAAGATACGGTGGAAATTGGTTTAAATTTAAAGAAAATCCGTTTTCAAATTCATACCGATGAACCACAGACTTTAACTTTAAAAGTTAAAGGGGAAAAAATAGTTACCGCAGAAGATATAGAAACTAATTCATTAGTAGAATTAGTGACCCCAGAATTACCAATTGCCACCCTAACTGCAAAAAATGCCGAGTTAGAAATGGAAATTCGAGTAGAAAAAGGAATGGGCTATGTTCCGGTAGAAGCCAGAAAATTTGAAAAACTGCCGATTGGAACAATCGCTTTGGATGCTTTTTTCTCTCCAGTAGTGCGAGTTAATTTCACCGTGGAAAATATGCGAGTTGGAGAAAGAACTGATTATAACCGATTAAAATTAGAGGTCCGAACCGACGGCACCATTAGCCCTTCCCGAGCAGTCCATAAAACCAGCGATATTTTACGAGATCATTTTGACAAGATTTCAAAATTGGAAATTAAAGACATTACGTCAGCGGTAGTAGAAAAAGAGGAAAAGAAAACCGCTAAAAAGAAAAAGAAATAAAAAGAATAAGATATTGGTATGCGTAAATTTCACCGGAAAAAGGGGCCGCGAAGATTGTTCACAAAAATCCTGGCTCATAATTTAGTAATGAATGGAAAGATTGAAACAACCGATGCCCGTGCTCGGGAAGTTCGTCCTATCGTGGAACGGTTAGTGACTATCGCCAAGGGACAAAATCTTCCAAGTTTACGCCGATTATATACCAAGCTGCCAAAAGTATCCGCCAATAAATTATATTATGAAACTGCGCCAAAATTTAAAGAAAGAAAAGGCGGATATCTGCGAATTGTGAAAACCGCGCATCATCGTCGCCGAGATGGAGTGTCAACGGCAATTGTGGAATTTGTCCAATAAAATAACTCTTACTTATATGAAATACACTCTTGACGCAACTCATAAAAAAATCGGTCGGCTCGCATCAGAAATTGCGCTGATTTTGCAAAATAAAAAAAGCGTTTATTATAATCCTCGCTTAGCCGGTAATGATACGGTATTGGTGGAAAATATTGATAAATTGGATATTCCCGCAACCAAATTAATTCAAAAAATCTATCATCGCCACACTGGTTATATGGGTCATCTTAAGGAACTAACATTAAAACAAGTATTTGAACGTTCTCCGGAAAAAGTATTGCGTCTGGCGGTATCCCGAATGCTTCCAAAGAATTTTTTAAGAGCTAAGCGGATGAAAAGACTAACGATTAAACGTTCCGTTTAATATATAACAGCATGACTACAAAAACAGAAAAACAAACAATTACTGTTGATCGATATGTTGAAGCGGTGGGTCGGCGAAAAACTGCAATCGCCCGAGTGCGCCTTTATCCGAAAAAAACCGGTTATACCATCAATGGTAAAGCGTATCAGGACTATTTCCCAATGAAGAAATATCAGGAAATGATTCTTACTCCGTTTGAGGTTTTAAGTATGAATGAGAAAATGGGAGTGAATGTCCTGGTTCGCGGCGGCGGCATCAACGCTCAAGCCGAAGCAGTTCGGCATGGAATAAGCCGCGCATTAGTAGTTTGGGATGAAACTTTTAGAAAGCGATTGCGCGTTTCTGGTTTTCTTACTCGAGATCCTCGTATGGTGGAAAGAAAGAAATACGGCTTGAAGAAAGCGCGCCGAGCGCCGCAATGGGCAAAGCGGTAAAGATTTTAAATTAGGTTTACAAATCTAATTTATACACCCCGTCTTCTGGGCGGATGAAATACACGGCATTATTTTTTTGGTCGTAAGCGTAAGAACGAATATTGTCCGCAATCGTCTGAAAATTAGTTGGCAAATTATTATCAATTTCTGTTAATACCAGGCGATTGTCTAATCGTAAGATAAGATAAGCAGAATTTTGATACCAATTGAAATCGAATTGATTATCCGCGCGCTGTAAATCTAGGATAGAAAAGTCCCCAGTCTTCTTATTAAAAATGGTATCATTTTCAAGAAAATAAATACGAATTCTACCCGGCTCATAGTCATTCACTAAAGCTATTTTTTTCTGGTCCGGAGATATAGCGAACGCGAGGTTTAGTTGTTGGGGAAGCTTGTCTTTAAGAATGTTATATATAATGTCTTTGTGCGATAAAGAGGGGCTAGTCGGAAATATGGTATTTTGGGAAAGCCAAAGAGTAGCTTTGTTAATGGTGAGAAAACGTTCTACTGGCTGATTTTGAATTGGCAATAAAGTAAATTGATTAGTATCTAATTCATACATAGTATTTTTTCCGGAAATATAAATAAGTCGAGTTTTATCATCCACGAATTCTGCTGACAATAGTTCCTCTTGCCGGGTATTTTTTAAAAAACGGGTAAGATTAGTAGAAATTAATTGCTGATTTTGAACGAATGTGACATACCAGGTATTAGTAGCTTTGTCTAAGCTTAACAAGCCAGTACCATCGTTTGACCAACTGTGTAATTCTGCGCCAGGAATAATTTTGTTGTTTAAACGCAGTTGTTTCCCATTCAATTGGAATAAAGAAAAACGAGGTCCAATCCAAATTCGGCTTATCGCAGTATTCGCTTCTATGAGCGTGGACACTGGTTGTTTGGGAAGCAAAATAATTGGGTACATTTTTGTAACTAGTGATGGTTGGACTGCAATTATTTTGTTCCAAGTTTGATAGAGATCTTTAGAAATTTCTATGCGATAATTTTTGGGAAATAAATTTGCTATCAGAATATCATTTTTGAGAATACCCGGTTCGATATAGAAATCGGTTTTTTCTATTTTCACCGATGCGCCTTCGGGCGAGGCTTCAATATACAACGCTCCAAGCTTATCAATAGTGAAAGTTTCAAAATCAAACCGCCAACCGTTGGAATAAAAAACAAGAATCGTTCCGACGATAAAAAACAGGCAAGTCAGAAATAGAAAAAGAGTTCTGCGAATTCGAATAGTCATAGGATGATTACACAATAGTAAACAACATTTTTATAGAAAAGTAAACGAACCCTTATTTTGACAGTCCCACTTCCAATCCAGTAAGATACTACTATGTTTATTCGGAAAATTGGCATTGACTTAGGAACGGCGAATACCATTGTATTTGTGCCGAATCGCGGCTTCATTATCAATGAGCCTACAATTGTTGCTTTGAGTGTTCCAGATAATACGGTGTTGGCAGTGGGTAGAGAAGCAAAAGATATGATTGGCCGAACGCCGGAGGATATTGCCGCGTATCGGCCATTAAAAGATGGCGTAATCGCTGATTACTACATCACAAAAGCAATGCTCAAATATTTCATTGCGAAAGCATGCGGTCAATTTAATGTCTTTCGGCCAGATGTAGTTATTTCCGCTCCGGCGGGCATTACTCAAACGGAACGGCGCGCTGTGATGAACGCCGCCCGTGAAGCCGGCGCGAAAGAAGCGTTTATCGTCAAAGAACCGATTCTGGCCGCATTAGGAGCGGGCATTCCAATTAATTCTCATTCTGGAAATATGATTATTAATATTGGCGGTGGCACTTCTGAGGTAGCGGTGGTATCTTTGGGCGGTATCGTGTCTTGGGCAAGTCAACGGGTGGCTGGCAATAAATTTGACCAGTCCATTATGGAATATATTAAAAAGAAATATTCCTTATTTATCGGTGAACAGATGGCGGAAACCGTAAAAATCGCGATTGGTTCCGCATTGCCTTCGCGGGAAAAATTAGAATTTCAAATTCGCGGTCGGGACTTGGTATCTGGTTTGCCGAAAGATATCGTGATTAATTCCAATGAAATCGCCGAAGCACTCAATTCGCAATTAATGGAAATCGCAACGTCAGTACAAAATGTGTTTAACGCCACGCCACCGGAACTGGTTGCGGATATTATGGAAAAGGGAATTATCGTGTCTGGCGGAGGAGCGCAGCTCCGATATATTGATGAATTTTTCAAGCGGATGACCGGAGTGGAAACGTATATTGCCGAAGAATCCCTGTTTTGCGTGGCGAAAGGTGCCGGACTAATTTTGAATCATTTAGATGTCTATAAGCGAACTTTATTGAATAAACGCTAACGGCTGAAATTCAATGTTTATTGGTAATCAATATCTGGTCAGTTATTTTCAAGAATTAGCGAAAAAACAGCGTCTCGCTCACGCGTACGCATTTTACGGCGAAGAAGGGGTAGGAAAATGTTGCTTTGCTAAACAACTTGCCTATTTTTTGGAAAGGGGATTGTTTGATGAGCCAAAGCATTTATTGCAAGACGTGTTAATTATTGATGGGCGCAATGGAATTGATGCGGCTCGAGAAGCAAAACCATTTTTATGGCAAGCGCCAGTATTGGGCGGCAAACGAATTGTCATTTTGGACAATGCCGATGAATTGAACGAACAGGCGCAAAATTCCATATTAAAAATTATTGAAGAACCGCCAGAACACGCTTTGTTGCTGATTATTGTTCGTCAGCCAGATAATCTTTTGCCGGCTTTGATTTCCCGTCTTCAGAAGATATATTTTGGCCGAGTTAGTGATGGTGAAATGCGACCAGCGACCCTGGCCGGGCAAGTAATCAATAAAGAAATATTGGATTTTGCCGCTGGCAGGCCGGGTCGGTTGAGAATATCTCAGGAAGACGCGTTGTATCGAGAAGCATTGAAATATAGCAGCCAATTTTTAAAAACTAATGGACCGCAGCGATCACAGATGATTAAGGAATTAGTCGAGCTGCAAAAGGAACGGCCGCTGATTTTAGATAGATTTTTTGAGATATTGATTTTGGAACTTCGCAAAACCCCGCTGCGCCATACTGATCTTCTACGATCGGTTCTCTCTAGATTATTTTATATCAAGAGTTATAATACTAATAAGCGTCTTCAATTAGAGGCGATATCTTAATTTTATGGACAAAGCCTTCTCTCTGATAGTAGTAGTTTTTATAATCGGGATTCTGATCTATTTTCTGCCGATTGTTTGCCGGCCCTAGAACTAATTTCAATATGGATATTAAAGTTTTTGAACAAAGGCTTCAGCAAATTGTTGCCGCTCTGAAGCAGGAATATCAGTCTCTGCGAGGAAATCGGCCGTCGACAAAAATGGTGGAGGATATTAAAGTTGAGTATTACGGTCAAATTATGCCCGTGAAACAAATGGGTTCTATTTCCATATCGCCGCCTCGGGAAATTGTCATTCAAGTATGGGATTTAGCGGCCGTAGCAGCGGTTGCGAAAGCGATTGAAGCATCATCATTAAGTGTTGTTGCTAATACCAACGGTACCACCATCCGTATCCAATTGCCGCAATTAACTGAAGAGCGGAGAAAAGAATTGGAAAAAGTAGTGCGGAAAACTACGGAAGAAGCCCGGATTAAAATTCGTGGCGTTCGGGATGAAATTAATAAAGAAATTAAAAAAGCGGAAGAAGAAAAAAAATATTCCGAAGATGCGGCGTTTAAACAAAAAGAAGCGGCACAAAAAATTGTGGATCGGTGCAATAAAGAAATTGAAATAGCGTTGGAGGTAAAAATAAAAGAAATTTTTGAATAATCAACATGCTTTATTTTGTAATTGTTATTATCGGACTTTCGGCCCTAATTATTGTCCATGAATTGGGCCATTTTTTTGTTGCTCGCTATTTTGGCTTATTGATAGAAGAATTCGGTTTTGGCATACCGCCAAGAATATTTGGAAAAAAAATTGGAGAAACGTTAATAACTTTAAATTGGTTGCCGATTGGTGGATTTGTAAAGATTTTTGGCTTGGACAAAGAATCGGATGGCGCCACAGTTCCAGATACGCGAAACTTTCGAAAACAGGCCTTATGGAAACGAGCATTAATTATCGGCGCCGGTATAGGAATGAATTTTATTATCGGTTGGTTTTTATTAGCGGTGGTATATATGATTGGCATTCCCCAGTCATTAGTTATTACTGACATTCAAGAGCAAAGCATTGCGGAATCTTCTGGTCTTCTGACGGGTGATCGATTATTAGATTTCTCAAGCCGGGATCAATTAGTTGGATTTCTAGATAGTCATGGCGGCCAGGAAGTGATGATGAAAATTCAGCGTGGCAAAGAAATTTTAACTATTCCGATAATTCCACGCGTTGTTGTTCCTAGGGGCGAGGGTAATCTTGGTGTTTTTTTGGTGGAAACTGGTATGCCGCAATTGAACTTCATACAGAGTTTCGGCGCGGCGTTAAAAAATTCATTGATTATATGTGCTGGAATTTTTATGGGATTAATTCAGCTCTTTATCGGAATTTTTTCCGATTGGAGCATGTTAAATAATTTTGTTGGTCCGGTGGGAATCGTCAATGTTGCTGTGGAACAAACTAAATTGGGTCTGCCGTATTTTTTCCAACTGCTTTCTTTGATTTCTTTAAATCTGGCGATCTTCAACCTGATTCCGATTCCAGCCCTGGATGGCGGAAAATTATTTTTACTGCTGATTGAAAAAATAAAAGGCAAACCATTAACCCTGAAAACTGAAGTCATCGCTAACAGTATCGGTTTTGCTTTCTTATTGCTTTTGATTATCTCGGTGACAATCAAAGACATCGCTCGGCTTTTTTAGTTTACTTTCACCCCTTCCTGTATTCCCTCTCTTACCACTCGCGACCTGCTTCGTTTGTTATCTCCGTTTGGATTTCCGGCAATAGCTCTTGACGTTACACTCCCGAAAATCCAAACGAACGAACTCGCGGTCTCCCGCTCGGGATGCGTTCGTCAACACAGGAACGGGTCTTGAAGGCGATCCGCCTTTGTGTCGTACGGCAAGTCTCGGAGGCAGAAAAGCTTGGTTCCCGTAAGGGATTTTCTGCCGAGAGTCTAGAGTAGTCATTTTCCGCTGGAGAAAATGAACTACCGGTGCCGATAGGCACAGAGGCGGAGCGTAGCTAGTAGTATTTTGTACAAAGCAATTTTGTGATAAAATTGCTGTATTGTTTATGTTGCAGTCCCAATTGTTTACGAAAACCATCCGCCATGCGCCAGAAGGAGAGGAAACCAAAAACGCCCAATTATTGATTCGCGGCGGGTTCGTGAATAAATCTTCGGCAGGAGTGTATTCTTTATTACCGCTGGGTTTTCTGGTCTTGGAAAAAATCAACCGGATTATCCGGGAAGAAATGCACGCGATTGACGGACAGGAATTGCTGATGCCGACTTTGATACAGAAAAAATATTGGGAACAGTCTAAACGCTGGGATGTGGATGTGATTTATAAAACCGGAGCGAATTTGGAATATGGTTTGGGTTGGACCCATGAAGAAGTTATCAGCGCCATTGCGACCAATTTTATCAGTTCCTATAAAGATTTGCCGAAAGCAGTTTATCAGATTCAAACCAAGTTCCGCGCGGAAACTCGAGCGCAAGCCGGTCTCTTGCGTGGGCGGGAGTTTTTAATGAAAGATTTATACAGTTTTCATGCCAATGCGAATGACTTGAATGCGTTTTATCAAAAAGTTATCGGCGCTTACGATAAAATTTTTAAACGGGTAGGGTTAAAAACGGTGCTGACGGAAGCAGGCGGCGGCGCTTTTACCAAAGAATACACCCACGAGTTTCAGGTTTTGAATCCCGCCGGAGAAGACACGGTGTATTATTGCCGAAAGTGCAAATTTGCCCAAAATAAAGAAATCTATAATGAAGCGGCGCATAAAGATTGCAATGCCGAAATTAAATCTGACCGGGCAATTGAAGTTGGAAATGTCTTTAAACTGGGAGTAAAATTCTCAGAAGCTTTTAATTTGAATTATTTGGATGCCCAGGGAGCGCGACACCCGGTAGTAATGGGGTCTTATGGTATTGGTCCCACTCGCATATTGGGGACGATCGTTGAAGAATATAACGACGCCAAAGGCATTCTTTGGCCGGAAGCGGTGGCACCATTTTTTGTTCACATTATCCAATTAGGCGATTCGCCGAAAGTAAAAACCGCGGCCGAACGACTTTATAAAATGATTAGACAAAAGTCTAGTTTATCGGTACTCTACGACGAAAGGGGTTGTATGGCGGGTGAAAAGCTGAACGATGCCGATTTGCTGGGAATTCCGTGGCGAGTGATAATCAGCGATAAAACTGTTGCCCAGAAAAAAATAGAAGTAAAGCAACGCGCGGAAAAAGAAAGCCGTCTAATAGATTCGAAGAAATTGTTAGCCGATTTGAAACAACGATTGGTAATGGAAAAACATATTCACTAATCCAATGAAACTTTTTAATTATTTTTCAAAAAATATTGGCATTGATTTAGGCACAGCCAATTCTCTCGTGTATCTTTCCGGTCGCGGCATAGTTGTAAACGAACCTTCGGTGGCGGCTGTTAATAATAAAACCGGACAAGTGCTCGCAATTGGCGAGGAAGCAAAAAAAATGGTTGGCCGTACCCCAACGCATATTACAGTTGTTCGGCCATTAATTAACGGCGTAATTTCCGATTTTGAAATGACGCAAGCGATGATTCGGGAATTTTTAAAAAAACTTGGCGGTTTTAGATCAATTTTAAATTATCAACGGGCAATTATTGGTGTGCCCAGCAATTTAACCGAGGTGGAGAGAAAGTCTGTGGAAGATGCGGTAGTCGGCGCAGGCGTAAGTAGGGCCTATGTTATTGAGGAGCCGCTCGCTGCTGCTATTGGCGCACGATTGCCCGTGCACGAACCAACCGCAAATTTGATTATTGATATTGGCGGCGGCACGACGGAAATCGCGATTATTTCCATGGGCGGCATTGTTACCGCGAAAAGTTTGAAAATCGCCGGAGATAAATTAAATGAAGATATTATCCGTTTTGTTCGCGATGAATTTAAACTGATTATTGGCGATCCGACCGCGGAAGAATTAAAAATGGTTATTGGTACCGCTATTGCCATTGATCAAAAAGCAGAACTAGCCATTCGTGGACGGGATATGGTCACTGGTTTGCCGCGGGAAATCCTAGTGAAAGAAGCGCATGTTCGATCAGCAATTTCTAAATCATTGCGGATTATTGTGGATGCCATTCGAGAGGTTATTGAAACTACACCGCCGGAATTGGTTGGCGATATCTTAAAGCGGGGTATGTATTTATGCGGCGGTGGAAGTCTATTAAAAGGCATTGATCGATTGATTCAAAAAGACCTTACTGTCGCGACTACTATTGTAGATGATCCTTTAACTTGCGTAGCTCGCGGTACTGGAGTGATTACGGAGCAATTTGAAAAGTATTACGCTATCGTTAATAATCCGCTTCGGCCTCGGGAAATTAATATTTAATTTTTTGCGGAACTTTGGTTATTTCACAGTGCTCGGTTTCGGAGTCGTGAGCCTGTTTATAGGCATTACATTTAAAGCGCCATTACTGGCTTGGTTTAGAACTGCCAGCCGTTCAGAGTTAACCCAGTTGCGCATTGAAAATGCCAGCTTACGGCAACAATTAGGCAAATTGAACGATTCCAGTCCAGAAACGATAGTGCGCAATTTGCACTATCGGCCCGCTCAAGTATATTCCAGTTTTCCATTCAATAATCAAAAGATTTTATATATTACTCAAGGCGCAGAACAGGGAATTGTAATCGGTATGACGGTTACGCTAGAACCGGAAATTTTGCTTGGACAAATTACTGAAGTTTGGCAAAAATATAGCGCGGTTCGGACAGTTTTTGATCCAAACTTTAAAGTAGCAGTTCGCATTGGCGCCTCGCAAGAAGAGGGTTTGTTTGAGGGAGGGAACACACCAATTATAAGTTTGATTAAAGATAAAAAAATATCCACCGGGGAAGCGATTGTGAGCGCCGGAGTGCAATTTCCATACGGATTATCATTGGGAACATTAGGCTCTTTTTTAGAAACCTCCAATGATTATTTTAAAAAAGCGGAAGCGCGGCTAGGTTATAATTTGGGAGACGTAAATGAGGTCTATGTTATCACTAATTACCTCCCAAAAATTTAAATCTTATCTTACCCTGAGCGCGATGTTGGTAATAGGGAATTTTTTTCAACACACCGATAATTTCCAGTTATTTGGTATAAAAGTAAATTTTATTTTTGCAATACTGGGAATCGCGCCGATTTTCTTAGAAACCATTGGTTGGTATCTGTTATTTATTTTTCCGGCGCTTTTCATAATGAGTATGCCCTTGCCGATTTCTTTTGAGATATTAAAAATTGGCGGCCTAGGAATCACTTTTTTTTATCTTAATCGTTGGTTGCGCTGGCGTACGTTTTTGAACAGTTGTTTATTAATCATTTTAGGCATTATATTTTTTTACTTAATGGTTGACCCGGTATTCTTGGGAACTCATACGGTCAGTGTTGCGTTGGAAATTGGATCTACTATTGCTATGGGCGGTATCATGTACGTTATACTGCGCATCATATAATGCTATGGCATTTCAAGAAGATTTTTTTATTGAAGAATCAATAGAAACCTTATCGCAAGGAGATTTAGACGCGCTAGAACTGCCCTTGTCTCGCAGGACATTTGTACTGATTATTCTGGCAGTGGTTTTATTTGGTGGAGTGGTATTGGGCAGAACTTGGTTTTTAAATAGAACCCGAGGCGATTTTTATGTTATTCGAGCGGAAGCGAATGTCGGAAAAGAAATTTTATCGCCATCCGCCCGAGGCATTATTTATGATCGATTCGGCGAACCGCTGGTAGAAAATATCCCTACTTTTAGCATATCGGTAAAATTAAATGATGTTTGGCGAGTGGCGGAAGTATTGGAAATTTCAGCATCGGAATTGCAAGCGCAATTAAAAAATCTTAACCTAGAAAATAATTCCGCTTTATTGATTGCCCGGAATCTTTCGCCGGAAAAAGTGGTGCTGTTAAAGAGCCTTAATTTTGAAGGAGTCGAATTTATTAATGATTATAAGCGGCATTACTTCGATGGTCTGGCGTTTGCCCATTTGATTGGTTATACCGGTCCCGGAAAAGCTAATGAAGTAATTGGTAAAACTGGACTGGAATCTTCATATGATTCGGTATTACGCGGGACAGATGGTAAATCCATTATTTTTAGAAATGCCGTTGGGGAAAAAATAGACACGAAATTGATAACCAATGCGGAAAATGGAAATGATTTGCATACGACCATTGATGGCAAATTACAGAAATACGTGTATCAGCGTTTGGAAAATCAATTATCCTTATTAGGAAGAAAGGCTGGCGTAGGAATAGCATTAGATCCTCGTAATGGAGAAGTTCTTGCCTTGGTCAGTTTGCCTTCTTTTGACAGCAATGTATTTAATGACTCAACTAAAAACGAAAATAGAGTGCAATTGCTGCGTTCCAGTTCCCAGCCGCTTTTTAACCGGGCAATTTCTGGCGCTTACTCTCCGGGATCAGTCATTAAGCCGATGGTGGCCGTGGCGGGATTAGCCGAAGGAGTGGTTACTACAGAATCTCAAGTATTTTCCAAGGGATACATTGAAATTCCCAATCCTTATAATCCAGAAAATCCCAGCCGTTTTTTGGATTGGAAACCGCACGGTTGGGTGGATTTGCATTCCGCGCTTGCGCGCTCCAGCAATATTTATTTTTATGCGGTAGGCGGCGGTTTTGAAAATATCCGAGGACTGGGGATTGCCCGGCTGAAAGAATATTGGCAAAAATTCGGGTTGGGGCAAAAAACTCATATTGACTTGGATTCAGAAATTGCCGGTTCTTTGCCGGATCCAGAACAAAAGGAAAAAAATAAAAATGATATTTGGCGTATTGGCGATACTTATAACGTGACAATCGGTCAAGGGGATTTATTGGTAACGCCGATTCAAATGCTAAGCCAAGTTGCTTCCATCGCCAATGGCGGTTATTTTTACCGGCCGTTTATAATGCAAAAAATTACCAATACCGCTGGCATTGTAGTAGCGGAAAACCAATCCGAAATATTATTGAATAATTCTTCCCTGGAGCCATATTTGAAAGAAGCTCGGCGGGGAATGATTGACGCCGTTGCCAAGCCTTACGGCACGGCAAATTTACTGTATAATCTGCCGATTCCAGCAGCTGGGAAAACCGGCAGCGCCCAGATATCCAATAATACCAAGACCAATGCGTTTTTTATCGGTTACGAACCAGCGGAAAAACCAGAAATCGCAATTTTAATTTTAATTGAAGACGCGAAAGAGGGGAGTTTGAATGCGGTTCCAGTTGGGAAAGATATCTTGGAGTGGTATTATTATAATCGGTTAGCAAAAACATTATGAATTCTCAATTACGACAAGATATAGTATCTGGTGATTGGATTGCCATCGCCCCTGGCCGCGCGAAAGCGCATCTGCAAGCGTTGAAAAAACGGGTAAAAAGAAAAATTGCGCCGGTACGTACCTGTCCATTTGAAGATTTGCAAAAAAGCGGTCATGGAAAACCGATTTTGATCTATCAAGATGCTGGTGATTGGCAACTACAAATTATCCAAAATCGGTATCCGGCCTTTACTCACGAAAATAAATGCGTCTCCATCGGTACCGATGGGCCGTATGCGATTACCGAAGCGGCTGGCCATCACGATTTAATCGTAACGCGCGACCATAACCGTAATTTTTCCCAATTAGACTCATTGGCGGCCACCCAGATCTTCCGGGCGTTCCGAGAGCGTTACCAGATGTTTTTAAGTGATCAATGCCTAGCTTACGCATCTTTCTTTCATAATTGGGGCCCAACGGCCGGCGCTTCCATGTATCATCCGCATTATCAAATAATCGCTACGCCCATCATTCCCCCAGACGTAATGCATTCTTTATTGGGTTCATTGAAATATTCTCAAACTCATTCCAAATGCGTTCATTGCGTAATGCTGGAATGGGAATTAACGCAGAAAAAACGGATTCTTTATGAAGACGATATCGTAGTTGCTTACGCGCCTTTTGTTTCTAAAAATCCATTTGAAATTAGAATTTATCCCAAAAAACATTCTTCCTATTTTGAAGAAGTCTCGGATATTTTATTGTCACACATTGTGATGGCCCTTCAATATACTTTGCAACGTTATGTAAAGAAACTACGAGATCCGGATTATAATTTTTTTGTGCATACAGCGCCAATTCAAGACAAAAAAAAGTATTCCATGTATCATTGGCACATTGAAGTGATCCCGAAAGTTACAACCAATGCCGGTTTTGAATTGGGAACCGGAATAGAAATTAACGTGATTGATCCGGATCAGGCAGTGGAGATACTCAAATAAATATGTTCGATTTAGTTTCTTTTATCACAACGGCTGGATATATCGGTTTAGGAGCGGTGGTCTTTGCCGAATCCGGACTTTTTGTCGGATTTTTTTTCCCGGGAGACAGTTTGTTATTTACCGCTGGATTTCTGGCTTCTCAAGGAGTTTTTAATATCGGACTTTTAATCGTTATTGTATTTATTGCCGCCGTGCTTGGCGATAATGTTGGTTATGCGTTCGGGAAAAAAGTCGGTCCAATGATTTTTAATCGGGAAGATTCACTTTTTTTCCATAAAGATAATTTAGAAAGAGCGAGCCGGTTTTATGATGCGCATGGAAAGAAAACGATTATTCTCGCGAGATTTTTGCCAGGAGTCAGAACCTTTGCGCCCATTCTTGCTGGAGTAGGAAAAATGAATTACGCCACCTTTTTTTCTTACAATATTATTGGCGGCATTTTATGGGGCATTGGCATGCCCGTGCTCGGTTATACCCTTGGTAGCGTTATTCCGGGCATTGATGCTTATTTATTGCCAATTATTATCGGCATTATTCTTCTTTCTATCGCTCCGAGCATTTTGCACATACTTAAAACCCCGGAAGATCGGCAGAGAATTAAAAAGATATTGCAACGGTTATTTAAGCGCGATACCATTCAAAAATGAAAAAAACTTTGGCTTTTAATTGGAAAATGAACCCGAAAAAAATTGATGCTGCGTTGGCACTGGCAAAAGCAAGTGACTTTCCTCAGGCTATTATCTTCCCCCCATTTGTCTTTTTAGAAGAAGCGAAGAAAGTTCTGCGCCAGGCTGGATTGGGAGCGCAAGATTTATTTTGGAAAAATCCGGAAGAAGATGGAAGCGCTTATACCGGCGAAGTATCGGGAGAAGAATTGAAAAACTTAGGCGTAACTCACGTAATTGTCGGCCATTCGGAGCGGCGACAGGCGCTTGGGGAAACCGATGCGATTGTCGCTCGGAAATTAAAAACCGCTTTGGAAACCGGATTGACACCGATTTTATGTGTTGGGGAAACCAAAACAGAGAAGGAGCGGGGAGAAACAGAAAACGTGCTGGAGCGGCAATTAGAAGTTGGCGTATCGCTAATTGTTTCTAATGTCAGTTTGAAAAAGCGCGAATTGTATATCGCTTATGAACCAGTGTGGGCAATCGGCACGGGTATGCCGGAAACCCCAGAAGATGCAGAAACCACAATTATCTTCATTAAAGATTTTATGAATAAAAATTATAAAATGAAACCGCGCATTTTATATGGCGGATCTGTGAATTCCAAAAATATTAAAAATTATATACAATCAAAAGTAATAGACGGCGCCCTTATCGGCGGAGCGAGTCTTACTAAAGAAGAAGTTAAGGCAATCGTCGCAGTTGCCGAATAATTGCATTAAAAATTAAATTATATTTATGGATACAACAAAAGCTTGGTTTTGGAAATTATTAAACGTTACATTAGTCGTGATTATTATTCTTGGTGGATTGAGCGCCTTAAGTTTGCGCCGCTATAATAATTCTTTATTTCCGGCGCGCACTATTTATGTCAGCGCGGAAGGAAAGACTACCGTATCTCCGGATATCGCGAAGTTTTCTTTTTCCGTTGTCAGCGAAGGTATGGACCCGGAAAAATTAGCGGAAGACAATAATAGTAAAATCAATAAAGCGATTGATTACTTAAAAACTCAAAATATTGAATCCAAGGATATCAAAACTGCTGGTTACGATTTAAGCCCGCGATATGAATACGATGAAACTAAAAGGCGGAGTTTTATCAGCGGCTATACGCTAACTCAAACAATTTTCGTCAAGATTCGAGATTTTGCTAAAATTGGGAAAATTTTGGGTGGATTGCCAAATCTTGGCATTAATCAAATTAGCGGATTAACTTTTGAAGTGGAAGACCAGGACCGATATCTCAATGACGCTCGGCAAGAAGCTTTTGAAAAAGCCTATGCCAAGGCTAAAGCAATGGCGAAACAAAATAAGGTCCGGATTAAAAGAGTGGTGACTTTTTCTGAAAATCAGGGCGGTTATCCAATTGGCCGTTTTGCGGGAGCGGAGTATGGCAAGGGTGGTGATGTAATGACGTCGGCGATTGCGCCCACTATTGAACCTGGAACCCAAGAAGTTACAGTGAATGTGACGGTGACTTACGAAATTAGATAATATGTGGCTAACTCTTAATCGCCGTGACCTTAGGGTCAGTGTTTTTATTGGTTTCTTTGCCGGTATTTTGGCCCTACCTACGATTTATCATCTAGATATTTATCCAGTGAATGCATTCACTGTATTCGCGACGGTGATTGGTTTAACAATTTTTACCCCGGCGGGTTACCTAGTGGCGTACGGTTTAAGTCGCTGGTTTACTTGGATACTGCAATTCGTGAAGTTCGGCATTGTAGGCGGCTCCAACGCAATGGTAGATTTGGGTGTTTTGAATTTTTTGATTTATCTAACCGGCATTGCGAGCGGTTGGCAATACGGATTATTTAAGTCCATTTCCTTTATGTTTGGAGTCACAAACAGTTATCTTTGGAATCGTAATTGGACATTTCATTCTGAATCCCAAGAGAAAACAATGGAGTTTACTAAATTTGTGTTTGTAAACGTGATTGGAGCGGCAATTAATATCAGTTCGGCGCTCTTCATAGTGAATGTTATTGGCATTCGGGGAGATTTTTCTCCGGAACAATGGGCGAATATCGGCGCGTTATCTTCCGTTGCGATTTCTCTAGTTTGGAATTTTTTAGGAATGAAGTTTATTGTGTTTAAGAAATAAAATTTGCAATTTAAAACAGAGTATGCTATACTAGTTACATTAGTGAGTGAGTATTCCTTAACGATGATATCGACTAAGGAATGCCTCAAGTCTATTTGGCTCAACGCCCCCGCAAGGGGGTTTTGAGTTTTTAAGGCGGTACTTTATACTGTAATAGAGCGGTAGGCCATCTAGGGGGCTATAAGGATGTGCAGCTCACTAATTACAAATAGAATTGGAGTTCAACCACTTATAGCCCCTTAGGCGGCTTAATAATATTTAAATTAAAAATTAATTATGCGCATTCAAATTGAAGCCAAAGGATTCGAACTTACTCCGTCGCTAACAAAATTTATTGAAGAAAAGATTGGCGGACTGGACCGTTTTATTAAACGCTGGGATAAAGACAATTCCGTCATTACCCGAGTGGAAGTCAGCAAAACTACTAAGCATCATCAAAAAGGAGAAATATTTTATGCGGAGGTGAATATGGATTTGCCCCATAAAGTACTTCGGGTGGAAGAGACGAATAACGAAATTCATACTGCCATAGATCGGGCCAAAGACCGGCTAAAAAATGAAATTGTTCGCTTGAAAGAAAAGGCCACCGAACATTAGATTTCTCCGTCAAAATCGGGTATACTAAAACATCATTACAAGCGTCAGCTTGTTTTTGTTTCTCTATGAAATTCCTCAATTTTATTTTTGATCCGACTAAGCCGTTGAAAGACATGGTGGCAAAAATCAATGCCCTGGAACCGGATATAGAAAAATTAGACAACAATCAATTGCTTTCCCAAAGCCAGAGCTTAATAGAACGGGGTGGGCAAGAAGAGGATTTGCATCAAGCTTTTGCTTTGGTTCGGGAAGCGGCGAAACGCACTTTGAAACAGCGGCATTTTGACGTGCAATTAATCGGCGGTGTTACTTTGCATCAAGGAAAAATTGCGGAAATGGCCACTGGCGAGGGAAAAACTCTGGCTTCCACAACGGCGATTTATTTTAACGCGCTGGCAAAAAAAGGAGTGCATGTTGTAACGGTTAATGAATATCTCGCCAAACGCGACGCAGTTTGGATGGGTCAAATCTACGACGCACTCGGTTTAAAAGTGGCTTGTCTGATACACGAAGGAGCATTGATGTACGACCCCCACTGGAAGATCCCGGAAGGGCAAGAAACGCTGGTAGACAAGGAACGGGATATGACCGGTAGTTTCCGGGTCCAGGAGGCCTATTTACGCCCAATTTCGCGAAAAGAGGCCTATTTAGCGGACATTACCTATGGGACCAACCATGAGTTCGGTTTTGACTATTTACGGGACAATTTGGCGTATTCCAGGGAGCAACAGACCCAGCGGGAACACTACTTCGCGGTGATTGATGAAATTGACAGTATCCTGATTGATGAAGCCCGGACGCCGCTGATTATTTCCGCTCCGGACGCGGAATCCAGCGATTATTATAAAATCTTTTCCCGATTGGTTGCGACTTTGAAAATTGAGGAAGATTATATTATTGACGAAAAATTAAAATCCGCCGACATCACGGAAACGGGCATTAACAAAATTGAAAAAGCGCTGAAGATTGAAAATCTTTACGCGCCGGAAAATTTGCGCCTGACGCATTATCTGCAAGAAACGCTGAAAGCGTACGGGCTTTTTAAACGGGACCGTGATTATGTGGTGAAAAATAACGAAATCATTATTGTGGACCAATTTACCGGCCGGTTGATGCTGGGCCGGCGCTATTCCGGCGGATTGCACCAGGCGATTGAAGCCAAAGAAAGCGTTGCGATCCAAAATGAATCGCGGACATACGCGCAAATTACTATCCAAAATTATTTCCGGATGTATAAAAAACTGGCCGGCATGACCGGCACGGCGCAAACTTCCGCGGAAGAATTTGATAAAGTGTACGGCTTGAAAGTTATTACGATTCCGACCAACCGCCCAATTCAGCGGAAAGATTTGGGTGATTTAATTTATAAAAACGGAGAAGCAAAATTTAATGCCTTAGTAGCGGACATTAAAGACCGGCAGAACAAAGGCCAGCCGATTTTAATCGGCACAGTTTCTATTGAAAAAAATGAACAGTTATCTCGCCAGTTATCCTTAGCCGGCATTCGCCACGAAACTTTAAACGCCAAGAACCACGAACGGGAAGGTTTAATTATCGCCCAAGCCGGTCGCAATGGCGCGGTGACGGTGGCAACCAACCTCGCCGGCCGAGGTGTGGACATTGTGCTTGGCGGCAATCCGCCGGATCCGATTGCCGCGGAGAAAATTAAAGATCTGGGCGGTTTGCACGTGATTGGCACGGAACGTCACGAAGCGCGGAGGATTGATAATCAGCTTCGGGGCCGATCCGGCCGCCAAGGCGATCCGGGTTCTACCCAATTCTTTTTATCATTGGAAGATGATTTGATGCGGATTTTCGGCGGAGAGCGGATTCAAAAACTGATGGGAACGCTCAATGTCCCGGACGATATGCCGATTGAATCCGGTATTGTCAGCCGCGCGGTATCGCAAGCGCAGGCCAAAGTAGAAGGATTCAATTTTGACGCCCGGAAACATTTATTGGAATATGACGATATTTTGAACAAGCAGCGATTATCGGTGTATCAGAAACGGCGGGAATTAATGGAAAAAGGAGCGCATCCGCAAATTCTGGGCACGTTGGATTTATTATGGATGAATCACTTGGAACATATGGAAGCGATTCGGGAATCGGTTCGGCTGCGCGCCTATGCCCAGCATGATCCGCTGGTGGAATACCGAAAAGAAAGCCACATCGCATTTCGGCAATTAAACGAGGATTTTGACAAATGGTACGCGGAGAATAACGAAAAGCTAAAAGATGCTCCGGTTATGGCCCAAACTCCATCGCAATTGAAAGTACCAGCTCAAAATTCCGAGAAAGTCGGCAGAAACGATCCTTGCCCGTGCGGATCGGGGAAGAAATATAAAAAATGCCATGGCAACTAGGTATAACAAACTCGTTCGTGATAATATTCCGGACATTATTAAGAAAAAAGGCGGACAGGCGATAACACATATTGCGGATGATAAAGAGTATTGCCAGAAACTGGAAGAAAAACTTCAGGAAGAAGTGCAAGAATTTCTAGAAGCCGAAAATCTTGACGAGATGGCGGATATTTTTGAAGTGATTACCGCAATCTTGGAAGTGAAGGGATGGAATATTGAACAAGTAGTGGAAGTCCAAAAAAAGAAACGCGAAGAACGAGGCGCGTTTAAGAAACGGATTATTCTGGATGAGTCATAAAAAACCGCCTTTATGGGGCGGTTTTTTGGTATGAACTCAGAAGTTTCGCGTGAATCACCGGGCGATGCATGTGTAAAACTCCAATGGCTTCGTGCAGATCGGCGTCGTTAGTTATGGGAAGGCTTAAAAAATGCTTTTCTACTTCCTGATCAGAAACTTTTTCAACAGAGATTACGGCTAATTTGAACTTTTCAATCTCAGATAGTTCGGATTGACCCATACGTTCCTCCTTGAGAAAAGTGGTAAGTTGCTGATAGTATTATAAGACTCATTCTATGAAAATCAACGTCGGCTCAAAAAATAATATCAAAGTTAGCGCCGTTAAGGAAGCACTTGATTTATATCAGGATTTTAAAAATGCGGCAGTGGAAGGGATGAGTATTCAATCTGCTGTTTCTGAGCAACCGAAATCAATGGAGGAAACTGTCCGCGGGGCATTGCATCGGGCGAAAATCGTATTCCAAAACTGCGATTATAGTTTTGGTATAGAATCGGGCTTGATGCAAGTACCGAACACTAAAACCGGTTACATGGATTTTACGGTATGCGCGATTTACGACGGCCAGAGATTTCATCTCGGCCTTTCTCCGGCATTAGAATGCCCGCCGATAGTAATTCAGCGTGTTTTTGCGGACAATTTGGATTTAGACGGCGCGCTACATCAATCTGGTATCACTCAAAATCAGGATATCGGTTCTGCGGAGGGAATGATCGGTTTACTGACCAAGGGCCGGATTACTCGCAAAGATTATACGAAACAGGCAATCATGATGGCAATGATTCATTTAGAGAATAAAGAATATTACTAATATGAAGAAACAAGTTCGTTTACCGTCCCATACCGTGCCGATTTGCTATGAAATTTTTCTGAAGCCGGATTTCAAAACATTTAATTTTGAAGGCAAAGAAAAGATTGAATTGGCATTGGATATCCCGATTAAAACCATCACGCTTCATGCCAAAGAGTTAAAAATTGAAGCAGTGATTTTTACGAATACCACCGAAAAAATTAAAGCCCAGTCCATTAAATATGATGCTAAAAAAGAAACCGTCACTTTTTCTTTTGCTAAATTATTACCCGTGGGAAAAGGGGAGTTGTCACTCAAGTTTAATGGGGTTTTAAACGAACACATGCGAGGATTTTATCGAAGCCGTTATTTAAAGGATGGAAAAGAGTGTTGGATGGCAACCACGCAATTTGAATCCACGGACGCGCGGCGGGCGTTTCCTTGCGTGGATGAACCGGCCGCCAAAGCGGTTTTTGACGTTACTTTGATGGTTCCCGATCATTGCACCGCGATTTCCAATACAATTCCGACCGAAGTTCAGGAGCATGAATCCGGATATAAAATAATGCGTTTCGCTCCCACGCCGAAAATGTCTACCTATCTTTTGGCGTTTATCGTTGGCGAGTTTGAATATGTAGAAGGTAAAACGAAAGAAGGAGTGCTGGTGCGCGTGTTTACAACTCCCGGAAAGAAAAAACAAGCGCATTTTGCTTTAGAAGTCGCAATCAAGACCCTTTCTTTTTTTAATGAGTATTTCGCTATTCCGTATCCCTTGCCGGTGTTGGATTTGATTGCTATTCCGGATTTTTCTTCCGGCGCCATGGAAAACTGGGGTGCGATTACTTATCGCGAAGCAGCGCTATTAGTAGATCCGGAACACTCCTCGGCGCATACCAAACAATGGGTCGCGTTAGTTATTGCTCATGAGTTAGCGCATCAATGGTTTGGTAATTTAGTAACGATGGAATGGTGGACGCATTTATGGCTAAATGAGGGCTTTGCTTCATATATAGAGTATCTTGCCGTAGACCATCTTTTCCCCGAATGGGATATTTGGACGCAATTCGTGACTGCGGATTTAGGTAGTGCCTTGCGTTTAGACGCGCTTCAAAATACTCACCCGATTGAAATCGCTGTACACCATCCAAATGAAATTGACGAAATTTTTGACGCAGTGAGTTATTCCAAAGGAGCAAGCGTGATTCGTATGTTGGCCAGTTATTTAGGAGAAAAAGATTTTCGGAACGGCTTGCGGCATTATTTGAAACGGCACAGTTACAGTAACGCGACCACCGATGATTTATGGTTTGCTTTGGAACATGCATCCGGCAAACCGGTGAAAGAAATTATGGATAATTGGACGCGAAAGCCCGGTTATCCGATTTTAAACATCAAGCAAAAAATGGCAAGCATAACAGTAGAGCAATCTCGATTTTTTTCTAGTCCGTTATCGCGCGCTGCCAGCAAAGACAAAATGATCTGGTCGATTCCGATAAGAATCCGGCGGGAGACTTCCGGCGTTCCGGAGATGTATTTTTTAAAAAAGCAGAAAGGGGATTTGGCGATACCAAAAGACGGCTGGATTAAATTCAATGCCGGCGAAACCAGTTTGGCGCGGGTAGATTATCCGAAGGAATGGCTTTTGCAATTCCAGCCGGCAATTAAAAATAGAGAACTGCCGGCAGCGGATCGTTTGGGTATTATTCGCGACGCTTTTGCTTTGACGGAATCCGGACAATCTAAAACCTCCGAGGTATTGATGTTGCTAGATGCGTATCGGTCGGAAGATAATTACACGGTGTGGTCAGAAATTGCCAGCAATTTGAGCCGCTTGAATTCCTTACTTGCGCACCAACCGTTTTCTGGCGAATACAAAAAATTTGCCCGCAACATTTTTTCAACATTGGCTGACCGCATGAATTGGCAGAAGCAGAAAAAAGAGCAGCATATTGATACGCTGCTCCGAAATTTGGCGCTTTCTAATTTTGGTTTTTATGGCGATGCCGCTACTATAAAAAAAGCGCAATCTTTATTCCGTCATCCAAAAAAAATTGACCCGGATTTTCGCGGTTTGATATACGCTTTAGTAGCAGAAAATGGCGGGACAAAAGAATACCAGCAAATACTGGATCTGTATCGTCAAGTCAGTATGTCCGAAGAACAAAACCGTCTGGCGGCCGCGTTAGGATTATTTCCGGAGGAAAAACTATTACAAAAAACATTAGAATTTTCCCTATCATCCGAGGTGCGATTGCAAGATTCCGTGTCGGTTATTAGTCATGTAATGTGGAATCCACACGGAGAAGAATTAGCTTGGGGTTTTATCCAAACGCATTGGCAGGAATTTTTGAAACGTTACGGACAAGGCGGGCATTTTCTTACCCGCTTAGCGCAATTAACTAATATCTTTCGGACCGAAGCAAGAGCAAAAGAAATCCAACAGTTTTTCCGGACTCACAAGGCGCCCGGAGCAGAACGGACCATTCAACAAGTATTAGAGAGGGTGCGTTCTAATGCAGCGTGGCTTGCTCGAGATCAAAAAGATCTACAGAGATTTCTCTTGTAAGTTGATCAACCCACCAAATTTCCGGATATTTTTGCTTGATTTGTTCGTACAATTTTTTGTCGTACACATAAATACGCACGTCTTTATTTAAATCTTTAAACCATGGGTCAAAAGGTATTTTTAATATTGTAATAGAATCGAATGTGTAAGTTGCAACGTTTTTAATTGTTTCTATTTTAACAAGTTTAACGATTCGATAACTGAAATCGTCCTCAATAATATTTGGGAAAATTTCATTGGGTTTTAATTGCGTTAGAACATTTTTAACTAATGGATCATTTGGATTGGATTGGACCGATGGTGTTGGCGGGTAAGTAATGCGTTGGTAGGCGTCAAAAGACTTGCCTATTGATATAAAATCATCTGGTTGAGATAAAATTTGTTGTTTTATTTCTTCGATTTTTTCCCGCGATTTTTTCTGAATTTCTGCATCTACGCTAAAATGCTTATGTACTACGCGATTAATAATCCCCGGGGCAACAAAAAAATCAATATAACCTCGATTGTAATCGCGATAAACATTTTTAATGCACTTTAATATATCTGGAGATTGAGTTTCTTCATCAATTCGTTTAGATTCTCCAGCCATATCAATATCATTTAAGAGATTCAAATCAGCCGCAGTAAAAGAATATAAAATCTGTTCAATAAAATTAATAATAGCAACTTCATCTGATGTTATTTGGGATGATTCAGCTACATAACAATCTTTTTGAGCTTTAAAAAAAGTAATATCTTGATCAGAAATTGATACTTGATTATCGTTTTTGACAAGAGTAAGAATTAAATTCTCGGGAGAAGTGGGCAAGTCGGTTTGCAAAGATTTTTTTGGTTTGAGCAAGATGAATAACCCAAAAACCACTACTCCAATAATAAGTAGGACTCCAATTCTAGTTTTCATTTTCATACTTAATTTTTCTGGTGGAGGTAAAGAGTGCGAGAGGGAGTAATTGCCTCGAGGCCAGTGAATCCGCTTCCCATATTTGACCACCATCCACCAAACACATAAATTGTTCCATTGGCAGCAACGGCAGTTGGAGTTGTTTTTGGTATTCTTAAAGGAACCCCCGAAGATAAGTCGCCATAGGTTGGATTATAAATGAAAACATCAGCATTTGACCCACCACCATTAGGTAAACCGCCAAATATATAAATCTTATTATTAACAGTAGCAGCAGCGGCGTAGGCCCTTCCATTGGGTAACCCATCACCAGCACCCCAAGTCCAAGAATCCGTAACTGGATTATAATATTGAATTGCCGAGCAATACCCAGTGCCACAATTTTGGAAATCAGTGTCATAACCGCCAATAATATAAATGACGTCACTAGATCCATTATTAGCAATAGTTGTTCCAAAACTTCTCACATGAGGCCACATAGCTGCTTTACTGGACCAAGTATCGGTAGCCGGATTATAGGCTTCATTTGATGGAGCGCTTGTTGGTTGTCCGCCAATAACATAAATAATATCGTTAAATGCGACTGCTCGATTTCCACTTCTTGCCTGAGTCATTGGGTTTTTTATTGTCCAAGTATTAGTACTTGGATCATAAGCTTCGTTTTTATTGGTTGGTCCACTAGAGAAACCAGAAACCCACACATCTCCGCCGATTGTGTAAATAATATTATTTACTACAGCAATTCCGAAATCCTGTTTTCCGGTAGGCATTTGCGCTTTAGTTGTCCAACTATTTGTGACTATATCATAGGCAAGATTAGTGTTATACCAAGCGCTATTATAATATCCACCGATGGCGTAAATCACATTATTCACTAATGCGCCGCCAATATTGTTACGATCAAAATCATCTAAAGAAGAATTCTTTGCTGTCCAAATTTCCGCCGTATCAAAAGATCCAATATAAGTATATCCAGATGGGGGAGTTAATGAAGGACCAATAATTGAATAACCGCTCGGTACTCCAGAGGGCGGTGATTGCCAACTCCCCAACCCACTTGCATCGGAAGTAAGTACCTTTCCGGCTCCAGGTGTGCCACCAGTAATTTTGACTTGTCCGGCAACTTCTAGTTTCGCTCC
>Ga0209542_10000808_pt1 | contig 74532 bp, 72 predicted proteins | sample RifCSPhighO2_01_FD_184028 | JGI IMG/M metagenome (GOLD analysis project Ga0209542, IMG submission 184028) | Soil microbial communities from Rifle, Colorado - Rifle CSP2_plank highO2_0.1 (SPAdes) (version 2) | ecosystem: Environmental > Terrestrial > Deep subsurface > Rock core/Sediment ...
ATTTTCCCAAAATCGGAGTTTCAATTTCAATAAAACCCGCGTCAACAAGATAGTCGCGCATAAATTTAATGACTTTCGCGCGTTCGGTTAAATTTCTCACAAGCCGCGGCCTTCGCAAATCAAGATAACGGTATTTCATCCGAACCTCCTCGCTTATCTCGTATCCATCACCCGACAAATCAAATGGCGGAGTTTTCGCTTCCGCGAGAACCGTAAGGCCGGAAACTTTTACTTCGATTGAACCCGTCGGACTGTCCGAGTTCATCATATCTTTGGGACGCTCCTTAACTTCCCCGAATATTTTAACCACCCACTCCGGCCGCAACTTCGAAGCCTCCGAATGAAGATCCTTATCCTGCGGGGTTACCACAAGCTGAACATTGCCGGAACGGTCGCGAAGATCAAAAAAAATAAGCTTCCCGTGGTCGCGCCTGACGTCAACCCACCCATAAAGCTCAATTTTTTTGCCTAAATACTTAGGCGAATCGGATATGCAAATCCTTGACATGAAAAAATTATAGCATCCAATTCAGATAGAATAAATAGCGTTTTTCCCGCTATTTCTGTTCGTGAATTCGTACGAATACCCCGATAACGATGAACAAATTTTTATGAAGTCGATTGCGCGTGATTTAGACTTTCTGACGACGAAGCCTCCAAGACTTCCAAACAATAATTCCCATCGAAATCAGCGCGAAAAGACCAGCTGACCACCACGAAGCGAGTTCGGAATCAAATGTGCTATTCGCCCAACCGCCGGATTGAGGAGAAGCAATCGTAAATAAAATCAAAATAAAAGCAACAGGTAAATAATATTTAGAAAATTTCACCCATGACCGAAAGACGTTCTCTTTTAAAAAGAAAAAAATAATTGAAAGTAAAAATAATACTATAGAATAAAATCCTACAACTTGGCCCAACTCCCCCCATTCACCCAAACACATACCCGTAGGAATTGATTTGCATAGGCCTACGACAGCATAAATGAAGGCAAGGGCAGATATCACAATGATTAAGAAAATTTTCCTTTTATAGTTCATACGATACAATTTATTGTACCACATTATTTTTAATTGTCTTTATTAACTCAATTAAGTCCAAAGCTTCAGTACTCGATAATATTTTTTTCTTCTCGAATTTTTTAATTTTCTCAATAAGTTGATCAAATGCTTTCCCGATTTTTACTTTCTTTTTGTATTCATCTTTGTATTCCTTCAATAATTCTTTTTCGATATTTTCCACTTTTTTCAATAAATCCTTTTCTTTCTTTTTAGGAAGATCAAATGTCTTAATAATGCCCTTTAGAATGGCAATTAATTCTTCAGGAGTAACACCTTCTCCCGGAGAAATTTCGACATCTGTGGTGCCATCCCCATCAACATCCATTTGAAGCAAAGTCGAGTCAGATATGTTCTTTATACCCATTTGCAAAGTTGAGCTGGCTGTAACAGGAATGTCTTTAAATGTCGTGGAAGCTATTATTTCATCCCCTAATGTTTCATTAATATCGAATGTAAAAGTTCCTAAATCTTTTCCTATCAATTTTACGGTGGTAGTTGCAATTGAGTCAGAACCGGCGTATTTCGCTTCTCCATATTCCCAATAATAGGAATTAGGCAATTGCGCCTCATATGCACGCAAGTCAGAATCAGGTAAAGAATTTGGAATTAGTCCAGTATGGCCGCCTTCTGAATCATAAAGATGAATATCAACGGGAGAATGAATTATGTAATCAAGGCCATACAGACCCTCTTCTAACTGCGGGACTGTTCTTGTCATGTGCGTCGTTAAGTTCTTATTATTAAGAATTAAATTTTTAATAAAAGAGTCGAGTGGGTCAATTTCTAAAATACTAGCGTGATCTCTATTTCTTCTTCTTTCTCCTAAAATGCCTTCCAGATTATGATGCCTTATATTCACATAATACCTCTCCACATTGGGAGTTGATGTACTCATTGCCACCGCGCTCGGCAAAACAACCGTCCCGTCTCCTTCGTGAGTTTTTAAAATATCCCTGTCCAAAGTTGATAAAGACGCGCAAAAATTGCCGCAAGAATATTCGATTCCGCGAAGAGTTTTAATCCCCCATCCTGCAATCTGAATTACTTCTATATTCTCCGGGGCAGTCCAATTATCAATATCATCGTGCTTTAATTTTGCGCCTGAAAGAAAATATGACTTCAAAACATTGGGCGATTCTTCATCATTAGAATCGGGCTCAAGACGCCGTGAACCCGCCTGCGGATCGCCCAAAAGAAAATTCTGAAGCTCATCAAAAGAATCTATTTTATCTCCGTATAAATTCCGAAAATCATAAGCATCAGATACATTCTCATCAAATTCAACAATTGGACTTGCGACAAAATCAAAATATTTTTCCGAGGGCAGAAGGTTATAAGCGCTCTTCATATTTTCAACTAGTTCTCGCGCCCTTTCTTCATCGACAATAAAACCCCAATCTACCGGCCCGACATTCGCGCCAAGCTGAGGCTCATCTCCATGCAACAGCCCCTCAACTGCCGCAGGAGTACCGATTTGCGGAACCGCGACAAGAATCACCTTGTCGATTTTATCCAAAAGCCGATGGTACGGATGAGTTTCATCTTCAATCTCTTTAAGCAGATATTTAGCAAGAAGGCCTCCGTTTGAATGCGCGATAATTGTCAACTTCCCAGAATCAGAAGTTTTTGCAAGCCGCGCTAATTCTTGGAAAATATAGGGCGTTGAAGTCGCCTCAATATATGAAATATTTTCAAGACCGCCCGAGGACCCCACAACCCTGCCCCCGTCTAAAATTTCATCCAAATCAAATCTCCAGTCATAAGGCAAAGCCTTCCATTCATTTATTATCCCCTCTCCCACGACTTCCGTATCCATAAACTCCTCGAATTTTTTATAAACATTATATCCGTTTACGATTCGCGGAGATTCATCAATTATTCCTCTCGCGTAAATATCAGAATTAACGCTCTCGCCAGTCAAAGGCGAAAGATAAAGCTCTTCAATATCCTGATTTCTGGTCGGCTCCCAAACCTGATCTTCACCCGGACGATATAATCGCGAAGCTTCAAGCCCGGGCAAAAAAGCGACATTTGAATATCCCGCCTCAACCGTTAACGGCTCGCCTTCAGGAAAACGCAACGCCGAGAGTCCGTCGGAAGCTTCGAAATAAACGTCATAATCAACTTTCGTCGCGAGAGTAGTTGTCGCTATATATTCTTCACCGTTCGAAAAATCTCCGTCATGAAAAATCAAAGAGGCTTCTTTATTTACTTTCATAGTGCTCGACGCAGTGCCTATCACAACGTTCACAAAGTTCGGAGGATTATTATTTGCATCAGTATATAAAACTCGAAAAGTATAAATCGTTTTATTCGGATAACCTTTTTCAGGAAAAATTGGCTCTGTCGCTGTCAGCAAAGGCGCTACGTTATCCGCATCGTTTTGCAAATAAAATTCGAAAAGCGAATAAGCTTTGGGAGGGACACCCTCATTTCCTCCGGTTTGAAACCACAAAAGCTCATAATCCACGAGCGATCTTCCAGTCCATTTAGGATCTCTTTCTATCATCGCCGCCGTATAGACCGAAGAAGTGGCCGTATATAGCGGAGCATAATCGAATGATTTTGCGGACATTTGCATATCCCACCGATCCGCAAACAATTCGGATCTTTCGACATCTCCAAAACGCCCCCTGAAAATTCCAAAAAACCCTTGCCACCAAGAAACATCGCGCGGCCAAAATCCGAAATGATAGGTCAAATAAGGCAGGCCTGAAAAATCTTTTGTATTGATCGTTGCTCCTTTAGCTATTGGGACATGAGCATAAACCATCGATTCGAGCGCAGGCAGTTCCTCTACAATATCCCTTGCCTCGTAATGAAACGTTAATGTCGCGAAACGCAAAGGTGCCCGTCCTGAAGTTCCTCCGGAAATAAACCAATAATAGACTTCATCTGAAGTGCCGCCGTTTAACTCGGCGACTAAAAAAGTATAATCGCCGGGCGGAGTATCAATGTCCGCAACAGGCATTTGCAGTTCTTTTGTCAGCGTCCAAGTTCCCGGATCCCATGCTTCATAAAACAACGCGTAACCGCTATCGTAAGTTTGATTAACATTCCCGAATGTGCCGCGAAATATTCCGACGTAGCTATTTAAATACGATACTGAATTCGGCCAGGTAATATTTATACGCCACAAATTATAAATTGACTGAAAATCAGATCTTGTTACAGTATCGCCCTCGTGAATTGTGATATTGTTCCAATGCTCCACATAATTTATCGAAGGGCCGTCAGCAAAAGCGGCGCTTGGAAACCAGAACGCCGCCCAAATAAAAACAAGAAAAATCGTTTTAAAAATCCAAACGGCAAACTCCGCCCCGTCCTTCCTTTTCTCCTTCATAATTTTCGTTTACCGATCGAAGTTTCCCCTTTTCAATCGTTAATAAATTATACTAACGCACAAAAAATAATTCAATGCCGCACATGTTGCGCATGTTAATTTCAGCAAACCTCGAGCAAACTACATAAAAATTCGAATACCCATTCTCGGATTCGTACGAATACCCCCATAACAACTCATCTAACTCAACTAGACCTCCCCGAAAACGCAACTGCGCCACAACAATCCAAAAGCCTGACCTATTCGCGAATTCGTACGAATTGCCCTATACCAACGCTTCACTTTTTTCGCGCGCTTTCGTGTAAATAATTCGTACAAATTATGCGCTGCTTAAAATTCTAAATCTTCTCCACAAATTCTTTAAATTGGACTTGTTTGCTGACTTCTTCGCCTTTGGCGGGAAGACGGATTTTGAAAGTAGATCCAAGCCCATGGCCTTCGGACTCCGCCCAAATTTCGCCTCCGTGATCTCCTACAATGCGCTTTGCTAAATAGAGCCCAAGACCTGTTCCCTCGGTATTTACTTTTGATCCTGACTGCGCTCTGGCGAATTTCTTAAAAATTGAATCAAGCTCTTCTCTGGTCATGCCAACGCCGGAATCTTTTACCTTAATTAAAATATTTTTGTCAGATGAACCTCTCCCCGCCTCTTCCGACATGCTCACTTCAATATGCCCCTCTTTGCAATATTTAAAAGCATTGTCGATTATATTCATTAAAACCTGATGGAATTTTTCTTTATCAATCATCACTTCAGGAAGCGCCCCGGAAGGCTTTTTCCAAATCAAATCAACTTTCTTTTCCTTTGCAAGCTCTTTAAATTCTTCGACGGCGCTCTCCACTAATTGCTCGGCTTTCATCTGTTCAAAATTATATTTCATCCTCCCTGATTCAATTCGCGAAAGGTTTAAAAAGTCATTTACGAGACTTATCAGACGTTCGTTTGATAAATATACCTTGCTTAAAACATCACGAATCTTTTGAGGAACCTGCCCAAATGTCCCCTCTTGTATCATGGAAATGTATCCCTTGGTAATAGTAAGCGGCGTTCGAAGTTGATGAGTCGCAAGCGAAAGAAATTCTGATTTTAATTGATCGAGTTTTTTGAGTTCGACGTTGGCGATCCGTAAGTCTTCAGCCAATCGTGAAATTTCCTCCCGTGAGCGGACTTCCTGCAATACACTTCGGATAAGTAGAATACCAAAGAAAATTACTAATACTAAAAGCCCCCCATCGAGAAGAGCATCCTGCAAAGATCGGGCAAGAATAGTTCTCACCAACAGGAACACCCAAATTGAAAAAACTAATAGTTCAGTAGCTATGACCCGCACGTTAAAAAGATTATGTCGTAAAATGGCGTACGTAATAATTATTTGATAAATGGGCACTAGAATGACCAGTACGGGCGGAATATTTATATTGAATGTAAGAAAAAAAAAGCTCCCTCCTCCCAAGAAACCGGCGATAGAAGCCAAAAGAATAAACTTAAATCGCCGCGCATCCTCAGGAAGCGACGTGACAAAGGATCGAAAGAGAATAAAAAAGGCATATATAATTGATGTAAAAAAATAGATTGTAAAATATTTATAAAGGGATCCTGCTTCTGGAGCAAAATTAAAAACATATTTTGGAATTACATCAGTTACAAAATCTTTACTAAAATTTAAAGTAGAAAAAACAATAACCGATAAAGAAAGTGTCAACAATAAAAGTTTGTGTTTTTTATAAGAGTCCGTTAGGCTCAATATAAAAAGAGGATAAAAAAATGCAATAAAAATTATTCCTTGATGTAATACTAAATTAGCCAGTCTCGCTATATCGTGACTTTGAGAAGATATCATGAAAAAATAACCCAAACTCCATATAGCACTAGATGCACATAAGAAAAACCAAGAAATTTTTTCCAATCTCTTAGGGCCATTAACAAAAACAACTACCCCGGCAATAAGAGCAATTAAACTTCCAACGGATAATGATAAAATATAATAGTTATATAAAAATGTATATGACATCAATATTTAAGCGGCGCTTCTATAATTTAAATACTTATTTCCTAAAGCTGAAACCTCTTCACTGGAATTCAAAAATTCTCCAAGCTCTGATAAAGAAAGATAGTTGATGTTTGTGCCGTGTTGCGGTTCGATATGTATATCGCCTAAATATTCTTCATTTGCCAATAAACTTTTATACATAGCATCTAATTTCCCCTGTAAAGCATAGATGGCAGATTGCGGCGACGAGCAAGAAACTGGAGGTCTTTCTTCGCCATAAACATACCATCCTAGGGGAATATGTTTTGAATTTAAATACCCATGCCAATGGCTGATAGCCATACCATTTTTTTCAAGAGCATAAACAAATTTAGAAGATGGATTAATGCGTTTTAATATAGATCCTACCATCGCGTTACCGACCGCATGAGCCAAAATAACTTTGGTATCAAATGATGGTTTATAATGCTTTTTAATACTTAATCCTATTGGAGTTTGTAATACCATCCTACCCTTGACCAAGCCAATTTTTATTATATCAGCGTGCGGATCGATTTTTGTTTTATTTGCGCCAGATCGTTCTGTTAAAACCCAAACATCAGGAATTTCTACACAAAATTTGCCATGTGGCGTTTCTATAATTACGGAAATAACGCCCTCTCCATTAATAAAATAATCCCTACGACCAAGATCTTTCTCATTATATTTATTCCTCACCTCCGAAATATCAATAGCATGCTTTAATTTAACCGGCAGTTGCCTTGCAAGAAATCCAAAACTCATACCATTTCTATGATCCAAGTGAATTTTCCCAACCCATTTATAAAATTCATTTCTAAACTCTAGCTCTTCGATAATTTTGCCAGGCGGATATAATCCTGTTTTTTCAAGAAGAGATCCACTCTTAACCAAGTCCTCCACGAACGGACCATGATCGTTGTCATTAATGTCTAAAGTTCTTTGTTTTACTATAAACTCGGAAATCATTGGTGGTCTGATCGGCGCAGATAACTTAGGAATTAAACTATATAGTATACTTTTTTCAAAATCTTTTTCTAAGGGATAAATCGGATGTGACGCATTCATGCTATATAGAATCCAGTTATTTTCCCCTACACAAATTACCAAATTCGTCATGTGATAAGCAAAAAGTTTGGCAGCGGTATCAAAATGTTTATGGAAATCAGTGTCATTATTAATACCCGCGGGCATATCTAAGATCGTCACTATAGGATTATTTGTGAAGCTCATTACGTTATCCATTGGAAGGTATCCAGTAGGCCTTTCTCCAATAGTTATAACCCTAACGCCAGACTTAACTTTCTTTTTGATCTTTATATGCGATAAAATGCCTAAAGTTATGCGATGTTTATGATCTTGTAGGCTCAGCAATTCTCCAACCAAAATCCTTATACTGTGAAACGCAGACTTTAGATATCTTAAAATAATATATTTATAAGATACTGGCATCAGCGCTTCTTCATAAGGAATCACATGTACCCCTATTGAAATTAAAGTAGCTTTTAGTTTATCGCCAAAATCCCTTAAATTTTTATTGATAGTATTTGTTTCCTCTGGATAAAAAGTGACAGTCAGCTCTCGCGCCATGTCCTCTGGAACTAATGGAATTTCTTCTTTTCCTAAGCCTAAAACCTTCACAATGGCTTCCTTGCTCAAGGGGTGTAAAATATCCATTCGTTCATGAAAATTTTTCATCTACGTATAAATTATGCCATGTAAACCATCTTGTTTTTGTCCAAAAACCCAAAACCGCTTCAGCCATTTTTTCATTCCCAAAATTCCAATCCCCATGACCAAATTATACCATAAAAAAAATCCTTGGAGAAGGTAAAAATCACTTAAAATTTCTTATTCACATAATTACTCATTCCCTCAAGTGCTCCGCGGACAAAATATTTGCTCAGATTTTTCTTGGTTATTTTTACCCACTTAAAACCTTTGTGTTCGGATGAAATTTCTACCCTCCCACCTTTATATTGCGCCTCGAAAAAAATCCACATTATATACTCCCCGCTTGGTTTTCTATGCCTTCCAATTGCGATCGGAGTTTCGATTAATTTATATCTTACCCCGTCGCCCACTTCTTCCCTCATTTCCCTGTCAATGCCATCTTTAAAAGGCGCTGTTAATTCGCTCATTTTTATCCGTCCCCCGGGCAAGTCATAAAAACCAGCCATCGTACTTGTATCCGGCAATGTCAGTAATAAAATCTCGCCCTTTTTGTTTTTGAGGATGATTTTAAGCGAAACTTTCAAATAAAGCATTTTTGTCAGCCATGTAAATATTTTAGCATGCGTTCCGAAATCCACAGTTTTTCATTGCGGACAATTTCAAATCAGTTTTAAGATACAAATAAGAGGAGAAAGGAGGCGCACCTTTGGACAAGCTGACTTGGTGGAAAGTACATTCCACAAAAAGGGCTCACGAGCGATACCGCATTTCCTTATCAGAGGAGGTTCGCAGTGAAATAATACAAAACATATCGCGAGGAGAGTATGAACAAAAAAAACGGCAGGGCAGACGAAGAATCGTTTACGTTCTAGATTACAGAGGAAAATTCATCAAGCTCGTGCTGAACACCAGATGGAAAGCCATCATAACTTTTCTCGAACTGCATAAACCGCCCCTACCAATCTGACCGCCCAAAAACCGCCGAAAAAACCCACCACAAAGAGACGCCTTGACCCAGAAGGCGTCTCGATTTTTTTGCCAGCTCATCTTGCAGCCAAAAATTTATTAATCTCTTTTTGAAATTTAGGATTTACGAAGTTTACAGACCCCATGTGGCCCCCTTTTTTGAGAAGAATGAGTTTTGCTCCAGTTTGTTCGATAAACTTTAAAAAAAACCGCGGCACACAACAACACTGCGCGCACGCGGCTTCTCTTTTTCATAAGCTCGGAATGGAGGTCGAGCGACATCCCACTTAAGCCTTCTTGATTAACTCTTCAACGCGGTGTAGAAGGGCGTTGGGGCATTCTTTTCTTTTACTTTCTTCCGTACCCCAATGTATGGTTTTTTTTACCTCCACCTTCTCGATTCCGCATTTATTACAATAATCAACTCGATCAATAGACTTCTTCAATTCCATATAAATCTCCTCCCATATAACAAAGAACTTCCGCAAAAACAAAAAAACTTCCCATCCCATGAGCACAAAAATATTCATGCTCGAAGGACGAGAAGTTTACACTGAGCGAAGTCGAAGTGTTTATCTCGCGGTACCACCTTCTTTTCCGCCTCATCGGCGGACACTTTCGGACGCTATCACGCCCTATCCCAGTTACGGAGGATTCCGGCTTAAGACTTTAATCGCCCTAAGCGCCTCACCGGGTCCATTCAAAAAGCGGATATCAGAGAGCTCTCACCATCCTCTCTTCGCTTAGATATCTAATGCCTTCCTACTATTCCCGGGTCAAAGGTTTTGTGGTTATTAATCTTTTATTAGGCTATCAAGACTGATTTTTTCTGTCAATATTCACTTATTTATTTTTTAGCAATCGAAATTACCAAATCCATATCGTCGTCTTTGGCAGTTTTATTTTTTCTCTCGGCTTTGCATCTCTGGCACTTGTGAATAATCACATATTCGCCTCTCAAAAATTCCACTCGAAACGGCCGCATTAAACCTTTGCAAACCTCGTCTCTATCTCCGGGGTTTATGTCCACGTGCTTTGACCAAAGACATTTAGGGCAGTGATTGCGGTAGCCCTCGCCCTTCACGCTTGCACCGCAATTTCCGCATTTAAAATTTTCGGACTTTTTTTGAAATTTTTTTCCCTCCAGCTTGTCGGTCATGACGCAGTCTTTAAAAGAGTTTCGATTTTTGTCTTTAAAAGTAGTAACGCTCTTTCAGGCTCCGAGTCCGGCATAAAAATCTCGCCGAACCTGACTGAAATTTTTCTATTTTTGATATAGAAAGAGAAAGGCAAAATCGGCACTCCGGCCGCAATCGAAAGTTTTACAACTCCCGGATAAAAAGTTCCGAGACTATTTTCGCGAACGAGTTTTCCTTCAGGAAACATTAAAATAGTATTGCCCTTTTTTAAAAGTTTAACCGGAAGCTCGATCGCCTTATCAGCTCCTTGTCCGCGCCTTGAAGGGAACCCTCCGGTTAAAAAATATAAAGTTTTTAAAAATTTTATTTTGCTCAAAAATCTAAGCATAGCGCCTCGAAAGTCAATTTCTTCCGTCATATATCGAAAAGGGAAAAACCGCGAGCCGAACGGCAAAGAGGACCCCACTAAAAAAGCATCAAAAAGCGTCTTGTGGTTCGACGCGATAATAACTGGCAATTTGAGATTTTTTAATTTCTCAGCGCCTTTTATTTCCACTGAATAAAAAAAACGGATCAAAAGCCAGCTTAAAGGCCATATTAGAGTTTGCGCGAACCAATACCAATATCTCACCAGCATTTAATTTAAATATAGCAGATTTTTGATTTTAATAAAAAAGTAAGCGGGAGGCTGATTTTACTCACGCCTCCCGCTTTATCGAACGCTTTGCCTCGCCAACGAGATTAGATGCCCGGAACTCGGCTCATTTCAACTCGATGGCGCTCCAGACAACCAAGAAAGCTTTGCAGATTGAAATCCTGCCATAGCACATCCAGAAAAAAAAGATCGGCGTTTGAACTTTGCCTCGGCAGAAAACCGGCGAGATTTCGACCGCCACCGGTTTTAATAACCATGTCCAAGGGCGGTATAGGCAAACTTCCAACGTGGCCGTTATACTCCTGTTCGGCTGAATAATTAAGCAGAAGATCAACCTCAATTACGTGCTCGCCCTTCTGCGGGGGTACCGCAGACATTAGAGGCGCAATTTTTTCATGCCAATAGTATCCATAACACTTTACTAAGACGCCTTGGAAATTCCTCACGAGGTCAAAAAAACGCCTCACTCCTGCCAAAATGGCCTCCACCTGCGCTGGCGGTCTGTTCCTAAAATCCTCTTGCGAAAGAGCATAAAAAACTATCCGCCCTACACTTCCTTCATGCCTCGCCCCACTAACAAGATTAGCGGCAATTGTAGCTCCAAGCTCGTATGCCGTCGTCCAACTCGCATTATGCTTCCTCGCCCATCGCCTATTTCCATCCGGAATGATTCCGATATTCAATTTTCTCCGCATAAGAGTTTCCCTCCGAAATTAAAATTGCATTCGTAAAAATCCTACAATAAAAAGGCCAAAATAACAATGCTTTGTACTAAAGCCCTTGAAAACTAAAGAGAAATCGAATATAATATTTAAACACTAGAAAGTAGCCCTTAAAAACTATTTTTTGCGAAAAACTTTAAAATCATCCGCCCATAGCTCAGTTGGTAGAGCAGCTCCCTTTTAAGGAGAAGGTCGTAGGTTCGATCCCTACTGGGCGGACATTTAAAAAATAAACACACCCTTTATGGGTGGCTTTATTTTTTAATTTTTTCGTTTCAGGGATCGAACCTTGGCGCCAAAATTGCTCGCGAATCTTTGAGCGAATCGCAATTTTGAGCGTGCGGCGCGAGCCGCGAACATTAAAAATTCAGCATCTCGACTGAAAGAAGAGGCGATCCCTGGTGGGCGGACATTTAAATATCTGACAAAAATATATTAATATTCGAAACATGAACGTATTAATCAAATGGCTTATCTCCGCTTTAATAATAATTGTTATTGCTTATATCCTGCCTGGGGCTGAAGTCTCCGGCTTTATCGCGGCTATTGTGGCCGCTTTGGTAATAGGCCTAATAAATGCGTTTATAAAGCCCGTCCTCATAATTCTCACCCTGCCGATAAATATCCTTACTCTTGGACTATTTACGTTCGTCATAAACGCTCTGCTTATTATGCTCGCAAGCGCGATTGTTCCGGGATTTACCGTTAAAAATTTCTGGTGGGCGCTTTTATTCAGCTTGCTATTATCCATCATCAATTACTTTGTTCAGACTTGGTCGGATTAGCGGGCTTGCGATTTGAAATTCAAAAAAATAAGATCCCGCCGCGAGAAAATCCGCCGCGATATTTTGGTTTTAACTATAAACTATTTTCTAGATCCCTTCTTTTTTTAATTCTTCAATCAATTCTTTGGCTCTTTTGGAAAGCCGTTTCGGCGTTTTTACAATCACCTGAATCAGAAGATCTCCTCTGTGATTGTCTTCGTAAGGGACGCCCTTGCCTCTTACTCTCAAAACTTCACCGCCATCAATTCCCGCAGGAATTTTTACTTTAATTTTTCCGTCGAGCGTATTAATTATGCGTTCGGAACCTAAAATGGCTTCGGATACCGGAATATTAAGGTCCATTAAAAGTTCGTGCCCCTCTCTTTTGAAAACCGAGTGGGAAAGCACGTGCACTTTTACATACAAATCGCCAGTGATGCCCGAAGAAATCGCCTCTCCTCTGCCGGACATTTTAATAATTTCGCCGTCGCGTATTCCGGCCGGAATAGCAATCTGAATTTCTTCGCCCTGTTTTAAAACTCCCGTCCCTCTGCACGAAGAACAAGCTTTCTCCGGTGTTGATCCGCGGCCCTTGCATGCCGCGCATTCGCGAACGCTTGAAAAAGCTCCGAAAAAAGTCTGTTTAGATTCGCGGACACGGCCTGACCCTCTGCACTTATCACATGTTTTAAGAGACGAGCCTGATTCCGCGCCGCTTCCTTTGCATTTTTCGCAAATGCCCATTTTTGATATCAAAACTTTTCGCTCCGCGCCAAAAACAGCTTCCTCGAAAGAAAGCTCCACGTCTATTGCGATATCCATTCCGCGCCTTACCCGGCGAGCGCCTTTTGATTCAAAACCGAATATATCCTCAAAAATTTCGCCGAAATCAACATCGGAAAAATTTGAAAAATCAAATCCCGCCGCCCCTCCGCTCGCGTCGCCAAAAACCCGGCCGTAACGGTCATACTCCGCCCTTTTTCTTTCATCAGAAAGAATCTGATACGCTTCATTCAATTCCTTAAATTTTTTCTCATCACCGCCTTCTTTATCGGGATGATATTTATGCGCGAGTTTTCTAAACGCTTTTTTTATGTCATCCTGCGAAGCATTTCTTGCGATCCCCAAAACTTCATAATAATCTTTGGCCATGCCGTTTTTAAAAAATTATATTTGTAATTTAGGCGCACCTCATTGCTTTACCACCAAAGTCTCTTTTACGCTCGGACGCTTTTCAATCGCGAATACGCCCATAAGCACACCCAATTGTAGCAAAACACCCGACATAATAACAACAAGCCAGCCCAAGAGGCCTAAAATCGAGCGCGCGACAAGAAAGACACCGAAAGAAAAAAAGGCCGGCAGATACCTTTTATATGGCCCGAAATAAAAATCAAGGGTACCTATCACATACGAATAAACAAAATCGCCGATTTTGGCCTGCCCTTCAATCTGCATTCCTAAATTCTTCGAAATTTCGGCGCGAGCTTCGACAAGCAGTTTTTTTCTGTCAGCTTCCGGAATTTGATCCCAGGCGGCTCCGGTTCTTTCGGTAATGGCATTGATTAAAGTCTCGTCAACCGTCAACTCTGGATTGGGAAATGAAAAGCCCGCGGGCAAAATAAATTCAGCCTGATTCGCGACAAATAAGATCGCCTGCTTGAAATATTTTTTGGGAAGAAAATCCTCAATCTGTTTCTCTCCTCCGGAGGCGTAAAAAACAGCCGCGATGAAAATGGAAATCAAGGTGATGTAAAACGGGAGCCCGCTCCTGAAAACAGAAGTTAATGAGAATTTAATCCTGGCCTCGGCCTCGCTTTTAATCCGCATTCCCGCGAGCGCGGAAAAAATCGCAAACGCAACAAGCGCCAAAAAAATCACTCCAGGATTTTGAAAAAAAATCAGAACCGACAGATGAGCAAAAAAAACCGCGAAAACCGCGACCCACAAATCGAGCAGAAGAAAACCAAAACCCATGAAAGCCAGATGCAGACCCATCGCGGTCAAAGCAAAAAACACATCTACGCCGCCTCCTAGGAGAGCGGACTCAAAAAAATACCAAAAAAGCGCTCCGGAAATTACGATAAGGAGAGTCAATGCCAGCTGCGGAATTTTCATCCCATTAGAAAAAAATTATTTTTTATCCGAATCGTCGTCCTTTACTTCATCATACTCCGCATCTTTTCCTTTTTCATGGGGAGAAGTAGTGTCGGAAGAATTTTGAGATTGGCCCTGATCGGGCGGCGTCTGGCGGTACATTGCCTCTCCGATTTTCGACATTGTCCTTGAAAGCTCATCGGCTTTCGCGCGGACTTCCGCCGCTGCGACCCCTGAATCTTTAACTTTTTTCAATTCCTCGATCTTCCCTTCAATTTCTTTTTTAATTTCCTGCGGAACTTTTTCTCCGGCATCGCGAACAGCTTTTTCAGCGGAATAAATAAGCGCGTCCGCTTTATTGCTCTCTTCAATCATCTCTCTTTTTGCCTTATCTTCAGTCGCGTGAATTTCAGCGTCCTTTTTCATTCTTTCAATTTCATCTTTATGCAGACCTGTCGAGGCTTCGATTCTTATGGACTGCTCTTTGCCGGAAGCCTTGTCTTTGGCCTTCACGGACAAAATGCCGTTTGCGTCTATGTCAAATGTAACTTCAATTTGCGGCATGCCCCTAGGTGCGGGCGGGATACCGTCCAAAATAAACGTGCCCAAAGTTTTATTATCCCCCGCCATTTCGCGCTCGCCTTGCAGGACATGAATATCAACGGAAGTCTGGTTATCCGAAGCAGTTGAAAAAGTCTGCGATCTTGAATAAGGAACCGTGGTATTTTTTTCAACAATTTTTGTCATTACCCCGCCCAATGTTTCAAGTCCGAGCGACAAAGGAGTTACATCAAGAAGAAGAACGTCTTTAACATCTCCCTGCAAAATGCCAGCCTGAACCGCGGCTCCGATCGCCACAACCTCATCGGGGTTAATTGATTTATTCGGCTCCTTACCGAAAAGTTTTTTCACTTCCTCCTGAATAAGCGGCATGCGCGTCTGACCTCCGACAAGAATGACCTCATCAATATCCTCAATTTTAAATCCAGCTCCTTTTGGCGAAGGCAGTGTAACCGCTTCTCTCGTAAGCGCGATGGAGCGTTCAACGAAATCGCGGACAAGATCCTCAAGTTTCGCTCGCGCAAGCTTTTTTATAAAATGCCTCGGGCCAGAACCATCGGCAGTAATAAACGGAATATTGATTTCAACTTCCACGGTGGTGGAAAGCTCGTGCTTTGCCCTTTCAGCCGCTTCTTTCAAACGCTGAAGCGCCAAAGAATCTTTGGACAAATCAATGCCATCTGATTTCTTAAATTCGCCCACCAGATAGCTTATGAGCCTTTGGTCGAAATCATCGCCTCCCAAATGAGTATCCCCGCTTATCGCTCTTACCTCCACTGTGTCATGGCTTACTTCGAGAACGGAAATATCAAAAGTTCCTCCGCCGAAATCATAAACAACAATCTGCTCGTCCTTTTTCTTGTTAAATCCGTAAGCAAGCGCGGCCGCGGTCGGCTCGGGAAGAATGCGTCTCACATTAAAGCCGGAGATCTCGCCAGCGGCTTTAGTCGCCGCTCTTTGCGAATCGTCAAAATACGCTGGCACCGTAATTACGGCCTCGCTTATCTTCTCTCCAGTCTTGGCTTCGGCGTCTTTTTTTAATTTCTGCAAAATCATCGCGGAGATTTCTTCGGGACGATACCATTTCTCGTTCATCTTTACTTCAACGCCTCCGTTGGCCGACTCTCGGATCGCGTAAGGCATGAGCGCTTTATCTTTTTGAACTTCCGCGTCTGAAAATTTTCTACCGATAAGACGCTTTACCGAGAAAATTGTATTCTCCGGATTTGTTACGGCCTGTCTTTTTGACAGGAGACCCACAAGCCTGTCCCCGGCTTTTGAAATCGCGACCATAGACGGCGTGGTCCTCGCGCCCTCTTCATTTTCCAATATTCTCGGCTCTCCGCCTTCGACGATCGCCATAGCGGAGTTTGTAGTTCCTAAATCAATTCCTAATATTTTTGACATGTTTTTATTTAATTATAATTTTGACTAATAATTGACTTAAATCTTTTAATGTTATAATTTAACTTCGTATTGTAATTTTATAAGGAGGAACTAATGACCAAGCCATTTCATAAGAAAAACGTGAAGCCTAAGAAACGCGTTATCCTGAAACCAAGGAAATACCGACGCTCAAGTATTCCAGAGCGGAATCAACGACTTTTAATATATTTTCTACAAAAGGGACAGAGGAAGAAAAGAGCTCTGAACGCCCGCGAGAAAAAACTAGTAAAGGCAGCTTTGAAAGCTCTGACTCTGAAAATCGAAAGCGAGTACGGTAGTGGCGCAGACTTTCTAGAGCATAGGTTTGACCCCGACGTCTCGCGCCTGTTACGGGAAGATATCAGAGACAATTACTCCGCCGGAATGAAAAAATCGCATCCAGACTCTGACATCATTTTCACTCCGCGGCGCTTTCAAATCTCGTCCAAGTACCTTGCCACTTAATTCTTTCTTCTTGACTGTTTTTCTTGCCAAGCCGGGGCGCTACCACAATTGCGCTCCGGTCTTTTTTATTTTCTAAGAACTCCTATCTTTACTTTTGCCGGCCTTAAAACTTTATCATTTATCATCCAGCCTTTTTGAAACTCTTCCGCTACAACGCCGTCTTTGTCTTCCTCACTCACCTCTTCTTCTGCTATTGCCTCGTGCTCTACGGGATTAAACTTTTGCCCAAGGCACGCGATCTGCTTTACGCCATAAGTTTTATAAATATCCTTCATCTGCGAATAAATCTCTCCTACTCCGGGCAATTTTGCTTTTAGCGCGAGCTCCATCGAATCCGCTACCTGAAGAAAATCTCTTAAAATCGCCTCCTTCGCGTAATTCAGAAAGTCCGCCCTCGCCTTCTCCTCGTCCTTTCTCGCGTTTATAAAATCAGCTTTTGCCCTCTGCCATCCCGCCAGATATTCGGACTTCTCCCTCTCAACGCTCTTTAACTTTTCCTTCAGCTTTTTTATTTTCTCAAGCGCCGCCTCTTCCACATCGACTTCTTCCATTTCAGTATCCTCTGTTTCCAATTCTTCAATTAACTCTTCATCATCATCCGCCATGTTTTTTTTAATTAAATATCATTAAAATCTTTTGAAAGAAAATCCATAATAGACGACGCTTTTTCGTAATTCATTCTTTTGGGACCGAACGAAACCATAACGCATTTTCCGGACTTGCCGTCGGAAAAGCGCATTGATATCGAACTGAATGAATTCGCGCTTTTCACCGGATTTTCCTCTCCGATAAAAACATTCGGCTCCTCGGACGATTGTTCGAGATATTCAGGCGCGGCGGTATCAATATGGTCAACGAGTCTTGCAAATTCAAGCGCAAGATTTCTGTCTTCGAACTCCGGCTCTTTCATCACTTCCTCATAACCGAACGCGGAAATTCTTTTATTCGGGCCGAAACTCGCAACCATACTAAAAAGTCCGAGTTCTTCCGAAAGCATGCGCCCGAAATTTTCAAACAAAAGCTCATGTCGTCTTTCCATTTTCTTCAGCAAACCGTCAAAAAGCTCTTCAACTTTTTTCTCGGGCCCCACTTTTTCCATCAAAAAATCTACAAAGTAACGGTAAGCTTTATCGGTCGGCACTCGGCCCGCGGATGTATAGGGTTTGGTTAAATATCCCGCCTCATCCAGCTCGGACATGCTATTTCTGATTGTCGCCGGACTTACTTCCAAATCCGCTTCATCAAAAATCCTTGAAGACGATACCGGAAAAGCGCTCCGTATATAATCGCGGATAATAAAGTCTAAAATTTCCTCTTCGCGATTCGCCAGACGCATATTAAAACCAGTATATCAATTAGCAGTCCTAAGTCAAGACTGCTAAAAGATTGGTGGACAATACGTTGCCAGCATGCTTTCATTAGAAAAAATAGTACAAGGAGGAAAGTCATGAAGGAATATTGGACGCTTGAAATCCTTACGGAGTTACGAGTTAGGCCTGCGATGAAAGGCAAGAACGGAAGCCACGCTGGCCTATTCATTTATAGGTCTGCTACACTTCACGATCAAAACGGCAAAGAGCTGGAAAGAGTGGACGTAGACGAGGTGAAAAAAAAGATGATGCCAACGAATAAATACCCCGCCGTTCCGATCAGCCAATTTTCAGGCGACGCACAAATCATAACCGGGTTTGTAAACAACGTTTGCGAAGAATCAAATCTGAAGCTCGTTGCCGTCGAAGTCCTACCGTGGAGAGTAAAAAACTTTTTCTTTTTTAAGAGGCTTTACTACTTAGAAAGAAAGTAAAGCCGACAAAAAAATCGGGAAAAACCAAACAACGGCCGTTCATCATAATGAGCGGCCGCGTGTTTTATAAAATCTGAAGATCTTAACCACTTCGCCCACTTATTGTCATACCTCATGTCAAACCTCCAATGTTTGACAATATTTACACCTAGACCTAATAAGAAGCATCAATCAGATATTTATCTTCAAGCTTTTCTTTGATTGGCGTATCTAAAACAAAATTCTTATATTCACGAGAGTCAAAATCATTAAGCAGAATATCAGGATTTAAAAATGGCTTCCAGCGATTTTCCGAAACGTAATCTTGAAAACTTGACCAAGGATAATTGATTTCTTTTTTTCTCCATTGTTTCAACTCATGGGGATTTAAATGAATATACGCTGAAAGGTATTTTAAATAGGCATCACTATCAATATAAATACTTTGAAATTTGCCCCCAAACAAATGACCGACGCGGCGATGACGAGTATTAAAATATTTCGTATATGCGTCAGATAATCTTTGCATAAATTTGGAAATGCCGCCTTCGCGCTTTTCCCCCAAAATCAAGTGAAAATGATTAGACATTAAACAAAAGCAGGTCAACTCAATATTTCTATGAGCCGAAATTTTATGAAAAAGAGATCTGTCAAACCTCCGAGGTTTGACAGATGTGCGCATTGCTATGGGTTTTTACGGTTATTTTCGAGCCTTTGAGAGAGCCCCTTGTCCAACAGAAGACCTGAACTTTATGTCCATGAAGTCCAGGTCTTCTTTATTTTTATCTCTTTTCCGCGCTGAGCGCGGCAATTGAAACGCTTAGCGTTTCGCCCACCCTTCGACTACGCTCAGGGCAAGTGCTGGACAAAGCTAACGCTTCGCCCATTGAGGAGCTTTCCTTGCTTTTTTCAAACCGAATTTCCTTCTCTCTTTCATTCTTGGATCTCTTTTTAAAAATCCGAGAGGCTTTAATATTTTTCTTACGTCAGGGCTGTGTTTTTCAAGCGCACGCGAAATTCCATGCCTTACGGCTTCGGCTTGAGAATGAATCCCCCCACCACTAACTTTAACAGTCACTGAAAAAAAAGAATTTCCCGACGCTCTTTCAAACGGACTTTTCACGATACTCCGAAGTTCTACGGTAGAAAAATATCCATCTAAAGGTTTTTCATTGATGCTCACGGAAAGCGCTTTCGCAGGATAAAGCCGCACTCTTGCTATGGATGTTTTTCTGCGTCCGACGGCTTGAATGTACTTTTCAACTTCACGCGGCAACTCGATTTTTTCCTGAATCTTTTCAGCTTTCTTAGGCGCGGCCTTTAGCTTTTTTTCTTCTATTTTTTTCTTAGGAGGCATTTATATGAGTTTTAAGTTATTAGTTATTAGTTATTAGTTATTAGTTATTAGTTATTAGTTATTAGTTATTAGTTATTAGTTATTAGTTTTCGAATTTTAAATTTTTGATGATAAATTTTCTTGAACGGTTTTTGGGAAGCATGCCCCATACCGCTTTTTTAAAAACTTCTTTCGAATTTTTATTCCAAAGATCGCCGAGTGAAGTAATGCGCAAACCTGAAGGATAACCGGAATACCTCGTATACCTTTTTGTTCTTAATTTTGTCGGGTGAATTTTCAACTCCTTAAGATTAACAATTGTAACATTATGAGTAGGTCTTATCCGCGGCTCAAAATCAGAACGATTTTTCCCACGCAAAAGAATAGACGCTTCTGTTGCGGCTCTTCCGAGCGATTTACCCTTAACGTCAAATGTTACTGCATCTTGTGTTTTAGATTTCATGTTCAGATCCCTATGATTTAATGAATTCTATTATAGCCATCCTCGCGCTGTCGGATTTGCGGCGGGGCATTTTAATTATTCTGGTGTATCCGCCATGTCTTTCGCTGAACTTAGGCGCAATTTGGATAAAAAGCCTTTTTGCCGCCTCATCACCCACAAAACCAGCGACAATGCGTCTTGAAGCCATATCGCCTTTTTTCGCTTTAGTTAAGAGCTTCTCCGTCATCGGACGAATTTCTTTAGCTCTAGCTTCTGTTGTCATGATCCTTTCCTTCGAAATAAGCGCTTTAATAAGCGACTTGAAAAAAGCCCTTCTGACTTTTCTTACCCTCCCGAATTTTCTTCCCTTTTTTCTATGACGCATAATTCACGGTTACGAATTACGAATTTTGTAGCGCTTTATTCGTAAATTCGTATTTAATTCGTACATTCGTTACTATTCTTCTTTAAGCGATAATTCAAGCTGCCCCAATGCTTTTTCTATTTCAGTAATGGCTTTATCTCCTACCCCCTGAAGCTTCAATAATTCATCTTTTGTCTTTTTTACAAGCCCGCCAACCGTTCTTATTCCAGCCGCAGTCAACACATTCACGCTTCTTGAAGAAAGTCCCAAATCCTCGATTCTTATTTTAAGAGGATCTTCGGAATTGTTTGATTCAGCCACTTCCGGCTCTTTTTCATCCCACGTCTCTACGACCTTTTCATCTTCAAAGGCCTCCAACGGTCGCAGTTGTTCTTTTAAAATGTAGATGCTTTTCTTAAGCGCCTCTCTCGGGGTGATCGTACCGTCGGTTTCAATAAAAATTCTCAATCGATTATAGTCAGTTTTATCGCCGACGCGCATATTCTCAACTTCATAATTCGCTTTTCTAATCGGCGTAAAAATAGCGTCCAGAGTTAAAACTCCGACGGCCACTTTTTCTTTTTCAAGAACTTCCCGCGGAATATAACCAAGTCCTCTCTCAACTGTTGCTTCGATTTCAAGATGCGCATCTTTTGAAGTAAGAGCGGCGATCGGCGCATCTTTGCTTTTAATTTCGACCTGGCTCGGAACTTCAAAATCCGAAGCTGTTACTTTTTTGACTCCTTTTACGGAAAGCTTAATATCCTGCGGCTCGTCTGAATGAAGCTCGAAACGGACCTGTTTTAAATTAAGCAAAATGGAGATCACGTCTTCCTTAATATCCGGAATAGTCGAGAACTCGTGAGGCACTCCGGTTATTTTTACTTTAGTAATTGCGGCGCCTGGCAAGGAACTCAAAAGGACGCGCCTTAAAGAATTTCCGATAGTGTGTCCGTACCCGGGGTGTAAAGAATCTATTTCATAGACTCCTTTCGTATCGCTTTCGGATACTACCCGCGGACTTAATGGAGTGATAATGGTGTAAAGCATAACTCAATCGTTAACCATTAATAAATTATCTCGAATAAAACTCGATTATGGAGTTCATATTCAAGCCAACCGCAGAGTCGACATCCGCGGCTCGTCCCAGCACCGTACCCTCTTTTTTCTCTTTATCAAGAGCGAGCCAGGGAGGAGCGATATATTTTTTTAAACTGATATCTAAATCTTTAAAAATACCCTTTGAAACACTTTGCGGTCTGATTATAATTTTATCTTCTTTGCGAACTCGCAGAGAAGGAACTGTCACCCTCCTTCCGTTTACCATTATGTGCCCGTGCGAGACAATCTGCTTGGCCATAGCGCGCCCATGCGCCAGACCCAAACGAAAAACCGTGCTGTCAAGCCTTGATTCCAAAATGGCAAGAAGGTTATCGGCTGTATTTCCGGAGCGCTTGGCGGCTTCCTTCACATAATTTCTAAATTGGCGCTCGCGAAGTCCGTACATAAATTTTAATTTCTGCTTTTCCCTAAGTTGTGAGCCATACTCCGAAACGTTTCGGCGGCGCTTAGTCCCTTTTCCATGAACACCCGGGGCATACGGCTTTCTTTTAAAAGCGCATTTGTCCCGTCCGCAAACGGAAACCCCCAAACGTCTACAGATTTTGCAAGATACTCTAGACATAAAATTTAAAAGGCAAAACGCAAAAGTCAAAATTTTGGTATTGCTTGGCAATGATTTTTAATTTTAATTTTTGAATTGTCATTTTGATTTTTGAACTTTGAATTAAAGCTACACGCGCCTTGGTTTAGGCGGCTTTGGTCCGTTATGAGGAATGGGCGTTAAATCACGGATAAAGCCTATATTAAATCCCTGCGCTGCAAAAGATCTTATGGCCGACTCCCTTCCGGCTCCGATTCCTCTTACCTTAATGCCGACATCTTTAATTCCAAGCATCTTTGCTTTCTCCGCGATCAATTCCGAAACTTTCGAAGCCGCGTAAGGAGTCCCCTTTCTCGCGCCCCTAAATCCCAAAGCTCCGGATGAAGAGGAAAGAATGACGTTTCCGCCCTCGTCGCTGATGGCTATAATCGTATTATTATAAGTCGAAAGAATATTCAAAATACCGTAAGTAATTTTTTTCTTCGGCAATTTATCAAGCGCGCGGGATTTTAAACCCTGATCAACGCCTGAAGAACCTTTTGTGATAATTCTTTTTTTACCCATCGCGTTAGAAATAGGACGCAGACGCTAAACACGCCTTGCGCTTCGTATTATTATTTATAAATTCTGACTTTATTATTTTTTTCATGTATTTTTGCGTCCGCGATTTCTAACGGGATTACTTCTTCTCCATTTTGCGCTTGCCTGAACCCATAGTTTTTCTCACATTTCCGCGCCTTGTTCTTGAATTTGTCTTTGTTCTCTGCCCGCGCGACGGAAGGCCTCTGGCATGCCGCGATCCGCGATAAGAACCAATGTCTCTCAAACGCTTTATATTCATCATCAATTCCCTCCTCAAGTCGCCTTCTACCTTATAGCGCTTTTCAAGAATTTCTCTCAAACTATTAATCTCGTGTCCGTTAAGATCTTTCGGATGTTTGCCTATCGCAATATTCGATTCATTTAAAATTTTAAGAGCCAAAGCGCGCCCGACTCCATATATATAGGTAAGCGCTATCTCCATTCTTTTATTATCTGGAATGTTGGTTCCTGCGATTCTCATTTTACCCTTGTCTTTGTTTATGCTTCGGATTTGTGCAAATAACATAAATCCGGCCTTTGCGTCGGACCGATTTACAAGATGAGCAAATTTTCTTTACTGAAGCTCTTACCTTCATTCTCACGAATCTTGAAACATAAATCTTGAAACAATATGCTTCAAGTTCCATGCTCCATATTTTATATTATAAACGTTGAATAATTCTGCCCTTACTTTCATCGTACGGAGTAACTTCCACTTTAACTTTGTCGCCTACCAAGACTCTTATGTAAAAAAGCCGCATCTTTCCAGCTAAATGAGCGAGAATCTCTTTCCCGTCATCCAATGAAACCCGGAAAGTCGCGTTTGGTAGGGCTTCGATAACAGTGCCCAGGTGAGTTGTTTTTTCTTTTTTTTCAGGCATTAAAGGCCAGTTTCTCCATATTAAACTAAAGCTTTTTTCAAGTCAACCACACTCTTCAAACTTTATTGACTTTTTATTATCAGATTAACCCTTATATTTTGAGGTGAACTCGGAAAAATCCTCCACCAAAACGGCACAAAAGCGATCTCCGCCCGCTCGATTGATCTCTGCTTCATAAAAGCATCCCTTCTGTTTGAACCAGAAGAAATAAGATCTTTCTTCAGATTTTCTTCATCAAGCCTCCATACAAAATGAGCGCGGCCTTTGATCTTAAACGTGAGAAGTTTTTGCGCAAAATCCTTATTTACGATCTCATAAGACAGGTCGCCCCTATTTTCAACATAAATTTTATCGCTTTCGCCATCGCCTAAATAAGAATCTCCCAAAAACTTATCTAACTCCTCTTCTTTAAGGGCAAGCCCGCGCAAAGTCCCTTTAATTTTTACTTTAACTCCCGCGCTTGGGTCATCTGTCATGGCTTCTATTGACTCGATTTTAGATTCTATTTCATACGCCCCATCAGGCAAGAAAACTCCCTCTGGCAAATCTTTCGCAATTTTATTTCGGAACGTTTCCTCAAAAACGCCCTCGCCCTTTGCTAAAAGTTCTTTAGCGTCGCCATCCGATAAAGACCCCCCGCCTAAAACACCTGTCTTTATCTCTGTTTTTGAACGACCGTAAAATTTTTCATATTTTGGAGAACCTTTAAAGCCCGGAATCGTAAAGTCGGAAAGCCCTAAATTATAACTGTCTCCGGCTCCATCCGCCACAACCCCGACCTCAACGCCTCGAGGAGTCAATTTGCCATTTTCGATCTTAGCTCCGGGAACAGTAACCGCGTTTTCTATTCTATAAATTTTTCCATTCGGCGCTTGGAGCCTGGTATTTTTAACAAGCACCTGCGGCGTTTCGGAAAAAGCATTAAAGATCACCACCCGCCCTTTTGCCTTGCTCTCGGTTTTTTGAGTCGAGCCGCCTGAAGATTTCGCCGTAAATTCAATGCTGTCTTCAAAATTTACGGATTCAAGGCCCGCGTCCGCTCCATTGACAGCTGACGCCTTCATCGTACTTGATACATCTACAAATGCTTGTTTCGGCGTGACGGTTATTTTTGCGTACGCGAAGTAATTAACAATAAAAAGACCCGCCGCCAAAATAACAACGACAGACGCTATAATAATAAATTTAAATCTCCTGCTTCTGCGCTCGCCTACGCTCCTCCAGCTCCGCGCGCTGAAAACCGGCTCTCTTTTTACTACGCCTAATTTAGGCTCACTGACTTTTTTTGCAGGTTCAATTTTCTTAGCCGCCACTTTTTTAATCGCCACGCTCTTTTCTTCTCTTGCCGCACTCTGTGGCTCGCGTAAGAAAGATTTTAAAGGCTGGCCACCCTTCGAACGCACATCGCTTACCCTGGGCCTCGACGGGTTTCTATCAGAAAAAGAAAATCCCGCAAGTCGCGGCTCTAAATTAAAATTCTCGTCGCTATTATTTTGTTGGAGCATTTTTTGAAGCAGCTATAGCTAATAATAAAGGCAATGTAAGCTGTGGATCTTTAACATCAAGACTTGTTGGAAAAATTTCATTCTCCAGATCTTTAGGCGTAAGGGTCCGAACGTTAAATGGTTTTCCCAAAGCCGTAAATGCGCTAAGCTCCGGCGACTCTGCGGCGCGTTTTAGGGCGCTTATTTTCGAAGCTCCGCCCAAAAACATCATCAATTGCGGAAGGTATGTATCGCTTTTTAGCTTCTCTGTAGCCTTGAAAAGGAAATTATACCACTCTTTCCCTGCCTCGTCCAAAACGGCTTCAAATTGCTTCTGATTTGGAGAAATTTCACCGTTTGTATTCGCGCGAAGATATGACGCCGCGTCTTCAATTTCCATATTGAATGCCGCGGCAATTCTTCTTACTATAAAATTTCCGCCTCTGGGGAATGTTTCTACTTTTTCTAAAATGCAATTTCTGATTAACGAAAGTTCCGTCACTTCTCCTCCAATGTGAACAAGAACATATCCATCGTCGCAATTTAAATTTTCCTTTAACACATTAAAAAGAATCAAGGGCGCAGTGCCGATTAAAATAGGAACTTGGCCGAAAAAATGATGAAAAATTTCATTTAAGCCGTCAATAATTTCCTTTTTTGCCGCGCTAACATAAAGCGCAAGCTCCAATTTCTCCGCCTTCTTTCCGCGCGCGTCATCAACCAAGTATCCGTTCAAACGTATGGCCAAAGGATCGCTTTCAATCAGACAGAGTTCATTTTTAGACAGCGAAAGATCCCTTTCTTTTTTTGAAATAAAAATTTGAGCCTCTCCGTCGATAACATCATCAAGTATTTTTTCGGTAATTACAAAAGGAAGATTTCTTTGCACCTCGGCTCCACGCGTTTCCGACGAAAACCACGGAGAAGACAAGATGGCCAAAATGCGCCCGGGCTTTGCGCCCTTTACGGCGTTTTTTGTATTTTTCACTATCTCTTCCATGGCTCCCCGGACAGAACGCCACGGATTTTTATCGCTCGACGCGTCCATCAGGCGTAGATTCGATCTCGCGGAATACAAAATTTCCGGATTTTTTCCGGGAACTGCCCCTATTAAAAAACCGTTAACCGACGAGGAGCCAATATCAAATAAAAGAATATTCGTTGTAGAGACCTTGCTTTTAAAAAATGGCATCTATCGATTTTTTATTGCGCGGAAATAACCGCTCTTATTCTTCTGACGCCGGCGGAAGAAGCTTCTTCTTTTATTATCCTGAATTTTCCTATCTCACCGGTTCTCGAGACATGCGGACCCCCGCATAATTCCTTTGAAAAAGTCTCGCCCGACTTACCTACAGTATACACCTTTACGCGCTGGGGATAACGGCCTTTCGAAAAATAAAGCGCGCCGGATTTTTTCGCCTCCTCTAACGGCAATTCTTCTATGGATACCGGAAAATCTTTTGAGATCGCGCCATTAACCATTTCTTCAATTTTGCTTATTTCATCCGGCGTCAATTTTCTCGAAAAAAGAAAATCGAATCTGGTGCGCTCCGAAGTTATATCAGACCCTTTTTGCTCAACAGCATCTCCAAGCGCTTTATGCAAAGCCGCGTTTAGAAGATGGGTCGCCGTGTGAAGGCGCGTAACGATTTTTAACTCTGCTTCGTCTCCCGCCCTAAGCTCGCCGGTATCCAAAATGAGTCCGTGGCCGCCGAATTTTTTTTCAACTCCCGCGCGCGAAAGTTTCTGATGCTTTCTGAATTCTCTTTGAAACCCCTCCTCATCAAAATCATGCGCCCCCTTTCTAGCTAAGTCCCTCATAATATCAGGAGTAAGGCCATAAGTTTGATAAAAGAAAAAAGCATCCTCGCCGTTTACTATTTTAACTCGATGAAACTCGTAAGGCACTCCTTGTGCGCCATCTTGAACCCGTAATTCCGGATATTTACTGTAAAATTCTTTCAAACCATTTCCGAGAGCCTTGCTAAATAATATCCTCTCCTTGCTAATTTCAGCCATAATTATTTCCGAATTTTTTATCAGCTGTGGATAAAATTCACCATAATAATAAACTAACTCATGAATTAATGAATCAAAAATATGACTTGGAATATTCTCCTCTCTTTCGCGAGCAAAAATACGACGCAATAGTCTTCTTAAAATATATCCTGCATCCTTATTGGAAGGTCTCACTCCATCAGCTAACAAGAAAATTGTCCCTCGAGCATGATCCAGCGTAATCCGCACCCATCTTTCATCAATACGATTCCGAACATAGTGTCGAAAAGGTGCAAATAAATCAGTCTCAAAAATATTTTTCTTATTTTGCGAAACCATAGCGAGACGTTCAAGCCCCATGCCAGTATCCACGCCCGGCGTTTTTAATTTCTCCAAACGTCCTCCAGGGAACTGATAATATTCATTAAAGACTATATTCCATATCTCAGTGCCATTAATATAAATTTCTGTAGTTGGCCCACATGGCCCTTCTTTGCCAGTTGGGCCCCAGAAATTGTCCGCTCTACCACAATTAAGGATATTTTCAACGCCTAGTGATTGCCAAATTATTTTTGATTCTGTATCAGGCAAAACAGTATTTTCATAATCTGCCTGAATATGGTGCGAATCATTGCTAATATCTCCCTCAAAAACGGAAACGTAATCAATTTTTAGACCAAGCTCTTTAGTTATAAATTCGTAAGCATACTCAATCGCCTCTTTCTTAAAATACCCTCCGAATGAAAAATTCCCGAGCATCTCAAAGAACGTAAGATGTGAATCATCTCCAACCTCATTAATATCAGAAGTCCGAAAAGATTTTTGAACTGATGTGGTATTTTCTGAGCCGAAATCGCGTACAGGGTCAGCCTCGCCGGTATAATATTTTTTAAACTGCTGCATTCCGGCGGTCGTCAGAAGAACCGTCGGATCATCGGGAATAAGAGAAGAAGACGCTACAATCACGTGTCCCTTTGATTTAAAAAATTCGAGAAATTTTTGCCGAAGCTCGGAAGCGGACATAAAAACAGTCTAACAATTTTCAATCAATAAATGAAGAAGCCGACAGCGCAGGCGCGCAAATCGGCTTCATCGTTTCTTTCTTCGGAGATCTCGAGGTCATCTTTTGCCCACGTTGGAATTACCCTGCCAAGCCTGCTTTCGGCAAAGTACAGCCCCCGCTCTCCATCGAGCCTGATCGGTCCGTTTCACGGATAAAATTCAAACTTTGCCAGAGTATCGTACTGAAAAAGATTTAGGGCGGCTGCGAAGAGACGCCCGTGCTTCGTCGTAGAATCAGGCACCGCGACCACTTTTGAGTTTCTTTTCTTATTTTGTGTTCTGGTGTTGGGCATAATACTTCCTCTTTCGCAAATTTCTTGAGTCTCTCAACTGATTAATGTCGGGCGGATTTGCCCTAATTTGATTCTCCAGCGCCGCGAGCCCTTTACGAATGTAATCCGGATCATGGCCTAAATAATCGCAGACGCTTTCAAAAGAAAAAATCCACACGGATCGCGGTTCAAAAAACCATGCCTTGGCGTCACAAAAGAGATTTAGCTCCCGACGATCATTGCTTACGGCGTATTTATGAAAGCACTCTGCCGCATCTTCTAAAATCGCGGCCATAAGCTCATATTCTCCCTCAAAACGTGCCGGATATTTTCTTTGATTTAAACAAAGATGTTCATGAGGAATCAAGCTGTCCAGAGAAATTTCATCTTCCTGTCTGGCCATTGTTAAACCTCCTCTCCTAAGATATATCAAAGAACCTGAATTTCTTGAGTAATTATTGAATTACACCACCGCCCAATAATATCTCATCGTTATACAATGCGGCAAATTGTCCCGAAGCCGCTCCACGCTGGGGCAAATCAGTTATTAGTTTATAGTTGTTAGTTTGAAGTTTATAAAGAGAAGCGGATTGCGGGGCCTGGCGATACCTGATCCTGACATCGCAAATAAACGGAAATTCAGGCTTTTCGGAAATCCAATTCATATCCGAAACTTCAATTTCTTTTTTGTAAAGAATCGGATCCTTATCACCCTCCGCGACAATCAAAGTATTTGTTTCTGGTTTTTTTTCAGCGACATACAAAGGCTTTTTAAAACCCCCGAGCTTTATGCCGTGCCTCTGGCCCGGTGTAAAAAATTCTATCCCGTCATGTTTTCCTAAAATTTCACCGCGCGAATTTATTACTTGGCCTTCGTGGCAAGCGATCTCGCCGCGCAAAAAATCCTGAAAGTCGAGCTTGCCTATAAAACAAAGTCCATGCGAATCTTTTTTTTCGGCTGTCTGAAGACAGGCCTTTCTCGCGATCTCTCTGACTTCTGATTTTAACAGATCCCCTACCGGAAAAATCGCGCGCGAAATTTGCTCTTTGGTGAGCCTGCAAAGAAAATATGACTGGTCTTTACTCTTATCTTTAGATTCGTAAATCTTAATTCCTAAATCATCTGTACGGGCGTAATGCCCTGTGGCGATATAATCCGCGCCCATCTCCAAAGCTTTTTCCAAAAAAATTCCAAATTTTATTTCCGAATTGCATATAACGTCCGGGTTGGGCGTTCTGCCTGCCGCATACTCGCGTATCATATAATTAAAAACTCTCTCCCTGTATTCTTTTCTGAAATCAAAAGTTAAAAAAGGAATCCCGATTTTTTGGGCGACTTGCACAGCATCGCGCCTATCGTCTTTGCCATCGCATCCGTCCCAGCAAATCATGTGCGCCCCAGTCACGTCATATCCTTTTTCTTTGAGCAAAAAAGCCGCGACGCTCGAATCAACGCCTCCGGACATAGCAACAAAGACCTTTCTTTTAAGAGGGGTATTTGTTTGTTTGTGTTTATTCCAAATTCTGGCCATATTTGTTTTTAATTTAGCATCCAAATTGCATAATTCAAGTACATCGCGAAACTCACCCAGAGAATATAAGGCACCAGAAGCCAAGCGGCAGGTTTGGATATTTTTCCAAAAACGATGATCGTAGCGAGAATGGCAAGCCAAAGGAACACGATCTCAACAAGCGCACCACCAGGGCTGTGCAGGCCGAAAAAGATAATTGACCAGAGAGTATTGAGAACCAGCTGACCGAGGAATATGCCGAGAGCAATTTTTACATCCTTGCGGTCCAACCCCTTTTTCCAGACGAGGAACGCGGCGATACCCATAAGCGCAAACAATGTCGTCCAGACCGGACCGAACACCCATGCAGGAGGATTAAGAGCGGGCTTCACGATCCCTGCGTACCAGCCGGCAATAGACGGCGTGGTAAAGACCGAGCCGATGATGCCGGCCAGCTCGGAGACTACAATAGCGATGATAAGTTTAAATGTGTTGTTGATTTTCATAATGATTGTGCTGATTTAGGGTTAAGCATATTTTTGATTTTTTGAGCTAATTCGCTTGGATTAAAATTGCCGTGATTTTCCAGTCTCAAGAGTGGTACACCGGCCTCACGCAGGATACGCTCTACTTCGCGATCGCGTTCTTGCCGATCCGAACGCTCATGAGATTTATCATCTAGCTCTATAGCGAGCTTTGGTGAGAGATATGCTTTATCGCACAACACAAAATCAACAGACTTCCGATTAATATGAGCCAAAGCGGCACGCCAATCCTGTCCTCTAACCGTATGGTCAACTAAGGTAGGCAAATGCACTTGTGCGAAAATACGATATTCCGTACCGACAGCTTCTACGAGAGCGTCGTAGCATTCATGCTCTGCGCGAGTAAGAAAGAAGTTTTTGCGGTTATAACGATACTTAGCTTTTTCCTCCACGTCGGCAAAACCTCCACGAGCGACCGCAATCGCTATCGCAATGACCACAATGATGCCGATGATGATATAAAAGATTGTCATGGTTATTTTGTCTTATGTTCCAATAATTTCTCGGCCGGGGAGATACTACCAAGAACCTTGTGCGGAAAGTAATTCCAGGCGTCGGTTACCAGCTCGAGCACATTGCTCAATTCCGAAGCGTCTCCACCGCGATCAAACATGGCCACGACCTTCATCATGTCGTCGTTATCATCTTCATGAAAAATAACATCCCTGACATGATCCAAAGTAAAATCACTCTCGGTCTCTTTGAGTATATCCACGAGCTCCTGCTCAATTTCTTTCCGCCGTTCAAGTATTTGTTGTTTTGATTCGATTTCCATAAAATTTTAGGCGAGGGTATTAAATAACTCCCATCCCGTACTTATTTTCTCGACTTCTAAACGCGTCCTCACCGCCCTCAAGAATTTCTTTAATGCTTGTATTGATAAACTTGTTTTCTATACCACCATTAACATAGTCTCTTTTTTCTCCGTCAAGGCGAGCCACTATAATCTGTTCCGCATCTGCATTTACAACTAGATTAGCATTGTGAGTAGAAAGAATAATTTGCCGTGATTTTTTAATTTGACGGACAAGAGGAACGAGCTCGTTCATTATAAATTGATTGTCTAAGTTATCTTCGGGCTGATCAACTATAAATATCTGTTTAGCTGTTGCTGTTGCAAGATAGATTTTTAATAGGAGTGTGCCTCGTTGACCGACAGAGAGCTTCTCGGTAGGAATACCTTTTAATTTAACAATCGTCTTAACTCCTAAAAATTCAGACCATTTCGTAAAAATAAAGTCGGTAAAATTCTCGCGCCCGCGTGAATTTAAAGAATCTGAAAGTAAAAATGTGTCCAATTCTTCTTCGACCCATTTCTTCAGACTTTCAAGTGTGATATCTTTTGCCCCACCCTTTTCGTTTCTTTTAGCGATTAACGCTTTTACATCCTCTACATTTTTCACGACACGCTTGTCAAAGCAGTTTTCGAGCAAATACTTAGAAAATATGTCTTGGTCGAATATAGTAGTTCCCTCCACAGACACATCCTTGATAATGCTTGAAAACAACTCTTTTTCTTCTGCCGTTGATTCACTGCGTGAATCTTTAAATTCAACAAATTTATTATCTATCTCTGTCGTACTGCCGGTTAGATAAACTTCGATCGTACCAAAAAGATTATTTCGTAATACCATCAGCTCCTTGAGATAAATTAACTTCTTTCCGTAAATATCCTTATCTTTCTGGGCATTATTAATCTCCCTTTCGATAGTCTCTGCAGATTGCAGTAATACACTTATATCTTCTTTAAGACCAAGTGCTATCAAGGCCTTTTTCTTTTCAACGATTAGGGATCGCAATTTAGCCATCTCCTCATTAATCAAAGACTGTTTTTCATCAATAAATTTCTCTTGGGGTGCAAAATCAATGCCGGGAATAATGGTAGTATCTTGCGGGTAAATACTTTTAAGTGTTTTGTTTAGGGCATTTATTTGTTTATTTATTCCAATATCTTTAAGGTCGAGTTTCAATTGCTCAAGACTTTGTTTAAAGTCTTTCAGCTTTAATCCTCGCTCTGTTGCTTTCCCAATATCATCGAGTAAATCCTTCGTCTCTTTAGAGGAAAGTTTTTTCTTTTGCTCCTCTTTCTTTTCTATGAATTTATTTAACCACAGACCAAAATCACTGTCTTTATAGTCAGAATATTTTTTATAAAGATCATTTAATTCTGCTTGTGTATTACCTATACTTGTAAGGTATCCTCTTGCTTGCTCAACAAGCTCGGTTTTTTTAAGCTCTGCGAAATCAAGATTAATGAGCTCGCAGATTTTTTCAGTCAGCTCTCTGTCATTTGTGGCGAGTGCACTCAACTGTTCTTGTCCAATATATAAAAAGGGTAGTCCTAAACTCTCATCGTTTTCAAGAGATTTCTTGTATTGCTCTTTATTATTATCCTTATCAATAAGCTCCGCTTCGAAGTCAAAACCCGGAGCGGGCTCTTTACCCTCTGTATTCTGTCTATAAAATTCAATTATTTTTGGTTTATTGTTCTGGTCTTGTTTTGTATGTTCCTCATTTAGGAAAGCAACAGATTCCAATAGGGCACTTTTTCCACTACCACGACCACCAATAATTGCCACGAGTTCTCTATTCAGAGAAATCTGGACGTCTGGAACAATAAAGTTTTTACTACCAACAATTTTTATGGAATTGAAATATAACTTTTTTCTGTCATCAAAAGGGTTATGTTCTTGAATTTTTACTCGCTCTTGTGGTTCAAATATTATCTGTTTTAAGCCCTCAAATGTTGGATCGGCTTTAATCCAAGAAAACTTTGATCCTATATCTAATACCTTCCGGGAATCGGATGTGTTTATAATTGCAAACTTTTTAATATCGTACTGATGATCGGTGAGTTTTGTTGTAAGCTCAGTAATTCTTGTTACCTTATTTGGTAATTCACATGCGGCGTCGAGAATATTAGTAATCTCAAGTAGCCGTTTTCTTGTTCGAGAATCTGATTTACAAAAAAGCCCGCCGTTAGTTGAATGGGCATGAGCAAAAATTCCGACACCACTATACTCCCTAGCCTTCATGATTATGTCTTCAGCCGTACAATTTGCTGTCGCGGGAGTATGATTATTCTCTCCCTGAAACGCTGGCTGAGGCATTGAGATGGCTGTCAGAAAATTATTAACTGTCTCATTCCACGTCGGCCATCTATTTTCTGTTGTATCAGGATCAAAAATAACAAGCAGGTGTATACCCTCTGAGCTGATGACCTCTACCCCCGGCAAAATCGTTATTGGATATTCCAACTCATGATTTTTTGCTAATAGCGGATCAATGGCCTTTCCTGTATTGTGGTCAGTAATTGCAACAACCGCGATATTGTTACTTACACAGTGACTAATAAGATCAATGTTAAACTGATTTTGTCTTTCAGTTTCTTTATCTTCTCCGGCGGGGTAATTATCCGGCCAAGTCCAACGAGGGTCCAAATAAGTTTGCACCTGCAAGTCCCACTTTCGCCAAACTGATCCCTTTGAATTTGAATTTTGATTACTCATAAATATTTAATTAGACTCAACGATCTTTATCTCCTCATCCGTCAAGTTATAGAGCTTATAAACCATGGGGTCAATTTGCTTTTCGTATTGTTTAACTTGAGTTTTATTTTCGTGATTTTCCAGATAGTCACCGGATTTAGTTATCGCCAAAATTTTATCGACAATTTCAATAAATGGTTTTTGTTCAGACATCGTTGCTATTTTTATTGGGAAAAGCCTTAATTTCTCAACTCCAATATCTACTCCCACACCTCTCTTTTTCCCATTTCTATAAAACCAATCTAGCGCGAACTTTGAATTGAGGATGGCAAGAATATATTTCAGATCATAGTTCTGATCTTTTTGAATGATTGAAGAAAATGAGAACCCAATAAAATAACCATTATCATCATAAGCAAACTCATTCTCAACAAACATCCCCTTAAATATAATTTTAGGGTTTGTAAAATATCTTATATCTCTGGGTCTGTGCAGACCATATGGTCTATTGGAAGATGTAATAAAATCAATATATTTATCTAGATGTTTTTTAATGTTGGCATATTTATTATCTGTTCGTATTTTATCTTTAACTTCTTTATCTGAATATATGAGGTATTTTTCACGCCAAGCTATACCATACTTGTATATCTCGTTAGGGTCTAAATATCTTTTAATACTTAAACTCTCAGATTCATTTGGCTTTAGGTTGTCCAGTTCTGCTTGGTTCAACACAAAAACTCCATCTCCTGCTCGAATATCTTTTCTGCTTGCTTTGTTTACTTGTTTATTACTAATTTTATCTGGAGATTCCTGAACACCGACCGAGGTATCACAAATACTGCCTAGCAAAAGCACATCATTAATTTCATGCCTGTCCTCAAGAATAATTTCATCGTTAGAATAAATTGATACATTGGATAATGATTTAATTTTCAAATTTGGTGTATCGTAATTTTCGCCTATATCCGAGATGTCATTTTCAAGTTTTTTATACACAAAACTTTTGACATCTTTTGTTTTTTTGTAGACGGCAACCATATGCTGGCCAGCAATAGAATCAAATACTTTTAACTTCCCAATATCTATAAAACTAACAAAAGAAAGCTCACTAGATACTCTTTTGATGAGCTTCGCGGCTCCTCGACTGTTTATCCAATATCTTGAAGTTATATAAGATATTGCACCATTATTTTTTGTAAGATCAATTGCTTTGTGAAGAAAATAAAACCAGAAATCCATTTTACCTTGATGGTATTTTTTCCCAAACTCTGACTTATTAACCTCAGCAAAAATATGCTTATTGCTTCTTTCCTTGAGATAGGGTGGGTTTGCAATTACGATACTAAAACCATCTTCAACACCGAACATCCATTCTGGATCAAACCATAAAGATGTTTTGTTACTAAAAGGGTCCCACGCAGACAATTGTCGGGTGATTTCATCTCCGCCTCTTGTTTCTAGCATTCGTAAAAGCATCTTTTTCTGAATTTCTTTAAATTCATCTTTGAGCTGGAATCGTTCAGAATTTGTCGCGTTGAAAAACTGGTTTCTCAAATCTTTAAGTTGGTTAATTCCGGCCTGATCCTTGAATAATGTTGTTTGTTGACTACTTGATAAGCCAATTAAGCTATTAGCGGCCACGAATTTAAAATCAAGATTTGGAAGTGGTTCTATACCTCTATTGATTAATGAATCATCAACACGCTCGTCTACAACTAAGGTTAGGAAGCATCTTAGACGAGAGATCTCCGTCGCAATAGGTTGGATGTCAACACCATAAATGTTTTCTCTAATCACTCCGAGTTTACGAATATAGTCAAAATTTTTGTGAGAAAACTCACGCTCAATCACCCGGCGTATTTCTGGAGAAGCCCTTTTTATCTGAATATGAAACCAAAGCTGGCCATCTTGATCGATTTGCTGAAGTATAAAAACAATCTTCTGAAGGGCTCCTATTGGGAACGCGCCGGATCCACACGCCGGATCTAAAAGTTTAAGATTCTCTAGGGAATCTACAATTTTTTGTTTTTCATTCTGATTAAGTGGGTATCGTGAGTCATCTGCAAAATCATAGCTAATAATTGCTTGTAATTTGCTTTCATCAATATTCGTCTGTTGTTTTAGATAAAGCAGAAGGCACTCGTCTACCATGTAATCCACAATTGCACGGGGAGTATAGTAACTACCGGTGCTCTTTCGAGCCGATTCTCCAGTTTCCGGATTAATTTCAGCCAATAAGTTTTCAAAAATTCTTCCAAGCATTTCCGGGTCGATCGAAAGTTCTTCATCAAAAATTGTATTTTCATCAATCGTAAAGTTATACGTTTCTAGCGTTTTAAAAAAGCCTGAAAACCATTCGTCTGGGATAACTAGAGTATTATGATACAAGGACTGTTCCTCATTACGACGCTTGTAGTAATCGTCCTCATGTGGAGAAAATAGACCACCATTGAGATAGGGTATGAGTGAAAAATAGTCGTTTGAATAGGATTCTCCTCGCGACTTCGGCTCTTTATTAAGTACTTCAAAAAATATCGACTCTAGTATTTGATGATAATAATCAGGATGGTTAGATACTGCTTCAAGAGATAGTAACTCTTTTGGCATCAAGGTAACGCCGGTTGGACTCTTTTTTTCTCGCAAAAACCAACAGAAGATAACTCTACCAATGAGTCTGACGGCAAATTCTAAACTGACCTGACTTTTATCCGTCACAGAAGGAAGCTTTAATGTTGCTTGATATGTCTGTCTGTTCTTTCCAACACCAATCGTACCACCAACCAATTTGATGAAATTTTCAGATATTTGTTTGTAAAATTCTTTATTGACGACTTCGAGTGAAAATCGGGATTCTAAATCAAGAAGGTTGGCCAGCCGACCATTTTTTATAAGATACTTCGTGGGAGTATTTACTTTTGCCCCCGGTCCAAGATAAAAAGAGTGTCTTTTAGCGTTTGAGTATTTTTTTATGATCTTGTTTTTGTCATTCGAGTCCAAAGTAATTTTAAGAAAAGAAAATCTATAGTTGTCGGAGTTTTTGCTTGTGAATATGATGAGTGCTCTGTGTATCCAATGATCCGCAAGTATCTTGAAGGCGTCGGTGGCAATTGTAATTCTGGGATCATTTTCCCGGCTATGATTCATCTCTAAAATATGTACATCAAGGGATTCACAAAAGCCCAAAACCTTCGCTTTGGTAATTTCTTTATACCTATCTTTTTTTATGACTATATCTTCTTCTTTTTCTACAAAATCTTCCGGGAGGAATGTTTCCAAGAATTGTAAAAAATGTTCTTGATTGTAGGCTTCGCTGAATTTCATGAGATTAATTCTTCAGACAACACGATCAGCCGAGCTGTTTCCTCTGCTCTCTTCGCTGTCGTGAAGATATCCTCAATATACTTTGGTGGTAACATTTCTTTGAGGGTGTTGTAAGAGTTGGCGAGATTTACCTTATCTAAATGTAGTTCCGCGATATCTTTTAGAATACCATTCGGAAGAGCATCCAAATCTTTTATAGTCTTGACCGCATCTAGGCATAAATCTTTTGCTGGTTGATACATTTCAGACAATAATTTTAATTTGCCCAGCGCATCTTGTTTACGCCCACCGGTAACCGAAGCTCGCGTATTACTCTTAAAGATATGCTCCTTAGCGACCTGATATATCGGCTCAAAACTGGTTGTCGTTTCAGATGCTTTATCGTCCTCGTCGGCCTCAAATAACGGCAATGCTACTTCCGGTGAAATAACGGCGACATCTTCTACTGTGTTTCCGTACGCGAAAACGTAACTACCGCCATTCTTTGCAAAGGCAACAACTCCATTTTTTAAGGATTTTCTCGCAATTCTCGAACGACGGGGTATTTTAGCGATTTCATCCATCAGTTTCTTGTTGCCTCTTATGTTAAGCCAAATATTCCTATATTTTGCATCCCACGATGATTCCTCAAACTTTTTATTCTCTTCTGTATATTGCTTTGCAAAATAATTCTTCAGTTCCTCATCGCTAGTAAAGATTCTTGTATCTTCACCAAGGAGAGAATGTATCATATTCATTTTGAGGGTAGAGATAGCACGAGTATGTGTTTCATATTCTCCTGTCGGTGTAGGAAAGAAATTCCAAATGAAAAGCTCGTCAAAAACCTTTTTGTTAATACGGTTAATACGTCCGACTCGCTGAATTACTCGCGTTGGATTATATGGAATATCGTAATTTATAACCGTTCCTGCTCGGTGCAAATTGAACCCTTCTGAAATTGCGTCCGTTGCTATGATGATATCGAAGTCATTGGATTGTTTTGATGCATCTAAACTTGCATCAAAGTTAGCTTTGATTATTTTTCTGTTTATTTCCGAAGCGTCGCCAGAAGTGTATTTAAAAACTCGCTGGAAACCGCTAGCTTTCAATTTTTCATATACATAGTCAGCAGTATCTGAAAATTCTGTAAACACAATAATCTTTCGCTTATTTTCTTTCGCTACAGATTCTGTGACTTTCTGAATGAAAAAATCATATTTTGGATCTGCCGTTATACCACCCCAGTCTGCTAAAATACTTTTTAACAACTCTATGTCATGTCGCAAATGCTCTTCAAAGCGTGCGTCAATTTCAGCCCTAGGAACGCGGATAAGGCCTTTGTCCTCTAGTTTGTTAAGCATCGCCTCCGCTTCAGATGGATCCATATCTTCAAGGTCGGTGGTATCTGGGAGATCTCCTTTTTTGTAGATTGGCACCTCATCACGATTAAGATACCAGTCCAACATTAGCTCTGACGAATTGATCATATTTTTTAATGAAAGTTTGAAAGAAGCTATAGAACTTTCAAATCTCCTCACGAGTAAACGGCGCATGAACTTTGCAACGTTTACTTGCGCCTGTTGCATCCTCTGAATAATCTCCTCTGGTGACTCACCATCATTAGCTTCTTCCTGTTCAATAAGTTTTGTAAAGAAATCTGACCCCGGACGAATATAGTTAGCAGATTTATATCTTGTGCCAAGAAAACTTGCTCGTTCCTCATCAGAGGCAATTTTCTCTAACGTACTTATGTATAGATCAGATATTTCTCCTAGTTTATATTCAAGTAATTCTGGATCTTTGACTTTTGGAAACGAAATATTCTGTGCTTTCAAGTCTTTTCTGTAGACCTCAATCTCGTCTAAATCCAATCTTGAGCGACGAATGACCAGTGGTTCAATCATCTTACGTAATTCATTAGCAATTTCTTGACTTTGCTTCGTTATCTCCGCGACACCACTTTCATCTTGCTTCTTTCCGCTACGGCGCATATTCCTCCGTAATGCACGATAACTTTTGAAAAGTTGATGGAATGACATGCTTAAATTTTCCACAGTTTTCAATGTAGATTGTCCGGGTGTGCTAAACAATTTTATAAGAGCATAAATGTCTTTTGGATCATTGTTAAAAGGGGTAGCAGAAAGAGCCATGACTCGATTGCCCGCACAAAGTTTGTGAAGCGTAATATAGTTTTCAGTATCCTCGTTGCGATGCTTATGAGCTTCGTCTAAAATTATCAGCAATTTTCCGCCATCGTTCCCATGTCGATCCAGAGCCTCTTTGATTTTTCCGGTTGAATAAACTTGCCCCTTAAAGTCGAAATCAGACATATAATCTTTCCACTGACTCTCAAGGTGTGGAGGGGTAATAATTACCGTCTGTAGGTTAAGATTGTGAGCAATTGCTGATGCAACAATACTTTTGCCAAGACCTACAACGTCCGCAATAATAACCCCTCCGAATTTCTCAATTCTGTCTATGCCTAAATTTATTGCATCTCGCTGATACTTCAAGTTGTAGAACTTACCGGAGGTTATCTCTTCCGGTGATTTTCTATCTTCCACGTCGTCCACCGAAAAATACTCATCGAGAACCCTGTAGAACATGTGGAGGGGTCTCGGTAGAGCATAAAGCCAAACTCTTTGTTTTACTTCCTGTATAAATTCGTCAGCAGAATTGATGTCGGCAATCCCAATATTTTCAGGATCATTCCATTGTTCCTCAAATCGTTTAAAGTGGTCATCATAATAATGTGTTTCCTGTAAGATTATATTGTTTTCTCCTTGCCCCTTTAGTCCGGACAAGGTTAGGTTGCTTGACCCTGTGACTATAACGCCCGGGGTTCTGCCATTCGCAGAAAGCTCTGGTTTATTGTGTAAGATGTAAAATTTGGAATGATTCGCTTTGGCCGACTTCTTGATTTCCAGACTCCCGTCTTTAATTTTCTCTAAAAAACTCTTAAATGCTTCTTGAGCTTCTGTATCATCAAAATAATCAGTGTCATTAAAGACACGGGAGAAAATCTCAAAATAATTCTCTTTCACACCAGCACGCGATGAGATTTTTGCGTCTGTTAGATAAGAATCAAGATTCGCATCTTTCAAGGCAGAAATCTTCTCTATCATCTTTCGGTCTATATCCATACCTACGAGGATTCGGATCTTCTTATTTTGAAGTTCTTTATGTAAATCCCTAAATCCCGAAAAATAAAAATAGCCAACGAGAGCATCAACTCTGTCACAATTCGGCAAAATATCTTTTAAGGCCGCTGAGAGTGTATTTGTACCTGTGTTTGTTATTGCCATAAATTTATTTTTTGATCACCTTACGGTCTTCCTCATTGCCACCAATCCGGATGTAATCCTCGCAACTATCAACCCAGATTTTCTTACACTTGCAGTAGGTGAATTTTTTATGGGTATTCCAAAAAATCTCATCTCCGCAATGAGTGCATTTGTAGTAAGTTTCCTGTTCTGTTGTTGTGGCGATTTCCTTTGGCATAAGTTTTATTGACGGCTATCTTTCACCTTTTAATATTCTCTCGAATGCTTCGAGATTACCCATGGCATCATTCACAGGGTTATGGTCATGCGCCGTAACTCGTAGCTTTTTCCATGAGCTTCCGTTTGTAAAGTCGCCAACAAGTCCAGCATAAAAATCACCGATCCTTCTTGCCGAATGACCGAATGGATTTCTTCCGAGGAACAGATGGAAGTAATAGTTTATGAACTGCCAGTCATAAGCTGGGTTGTCGCTCACAAACAGTGGTCTAAATCCTTTCTCAATGATTGAGGTGATCCATGCATCAAACTTTTCGAATGTTTCTTTTGTCGCCCCTGTTCCGTGGAATGTTTGCTTTGAGGGATAAGCGACCGCGCCAAATTCAAATCCCACCGGATCATTGAGTGTCGGTGCCGGACCGTGTCCTTCACAATCCACGAATATTAAGTTTTTGATGGCAATTTCCTGTGGCATATAGTTTTATATTTTCTTATATCTCACACCCCTGCCTTGGCCAACTCGTTCAACCAAACGCAAAGCCACCAATCTAGCGAGAGATTGTTTGATTGTAACCTGCGGCACAGAACCATTGAGACGTTTGTCGATCTCCGCCACGCCCAAAGTTTCGCCGTCTTTTATGATAGCGAAAACCTGCTCTTGTCTTTCGGACAAAAGTTTCTCCGGCTGTTCGGCATTCATCAGTTTTCTAGCGACATCTCCTTGGGAAAGCAGTGCGTCAAGCAAAAAATTCAGCCATGGAGTGATATCTTCGTTGTCCGTTTTGTGATTATTTTGTGTTGCCCGGAGAGCGAGATAATAACTGTCCTTGCGTTCCTCGATAATCTCGTCAAGTGAAGCATACGGCACATAGGCGTAATCGTTGCGAAGCAAAAGCAAGTTCGTCAGAGCGCGACTAAGACGGCCGTTGCCATCAAGGAACGGGTGAATTGCTAAAAATTCAAAAACAAAATTGGCAATAATAAGCACGGGGTGGAGTTCCTTCTTTTCGAGCTCCCGATTTGTCCAGTCAATGATCGCTTCCATTTCTGGCTTAACCAAATATGGTTTAGTCGGATTGAATAGAATAATCTCTTCACCTTTTTCATTTTTCATTACTACCGCATTATCGGAATCTTTATACTTTCCTTTATGCGACTGATCTTTGTTAGAGAATTGCAAAAGAATGCTATGAAAATGCAGAATATTATTCTCTGTCAATTTGAGCGTGCGGTAGTGGTCAAAAACTCTTCCGAGCAAATCGGCATAACCGGCGACTTCCTGCTCGTCACGGTTCTTGGGAGGATTTGATTTCAGACCACGCAAAAGACGAGCCACTTCCTCGTCGCTCATTTTTGATCCTTCAATACGGGTTGAGGCGCCGGTAGATGTAATGATCACCGATGACTTAAGCCGACCTAAAATTTGAGGGCTTAGCCTCAAACTGCCATGCCAAAGACCCTTGAACTCGTCAATTCTGCCGATCTTGCCAAGTATCTCCTGGCTTAGTTTTATTCGTTTGTTGAAGCTGTTTTCGCTCATATTTCTGATATATTTTGATGCTATATAGATAACTATATCCAATTATATACGAAAGCATCCCAATATGTCAACAACTACTTCCTTGGTGTTTCCGGAATGGTACACTTTTGTACTATTGGCGAAAAGCCGATTTTGTTCAGTTGTATCACTGTACTGCACAAAAAAGAGACTTTTTGCATAGTACTGTGTGCAAAGTATGCAAAATCGGCATAAAGCTCTCAAATTTCGTCTTACGGCTCGTCAGTATCTCAATCGGTGGCAAACTCTTACCCTCGGCACAAAGCTCGCCCCAGGGGCAACCAAGTGGTGAAAACGGCATTCAAAAACCGCCTTTCGGCGGCTTTGGTTTAAATCACGGCAACTGGCACTTTCGGCTGTCGTCCCCTCTTGTGTGGTTCGAATTTTAACGGACCGAGGTGTATCTGGAACGAAAGCCCTTCTTTGGTGTATGTTGCTACAAAAACTTTAATTTTTTTCTTCCCATTCATAACGATTCTAATATATATTAAATTCCCAAAGAAAAAAAGAGCGGTGGCCTGTCATTGGTAGTGACATATCGCTCTTTTTTATTTAACCGATTTAGTTGCCTCGTTAAAAGCCGAGGGTTAATTGAGGTGTTTTGTCCTCGACGGAGTTCTTCGGGACCGAATTTGAAACCCGGTCTCCGGATGACTTGAGAAACGTGCCGGGCATATCTCGCGTGATGATCCGAAAATGCGGCTCGACTTTTCTGAGCGGATATGTAATATGGTCGCCAGCCCTTACCATAGCTCCCCAATCAAAATAAGGCCCTTGCGGAAATCTCGCCTTACAGCTTTCTTCTACGGGACAAAGCCTACATGGATCGCGATAACTTACCGGCCAGGTTTCGATTTCCAAAAGTTCCTCATCAGAGACGAGCCGCTCCGTCAGCCCTCTTCTCTTGCCGTCTTCATGCTTTTGCTCAAATGAACGGTTGCCGTAATAATCCGGGCAAAGCACGCGCGACAGGAACCACTTTCCATGCGCTATGTCGTACTGACATGGCAACAACCGCTTATACTTTTTCAAAAACGCGAGCGTCCAAAATATTACCTGATCTACAAAAGGCTCCGAGATATGAACTGCGGCATGCTTCCACATTGATTCAGGTCTTATACGTAAGGGATCTCTCGGCTTGCCTGGTCCCAACTCACTAAATTCCACTTGAATAATCTCGTGCATCAGCAAAAGACGCATCGCATGAAAGTCAATGATCAGCGGAAGCTGAAAGTCCGGCACAAGCCCGAACTCAATCAGCCACGTGGTCATGAGCGAGAAGATTTTTCTTCTCATCCCTCTGAAACCTTTCTTCGAACGCTTGTGGTCAATTTTTGCAAAAGCCTTTTCGAAATCCAAGGCACCCTCAAACACATTGCGCAAATCGGCGCCCCAATGCTCGACAAGAACTTTCGCGTTATGAATCCAAATCCGCTCATGCTGATAAGACTGGTAGGAAAACGTCCCCTTTTGCTTCTCTCCTTGGCTTCCACCCGGATGAATCCGCATGGCCACTTTTTCTGTGGCGCCTGCAATCTCCTCCGGCTCCATGTACATGGCTACGTAGGGATTAAATAAATCCGGCCGATCTCGATAAAGCTCATAGACGAATCTAAACGCATCGTCGCTGTTGATGCCGCCTCTCATCGGGATTGCCACGCAGAAAAACCACCATCCGAGCTTTTGCGGATCACTTCTCAATTCTTCCGGAAACCATCTTCGTTGCGGCGGGATCAAGTCTGCATAAAAGCCCCTCTTCTCTTGCCACCACACGCCTAGAGTCTTGAAAAACTTGAACGCCAATTTCTCGTTAACTCCCAGAAGCGGCGCCTTAAAACGCTGTTTGGTTTTGCTGGCTTTCTTCACCGGCAAATTCGATTTTTTCTTTCTCGCCAGTTTCGGCATAAATCACCTCTTTTCAATTAAAAAACTGAGTTCCTCTCCATAATGCTTGCGCCGATAAGAAAATGCAACCTCAAATTGTATTTAAATAAAAAAGAGGCGGAGATGGTCGCTAAACGCAACCATCTCCGCCCTTTTTTTTAGCTCCGCAGTCCGGAGCTGTTATTATGCAGCTTCCTCCAACCTTTCGTAGAACAGCCTGACATGGCTCGTGTCCAGCCAAGCAGGCGCGATTGCCCCTCCATTCTCTTGAGGAAATATCTCGAACGAACGGCACCCATTCTGCTTTGGGTTTCGTTCCGCTAATCCTAATTTACCGCCATCCGCAACCCAGCGCTTTTTGATTCCCTTCCTGTAGGCTACGAGCTGGTCCCAGTAATCCGGGAATCTATTTTGCAAGAACTCTTCAAAAGTGCTCTTACTGCGCCCAAAATACTTAAACTCAAAATCAAGAAGGTGCGGACGCAATATTGAAATCCCAGGACCATTAGGCCCGCTCGAACGAAGTATATTCTCAAGCTGATCAAACGAGTCTGAACGCTTTGCCGCGGTATCTGCACGCAAATTGCGACGAACATCTTTGGCAAGATGGATCAAACATCTCTTCCAAAAAGAGCAGTACGGCTCTTCCGATCTTAAATACGTAAGCAACGCCTTATCTTCCGGCGCTACGCGTACGTGCATTCCCCTCCAAAATTTACAGTGGTTTTCTTGAACGCTGACACCGCCTTCACCAAATCGATAGACAAAACCGAAACGACCCTGCGACCCGTTTTCCTTATATGATCTGGCACCTCGACCGATAAAACGCGCGTTGGCAGTGCTAGCGAGAACATACTTGATGCACGCCCACAACCTAGGTTGAATAGGAACGGGATTATGATCATATCGCTTCGTAAACCCCCACTTGTGGTTTGACATGTAGGGGCTGACCTTCTTGGCAAAAGCCATGGCATAATACACTTGCGCTTGTTTCGCGTCGGCCACCACAATTACCGGAAGTTTCATTTTGGTCAGCAACGGATCAAAAGAAACAATTTGCGGCTCATTCTGTTTTTCTGCGTCAACGTTAATCCAAATCGCTGCCGAATTTTCGAGCAAATCATACGGCTCCCAATTAGACCAAGGCATTGTTACTCACCTCACTTTTATATTCAAATTTAAAGGGACTAAATCCCTCCGTTAATTTCTTTATAACAAACAAACGCGGACAAAACATCGGAAAAGCTGTGGAAAATTATAAAAAATTGCTCAAAAAAAGATGACCGCCCCGAATGTAAAGTTCGAGCCAGTCACCAGTTAGGGGTCCGAAATCGCCCATGATCAACCCACCATCCGTTAAAATCCTTGAAGTCGCTGATCCCGTACTGACGGACAAAATCTGCCGTAAAATTGCGGACGCCAATGTGCGGCGCAACTTTTTTCACATATTCCATAATCTCAACAGTTTTCGTCTGTCCGGTTGCGTACTCGTTCGCATCAATATCCAGGCCAATCGCTAAATTCTTGCCTGACCTGATTATTGCATCAAGAATATTCCAGATTTTAGGGCCAATCTTGGCGATAACATTGCTATACCCCATTTGGTGAAGGGTAATGGCGCATATCGCCGCCTCCACCAAAAACACCTCCTTTATATCTGTTTTAAGAACACCCATATTAAAACCGCCTTGAACCACGTTGCCCGAGCTCTTCATGTGCTTAAGCCCGCGGTCATCAGTCGCACGGCCGTAGAACTTGGTAAGCCTGCCGTCCATCTCAAGAGGAAAAGTAACTCTGCCTTGGAGCATGGACCATGGATATCCTGTAATCACCCCTTTCTTTTGGGACTTACCAAACTCTCTGACAATCTCGCCCATTTTCATCCCGCGCCTCAAGAGCAAATTCGTAATCGTCGCGGAGAAAACTTTTGGTGAAATTTTTACAAGCCCGCAGGCAATTAAATCGTCAAGAGTGTACTCAAGATCGAGCAGGACGTGGATCAAGTTATCGTTCGCAAAACCCGCGCCCATTTTATACGCGAGATCAGTGTCGAGCCCGCGCGCCTTGGCAAGATACCGCTCCCCTTCGCTATGCCTGAAGTTTTCCTGCAAAATCCTCTGGGCTAGAGACATGATCCGGTGATGAAATTCCGGAATCACCGGCACCGACCAAAGCTGATCGCGCTCTATGACGCTTTTTCTATAGGACGGCATTACAACAATATCCGCGTCCGGAGGTATTGACTTCTCGTCAATCTGCCCGCTCTTCCCGCATCCAAAACACTTAAAACCTTTCTTCTCTCTCTGCAAGTAAAGCCACATCGAGGGTGTACGCTCATTATGCAAAGGACAGGAAATCATCAACTCCTTTCCGATAATAAACGCCCCTTTAACGCGAACTTCGCCCGACTCAACCGCTTCGATCAGCTTGTCATAACGCATCACAAGTCTGGCTTCTCCCTTAGAATCCACGCCGCGCACTTCAATGATTCCAAAAACGTCCGCTTTCTCCGGAATCTTCCGATGATGATTCGCAAATTCCACGGGGGTTAATTCCTTCTGAAAAAGCTCCCCGGAGCTAGACATCAAAATCGGACGGCTATAAACCTCCATTTCTTTCCCGTCCAAAAGTTTTATCGCCGACAAAAGAAGCTTATTCCAAAGCTTGCGTATCTGCGCGCGTCTTGGCGCCTCGTCAAGCTCGCTCGTCTCGTTTTTGAAAGCGAGTTTAAGATCGGATATTTTTGCGTCGACCTCATGCACAACCACTTCTTCAGGAAGAAAATACTCAAGCGCGCCTCTTAACCCAAACCGCTCAAAAAACGGCCAAGAATCCTTTTTCAATTTACGGCATAAATCCGCATGATCCACGGTCACAAAGCTCAAGTAGCGGAGTATCTGCCTTAAATGAGCCGGAATGGGCTTCTCGCGCACGTCCGACGGTCTGATAATCTTGCCATCAACGCCGTCACCCACCGCGAATTTCCAATCGCGTATTACCGCCACAATGCTATCGCCGAAAAAAGATGAGAGCTTTAACAAAAGATGTCCCGCGGAAATAAAACTCGAACCGGACAACTTCTGAAGCGTACGCAACTCACTCTTGGAAAACTTTAGGCCATCCGCCCGCTTAAGCTCAAGCGCGTCGAGCCTTCCTCCAGAAAATCCGCCGGGCTTTCTTCCGGTAACCCTAACTTCACGAAATAAAATTCTCTTTCCAGTTTCGTTTCGGTAGTAAAGCGCGGCCCTTGCCCAGCTAGTGAGCGCGATCAGAACAGCCTCTTCATTTGCATACTTATGCAAAGCGATTTTATCCACAAAGATCCCGTAAACGGGAGCGAGAGATTTTCGAAGCTGCGTGATCGCCTCGTGGAAACGGCCGCGATCATTCTCTTCAATTGCGTCCTTTGCATATTTCCACGACCTCTCAACAGACTTGAAAATCGTTTTTGCGTAATTCCACTTCAGCCGCCTGGCGCTATCAACGAGCTCAACTGAAAAACCGCCTCCTCCAAAACCGTCTTCAAAAAAACTCAACTGCCGATCCAATGACAGCGACAGCTGGCCGTCGGATGCGGACAAAATCTTTGTCCTCGGCTTGTATAAATCCGAGACAAAAAGTTGAGGAATCGCCTGATGCCCGAGTGTGCCAAAAAACCTGTACGGATTTTTTGATCTTTCCTGGTTCTTTTTCAGACGCTCTCTCAACTGGCTCATATAGAGGCTCGCCGTATCCTCGCCTGTTAAATCCGCATACGCAAAATGAGCGCCATCGCCTCCCACATCTTCGGAAATCAACCTCACAAACACTAAAGCGTCCGACTCATTTGCGGCTGTGCCCGTCGATATAAGCGCTTCCTGAACTTCTTTCCACCTAGCCGACCGATTGCCGTATGCCTCCGTAGTCCAATCCTGAAAAATCACGGGGGCGCCGGAAAATATTTCTGCAAATCTGATTTCTGGAGTTTCCATGACACCCCCTCCTTTCAATATTTTTTTTAATAAGGGTCTTTATTTCTATGTAGCAGTTAGCCGTCTACAGGGCAACGCAAAAACTGTGGATTACAAAAAACAGGAGAGGCGGGCACCTCTCCTGTTTTTGTAAGATCGAATTTTCTCGCGAATTTCTCTGATCAGGATGTCAAAGCCGAAAAGCCTGATTTTACGCTCGTACTGGGCTTCGTAATTCAAGGCGAGCGAGACGTACTCGATCCTTATATCATAAACCTTCCACTCGCCCTCGGAAAAATGCATGAAGAACTCCGCGAGAGCCGACTCTTCCGCGCCTTTTTCCCAGACAAAAAAGTTGGCGTAAACAGTAGCCTTGCCGTTTTGTTCGAAACTCTTCTTATACTCTACGCGAAAATCCGCATAATCCTCGATGTTCTCCATATAAATGGATTCCAGATAGTCGCCGAACAAATCGTAGAATTCGTTTTCCCTGCCGCCGGCGCGCCATAAATTCCTTCCCAGCCACAGTCTCGCCATCTCCTTTGTGTCAAAAATTTTTTCAAGCGCCTCTCTCACAAGGCTCCTCCTCAAATCCCTTCTGGCTTCTCCCTTAAGTTCGGGATCCTGCAAAATCCGCTGAACCTTAGAAATTTTTTCCCGCAGAGCCCTTTCCGCCTCGCTGGCATGCGCGCCTTGCAAAAAAAACGAAAGCGCTAACACGCCCGAAAACAGAATTATTCGCGTCATTTTTTAAACCCTCCTGTAACAATCTATCGCTTAAATTTTATCTTATATATTTAGCCTTGTTAAGTTTATGTTCCTCAAAAGTCTTAGCATAGTGGATTTTTCCGGACTTATCGGAAAGATAAAAAACAAAAGGCGAGTCTTCGGGATTTAGAGCCGCTTTTATGGCCTCAAGCCCTGGATTTGAAATCGGGCCCTTTGGAAGCCCTTTGTAACGATAGGTATTATATAAAGAATCCATTTGCAAATCATCCAAAGTCAGCCTGTCTGAACCTTTGCCTGTTAAATAAGTAAGCGTCGCGTCCACTTGAAGCGGCATTCCTGCCTCTATCCTTTTCCATAAAATTCCCGCAATAATCCGGCGATCCTCATCTTCAAACGCCTCCTCCTCCAAAAGAGAAGCCAAGGTTAAAATTTCATAAAAATTTTTTCCGCTTTCCCGAACTTCTCGACGCAAATCTTCCGATATTTTTTTATTAAAATTTTCAAGCATTTTTCTTACAGCGCTCTCCGGCGAATCATTCTTATAAAAAAAATAAGTATCCGGAAATAAATATCCCTCTAAACTGGCCCCCGAAGGCTTTTCTCGTAAAATGTCCGACGCTGAAGAAAAATCAGCGAGTGCCAGATTGCTTGCCCCAGGCTTTCCCGCAGCCGCGTAAAAATCCTCGGCTCTAAACATTCCATGCTTTTCAAAAAGCTGCGCAATTCCGTCGAGATTAAAGCCTTCTGGTATTGTTATTTTTACGCTTGGAATACCGTGCGCGCCGTTTGAGATTTTTCTCGCGATATCTATCACGCTCAAAGGCTCATCAAAATAATATTCTCCGGCCTTAAGGTCTCTGGCTTTCCCGGCAACAATAACAATGAGCTTAAATAAAGAACGCGATTTGATATAGCCTTTTACTCTCAACTCGGAGGCAATCTCGCGCACACCCATCCCTTCCTCAATTTTTACGGGCTCGCCTACCGGAAAATTTTTAGCTGGCATTACAATCTCGTTCGCAAAAATTAAGCCCAATATAAAAACGGCTCCGAGTATAAGGAGTATTTTTTTTCTTAAATTGTGATGTTCTTGCACAAATTAATTTTATATTTTTTAAATTATGAAACTTGCCGAAGGCGCATATTTTGGAGAGACTTGCGCAGTGCGGCGGCACGAGCATGAGGCAAAAATTCAGCAGAATTTTATGCTGTGCTCTCCAAAATGTGCGCCGAGAAAGAGTTTCGTAATTGACAGTTATATAAACGGCACAAAAACAAAACCCGGATATTCTTTCAGCTCAAATTTATTTTCTCCTAATTTAATTTCTTTGAAAAGGGATCCTCCTTTTGGATAAATAAGATTTCCCCCGACCACAAGTTGATGCCTCCAGGCCTTTGGAACTTCCAAAACCTCCGCCGAGGACAATATTCCGTCAAAAGGTGCCTCACCTGGCAAGCCGTCTTTCGCGTCCCCGCAAATAAAAGAAATGCGCAAAGCCAGTTCCGGATAAGATGACTCGACATTTTTTTCACCGAATTCGCAAAGTTCATTTTTAATTTCAAAAGCAAAAATTTTTCCACCGCCCTCCGACCCGCCAACAGTCGCGATGTCGAAAGTCGGACTTTCGACATTTACTATATGCGAAAGAAGCGCTGATGTCCATCCGGAACCCGATCCAACATCCATAATTTTATCGCCTCTCCTCGGCTCCAAAAGCTCCAGCATAAAAGCCACGGTAAAGGGCTGGGAGATTGTCTGGCCTTCTCCTATGGGAAGAGCCGAGTCCTCATACGCGCGATCTTTAAGCTCTTCGGGAAGGAAATTTTTCCTGTCCACTTTTAAAAAAGCCTCTTTTATAAGGGGGGATTTTAAAACTCCCTCTTCTTCAAGTTTTTTTACAAGCTCTTCCATATTATATATAACTCAAAATTGACCATAAAAGTCAAAAAATAAATATATAAATAGAGAAAATAGAAAAGGGCCGAAACGTATCGCTCCAGCCCTTTCTAAATTTCCTTCCTTTATGTCAAACCTCCAATGTTTGACATTTAATCTCTCCAAGTGTGTTGGGAATATTTCGCCCTCAACTTGGACTCCTTTTTTGGCGAACTCTTTGTGCACCGGAAAATTTCTTTTCCGCGCCTCGGAAATTCGCAAGATTATAGGAAGAGCCGCTAACCGTTAGTTAATACGTTATCAAGTTACTCCTGTTTGCGACCATAGACTGACGACCTTGCCGCCACTTGCTTCACGTTGTGGCGCCTCCAGAGGACACTTTTCCCGAAGGTGCAGATGCGTTTTTTCTGGTAGAATCCCCTGCGCTCCGCACTCGCAGGTATACCCGAGCTCATCAAGGGTAAAAATCCGATTCGCCTTTCCGAATGCAACCTCCAGTTTGTCGCCTTTTCGTGGCCCCCTTGATAATCGCGCCTTAAGCTGGGCTTCACGCGCCTCGACGACACGCCACCGGTCTTCTGCGTCCCTGATTTTGATCGCCATCGAGGCTAATTGTTCATCACGCGCTCCAGCACCGACGACCCCTTGCCAAACTGGTCCTCGAATCTTCACAGCGTATATTTTCAAGCTTCGGGCCAAGCGTAACTGCATAAACAGAACAAACCCAATAATAGCGCCAGCCGCAATTGCGGCATAGAAAAAAACATTCTGCGCGTAGTCCCTAGACTCATCCAGCTGATCCGTCAGCTTCAGGATGATCCTAGTAAACTCAATGTGCTGTGCCCGGTGCTCGTTGTTTATAACATTGGACCGGGCGAGATCATCGGCGACTTTGCTTTTTTCTTGGCGAAGCGACTCATTGTCACTTCGTAGCGCCTCGTTCGTCGCCTGCAAACTTTGCACATTTTTTTGCGTGGCCACGAGCTGACTCCGTGCTTGGGCGAGTTCGGCTTTTTGCCTCGCAACTTCGGCTTCGAGATGGCGATTTGCGATCGCGTTTTTCTCTACATCAGTTTTTGCCGCGTTAAGATCGCTCTCAAGCGCCGCAACCTGCTCTTGGTGAACCGCGTTCATCCGCGACCTCACCTCCTGAACAGGGATAAACGGGAAGGCAATGCGAGAGCCTTCGCCAACATTTTGACGAAACCACTCAACCGCATCTTTCCCGCGATATCCGCTCGTTCTTTGCAGAATGTCCACCGCGCAAGAACGCTTTTCTTTGACAAAGCGTCCCTGCGGAAGCTCTTGCCGCGCCTGCAGATCCGCACAAATGGCGTAAACCTGCTCGACCGGGTCACCTGGCCCGATCCGGTAGAAAACCTGCGAAGCCACATTATCCATTTCACCCGCGCTCGCGAACCCCGCGAAAACGAGAACAAAAAATGCCAGCAAAATTATCCGATTCATTGGCTCCTCCTTCTTCGGTTGCTTCAGCCGTGTCAGTATCCGGAATCATAATGACTCCGTGGCTTTGTGCTGACATCCACGTCGGTCAACTGCTGATTTTTCTGAATGTTCTTCTGGCTCACATCCACGTCAGTCAGCTGTTGAGTGGTTGTATTTACATTTGTAACATCCGGCCTCAAAGCCTTGGCGGTTTGTACGGCAAAATATCCATAAACTCCGCCCGCTGCCGCAGGGCCGACAACAGCGCCAATAACTTTGTTAACCACGCCTTCCTGCGTGGCCACGGTCGTTTGTAAGGGCGCCAAATTCTGTAAATCTGCCATTGCCTCATCCGGCGTCGTCTCTGGCGGCACTGGTTTGGAAAACTCAACGTCATAGGCTCGCAAATCGTTATGTGACGGAGCCATCAACCCGCCTGTCGAGACGCTATCGTAAATGATTCCTCTTTTTCCGTTCCCAATAGGCATCCACTTCCGCTCAATGGTCAGGGAAGTCAGGGAATAACAACCAGAGCAGAAAACCAACAGTACCAAAAATTTAATCGCCTTCATTTTTCAATCCTCCTTTTCTTTTTTGTTCGAACGTTAATGTTTAAGATACACAGAATGAAACTCGCCGCCAGAAATCTCACGCCCGCCAAAGAAATTCATCTCTAGCGCGGGCAGACGCAAACGCCTAAACACTTCACAACACACCAGACCTTTCTTTAATTTATTTTGACCTCTTCCTATTTTTTGCCTAAATATTCAGTTGTTAAAAAACACTTTGGTAGCTGTATATAACAGGAAAACAGCGAATAAGTCAAGCTATTGAGCCATTACGAGGGCTTGACATTCTAGACAAAATAATATACAATTATGCTAATCTGAAAAAGCGCATTTTTCGGAAAAAAAAATTTAAGGAGGTAAAATTTATGCGCAAATTTAGTTGTTTTTTAACATTGGCGGTTTTGATGGCGGCCATGGTGGCCGCTGGGTGGGCAACCTCTGCGTCTGCCGAAGAGCAGAAGCAGAAAGTTATCTATTCCGACGAAGCCGTGTCGACGCGAACAAACCGAATATCTGGATGTATCCAGATGCTGGCAAACACGCAGGGGGTCAGCTATAACTACGCTGACCTCCTGAATCACCAGGAATTCGACTGGACGTACGTGTACGTCTCCGCAGAGCTTTACAACCTCTGCGCCGAGAAAACGATTCTCCGAGTCGACGGTTTCTTGTCCAATTTCTTAGTTGAAGTGGACGAGAGGCGACTCGGGCACGGACGGCTGTACGCTTACGGCGTAATCCGGGAGGAAATCTCGAACACAAACGTCCCAGTCTACGTTTCTTTGGAGATCGAGTCATTAACTCGAGAGGCCAAAGAAGTAAACTCGTACCGAGTTACTGGCTTCGGCGATGACTCATCGTCCGAGCAAGTTACTCGAAAACGGTACGGGAAGCTCCAAGGTGCCATCTGGATCGGCGACCTGCAAGTCACTGATTTCGATGTAGCCGAAGTGTCAAAAAAGGCGTGGAAGTACAACTTCACGCCCGGCGAGGACATCCCGCCGGCGACTGACTGACGCTTCACTTCACCCCATCAAGCGCCTGCCTTTATGAGAGGCAGGCCCGCCAAAAAAATCCGCAAATGAAGACTCCGGCTCGTTAACCATCACGAACCGGAGCTCTTTTTTATATTAAATTTTTGGGACTATTTTTATTCTTCAACTGACAGGTTTGTTTCAAAAGTTGGGCTTGGGGCATTTTCATCTTCGCTGAAGGATGCGGGTTCTTCTGATTCTCTCGACTCTTCCGACGCTTGAGAATCTTCACTTGCTTCAGAAGATTCGGCGCTTCCCCCATTTCCTCCGTTTGCCGAATTGCCTCCTGTTTCGGCCAAAACCTCCACATTATTTTCAACTACCGCTGAATTATTATTTTCAATATTGATGCCACCTCCTCCTCCACCTCCGCCTAAAATTTCCGTAACATTAGTGTTTACGATATTAATTACCGTTGCGCTCGCGCAAGCGTCTCCGGTTATAATTACTCCGCCGTTCCCTCCATTTCCCCCGTTCCCTCCATTTCCTAATCCGTTTGCATCCAGATAAAATCTCCCGTGGCCGCGACCATGATGATCGTCCCAATCATCATCATCGTCATCATCGTCTTCATCATCATCGTCGTCGTCATCATCGTCATCATCATCTCCGTCGCAATCACCGTGATCTTTTTTAGACGCGACTTCGTTCGAGATTCTTTCAACGTCGCTAAAACCGGCTGGAATATAAAACAAATTCGCCTGCCACGCCTCATACACAAAATCGAATGCGCAAGATACATTTCCATAATGTCCGGATGAAAAAGGCAGAGATACATGGAATGTCCACTCATCTCCGGTATCCCCAAAATCAACGGACGAGTAATCAAAATCCAGAAGCTTGTCTGAAAAAACAGTCGAACCTTCAAGATTCGCTGTAACTTCCAGCGCTTCGCAAAATTCATTATCTCCCCCTGTCATTTCCGCGCGGACTTTATATTTAAAAGGTGTTGAGTCATCATCAACAACCAAAACATCTCGCGAAACCGTATCGCCAGCATCCATATCGCCAACATCACTAGCTGGCAAAAAATCATTGGCTGAAAGTTCAAAATCCAAAAGTGCGGCCTGTAAAATATTATTTACATACACTTCAACATCGGTGAAAAACGATAAAGCAGTCCCGGCTGAAAAAATAAACAAAACCACAGCGAGCAAGCTCAAAAATCTTTTCTGCAATAAAAAAGGAAATTTGGTGGTGAACTTAATTGACTTGGTTGTTGGACAACCAAGTTCTCGCTCAACACCCAACTTTCGTTCGATTATATCAATTATTTTCATGAATTTTCTCTGTTTTCATTTTCTTAACCTCCTTCCAAATATTTTCAATCTGGCTCCAAATAATGAGAAGGGCCGGAATAATTACTAGCGCTAAAAATCCGTACGGTTTTTTCGCGGTATCGATCGCATACCCGACATACGGGACGGAAAATAAAACTTTGCCGACGACTCTTAATGCCGGAATAAACTCCCCGTCCGCCTCCTCATTCGCGTCGCCTTTTGTCATGTACGAAACCTTGCCATTTTCATTCTTAACTTCCGTAATTCTATGAGTTATCGGAACTCTCTTTCCTTTCGCGTCCTTAAAATTTCCGTCGAATGTAATTACATCGCCAACCGCGTAACTCGCTGAAGGTTTTATTAAAACCACGGCTCCGGTTTTTATATTCGGCTCCATTGAACCCGACTCCACAACTTTTATCTGAATATTTCCTTTCGCAGGGAAAGCTGAAACCGCGACAACAAGCGCCACCAAAATAAGCGCTCCGAAAAATATATAATATAGAGTTTTTCCGATTTTTTTTAACATAACCGAGGTTTTTCCAAACCTCTAAAGCCTAGCCATGCGTCACAAGCGCATAGCTAAGCAAAGAGATTTCGAAGTTAGAGTCTAATTATCGTCGTTCGTGATTGTGCAAGTTATTGCTTCGCCTTCGTTGAGCGTTACATTGCCAGGAATAGTTGCGGGACACCCTGTACCGGAAACTCCGGTGAGCGTATATTCGGAAAACGCATCTTCGCTTATCGCGTGCACGCTATTCGCTGATACGGCAACAGATGTATTTTGCGGAACTACATTTCCGTCAATTCGCATTATAAATTGAACAGGAACAGCGTTACCGCCGCTATTATTCACGACATTTTTGATAAGCGTAATCGAAGGCGCGATATCGTTATTCGTGATCGTGCAGGTTTTACTATCTCCCGAAGCGAGCGTAATCTGCCCCGCCGCATTGCAATCTCCGCTGAAGGTCGCCTGATAACCAGATACGCCAGTTTCAGTGACTACATAACTTCCTTCAACAAATTGATTAGCCACACCGCTCGTGACATCGGTTACCACAGTGCCAACTACAGATAATTGGAAACTGTTTATGGTCTCATTGCCTCCGTTATCCGTGATGATGACTTTGTTTACGGTTAGCGTCGCGGTTCTCGGCTCGCCGTCGTTGCAAACGTAATCCGGAATGTGCCTGGATTGCACGGCACGAAACGCGAGGTCGAGAGTAACTCCGTCGGTCTGCGTTATGTTACCGAGAACAGTGCCGTCGCAGGCAACCCCTGTTCCGACCCGATTTGGCAAAAGCGGTCCGTCTGTTCCTGCGTTATCCTGCGCAAGCGGTGCGAGACCTAGCGTCCCGAAGCACCATGCCTTTGCGATATATACAGTCGTATCTCCAGGAACCGGATCTGGTGTAGGATCATTCGGCGTCCAAATATTGTTTTCTGAATCCGCGAGAGGAATCGAAAACGAATGGTCCGGACCGAACATATTTGTTATAGTCTGTACCCCATTAGTAATCGAGTTCTCGCCAACCTCGTACACGTTATCGCCGTCATCCGCCCACCAGAACATTTGGAGATTTTGAGCAAGCTCTCCGTCCCACGTCAGATTCGCATCTTCTAAATCATCTCCGGCTTCCAACTCCGGCTCGTTCGATGATTCATCATCATTCGAAGTAAGCGTCATATCCATGCAAAGATACGCGTCGTTGTCGTTTACGTGTAGGGAAATCGTATCCTCTCCTTCGTCATCGGGTTTTAAATCCGTGAAATTGAAGAAAAGTTTTCCATTCGGAAGATCCGCGAGCGTCCAGGACGTAAGTTCGTTTAAGACCCCATTGTAATAGCTCTCGTTATCAATCTTCAGATCAATCGCTCCAGCGGCAAACGTATTTCCGCTCGAGGTTTCCGTATCAGACAGGAATGCGTTCGTTGCTCCTATAGCAATCGCAGAAACCGCAACAATCACGCTTAGACTTGTAATTATTTTTTTCATTTTTTATTGCTTCTCCGTTTCCCCGATTGAGAAGCAAGGTTAGTCAATTAATCTAAAATGTCGGGGTCGGTCTTGGATTATTCCTGTGCTGAACTGCCTGGAAGGAAAGATCAGCAGTAAGTGAATCAGTCTGCGCTTCATTTCCAACAGTTGTAGGAATTGTCCACCATAAGCCGAAGTAATAAGTAACCGATCCAACCATACGTCCGTCATCAGCAAGCCCATGACATGAATCATAATTATTATGTCCATTTACAGGTTCAGTCGTGCAATACAGATTGAATATCGGATCTAATGCCTCCCAAATATTATGAGTCTCGTCAATCTCCGTTGAATTATCATTGTTGTTTAAGTCATCAACCGGTCCCGGTGTAATTACAGTCGGCTCTGCACAGTCTGAAGGAATGCTCTGGGGATTATTGCATTGTTGTATGTTATCGCCTTCATGTGGGTCAGCCGTACAACGCGCCCCTGCCGGCGGCGTTTGATTGTTTGGATTATTACATTGGAAACCAGGAATTGTCCCCTGGTCTAACCATGCAAAGAAACTAATGTTTTGAGAAAGTTCCCCGCTTCCAGGAACTTGATTCTCTGGAGTTGCGACAGTACAACCTTCAGTAACAACTTCATCCTCTGGCTCGGTGCAGGTATTGTCGTAATCCTTAACCGCAGAAATCACGAATCTACCCCAACCATCATTGTTCGTGAGATGAAGAGAAATCGTATTTTCTCCCACATCGCCAGGCTTTACATCAGTCAGTTTGAAGAATTTGTGAGTCAGTCCCAAATCTGTTTCGGCCCATGTCCCATCGCAAGGATCATTGTAATGTTCTTGTGATAATTCTTCGGTCGTAGGGCTGCCGTCAATAACTCCTCGCCATCGATAATCTGGAGCAGAAGGACCGATATCTCGGCAAATTAAACCGTTGTAATGAGATTCACTGTCGATTTTTAGATCGATTGCCCCAGCTGTAAACATATTTCCCGTCGAAGTTTCAGTGTCGCTAAAGAACGCTGTTGTAGCGCCAATCGCGACCGCGGCCACCGCCGCGATTACACTCAAACTAATTATAATTTTTTTCATAATTTATTTTTTAATATTTAATAATTAATAATTAATGAATTCATCGACCATTATTTTTTCTAACCAGATATAAGAATTGTTGGTGACGAACTACATCCGACCTTTAGTAACGCGCCACTCATGATCCTCATACTCGTAGCCAGAAAAAGACCTGTTTTTATTACAGACCCAATCTAGCGGCGACAAAAAGGTAGTCCCTCGCGATTACGCTCGGGATATTTTTGCCCGATTTTATTGCTCCGCCACAAACACCAAAGTTTGTTGCGGAGTAAAGTGCAAAAATACCCATAGACTAGCGCCCCCCAGGTTCCCCTTCTGAAGAGACATACTTGCTTATTAATTAGAGCACAAAGCGCAAATCCTATGAAAAACAAACATATATAAAATGTGAAAATCAGGTTAATAACCTGTGCAAAAAAGAGCCTTCCCAGTAATCTGGGAAGGCTCTTTACAAAAACTGCTGCACGAAAACTAAACGAAAACTAGTGGACCAGCCTCAATCTGCAGTTGCAGATATCATCTATCTCCTCCCAAGGAAAAACGAACATGAGGCTTTCCTCCTGAAGCCGATTTGTCGAAAGCCAGGTAAAAGCGAAGTCGAGTTTCTCATCGTACACCTTAAGACATGACGACGAAATTTCTCTTCCAAGCATCCCAAATCTGTCCTGCGAGATAAGACCCGCTTCTAAGGCCGCTCTTGCGGAGTTATAACCTGAACGCCGGGTGTAAAAAATGATCCCCCTGGCCCCTTCCGAAGTGATGATTTTTGCACTTTTGCCGCACAGATTGCAAAACTCAAGAGTCGCAAGTCCGCCGACCAACGACTCTTCAGCGCCTCTTTTTTCCGTTGTCATAAAACCTCCTTGGTAATTTGTTCCGAAACGAATCCGGGAAAATCATCTTTGCCCTTAATGGAAGGCCGGTTCTGGAAATTCGGCGCTTTATCTCCTCAAACTCAAACCCAAGAAGCACTCTCGCGGAATAAAGCTTTAAAGCAAGCGCCCGCAAAGATGCTTTGCTCCGGTGCCACTCCAACTTTATTCCTTCGGGATTGATTACGATCCGCGCCCTCTCGCCTCTACTCCCTTTCTTGCCGTTGCATTCGAGTTTCGAACTGATTCTGAAGATAATCGCCTCGATCTTCTCAATGTTAAAATCCATTGCCAATCCTCCTTAAAACAAATTTTATTTTACTCTAGCATAAAGATGGCTAAAAATCAAGTATTTTATTGAGGATTTTTAAAAAGGAAATATCCGCTAAAGCGCAGCCTAGAGGGAGGGACACCAAAGTGTCAAACCTCCAATGTTTGACAGAAATGCTCCTCATGTCAAACATTGGAGGTTTGACAGAATCTGCCTCTACTTAGACTTTTATATAAAACATTGACGCGGCGGCTGACGCCAAAAGCACAAAGAAAGACAAAAATTTATCTACAAACCACCTTTTGAATATCGCAGCGACTTGAGAGCTATACGGCGGGGCTGGCGGCAGGAGCGGATTTGCAGATTGACCTTCGACTTCCATATTTTCGGTAAAAACTTTGGAAGTTATAAACTCATCCGGCAAAGGCGGTTTTTGAATGGCCAATGGAGGAGGAATCGGGATTTCCGCAATTTCAAGTTTTAGCGGTTCAATCAGACGCGAAATTGTCTCACCTAATGATTCGATTGATCCGGCAACCGAAGAAGCGCTCCCGACAAACGGCGGGACAAAGTAAAGATCGGGCAAATTGTAAATTTCAAATTTCGTAGAAACTGTTCCTGAAAATCTTCCAGCTCCGTTATAATTTACTCCGTCCGCGTGCGCCATATTTTTAAATATTCCGGACGGGGCGGAGGTGGCGATCTCCATATCGTATTCAATAATAATTTCTTCATTTGGAAAAACTTCGCCCAAAGGCCATGTTTTTGTCTCAACAATTTCATTATTTTCCGCGTTTATCAATTCGTCGCTCACTTGAACATCATAAGCCGAACCATAGCCATCGTTGGTAAGAATTAGTTTATAAGAAAGGCTCGAGCCCGCGGTTGTAGTCGCGACATTCTGAATTTTTCTCAAATTTAAAACAGGATCATGAGGCTCTCTCAAGTGGATGGGCGTCGTGGTATTTCTGCGCGTGAGTTTGATAACGGTTGTCTCAACGTTATCCGCCAAATCCTGATCTTCTTCATAACTTGAAGCGCTCGCTCGGTTCGAAAACAAAGTCGCGGGATAAGGAATTTGCGGCTTCACAGTAACTCTGTAAGAAACTTCTTTTAATTCGCCCGGCTTTATTGTCCCAAGATTCCAGAAAACTTCGCCGTCTCCTTCATAAATTCCTCCGTCCGAGTCAGAAAATTCAAGAAGAGAATCAAGAAATTTATCGTTTAGCTCAACTTCGGTCGCGTCTGTATCGCCTTTATTAAAAACAGTGAGCGTATATCTCAACATCGCGCCAGGCACGACTTCGGGACCGAGCGAATCGCCCGGAACAACAACTCTCTCGCCCACCCAAAGATCGGGCCTGCCAAAAGCAACGCCCCCTTCCCAGTCCCCGAATATATTAACAAAAGCCATAATCCAGTTCCTGCCGATAATATTCGTGTTTACCACGTTCACCACGTTTGCTCCTGCCGAAGCGTCTCCGGTGGCTATTATAGCGTCATCTCCGTTATTATTCGCTTTATTTTCCCCTGTGAGCGCGAAAACCTTAACTTTATTTTGCACGAGCGCCTGATTATTATTTTGAATATTCATATCCACGCCGCCCTGACCCGAAGATTCGGCTTGCGCGCTGTTATCATTATCCTGCAAAATGAGTCCCTCTGGAGTTTCTTCCCAACTGATATGATCGGGAGTTGAAAATATACTGCCCGCCCAATCGCCGAAAACGCGAACAACCAAATAAAACGTGTCGTCGCCGATAAGGTTTGAGTTAAGAGTGTTTGAAACGTTTACGTTTGAATTTGCATCGCCGGAGACAATCAAGCTATTGTCACCGCCTGAATTTGCTTCGTTCAAACCCGATTGCGCTACAACCTCAACCGAATTTTCAACTTCTGCGTTGCTGTTATTTTGGACGTTTAAATTTCCGCCGGCACAGCAGTCGTCTTGATTAAAAAATTCTTCGAATAAATATTTTGAAGGAAAAACCAGATCGCCCGAAAAGCTGCCGAAATTGTTGAAAGCGAAAACCAGATAATTAGATCCGACTATATTTGTATTGACGAGGTTAAAAACGTTTGCGCCCGCTCCGGCGTTTCCGGTAGCGATAAGTCCGTCGCCGCTGTTCCAGGAAGTCGAGTTTTCTCCCGTCGAAGAACGGACTATCACTTCATTGGTAATGGAAGCGTCATTGTTGTTTAACGTCGAAAGCGAGGAATTCCGGCTAAAAATCGAGCAGTCGCCCGGGCATCCTCCGGAAAACAAATCAAGATTTCTGAAATCAAAATCCGCCGCGAGAGCGCCGAAAGTATTTAAAAGAAGAAAAAATCCCGTGGCATCAATTATATTGGAATTTACAATATTTACGATATTTGCCGCGCTTTGAGCGTCGCCTGTCAAAATAACCGCGTCCCCGGGATTATTGTCAGCTTGATTTGCTCCTGTCTTCGCCAAAACACCAGAGTTATTTTGAATTAAAGCATTCGAATTATTCTCTATTTGAGCGTTTACGCCGCCCGCATCCTGATTATTTTGAGTTTGCGGCTCTGATACTGGCTGAATGGTCGCCACTGATCCATCGTAGCCTGAACCCTGAATAACATAATCATTGCCTTCTTGCTTAACGCCGTCGCCTTCAGGCGTAAGTCCTTTGGAGGCGGAGTTTTGAGAATTGGAATTTTGCGAGGCCGCGGCTTCGCCTGATTCTGGAGAAACCACAACAGATTCGACTGGGGCGATTTCTTCTCCGCCGGAATTATTTCCCTCTGATCCCACCAAAAGAGAACTGGAGTTTATCACGTTTTCTGTATCGGCCACGGCCGTAGCATCTCCAGTTTCAACAACAGCAACAGGCTCGGAAACGATCTCGTCTTCGGCGGATGTCTTTAATACAATAGCCGAAAAAACAAACAAAACCAAAACAATAACCGTTCCGGTTCTTAATGTTTCAATAAACTCCTCTTTCCTAAATATATTCGACACTGGATGTCGCGCATCATACTTGTCCGACACTCGGTGTCGGACAAGTAGAAAAAAGCGGCGCTTTGATTTTTTCAAAGTTTTTCTTGCCGTTTTTCCAGCCAATCTCAAAAACCTTTTTATTTCGATTCTTCTCTCAAACATAATTTCCTTCGCACAAAACCTCGATAGATTATCAAGATTTTGTCCAAAGGGACCCGCTCCGCCTCATCGGCGGACGGATCCGCTTTGAAATAGACTACTGAACGCGAGTGACAATCGTGTTCACTTTGTTGAACACTTTGCCTTTGGCATACGCATTGCCTGTGTTAACAGTACCGCCGTTATCGCCAGAACCTCCAGTTCCGCCGTTATTGTTGTCGTTGTTGAGGTTGAAGTGGCCGCCAACGCCGCCTTCGCCGCCGGAACCGCCTGCGCCGCCATCAACATAGTTAGTTCCAGTGTCAGCCGCAACCAAAAGAGCATTGCCAACAAGAGCACTATCAGTGTTGTTGACTGTAATATCGCCTGTGTCAACGCAATCGCAGTCAATCTTGGTAATGTCTGTATTCACTTTGTTGTACACCTTGCCTTTGGCATAAGCATTACCAGTGGTAACGCTTCCACCATTGCTGCCTGAACCTCCGTTTCCGCCGTCATTGTTGTCGTTATTGATGTTCACGTTACCGCCAACGCCGCCGTTTCCACCGCTGCCGCCGTTTCCACCGTCAGCAGAGTTGTCACCGGTTGTAGCTACTACCGTAACATCATTCAGAACAACCGCGTTCTTGACGTTGGTTACAGTGATGTCATCGCTATTATTTTGCCACCAAGAGGCCAACGCCGGTGTCGCGTAAAAGCCCAATGAAAGCATCGGGACCAATACTGACGAAGCTAAAATTTTCTTTATCATAGAATTTTGTAATTATTTTATTTCTGATAATTAATATTTATTCGACCTTTTATTCCGCTTAATTCATCAAAGAGGCATGCGATCGCAAACCGACGCCGTGCCTCCTTGAATCAAAAAGCGGGATTTGAATTCCGGGCCTTCGGCATGCTCAAGCCAAGACCGGAATTCAAATCCCGCTTCATAATTTGTAGAAACGAAAAGCCCCCTTCCAATTTAAATAACAAGAAGCTCTCTTTAAGAGTATTCGCCAAGCTATGGAAACCTTTAATGACGCTCTGATTCATTCTGTAATTGAACCGAGCTTCCATCTAGGTTTCCCCGTCTAGATAGCAGCTGATGTACGAATTATTATCCTATTAATTATGACTTCAAGTGTGAATATGTAAGAGAAAATTTTTATAACCGTCTGTCAATGCGTCAGAACTTGGAAATTCTGGCAAAAGAATGCCTCTGCTTCGCAACATATAACAAACCGATAATTGAGTTTGCGGAAAAGAGCCGAAAAATGATACATTCTTTTTAGTTCTTTCACATCATAAAAATGTGAATAACACAAGGTCGAAGTATTACAAGTACTTAAACTTACACCATGAGAAGAATGTTTCTAGCATTCTTCTCTCTTGTGATGTTTGCCACCCCAATAGCTTTATTAGCCACCGGGGATAATTCAGCATCCATTTGCGATGTCAGGTCAGAGGACAGATATGTCGTTGAAATTGATAAAATTCTCAAAGCGAATTCCGAGGATTTGGCCAAAGCAGGACCTTATGAAATAAATCTTCCAAAAGGCGTCTATGAAGTTACGCTTGTTTCCGCAAAGCTCGAAAATTACGACTGGCTTGAAGACGACGATTTGAACATCAAAAGCGGCCCAGACGCAGGACCATACGAAGGTACGAAATCATGGTTTGCGATTTTGAAAAATTCTGAAGGAACGGAAATCGTCAGGACAAGTCCGATAATTGATCTATCAGGTGATGATGAAGTTGAAATAGTAGAGCACGAACTGGCCGTAGAAGAAGGCGCTTCGCAGTTATTCGCCCAGCATGCCGCGTTTCCTTCACAGAAATCTTCAAAAGTTCACGCCAAATGCGCGATTTTCAAGTCACTGCCGAGCCCAACGCCTACACCAAGCCCAACACCTACTCCAACACCGACCCCAACACCTACCCCAACTCCTACGCCTAGCCCAACACCCACGCCCACTCCGACTCCTACACCTACTCCCACACCATCGCCAACACCGACACCTACTCCCACACCAAGCCCGACACCCACTCCGACTCCTACGCCAACACCGACGCCTGAAGTCTGCGAAAACGGAAATCTCCTTGGAAAATATTACGATCTTCCCGCAAATCATCCGGACATGGAAGGCCCGATCACTGGAGTAATCCCCGGCACGTCCCCTTTTGACAAAGATTGGTATGACGACAAATACTTTGCGTTCGAAAGAATTGATCTAATTGAAGATATTCGCCAAACTGATCACTTCTTCCCGTTTAGCGAAGATGCCGGAGAAAACAAGTTTTATTTCGCGGTTCACTGGAAAGGCACTATTTTTGCCACATCCACCGGGCCACGGTACGTGAAAACCGGATCAGACGATGATTCATGGCTCTTCATAAACGGCGAGGAGATAACAAATCTTGGAGGAATTCACTCATTCGCATCAACGTCAACCGAGGCATTAATCTCTCAAGGCACTTCAACGATTGATTTCTATTTCGCGGAAAGACATACCCATAAATCAGGAGTGTACCTTGAAATCCGCGACGTGGACTTCTCGCCCTGCCTGCCAGAAGAAGAAAATCATTTGCCTGTATTTACCGGACCCGACGAGGCCACAACCACGGCAGGAACGCTTCTTGAATTCACTGTAACAGCCGAAGATCCTGACGGAGATAATGTCCGCATTGATACAATTCTGCCCGAAGGAGCGTCGTACGCGACTTCAACAGGGAGATTTTCATGGCCCACGACAGCGACTTCATCCACCTCAACATCTACGGCAAAATTTTTCGCGTCAGACGGAGTCGGAACAAGCACTCATGAAGTTCTGATAACAATCTTTGGAAAAACATCGACATCTACCGCGACTTCAACTCCAAACCGTCCGCCTCGATTCGTAAATTTCAACCCGCCCACGCACGCGACTTCAACTGTAGAATATTCTTACGATGTCGAAGCCGTAGATCCTGACAATGATCCAATTTCTTTCTCGCTGATTATATTTCCCGAAGGAATGACAATCGCCACGTCCACAGGACTCATCAAATGGACGCCAACCGTAAATCAGGCGAGTTCAACTTCCTATCAAACGCAAATACAAGTAACAGACGGCCAAGCAAACGCAACCACAAGTTTTTCCATTTTAGTAGCCTCAAGCACCACGGCTTCACCCACACCAACCCCGACCCCGACTGGCGGAGGAGGCGGGACTACCATCTGCTCTGACGGAGTTGATAACGACCAAGACGGCAAAACCGATCTGAATGATCCCGGATGTCTGGGCGCAGACGACGATTCAGAAGAAGATAACGAAAGTTCGGGTGGAGGAGGTGGTGGTGGAGGAGGAGGAGGTGGGGGCGGCGGAGGTGGCAACGGACCAATATTGCCACCAACTCCAACGCCGACACCTACCGCGATTTCGTCATCACCGGCATCATCCGGAACCGGAGGACTTGCATCAGCACCATCAACTGGAACTTTCAGACCGACACCAACGCCAAAAATTAGTACTCCCACAAGTACTCAAGCACCTTCAAAATTAAATAAAGGAGAACCACAAAAAGGAGGGACAGTCGGCACTTCAACAGAAGTGATCCCGACTTCTACATCGGTGGCAGAGAAACCGGCGACTTTGAACCGGTCATTACCTGCTCTAATATTTGTGGGATTATTAAATCTCTGGGATATCTTAAAAAATAACTGTTGCCTCTTAAGCCTACTCTTATGGCTTATCACACTAATCGCTTTAATCTGGTACATACTCGCAAACCGTAAAAATAATCCACCTAGCGAAGCAAGGCCGGATAACGAAACTCCCGCGGATGACGTGGAATTTACGGAATCGGAAACACCTTTCGTAGATTCCCCTGACTCGGAAGATGAATGGAAAAAACTTACACAAGAGGAAGAATGAAGTGTTCTCAAAACACTTTAAGAAACAAAAACCCCCGCAAGGGGGTTTTTGTTTTATTGTCATAAATTATTTGCGGCGAAGTTTTAAACAGACGGCGTTTAAAAGAGGGATATAATTAAAGAAGCAAAGTTAAGTGAACATTAAGGCCATGTATGGGTGCCGAACTAAGGGGAAACAATTAAGTTAGTCCAGTTCGGCACCCGTATATAACCTCGATTTGAGCTTGTATATTGACAAAGGACAAAATAAGCTTTGCTTTTGTTTTCTGAAACCTTAGCAGTAAAATTTTTTTATGTCAATATTGTTAAGTCATTATTATAATGTAATAAATAGAATATGAACAATCCACAAAAGTTAGTGTCTTTTAATAAAATTTTTACAGGTCTTTTCGCGCTCGCGGTCCCCTTTTCTTTTTTAAATATCGCGGAGCTGAATATGCCTAAAATAAACCAGAACAACCTGCCTTCGCGAAAAATTGTGGTCTTCGAAGAAGGAACAACACTAGCCCAACGCGATGTAATTTTGGGCAGTCTAAATGATAAAAGAATAAAAAGAATGGAGAAAGCGGGCGATATCGATGTTTTGGAGAATATATCAAATCTCGACGTGTCAAAATTATTAAAGAGCGACAAAGTTAAAACTGTTGAAGAAGACGCTATCGCGACAACGCAAGCGCATAACGTTACTATCCAAGCCCAAACTCTTCCCTGGGGCATAGACAGAATTGACGCCGAACTTGTCTGGCCCGGCGGCAATAACGCGAACACGATGAAAGTTGGAATCATTGATACCGGAATTTCATCTTCGCATCCTGACTTACAAGCAAATATCAAAGGCGGCATTAACACGATCAGGCCCTTTAAAGGCTGGAACGATGACAATGGACACGGATCGCATGTGGCTGGAATAATCGGCGCCCTGAACAATACTTCAGGCGTTGTCGGAGCAGCACCTCAAGTTGATTTATATGCGATTAAAGTACTTAACTCCGCGGGAAGCGGCTACATTTCAGATATTATCGAGGGCCTTGATTGGGCGATTGCGAATAAAATGCAGATTGTAAATATGAGTCTTGGATGCAACTGCCCTTCGGTTGCGCTCTCTGACGCTGTTAAAAAAGTTAATCAAGCTGGAATAGTCCAGGTCGCGGCGGCGGGAAATTCAGGGAGTGCTGTTATCTATCCTGCGGCCTATCCTGAAGTAATCGCGGTTTCAGCCACCGATTCCTCAAATAATATTGCGAGCTTTTCTTCCAGAGGCCCTGAAGTGGATATAGCGGCCCCCGGAGTATCCATTCTCTCGACATATAAAGGCAAAAACTACGCGACGCTTTCAGGAACATCAATGGCCTCTCCTCACGTCGCAGGGGCGGTGGCGCTTTTACTGAATAATCCGGTTGACGCCTCCTATGATGCCGATAACGATGGAAAATGGGATCCCTCGGAAGTTTTGTCTAAACTCCAGTCAACAGCTATGGATCTCGGGGTAACGGGCATAGATGACCTTTACGGCGCAGGACTCCTAAACGCTAATCTCGCGAGCGAGTAAAACAAAATAAAAAAGCCGTCGCAAGACGGCTTTTTTATTTTGGCGGGAGCGCAAGGATTCGTCCGGCAGCTGCCGGGTTGGAGATCGCTAACAATTCTTTCTGCGGGGGTACTAGGGCTCGAACCTAGAACAACGCTTTTGGAGAGCGTCATGATACCGTTTCACCATACCCCCAAATTATCCGCACTCAACCTTACTTGGTTGTCGGACAACCAAGTTACTTAGGTGTCCGACACCTAAGTAAATAGTCAAGCGTCAAATTGACGATAATTTCTCCTGTTTTAAAATTTTAAGATGCGCTGAATGGAACAGAACCGAAGCCCACGAAAGAATGATTGAAATTATTATTGCGGCTTCCCCCAATGTTCCTATGCTCGGATAAACCGGAAGCAATATTAAAGCCAGAATACCTAAAATGTACAGGAAAAGCCTCACTCTATCAAGTACAAATTTAAAATCTTCTTTAGCTGAAAAAAATCCGCCCCCAGACGCCCTGAATTCAAACATTCTGATTATAAATAGAAAAAAATAGCCGGTAAAAAACCACGCGAAAAGAGACGCGGTCAAAATCCCCTTTTGAAGAAGAAAATAACTTAATACAAAAGCAAGAAAAATATCCCTTGTAACATCAAGCGCCGCTCCCAGCTTTGTGACCCTTTTTGAATTTCTCGCGAGAGAACCATCGAGCATATCCGTAAATCCGGCCAAAATCGCGGTCCAAAAAATAAGCGGAGTCGAGGCGTCTTTGGAAAAAAAGTAAACCAAAAGAAAAACAAGAAAAAAACCGATTAAAGTCACGACATTCGGAGTGACAAAATTCATCCGGTCGGTAAAAGGCTTCAAAATCCGGTCTCGCCAGTCAGATTCAAATTCAGTCGTATGTTGTATGAAAATATGAAATATCCCCGCTTTTACAATTTTAGGAAGCACGAGATAGCCAAGCAGTAACGCTCCAAAAAAAATAACAACGCTCCAGTAAATTTCCGTAATCATAAAAAGACGCCTGAAAAAGGCTGATAAACTTAAACCTTGGCTTCTTTGTGGGAAATATGAGCCTTGCACCAACGGCAGTATTTTGCGAGCTCTATTTTTCGCTCAACTTTTTTCTTATTTTTGCTCGTGTAATAATTATAGCGCTTGCACTTAGTGCATTGCAGCTTTATCAGATTTGGTTGCGGCATTTACCAATTAAAGCATAATCGCCGATAAATTTCCAGAGCCCGGAGAGAGAATTGAACTCTCGTTTGATCCTTACCATGGATCCGTTCTGCCACTGAACTATCCGGGCTATTGTTCGTTATTTTGTAAATAATATCATGTAATTCACCGCTATGGAAAATCCACACCGCGCGTTTGAAAATAGTAGTACTATTAAATAATGAGCGAAATGATAAAAAATTTTATCTCTAATGAGGATTGCGAGTACAGGTATAAATTAGGGAAGCTTGTCGCCTCGTCCTTGTCCAGTTTTGTAGGCGGCCTGATTGTCGGGACTTTAGCTACTTGGGTATATTTCTCCGCCCGCTTCCTTCAATAACCGTAAATCTTTAAATAGAAAAAATATATGGTTTCTCAACGTAACGAAGGAATTATTTTGGATAAAACAAATTTTTCTTTCGAGTATTTAGGCGTTCTCAATCCAGCGTTTATTGAAGTTGAAGCAATATCAAGACTCAATACATCAAACGAGAGCCTGCCATAAATCCCGTTAGAAATTCCGGCGTGGTATTTAGATCTTCGCTGAAATTGCCCAAAACGGTAATCCTCGCCGCAGAACGCCGGATATTATTTCTAACGGGATAAAAAGCGCTCGCGGTTTTTTATTTTGTGCTATAGTTAAATGGCATTTTTGATATGCCTGCTATTAGAAAAAACCGAAATTTGGTCGCATTTCTATCCACATTTCCGCCTCGCGAATGTGGAATTGCTACATTTACGGAAGATTTATCATCGGCCTTCCGAGAACTATTTTCTCCGAGCGTTGACGCGCGCATTGTCGCGATGAACCTTGATGAAGTGAGTCAGCCGAATTATCCGCGAAGCGTGATCTCTCGCATCAATCAAAATAATATTTCCGACTATTCCCGTGTCGCGCGGGAACTAAATTCACGCCCCGATATAAAATTAATAAACATTCAGCACGAATTCGGAATATTTGGCGGAAGATGGGGCGAAAATTTGCTTGCGTTTATGGAAAACATCGAGATGCCCATCATTACCACATTTCATAGTGTCTTGCCGAACCCTGAAATAAAATTGAAGCAAGTGGTAAATCGGATTGCGGCGCGTTCAGCTTTTACGGTTGTCATGACAAAGCGTTCACGTGACATTCTTATTGCCGACTACACAATTGACAAAAAGAAAATACGAATTATCCCACACGGCATTCACCCTCTTATTTTTTCAAACTCTGAAAAATCAAAAAAAATCCTCGGCCTTTCAGATAAAACCATACTCTCCACTTTCGGACTTTTAAATCGGGAGAAAGGCATTGAATATGTCATAGAAGCGCTTCCCGATGTGATAAAAAAATTTCCAAATATTTTATTTCTTATAATCGGCGCAACCCATCCCATCGTCCTCAAAAAAGAGGGAGAACGATACCGCAATTTTCTGGAAAAAAAAGTTTACGGGCTCGGACTCGCTGGACATGTAAAATTTTATAACCGATATCTGGAACTTCAAGAACTTCTTGGATTCCTTAAAGCAACCGATATATATGTCTCACCTTCTCTCAATCCCAATCAGGCGGTTTCTGGAACTATGTCATATGCGCTCGGAACAGGGCGGCCCCTTGTATCAACTTCTTTTGCGCAGGCAAAAGAAGACATCACTCCCAATGTCGGCGTATTGGTTGAGTTCAAAAAACCTGAAGAATATGCGAAAGCCATTTTGATGCTTCTTGAAAATCCTCAGCTTCGCGCCCGCATGTCGCAAAACGCGTACTTTATGACCCGCAATATGACTTGGCCGAACGTTGCTCTTGCGTACATGCGCGTGTTCAGCGAAGCAATGCCTCTTTTCAACGACCAGGAACGAAATTTACCGAGAATCAAATTCAGCCATCTCGCCAAGCTTACCGATCAATTCGGCATTATCCAATTTGCCAAACTTACCGAACCCGATCCAGCTTCAGGATATACAGCGGATGATAATGCGCGGGCGCTTATCGCCTCCTGTCTTGCCTACGAAAAATATAAAACGCCAAGTCTTCTGCGGCTTGCGGAAAAATATCTCTCTTTCCTCAAATATGTCTCGAGAGACGACGGCTACTTTGATAATTATGTAAATATTGACCGGACAAAAAATATCGAGGCCAACCGAAATGAAAACATGCAAGACGCGAGCGCCAGAACACTTTGGGCTTTGGCATTTGCGGCAACGTCAAAATCGCTTCCACTGCAAACAAGAGAGCTCGCGCAAAAGACTTTCTTAGCAAGCATACGCAAAAACATAAGCTTTACCCATGCGCGATCATCGGCCTTTTTTATAAAAGCGCTCTCGCTCTGGCTTTCAGGTATGACAGGAAAAACTGACCGAGCAAAAATTGAAAAAATGCTTATACGCCACACAGAAGCCCTTGTCGCATCATATAAAAATAATTCCGATGCCGAGTGGCAATGGTTTGAACACGAACTCACATATGCTAACGCCATCCTTCCAGACGCGCTTCTCTCCGCATACCTGATTCGCCGCAAGCAAAATTTTGAGTGGCTTGAAATAGGAAAATCTACGCTTGAATTCCTGATATCGAAAACATTTGAAAATATGATGTATGTTCCTGTCGGACAAAAAGAATGGTACAAGCGGGGCAAGGCTAAAACTCTCTATGACCAACAGCCGGAAGAACCGTCAGCAATGGTGCAGGCGCTAAAAACAATGTATACGGCGACCAAAGACAACAGATATCGTAAACTGATGTGCCGTACATTTTACTGGTTTTTGGGCGACAATACTAGAAATCAAATTATGTATGATGCAACCACTGGCGGATGCTACGACGGCTTGGGAAGGCGGCAAATTAACTTGAACGAAGGAGCGGAATCTACACTGTCCTATTTAATCGCCAGACTTATTCTCTAAATTTAAACTAAACAAAAACGCTAATTAAAAAAAATTAAAATAAATTAGGGGAGGCCATCGTTGGACTCCCCTAATAACTGGACTGAGTAATTAACCACTTCCTTTTTTCTATCTGATTATGCCTTTTTCTTCTTAGGCTTTTTCTTTGTTTTCTTTTTCAACCTTTTTCCGCCATACACCAATCTCCGACAATCAGTACATGCTATTTTAGCCGGCATATCGCTTCCCCCCTTCATCTGAACAGATTAAAAAAATGATAACAGCAGAGATATTTTTTTGCAACAACTATTTAATAATTTACTATATAATTTATTTTTGCCTGAGATTTAAGGTTTTGAATTATGGTCGGAATAACTTCTTGTAATTTTTGCTGGCGAAGCTGCTCTTTGATCTGATTTTTTGCTTCCGCCTCTTTTTCTTTTTCAATCGGGATTTTATTTTCTTCAATATATCTATTTACATCTTCATCCGAAATATTAACCTCGGCTTCGGCCAGCTTTTCAAGCTTAAGCTGAATGCGTATTTGCTCACGAAGAGCGGCCACACTCATACCCTCAACCGAAAGCGCAGATTCTAACGTTTGTCCTTGAACCTTAAGCTGATCCTCGATTTCTTTGACTTTCGAATCAACGTCCCCCTCGTTAATCGAAAGGTTTTTTGCTGCAAATTCGTCATTAATCAATTTCTTGATTATCAAAGAATCAAGAGCCGCCTTGCCTGATCGCCCCTCAAGCTCATTGATAACCGACAAACGGCTGATCGGATTGCCATTTACAGTTGCCACGACCAAAAGCCCGCGATAATAATAAAGCGCAAACCCGATTGCAAGCGCAATCAAAACTAAAGCGACCGTTTTAACAGAAATCGAAAACCTCCGACTTGTATTAACCGACAAATTTTGTTCTTCGTTCATATTTATGCTTTCTTTCCAAATTTAATAATATCTCAATAATATCAGATGGCTGGTTTAAAACAAAATGAAAACCTACTTCAGTAAGCTTTCAATTAAAACTGAGATGCCGACACCTAAAACGATCCCTGAAATCACTTGGATAGGCGCATGGCCGCTAAAATCGAGAAGCTTTCTTTCGCGAACCAACGTCTGAAGTGAGCTATCCTTACTTCTTGAAAAATAAAATTCAAAAAGCTCCTGCCGCTTCTTATCTTCGATAAGCCCATAAAATATAAGCAAAGAAACAAAAAAAGCAAAACCGATAAAAGCTGTTTCTTTTGTTTGAACAAGAAGATAGAAAGAACTGCTTATTACAGCTGAATGGGTGCTTGGAAATTTTCCGACCCAGAACCCTTCCCAAATTAATTTATTAAAGGCGATGCCCTCTTTTTTTGAAATATAAATCAGTAACTTAATTCCTTGGCAAATTACTAAAACGGAAAACGGTATGAGAAAAAAATTCATATCTAAATTCTAATTCAAGTTTCCTTGCTTGTCGAAAGTCAAATTCTGGTGGGTGCGGCAGGACTCGAACCTGCGGAGCCCGTTAGGGCGCTGCGTTTACAGCGCAGTGTAATAGCCGCTATACGACGCACCCGTTATTTTTTTGAAAAGCTAATAACCTTTCGCGATGCTTAAGGTTATTAAATCCAATTTCGGTAAAATATTTTTTTAAATCTTCTCTCCGCGTAATATAAATATTTTGACCGTTTATTTTTGAAGGATGATAACCTAATTCCAATAGCATCTTTCTCGCAGATTGTAGCAAAGGTTTGGAATGGTTGCAAAAAGATATCTGCATCCCGAACTTCAAACGATATACCGATCCGTCTGTATCAATCAGCCCTCTTATCGCCGCGCCCATATAAGCATTCTTCGAAAATATCCAGCGAGGAACATCGACCTGATCTTTGACTTTATTATACCGCAAACCCATCGCTAAAAACCATCTTACAAGAACCGTAGATCCAAAATAAACAACACTGTTTCCATTTTTTGAAATAAAACATTTTGGCCGAGAACCAAATAATTTTTCCATGAGCTGAATGACATAAGGAATAAATTTGTCTTTTTTGCCAAGGGTCCGTAATGGTTCGATAGCTTGTGACCACCCCTGCTAAAATTATGTATATGGCCTATGAAAACAATCCTCGTCTGCCGCGCTTACGCATGGAAGCAGTGCGAATGGTTAAATCAGGTCGAAGCATTCGTTCCGTAGCTCGTCATTTTCAATATTCTCATCAAGCAATATTGAATTGGCTTG
>Ga0209542_10000810_pt1 | contig 74340 bp, 86 predicted proteins | sample RifCSPhighO2_01_FD_184028 | JGI IMG/M metagenome (GOLD analysis project Ga0209542, IMG submission 184028) | Soil microbial communities from Rifle, Colorado - Rifle CSP2_plank highO2_0.1 (SPAdes) (version 2) | ecosystem: Environmental > Terrestrial > Deep subsurface > Rock core/Sediment ...
ATTATTTTATGAAAAAAGACAAGTCTTTTTTATATACTTTTGAAAATTCCTTGAGTTGCGTAATATCAAGTCGTCTTTGTCCAGCTTCAATCTTTGATATATGAGGTTGAGTTTTACCGAGTAGCTTAGCTACATCAGCTTGATCCAAACCAGCCTCAATACGAGCTTTTTTGAGCTGTTCGACTGTATATTGATGATCTTTGGAAAAAATCGCCTTTGTCATACATTTGTATTATAGTATTCCGTTGTGTTATATTCCAAGTTGTTATATGATATTTATGCTGACGGCGAAGCAAAACCAAAAATTTCCTTTCCATTTTTTGTCGGCTCCCCCCACACCTCCCTTCCTTTTTGCCCGTCCGAGCGAAAATTATCAAAAGTCAGTGTCCGGATTCGTTTGGAAAAAAGTTCGGATTTTATTCAGGAGACACAGCTAAAAAATAGAATCGTCGTTTTCGCCAAAATGCGGAGCGGCGCTCCGCATTTTGGCGAAAAAACGAATTCTGAAACTTGGCTGGGAGTCCTAGATGAAGTTAGAACCTTCCTTATGGCTAATTCTATCAGTAAATTCTCAATTGTGAATACTTGGTAGGATTTTTCAAATCCACCTTAAATATTTTTCCTTGATAAACTATAAAATGGTAATGTTTATTCTTAAAATCAGCATACCAACTATGTTTTTTGTCTAAGTTCTGGCTTAACTGTTCTGCAACCTTGTCGGCATTTTCTTCTTTAATTTCAACAGTATGTAAAGTCCACTGTTTCACCCAAGATGTTTTATGTTTTTCTTTGACAGGTTCTATTTTGGTTTTTAAAATCTCAATCTCTTTTAAAACATCTTTATTTTCCAAACTTTCTTCTATTACTACGCCTCTATAATAGAACCTTTGAAACTTAACCATATCAATGTTGGAAAATACTCTAGGTATTGAAGATTCTTTTATCATTCCAAGAGAAGGACTTGAACCAAATCCTATATATTCAACATTTTTCTTTTTTGCCTTACAAACATATTTGATAGCTGGAATAAGGTCAGTATCTGAGCTTATTACAATTGCTGTATCGTATAGATTGTCTGTTGCACCTATTACTAAATCTACTGCTAGTTTTACATCTACACCTTTTTCTCTGATATTACCACCATCATACATTATTCTTCCATATTTAACTTCAAATCCTTCTGTTTTTAAATAACTTAAAAACTTCTGTTGGTCTTTTACCATCTTTTCGGCTTTTTCTGAACCATCAACATTTCTCACTATTCCTATATAATATCTTTTTGATACCAACCCTCTTTCTCCAACTAGGTTCTCAATAAAAGCAGAGTAGTCAATCCTTGCTAATTTTTCTGGTATTCCTAAGTCTTTCAATCTTCTATAAGTATTGCCCCCATCAATATACACAGCGACTCTATCTTTTTTATCCACAATGTGAATAATCTTAACATATTTAAAACCATAACAAAAACCACCTCTGTCCTTGCGGACAGAGGTGGTGGTGTTAGTCTTTTTACTATACACCCATATTACAAAAAAAACAATAGGCTGTGGATTTCGTCTAATGGCCTTATAAATTCAATACTTTCCAGCTAGATAAATCGTCTGGGTCATATTTATATTTCTCATTGTCGTTATAACGCCAAGTGCCATTAACATAAATGGCTATACCACCGATTATCTTTTTACCAGCTTTATTTTGTTTTTTGATATATCTTTGTAAACTCTCAGCTCTCTCTGTTGCGTCTTTTGCAGTTAATCCACCCTTTGTTTCAAATATACAAATAGTTTTGTCTTTGAGTTGAATTATAAAGTCAGGATAAAGGGCTTGATTGTCTGACCGTAAAATAGCAAAATATTTTATTTCACTTTCGCCGTTCTTATACCACCATTTAATTTTTTTAGTATTGGTATTCAAAAATTTAATAAATAATCTTTCAGGTTCACTTTGTTTGGCTATATAAAACGGCTTCATAATGGATAGGGGCTGGCCTTGAGGCTTATATCGGCTGTTATAGCTTACAAAGATAGGGACTTCCCATTTAGGCACTTTTTCTAATTCTCTTTTTTCATTCAATTTTTCAACCACTTGTTTTTTATACTTCTCTTTAGCCAAGTTAATTGCATTAACAAATAACTGGCTGTTTTCTTCACCTAAAACTATCTTTTGCACTTTTTGGTCATATTTTTCATAACCAAATTCTTGATTAAAGAATTGATATATAGCCGTTTTCATTCTGTCGCTTGAATCGGCAGGTGCAAATGGTGTGCAGTTTTGGATTCCAAGAAATTTATAGCCAACAAATTTTAAATTATGGATACAATATCGTTTCGCCTTAAAAACAACTTTAAAATAATAAGCCTAGCTAACTTTGTCCCTGAATTTTCAACAAGGAATTTTTCAGAATTGTCTGAAAAAGAAAGGATTCGTAGCAAAGACCCGAAAACTCGTTATTTGCGTAAATTTATTCTTCATCCATTAGTAGATAAAGAAATATATTGCCCAAGTGTTGAGGTATATGAAAAAGCAAATACCAATACTGGCATAGTTGAGTATGAAATGGTTATTACAATTCATTCAATTCCTAAACTTCTTTTGGCGAATAATTTTGAAGAAATTCAGTTTTCCGACAAAAATAAAATAATACCTTTAATAGCTCAACGACTACATATCATCGGCATAATTGTGTCTGAAGAATCTGTCGGCCTAGCATCAGTTTCTGTAGTCCATTTTTGTAAAAATATAATCCTACCTGAAACTATTGCTCTGCGTAGTATACTTTCCGACCTATCTCATACCGATATGGGTAAGGCATATGATACAACTGAAGATGTTCGCAGGCAAAAAGATAAAAATAGTGGCAAAGTAGTGCATCTGCGTTGTGGTAGCCGTGAATGGTGCTTTTATGATAAGGCAGATGATTTTTACCAGTCTAAAGGAAAGAGAATTGATAAGCACAAAACAGCTTACGAGAAAGAGTTAATCTCTATGTATGATATAAAAAATATTGAAGTGTTTAGATATGAGTATCGTTTAAATAAAGCTCAAACCATTAGGAGTGAACTGCATACCTTATTAAAAAAATCTTACGAAGAAAAAATAACTGTTTCTGATTTATTTACTGAAGGACTTTGGAAAAATGTTTTGATAAATGCGTGGAAACGCATACTTCAACGCCCAGAGAATCAATTAGCTCTTCTAAGCTACAATACTCCTCTTGACCTCTTGTTACATATTTTTAGAAAGGCAAAAGCTGAAGGCTTAAGTGCCCATAGCCAAAATAAAGCTCTTTGGACTTATGGACTGGCTCTGGCAATCAAAACTAGTGGTGCTAAAACAGTAAAAAATGAATTGAATAAAATATGGATAAATAAAGACAATAGGCTTACCAATAAACTAGGTATAGCCACCGAACTTGTAGATGATATACCAGTTTCTCAGGGAATTACTTATATAACGGAACAGCTTGAAAAGTTTGAAATTATTAGCTTGGCTTCTTTTAAAAAAGAGGTATAATTGCTTGCATTGTAAAGAATAGTAAAGTATAATAAACATATGGAATATTTAGACATATATATGATAGTAGTGGAAAATCACTAGGAATTAAAAAGCCAAAGAAAGAAGCTCACGAAAAAGGGCTTTGGCACAAGTCAGTTCATATCTGGATTGTTAATTTAAAAGGAGAAGTATTGATACAAAAACGAGCTTCAACTGTAAGCAATCATCCAAATGAATGGGATATTTCTTCAGCAGGACACTGTTCTGCAGGAGAAAGTGATATTACTTCTGCATTAAGAGAAACAGAAGAGGAGCTTGGCTTAAAACTTACTCCAAAAGATTTTACTCTAATTGGAACTGTAAAGCAGATGTCTAAAAGAGAAGGATACATCAATAATGAAATTAACCCTGTATATGTTGTAAAAATGGATTTAGAGCTAAATAAAATTAATATGCAGGAAGAAGAGGTTTCAGAAGTAAAATTCATACCACGCAAAGAGCTTCAGAAACTTATTGAGGACAAAGACCCAACCTTAGTGCAACACCCCGCAGAATATAAATTATTATTTCAATTTCTAGAAAAAAATTATGAATAAAGAAAAAGAATTTTACACAGCCAAAGAATTAGCGGAAAAGTTAAGGGTAAATATTATGACCATTTATCGTTATATTGATGCTGGGAAACTAAAGGTATATAAATTTGGCAAGGAGTTTCGGATTGATAAAAAAGAGTTTGATAGCTTTTTAAATAAGGCAAAAACCAATGGAAAATAAAACCAGCCCAAAAATGAAATATTGTATCTATTGCAGAAAATCAACCGAGTCAGAAGACAGGCAGGTTCTTTCTATTGATTCTCAAACAGATAAAGCCAAAGAAATAGCTGATAGGCTTGGAGTTAGAATTTCAGATAAAGATTTATTAAACGAATCAAAATCTGCAAAGATTACCGCCAACAGACCGAAGTTTAGAGAAATGATAGACAGAATTGAAAGCGGAGAAAGAAACGGAATTATAGTCTGGCACGCTGATAGACTTTCAAGAAATGCCATTGACTCGGCCTTGTTGATTGACCTTATGGACAGAGAAAAACTGGTTGAAATAATTACTCCTACTCAAACCTTTAAGAATACACCAATAGATAAGTTTATGTTTTCGCTAATGTGCAACCAAGCGAAAATGGAAAATGATAAAAAGGGTGTTGATGTGAAAAGAGGTTTAGATAAAAAGGCCAGTATGGGCATATTTCCAAATCAGCCACCCTTTGGCTATACCAACAATAAATATGCTGAAAAAGACAATAAGACGATTGAGTCTGATACAGAAAGATTGCCACTTCTTAGAAAAATGGTAGACCTGATGCTTACTGGAAATTACACGCCAACCAAAATTAGAGAAATTGCAACCAATGAATGGAGTTTCAAAACTCCAAAAGGAAAGAAAATCGGCAAAAGCACCGTATATAGATTTTTTACTAATACTTTTTATTATGGAATGTATGAGTATCCGTTAAAAAGCGGTAATTGGTATAAAGGCATCCACGAGCCACTCATAACGAAAGAATTATTTGATCTGGTGCAACAACAGGTAAAAAGCCAAATTATCAGGGTGCAAGATAAGGAATTTGCTTTTACTAAATTAATGGCCTGCGGATTGTGCGGCTCAGGAATTTGTGCCGACGAAAAATTTAAAAAGCAGAAAAATGGAAACATTCATAGGTATGTATACTACGGTTGTACTAAAGCGAAAGATAAAAACTGTAAGTGTGGTTATATTGAAGAAAAAGAGTTAATTAAACAAATTCAGAGCTTACTTGAAAAGCTGAATATTGATGAAATTGAGATTAAATATCAGATTAAAGTTAATATAGAACAATTTACGAAGATGCAAAAATTCTTTTTGGGAGTTAAAGAGAAGGTTGATATATCAAGTGTAGAGATACGAAGTTATGCTAAGTATATCTTACAGGAGGGAGAGAATGTACAGAAAAGAGAACTACTTGGGTGTCTAAAGAGTAAAATATTATTAAAAGAAAAGAAAATATATCTATAAATTATTCTACCAAAAAGTTAAACATCATTCCACTTTCCAAATGCTCGGCAATATGACAATGTGCCATCCATTCGCCAGGATTGGTCATGTCGACAAGAATCTCAATAGTATCGCCGTTTGGAATGAGCACCGTGTCTTTCCAAACAAGGTTGTCATTTGATTTTCCATTAGTCGAGAGCACCAAGAATTGCTGGCCATGAAAATGGATCGGGTGTTGCATCGGGTGCATAGAATTTCGATCGTTCTCGATTTTAATTTTTACCTTGTCACCAACTTTGAATTTCCAATCAATATCCATGTTTTTCTTGCCAGTGTCCTCATCGAGAATAACCCACTTCATCATCTCCGGGTTAGACATTGAGTTCATTGCCGTATTGTTTTCTTCCCACTCAATAGGGTCGCCACTTGCCACCATTTCACTGTTGGACATCATCTGGTCGTTACCCATCATGTTCATATTGTGACCGCCAGTATTGTTTTGCATCATACCTTGCATCTGCATACCCATATCAATCGTGAGCTTTAGACGCTTGTCCGCCGGTTTATTGAATGATGATCTGAACGCATCAATTTCTGACTGTATGTCTTTGTTTGACCGCAGTACTACAAATTCTTTATCGAAAGAAATGGCTACCTTTTCATTAACGACAGTAATTGTTCCGAGCGTATAGGTACGTTCTGGAGTTTTATGCTCAAGCTTATACGATCCGGCATTTACAAACAGCACTTCAACAATAGCACGCTCAGAAGGGCTAAGGATCACGCCATCACTCCACGTTTCGCGTTCGTATTTACCACCGTCAGCTCCCACAAGCTTCATCTTTGCGCCGGGGATGGAAAGATTGAATGTTCTGGTATTTGCCGAGTTGGTGATATAGAAGCGAATCACTTCTCCTGCTTTTGCTTGAAGTGCATAATCTGTTTCGCCATTCACGAGCATGGTATTGCCGAACCGGCCCATAAGTGTGCGATCAGCAGATGCTTTGCTGAATGTCGCAATTTTACCGTTTTCTATGAGAATATCGTCTACAAACAGCGCAACTTCACGATTGACGGGAGACCAGTAATTCGGGTCACTAGGGGTGACAAGATAATTGCCGTAGAGACCGAGCTCCTGCGCATAGTCTTCTCGAATATGGGGATGATACCAGTACATGCCCTCATCAGGGAATTTAACCTTATATGTAAAAGATTCGCCAGGTTTGACTTCTTTCTGTGTTACATCAGGGACACCATCAAACTTATTTTCAAGTCGTACTCCATGAGAGTGAATCGTGGTATCAACGTCAGTGTTATTGGTGAAGTTTAAGGTTACCTCCGCATCTTGTTGTACTTTAATCATGGGCCCCGGTATCATGCCGTTATACGCAAGCATTTTAACCACGCTATTGCCGATTGTTTTCTTTACGATTGAAGCTGTGAGATCGTATGTATCACCATTTTTAAGTTCTACTGTTTCCGATGTTTTAGCTTCTGCAAGGCCAGCGATGTCGGTAGAAAAATTGCCTGCCAACACTTTATTATCAGTATCTGGTTGTCGCAGAAGGACAAACCCGCCAATGACGACTACAACTACAATAATTCCTACAATTAGTTTATTTTTCATATATTTATTGCTTATTTTAATAATAAAACTTTATGCTACTAAATCTTTCTCGACTCTTTTTAATAATACCGCATTTGTTGCAACAATGATCGAAGATATACTCATAAGAAGTGCCGCGAACTCTGGTCGGAGCATAATACCGAAATTTGGGTATAAAATCCCGCCAGCAACCGGTATTGCTAGAATGTTATAAATACTCGCCCAGAAAAGATTCTGCTTCATTTTGCGAACCGTTGCCTTGCTTAAGGTTATAGCCCGCAGTATGTCTAACGGGTCAGATTTCATTAGAACTACTTTGGCAGTCTCAATTGCTACGTCTGTTCCAGCACCAATAGCAATGCCCACATCAGACTGAGCGAGCGCTGGTGCGTCGTTAACGCCATCTCCTACCATTGCTGTAAACTTGCCTTCCTGTTGGAGTTTTTTGACATAACCTGCTTTATCCGCAGGCATGACTTCTGAAAATACTCTTTCGATGCCAATTTGACTAGCAACCTTCTCTGCGGTCATTTTGTTGTCGCCGGTTACCATGGCAATCTCGATTCCTAACGCTTTCAATCGTTCGACTGCTTTTACTGCAGTAGGTTTTATTGGGTCTTGTGCGCCAATCACAGCTTTGATAGCTCCATCAACAGCAAGAATCATTATCGTTTCTCCTCTTTCCAGAAATTCATTAATTCTTTGCTCCAAAACATTCAAGGCAATATTGCTTTCTTTCATAAGTTTCACTGTACCGATAAGTACAGATTTTCCATCAACGATAGCTTTCACTCCTAAGCCCGAAAGATTTTCAAATTTATCAACCGACTCTGGTAATGTAAGACCGCGTTTCTTAAGCTCATCGAGTACTGCGCCAGCTAGAGGGTGGGATGATTTCGCTTCAGCCGCACCAACTAAACGAAGTGCTTCGCCTGCATCAAAGCCATCTGCTGTAGCTATATCAGTTACCTTTGGCTTTCCTTCGGTGAGAGTCCCTGTTTTGTCGAGGACAATAGCTTGGATTTTTGAAACTTGCTCAAGAGTCGGCGCATCTTTTATAAGAATATTGTGCTTTGCCCCAAGACCGGTGCCAACAGCAACAGCAGTCGGTGTAGCAAGCCCTAGAGCATCCGGACAGGCAATCACAACTGTTGCTATAGCAAAGGAGAGAGCCAAAAGAAGTGACGCACCTGCTACAAAGTACCAAATACCAAAGACAAGAAGTCCTGATCCGATTGCCCCAATAACTAAGTACTTTGCAAACTTATCGGCAATTCTTTGTCCCGGTGCTTTTGAATTCTGCGCTTCTTCAACCATCGCCACGATTCTAGCAAGAGCGGTGTCCTTGCCGACTTTTGTTGCCTTAAATTTCACCGATCCAGCAGTGTTGATTGATCCACCAATGACCTGATCTCCAATCTTTTTTGAAGTAGGAATTGATTCTCCCGTAACCAGAGATTCATCAATGGCAGTTTCTCCCTCAATGATTTCACCATCTACAGGAATCTTGTCGCCCGGCTTCAAGATAATAATGTCGCCGAGTTGTATATCGCTAGTTGCAACCATCATCTCCTTGCCGTCTTTGAAGATTCTGGCTTGAGGCGGTACGAGATTAAAAAGTGCTTGTAGAGCATCAGTTGTTCCGCGACGAGACTTCATCTCCATCCAGTGGCCGAACAAAACGAAAGTAATAAGCATGGCGGCCGCTTCGTAATATGAATCGGCACTACCGATCAGGGTCAATAGAATGCTGAAGCCATACGCCGCGGTAATACCGACGGCAATGAGAACTGCCATATTGAGTACCCTACTTTTGAGAGCAAAATATGTTGAATATAGAAAAATCCAGCCAGAATAGAAAAATACTGGTGTCGTTAAAATAAAGAGAAGCCACGGAAGTGGTATTGGGGAAGGCAAACTGAGTTTAAGAAACTCGGGGCCCAGAGGTGAATATAAAATAATGGGAATCGTCAGTATCAAGGAGAAGAAAAACTTATTTCTGATGTCTATCTCCATGAGGCGAGCCATCTCCCGTCCAGCCAACCCGGTATGATCCATGCCCATAGTCATTGACATGCTCATTTTGAATTTCTCCCAAAATCCCATTTTGGATGGGTCGCCCATTATGTGGCCAGCGTGAGCATTATGATTTGTTTTTGTTTCAACCTTCACAAGCCTCATGCCACACTTAGGACATGAACCAGACTTATCAGAAACTATTTCCGGATGCATCGGACAGGTATATTTTATTGTTGTATCGCTGTTATTCATATAATTATTTTTTAGCTTCAATCCAAAAATTAAATCCGCTTTTAACTTTTATTATTTTAAAACCATTTACTTTTAATATACGAATAAATTCGTCTTTAGTAAATGATCCTGTTTGGCCCAAATTAGACCAGAACGAGAATAGATTATAAGATTTCCATGGTATATCATAAATAAATAAACTGCCCCCTGTTTTTAGAACTCGATAAATTTCTTTTATTGCATCAGTAAAATTATGAATATGATGGAATGTTAATATTGCAAAACACGCATCAAAACTTTCCGATGTGAAAGATAATTGCGTGGCATCTTCCTGTGAAAAGTTAATATTCTTATTATGCTTACGATTTCGGGCAGTTTCGATTTGTGTGGCATCAAAATCTGTAGCAGTTAGAATTGATTCATTAAATTTTTTTGAAATAAAATCTGAAGTAATACCTATGCCAGATCCTATCTCTAAAATTTTTATGGAATCAGGGAGCTTAGCTGTTTTTAAATACTTATAAAATCCAAAATATTTATGGAAACCATAATCAAGTTTACTGTTTACTGCTAATTTTTCTAGCCAATGCATTTTAGCCATATATTTTTATTCAACCTCCCAAGTAAAAACTCGCATAACACCGCCTATGCCGGAGATTATTAATTTCAAAGATTTCGGAATCGGCATGACCTGATTAAATATTATCACTCCTTCTCTATGATGTCCTCCAGCTTCTGCGCCTTCCCAGCGTAGTGGTTTATACTCTTCTCCATTATCAGCTACAAGCGTAGCGACTACAATCATATCCTGATCTAATTCTACCGAGTGAGTATCCATTACAATATCAAATTTCCACTCTTTTGATTCGGGAGAAATGTCCATTGGAGTGACAGTAACTGTAACAGATGCTTGCTCATCAGTTTTTGTTTCCAACTTTTGAGAGTTGTTAGGTTGTTGATTCACCTGATTATTAATGGGGGCAATTTGTTGTACAGGACCACTGAGAAAAATAATGAGAAAACCTCCCATAAAAGCAATTATTGATAGAGTTGTTAATATTTTGTTTTTCATGACTGCTTTTTAAATTTTATAATTTTATTACTTATAAATATTATGCCGAATAAGTTAAATGCCAAACCAATCCAGAAAAATTCTACCTGATACTGTGCCGCAAATGTTGCGATGCCGGTCACTCCGAGGATTGGTACCAAATTTACTAAATAATGAGCACAGCATGAGATCATGGCCGCGGTAGAAGTAGTTCCAGATACGCCGACCACCTTACCCATGCCTTGCCCACTATGTACCAGGCCTTTAATATATTGATAGAGAGCAATTTGAATTCCGAAACCTACTGCCAAACTCACAACAAAATACCAATAACTAACAAATTGCTCTTGGGTAAAATTCCAGCCCGACACTAATGTAAGTATTACAAAATAAACTCCGAGCAAGACAGAGCTTGCGAGTATTCCATATAGTATTGGTTTTGTAATGTTATTATTCATGATTATTTTATAATGTAAGCTTCAGGATTTCTTGCGAACTGTTGCTGGCAATGATCTGAACAAAATGAATATTTAACATTCTCATAAATAAAATCAATACCGTCAGTGGGCTTCATTCCACACACAGGGTCTTTGGACACATAAATTGATTTCTCACCATCTTTACCTTTCCAAAACTTTAAAATTGATTTGATATTGATCATATAGTTTATATGTTAACTGATAATTTCTTCCGTCCGGGGAAAAAAGCCGGAGTTTCTTTCGCATACTCATTCCATAATGAACCAAATTCTTTTTGAGAATCTTTCTCTTCACTTCTAGCTAGTCGTGTATACATCCACACAAGAATCGGAAACATAACAAGAGTAAGAATTGTAGGCCATTGTAGGAAAAAACCAAACATAATAATCACAAAACCGACATACTGCGGGTGGCGAATGCGAGCATAAGGACCAGAGGTAGCTAGAGTATGTTCACTTTGAGCTTTATAAAGAACTTTCCATGCCTTAGAGAGAAGCGTGAAACCATAAATGATCAATATATAGCTTGCGATATGGAATGGTCCGAAATGCGGATCGCCACCCCAGCCAAAGAAGTCCTCAAAAAGATGCCCTGAATTGTGTGCAAAAAAATCAATGCCGGGAAATTTTGTAGAGAGCCAACCAGAAAAAAAATATATCGTAAGCGGAAAACCATACATCTCCGTAAACAGAGCCACAATGAATGCCGAGAATCCGCCGAACGATCTCCAGTCTCTAGAAGTTTTTGGCTTAGTAAAACTAAACGCAAAAATAATGAAAACCAGCGAATTTATAATAACAAGTGACCAAAGACCATAAGAATTTTCCATATAATTTTATTAATGACAACATCCATGTCCGGAATGATTTTTATTGTTTTTATTGTCTTTACTTTCTTCCCCGTTAATTTCGTGTTTTTCATCTGAATTAGTGTCGCCATGTTTCCTGTGTCCTCTAAACATCATCCAGATATGTGCGATCACAAAAACACCGACAAGAATTGGCCAGAGATATCCGCCTCCAGACAATTTGCCTCCGTCTAGAAATAGGACGCCCAATAGGAGAAGACACGGGATCATCATCCACAGCATTCCTTTATGTCCACCATTTTTATTATCACTGCTGTTGTGATTGTGCATAAATATTATAATAATTATTTACTAATAAGACTTGAATTGTGCATCCATACGAAATAGGAAGCAAAAATCCAAGCGAAGATGAACATATATACCGCACCGAGAATAAAACTGCCAAAACTGATCCAGGTAAAGCCGGGGAGTGTCTCAAAAAGCGTATGATGAAGCTTTATACCTTCTTCACTACGAAGCGGAAGAAAACCTCCCAACAAACAAATAACATAAGCTACTTCAGCTCCTAGGACACATTTCCAACCGTATGATTTAAGTGATAGTTTCATATATTTGAATTGATTGATTAAACGATTTCTCCGCTCTTCTCTAGCATCATGTGGTGAATCGTTGCAATTTGAATCCAAATTGCTATAAGAATTAGAATCCCAGCGCAGAGCAGAGCATCAACCTTTGTAATTCCGAATACGAGATTATCTGATCCACCCAGAATGGCACCAGCAAATACAATAACTCCGACAAAACCTACGATAACGCTAACGACGTGCATTAATTTTGATGGTTTCATGTTTTTATAATTAATTTATTAATTTGCCCCTATGTACTTATCAGGATCCTCCACAAAGTGACTTTTGCATGTCTCAGAACAAAAGTAATATTCCTTGCCTTCATGTTCGAAGGAATGCCTGACATCTGCTATATTAAGCTCCATTCCACATACGAGGTCAAAAGCCTTCCATGATTTTTCGTCTTGATCTTCAAGGGATAATTTTTCCATAACTTTTTTTAACTTTTCTTCCGCTTGCTTAGCAATTTCCATTAATGATTTGTTCTTTATCATTTCCATAGCCACTGTTGGCATAACAGCTGACACAAAAATATTTCTTTCATCTTCGTACACAATTACATTACAGGGGAGGAATAAACCTATTTCTTTTTCTTCTTGTAAAGCTTTATAGGCCAGACTTGGATTGCAAACTCCTAAAATAACGTAATTACCCCATTCAGCATCAATTTTGTTTTTAAGAGTTGCTTTGACGTCAATTTCTGTCAAAATACCAAAACCTTCTTCAGCCAATAACGTCTTAGCTTTTGCAACAGCCCCAATAAACGAATAATTAACTTGTTTTTTAATACTATAATTCATATATTTTTTAAGAAGTTAAGTCTTTTTTCTTTTCTTCGAATTCTTTTTTATCCATTTCACCTTTAGCATATCTTTCTTTCAAAATATCTAAGGCTTTCTTGCCACTATCTGTTTCATTTGTTTTATTATTACGAACAAGCCAAACAATAAAATAAATAACTGCTACCCAAAATAGAATCATCATAATCCCACCTCCAAACCAACCCATCATATTACCCCAACCACCATAGCCATTATATATTCCGTACATCATATATTTATTTTATTTATTTGATAATGCGTACAGATCTACAAGTTCCTTAATAGCTTTACCTTCCTGTTTTGTGTCATTAAGCATATGCTTTACATGCCCCTGAAGGTGATTAGCCAAAAGTAATCTATCCATACTTTTTAACGACAATTGTATTGATCGAGATTGGGTTATAAGATCAATGCAATATTTTTCTGCCTCAATTGCTTTAACTAAACCGTCCATCTGACCACGAATTATTTTAGCTCGATGTAAGGTTCTCTTTTTTAATTTTTGATCTAACATAGTTTATATAGATTAGTTATTAATCTCGACCCACTAATAGTATATACCCCTATACCCTATTGTCGAATGTGGACCTGTGGATAACTTTTGAGGCCATTTTCCCAAAATCAATTAAAATACCTCTCATGCCAGACGGCGAGCATCAGCAAGGCAAAAATCCTGCTGCTATTGTCTTTTTTATGTTGTACTTGTTCAAAAAACAAATTTTCTATAATATCTAGATTGAAATGGATTTTGATGTAGCTATTTTCCATAATTTGTTCTTTGATTTCTAAATGGTTTTTTTTAATCATGTGATATATCGGGGTCGGGAATCCTAGCTTTTTTCGTGTTCTGATATTTTCTGGAACAATGTCTTTAACAGCTTCTCGTAGTAGTGATTTTGTTTCTCCATTTTTCCACTTCATATCGGGAGAAAACGTAGCTGCGATTTTTGAGATTTCAATATCCAAAAACGGTACCCGAAGCTCAAGCGAATGCGCCATCGTCATCTTATCCGCCTTTGCTAAAATATCTCCCACAAGTCAGGTGTGTATGTCTATATACTGCATTTTTTCCGAGTCAGAAGAATTTTTTACTTGGTTGTAAAGCGGAGCTAGACTCATGCTTTCGTATGCATTACCATTCCAAATATTTTCAACTTCTTTTTTAGAAAAGATTGTAGTACAACCAATATACCAATCCTCCGCTTTTATTAGAGAACGTTCTAAAAATTTTATTCCGCGCACATTTGGCAATATCTTACTTAATAAAGTAAAAATTAATTTCCGAATAATTTTAGGAACATACTGTAATTTTCTTCTGGCAAATGGCTCCAAGTATATATTGTATCCGCCAAATAGTTCGTCCGCTCCTTCTCCCGAGAGCACCACTTTTACTTTTTTTCGTGCCTCGCGCGCGAGAAAATATAAGGCGACCGCCGAAGGGTCAGCGACTGGTTCATCAAAGTGCCACGCAATAAGCGGAAGCGTTTTGAAATACTCATCCCAACTAAGCTCTATTTGTTGATGATCAGAATCAATCGCCTCTGCCGTTTCGATAGATTGATTTCCTTCATTTATCTCTTTAAACCCTATGGTAAATGTAGAAAGTTTCTTACCAAATTTTTTGGTAATGCTTGAAGCGAGCGTTGCTATGATGCTACTATCAATTCCACTGCTTAAGAATGAACCGACCGGAACATCCGCTATCATATGAGCGCCGACGGAATCTTCGAGTTCGCCTCGTAAAGAATTTTTTACCCACTCAGTAGATATGTGCCGCTTCTCAAATTGAAATGACCAATATTTCTTTTTTACAAACGAACCATCGGCAAGGTTTACAATTATAAAATGCCCAGGCGATAATTTCCAAATGTCTTTAAAAAAAGTTTCCTCGAGAGGATTATACTGAAACGAAAGATAGTTATACACTGCCTTATCATTAACTTCTTTTTGGTGATTAGGGTGTAATAGTAAACTTTTAATTTCTGATCCGAATGCAAGCAATTTATTATCTTTTTGCAAGTAATACAGAGGCTTGATGCCGAAATAATCGCGCGCTAAAAATACAGAGTTGTTTTCTTTATCATAAATCGCAAAGGCAAACATGCCACGCAATTTTGACAGCATTTTTTCTTTTTCCAATACATACAGATTTAGCAGCACTTCGGTGTCTGAGTCAGTTTTAAATTCAAAACCTTTTTGCTTAAGTTCTTCTCTTAGAATTTTATAATTATAAATTTCGCCGTTAAAGACAATAGTATATCTGCGGTCTATTGATGTTATGGGTTGTTTGCCTTTTTCAAGATCAATAATGGATAAGCGGCGCATGGCTAATCCTACATTTGTGGAATAGAAAAACCCTTCATCGTCCGGTCCACGATGGGTGATAAGGTCGTTCATTTCTTTTAATAATTTTTTATTGTTGCTTTCTTTTCCAAGAATACCAATGATTCCACACATAAGTTATGTAATAATTAATTGAGTTGATAAATTTTTTAGTTATCTTACGACAACCGCTTGATTAGTCAGGTTTCCCCAAATATTCATATGTTTCATGAGACGTTCTGCACTCCAATATTCACTCTTTTTTCCAGTTAGCGGGTCATTCAAGAAGAATCCAACCGGATTAACTCTATCACCGATTACTCCCACAACGACTCTCACATGTTCGCCACGATACGCTTCAATTGCTTTCCCCTCATCTGTTTTCCATGCATACTTCACATATGGGGGTGTCCTAAATAGTCCCCACACCATAACTGGATATCCTTTATATATTTGTTCTGCTATGAAGCTTGCAGTGACCGGCGAGTAACTTTCAGCGTTTCTTCCAAATGTCCGCGCGGCTTTTGCAAGCGCAGGAGCATACGCTCCGTATCCACTCATGGCCTGGCCTTTACTGTTTTTACCGGTAATTGATCCGACAAACATCTCTGATGGATCATCCCAGATGCCTTTTACTTGATCCCAATTGCGTGGTTTATATCCAACCCTCTCTACAATTTCCATTTCCGTGGCTTGAATATCATAATAAGCAAGTACCATTTGAAGAGCGGATTCCTCGCAGCTATTTTTGAATTCTTGCTTATCTGCGGGAACATCAAGAGTAACAACATCGAAAAAAGAAAGGTCAGGCGGTGTTTCAGATTTTAGGGTTGTTAACACCTGATCAGTTACACTTATTGTTTTTGCATGAGTGTGTGCAGGAATTTGATCATTTTCTAGTATTTTACTATACACGGCCTTAGATTGTGTTGCTGGTACAAAATCTATTTTGGGCGATTCTTCTGCTAGTTTTATTATAGGATCAACTGGTTTCTTTACAATTTGATCAAATATTTCTTCATTATTTGGTATGATCTTTGTTGTTATAACAAGAACAAAGACAGCCACAACTGTCATCAAAAGAATTATAATATATTTTTTATTTGATCTGTTTTTCATACTATCTTTCCATCATACTATATCGGTGCTTTTTCTGGGGCCCTATCATTATTAGTTTCAATAAATTCCTTAATTTTTGCTTCGTCTATACTCTCAAGTTTGAGAAGATAACCCCAGGATGTTAATGCAACAGGAACATCTAGATCTTTCCGTGGCAACATTATTTTTTTTCCGGATGCACTTTGAAATGCACTCCTAATTATATCTACATCACTTTGTGCTAAATCCTCTCTATACCACAAAACAGCTGCGCCATGTTCCATACTATGAAGTACAAGTTCATCGGGAATAGGCTTATCTTTTATGCCTGCTCCAGCTACATTGTTTCCAATGTGTGGACCTGAAGTAGGTGGGTTTGAATTGTAGGGCTCATGCGATTCTCCTTCTTTAACATGCTGTGCCCCCAAGTCGGCGATTTTTTCTCCCATTAGAGGCCTGCTAAGTCTGTCCGTGTTTTCAGTTGCTTTTTTGCCAGACAACAACGAAAAACCAACTACCATAACTACTGTTAATAAAACAACTCCTATAATCATTTTATGATCTGTTTTCATAATTTCTTAATTAAACTTATAAATTTCTTGTAATTCTAAATCTTACAAACTAAAGGGTTCTCTATTTGCTTGGCAGTCATGGGGATTGCGATAGCAAGCAGTATTACTCCTATGATTCCGAATTCACTGCCTCCGAATGGTAGAAATGCTAAGGCACCAGATGCACCAACAAGGGAAAGAACGCTTGTAAGAATAAACGAACCGCAAGCGGCACATCCTACTCCAAAAACTCCACTCGTAATACCTAAGAATCCAGCAGCAACTCCACTCTGTCCTTTTGTTTTGCCGACTTCTTTGACCCGGCGTTTTAGAAAGTAAATTATCATTGCGATATAGATTCCAAAGAGAATGGCAATCGCAATCGTGTATGAAGCAGAAAGCAAAGTGAAGTTGGTTGCAATCGAACCCAAGAGGCTCAGTGGTAATTCAATTTTGCTTAAAAAAGGCACATCGGGTGAAATGACTATGCCCGCAACCAGTCGGATATTGGGAAGCCATACTGCAAACACAAACACCGACGCACTTACGATAAGTGCGAGAACCACATAGACAGGTTTCCTAAATACCTTTTGTAAAGCTTGAATCAACATTGTTATTTTTCTTGGAGCGCAATATCTATTAGTTGTTTAACTGAAGTGTAAGGCTGGGCACCGGAAAGTGGATATTTCTTTCCATTCTTTGCGACCACAATGCTCCACGGCGTACCATTGCCACCAGTTGCGACTGCATTTTGGACATGACCTTCGATCTTTTGTGCGTATCTACCACTTGCAAGACATTCGTTGAATTTATTTTTATCAAGTCCGACGTATTCTGCAATTTTAGGAAGCTCTGCTGGATCGAGGTTGTTATTAGCCGGAGTTACTTCCATCAGACGATCCAAGTATGCCCAGAATTTGTCATTACTTCCAAGTTCGGCGGCACATTCAGTAGCTTCCGCTTCTTTACGGGCTTTGGAATGCAACTGATCAAGTGGAAAGTGCCTGTAAACCCAGGCGACTTTACCACTTTTGCCGTATTCATCCATAACTTGTTGCATGGTAGGGTGGAATCTTTTGCAGAACGGGCATTCGGTATCCGAGTACTCGACAATTTTTACTGGCGCATTTATATCGCCTCGGATGTGGTCTTCCAGAGTAACGGGATTCATTTGTTCGAGATCGCCGGTTTGCTGGGCGACTTGTTGAGGTTGCTGATTGTTTATTGCGACAGTATTTACATTTTTCAATGAGCTAAGATATATTCCACTAGCAATAAGAGCTCCGGCAATTAGAATGGCAACTGGAATCGAAAGCTTATTTACTTGCGCCGGAGTTTGAGTCTCAGGTGCTTTTGTTTCAGATTCGATATTATTTTCCATAGATTAATAATGATTATAGTTAGTAAGTTAGTAATGAAAAAACCAACATAAATAGACCTACTACCTCACGACAGTCGTAGACCAGTGCTGGTCAAAGGTGTTAGTAAACTTTTGGATTGAGGATGCCTCTTGAAAAAGCGAACCTTAGATGATTAAACAGTGGAATATCTGGGTTATCTCTTGAGTACAGTTTATAAAACTGTAGGCTATGATCAGGAGGATAGTGCCGGGATCTGTATAGTCCAACAGCCAATGTAGTAATGATCCCTAGTATTAATATAAGCAGTCCATCGTGCATCTCCCGTGGCGTAACTAAAAGAGTGTCTTTCCACGACTGGATATGCTTAGAAATGCCAGTATTGCAACATTCCTGTTGACTACTAATAAGGTTTGTTTGCATATGATTTAGATCTGTACGCATCGAAGCGTGTTTAACCATACCGACACACACAAACCCAAACACAAGGACACTTGATATTCCAAGAATCAACAACAATTTTGAAGTTTTAGAAAGATTCGATAAAAACATAAACCTATTTTACCAAAAACATCCTCATTTGAACAGAGCTATTTTAAGCTCCGCAACCAGTTGCATTTTTTTGCAGTTCTGGAAACCATAGTTGGTTTACCTCAAGCGCCTTTTTATTCATCTCTTCTTCACTAGCACCCCTTGCCGCCATTAACTCCATAAGTCCAAGCATTGCCATGCCGTGGTTGCAGTCTGGGAAATAGGTGGAATTTTTGCAACAGGGCCTAAAGATTCCCTTAGAAACTTTCTCCACTAATGCTTGCTGATCTAAATTCAATTTCACAAATTCATGCATACTGTAATGATCCATCGCGCTACCCTTGGCCAAAGTCCACCCACCCGTAGAGGCAAAATTTTCCGCTCCTCCATATCTAGGGTCCATCATCGGCCCATTTTTGAGAATTGGATTTTTGTTGGCTAGCCCAAACGCCCAAAGCATGTTGAGCATCATGCCAGAATTTTCTTCTGTTATCACAAGCTCTCCATTATTTTTGCCGTAAAGTAATTTTTTATCCGCTTCCGAGAGCCCGCCACGAGCAGCATAAAGACTTTCAAACTTATCGGTGTCAATTACTCCGGCCTCAACCATTTGCAACCCTAAATTTTTCCACTTAAGAGAAAATAACTCTTTTTCTGCAACGGGAGCAAAACCAATTAGCATAATAACAACAATAACCAAAGAGCCGTACAATATTTGTTTTATTTGATCTTTTATTTTATTAGCAACAATTTTTTAATTTATCTTCTAATGATTCGACTCCTTTACTTTTCCCCTGCCTTTTTTCTCTTAACTTCAAGAACATTTTTTTGAGTTCCGTCACTATGCCTCCGATTGATGCACCCATCAAAACTGCAGTCAGAATTTCATAGCGATCAATCGACAAGAGACCAAACCACATACCTAGTAGCATCCAGAGCCAAGTTAGTGTCACCCCGACGCAGAGAGGGCATATTCGTATGGGTGATTTTTTATTAATCACCCATACGGCCAGCGTCAAGAGGAGAATTGATAATATTGCAACAATAATATTATTGGGCATATTAGATAAAGAATATTAAGATACCAATAATAATCATTGCTATACCTGCCCAGAGTTTCAGCCCATTCATATTGTCGCGTTTCCATACCTGAACTTTGTCGACCAATTCTTTTTTTGCCGCGATAAACAACACGACTACCAGTGGAGCAATCAGGATGAGATTATAGAGCAAGAGATAGTTAAATCCGCTTGAATAGGTAACTTGATCACGCAAGAGTCCGATAACCATAAGGTATGGTCCACCCATACATGGGAATTGGCAAATACCAACAAGTATTCCAAGGACAAACACAGCGGGGAATGATGCTTTGTCCATGAACTTACTCATAGCCGAATGAGCTACTCCTGGAATTTTGAGCTTAATAGGGAATTTTGGAAAAAAACGATTGAGTAGATTAATTACCCCGAAAATTATGAGAATCGTTGCCCCCAGTTTTCCCATGAAGTGCGGAGTGTTGAAGAGATGCAACACTTTTAATATTCCAAGTCCAATCAGGAAATATGCTGTGAATATACCAACTATATATGTCCCGCCCAATTGAAGAATTTTCTTCCGACTCACCTGCATGCCGAAAAGAAATGCGATGGTTATAAGGAGAATTGAGAACGAGCATGGGTGCACACTATCTAGGATGGCAGCAATAAGGACAAGGGGTAAAAGCCAAGTACCCTGTTTGCTTAGGTTCCAGATAATGGACGAGGTCTCCGGACTGTTTTTGAGAATGACTATACCTATGATAGCCACAAGCAGGATACTAATTGTAATTATAATTTTTTTCATATAATTACGGAGTTACATTTGCTTTGAAGTTGAATTCAATTACATTGTTGCTCTCATCTTCTAGGAAAACAGCACGCTCAATAAGCCCGACCCCGGCCGGACCATGAGCATTAGGGTCATACACAACTTCAATATTGAGGGACCCGCCGGCTTCTACAATAGCATTAGCTTTTGGCACAGCTCCACCATGACCAGGCATGCCAAAAGGTCTACTTCTACTACCATCTGCTTTTATGATGTACGCAGTGGTGCACATACAAGAAGTGGTTAAGCTTGGTACTTTTATATCTTGAGTTGTAGAGTTAATTACTTTGAATACTTTACTCACATTGCCGTTCTTCATCGAGATGGTGCCGAAGTCATAGAATGTTTCTGGGGCAGTCAAAGTATTTGCTGTCGTGTCTCCTGTTCCTGCTGTGTGTGAGTTTGCTAATTCTTGAGCACCTTCTGGAATACCCTTAGCACCAGTTGTAATACCTTCATTTTTACTAGGCTTTCCAAAAAAGAAAAGCCCAATAACAAGAACCACTATTACAACAATGAACACGATAATTTTATTTTTGTCTTTCATGTTTTTTCTATAAATTAACATAGTAAAAAATCCTCTTGAGAAGGACTTAAAAGACATAACTAAAATTTTACGATAAAATTATCAGCTATGTCTTAATATGAAAGAGAGGGGCTATTTTCAAAAAGTGATAACCATTTAATTATTCTTTCTTTGTATGTATATAATTTTTGATCGTATAAGTAATATTTCCATTTATACAAATACAGGTTTTGATTTAAAAGATTTTGTTTACTAAAGAAATACAAGACTATTCCTAAAACCAGAAGTGAAAAAATGGATAGCGATGGAATAATCACATTCGAAAATTGACGCCAGTTTTTTATATGTTCAAGACTACTTTGACATATTGAATAACCATTCTCTGCGTAAGGACAATTTATCATCGGTGCCTCAGGTGTGTGACTGGCATGACTAAATTGCAGCAAACCGAACACAGCTATACCGACAAAGCTAAAAATTAAGATTGTTGTAAAAACGTATTTCATAAAGCTATGTCGTAAGTATATACCCCCCGAGGGTATTAGTCAAGATCAAGGATTTTGTGGATAACTTTTCAACTACCAAAGTTACTATCTAAGATATAAAATAAAAAGCACCCTAAACGATGCTTTTTATTTCTGAATACTGCGCTCAGCAGGTATGCTATGACTGATTAGGTTCTTGAGTGATTCTGACCCTCTTCGGAGTCCGAACCTAGCTCAAGGTTGCTGGGAGGCTTGGAATCGAACCAAGATTAACGGCTTCAAAGGCCGCTGTCCTACCGTTAGACGATCTCCCAATATTTATATTGCTTTAACATCATCATTTTTACTTAAAATCTTTACCAAGGCAAGTTCTAGCGGTAATTCGGTAATAAATGCGTTGTTTATGTTTTGATATTCTGCAAGTAAAATTGAAAGCGCTTCTGAACGAAACATTTCACCTCCAACTCCTTTTACCAGTGTTTGTAAAAATTCCAAGTCCGATTCCCCTAGCTCGCCCGCCATTTCCTCTTTCAACTTTGGCGCATAGCGCAAAATTATCGCTATACGAAATTTAACAATGATAAGTTTGAAATATAATTTTATATCTAAATTCTCTGCGGATGCTCTTTGGACAACTGAAATACCCTCTTCTAATTTTTTCTCCGCAATAGCGGAAAGAAAATCATTTACGAGCGATGCTTTCGGCGCGCCAGTTATTTTTTCTATATCTTCCCTGGAGATTTTTTTCTTTTTGCCGGAAAAATTTAAAATTTTCTGAAGTTCGCCTAAAGCATCGCGAAATGAGCCGTCAGCTAAAATTGCCAAAAGTTCCGCAGAGCCGGTGTCCAACTCAAAACCCTCTTTTTTGGCAACATCAACCAGCATTTTTCTACATATCCCATCTGTAGCTTTTCGAAAAGTAAAAACCTGACAGCGAGAAATGATAGTCTCCGGCACTTTATGAAACTCCGTCGTGGCTAAAATAAAAATCACATGCTTTGGCGGTTCTTCCAGAGTTTTAAGTAATGCGCCCCAAGCGTCTTTGGAGAGCATATGTACCTCATCTATGATGTAAACTTTGTATTTTGAATCAAAAGGCAAAACTCTTGTGCCGTCCCGAAGTTCTTTTATATCTTCAATACCTCTGTTGGAAGCGGCGTCTATTTCATACATATCGTTTACAGACACTCCGATATTTTCGGCAAAAATACGAGCCACAGAAGTCTTACCGGTGCCCCGTGAGCCGACAAAAAGGTACGCATGCGAGACTTTGTTTGTCTCTACAGAGCTTTCCAAGACCTTCACTATATGGTCCTGCCCCAGAACTTCTTTAAAACTTTTGGGCCTATATTTACGATATAAAGCCAAAGCATGCATTTCACTATTCTACTCCATTTTGTCTAAAAAATCATTAGCAATGTTTTCAACCCCCGAAGCATCTCTAGCTCCCATAAGTTTTATGCGAAGTTCTTTGGCGGGTTTCTTAAGTTTTTGCCAAAAGTTCATAGTTATCTGAACTTGTAATAAACTTTATTCTCAAACCGCAAATCAATATATAGAAGCAAAGAATATTTATTCTTAAATTCTGACTTCAATGGCTCTGTATCAAGCGCCACTTTTAAATTCTCGGCAACTTTCTCTAAATCGGCGTTGGTCTTAAAACGTATTTCTGGGCTCGTTGCTAATTTGTTTTCTTTGGAAAGAAGCATTTTGACATCTCCGTTTTCCTGCATATAAAACGCCACAGGCTCCAAGTCCGTATCTTCCAGCATTTGTTTAAATAAAATTACATTTTTAAAATTCTCTTTGAAAAAATAAGAACCGGTTGGCAGCCCGTCGGCAAGCTTTACATATCCATAAAATTTAAAATACACCTCCCCAGAAAAATATGGCGCTTCATCAAAAATATATCCCTCGTCATCCAAAAAATAGCATTTTTCTATTTGGGGCTTGGACTCTAAATTAAATGTTTCTCCGCACCATATGTACTTACCACTCCGTTCAGTTACAGCAATTTCTAGTATTCGCCTATTTTTGATATTCAAGGTTATATCTTTAAGTCTTTTAAACTGATTACTTAACTCGTTTTTTATTTTATTTTTCGGATAAAACAGTATATTTGTTTTTGGGAAAATCCATAAATAATTTCCTATAATTTTATTTTCTACGGCTGTTTTTAGTAACTGCATATCTACTATGTTGTTGCCAGTAATCTCCATCTCGCTAATATTTAACCGCTTAACGCGAGAGATATAAGATAAAATTACGACAATTATCAAGAATCCAAATATTAAAATTAAAATTTTTCTTATAAAAACATTACGCTTTTTTCTTTTTAACTTTAAAAGACGCGGAGAATTGAGAACATTTCGCTTGTGCATGGCTGATTTATAAGGAGCAGGGCGACTATATAAATCGCCACCCCGCCCTCTGGATTACTTAACATATTTGACCATAAATAATTTTAAGTAATTACGGAAAATAAGCTACAAATTTAAAGTTCAGTAATCCAGAGGGCGGGGTAAGGAAAATCATAGTCGCTGCGCTCCTTGATTTTCACTTATAAACTCTCTGTCTCCCATATATTTTCGCAAAACTTCCGGAATTTTAACAGTTCCATCTGCCTGTTGATAGTTTTCTAAAATGGCCTCAATTATTCTGGGAGTGGCGATAGCTGTATTATTGAGAGAATGAGCGTATTTTGACTTACTATTAGAATCTTTATATTTTATATTCAAACGTCTAGTTTGGAAATCATGAAAGTAAGAAGACGAGTGAGTCTCTCGGTACTTATTTTGGGATGGCGCCCAAACTTCAATATCGTATTTCTTAACTTGCCCAAGACCCAAATCTCCGCCGCAATTTGCAACAATACGATACGGCAAATTAAGCGCCACTAGTAAATCCTCCACATTTTTTGTAATTTCTTCGTGCAACTTTACGGACTCTTCATGATTGGCTTCGCATAACACCACTTGTTCCAATTTGTAAAATTCATGCACCCGAAAAAAACCTTTTATGTCTTTCCCATGGGCTCCGGCTTCCCTGCGAAAGCAACTAGAAAAAGCCGCAAATTTTATAGGAAATTTCTTTTTATCTAAAACTTCATTTGCATAATAAGCCATCATGGCCACTTCTCCGGTACCGGCAAAATAATCTCCATCTTGATTTTTATACAAATCATTTTCTCCGCCCGGAATATATCCGGTGCCCACTAGAGCAGTCTGCTTTACAAGCGACGGCACAATCATCGGAATAAACCCTTTACTGACTAAGTTATCTAAAAAAAATTGCCAAAGAGCAAAAGACAAAAGCGCCCCGTCTCGTTTTAAAAAATAACCGCGAAAACCGGAAACTTTCGTGCCACGTTCAAAATCTGCTAGGTCAAGTTTGCTTATTAAATTTAGCCCGTCCTTCACCTCAAACGGAAATGTGGGCTTGTCGCCCCAGACTTTTATTTCTTGATTGTCCGCATCCGACTTTCCTTCAGGCACAGAAATATCCGGCACATTCGGTACTTGCAACATTAAAGTCTGCCACTCTCTTATTATTTTATTTAGTTTTTCTTCTTTTGTTTTAATTTCTTCTTTGACCGCGCGCATTTCTTTAATCAACTGGATTTTCAGATTCGGCTCTTGGTCATGAGCTATATCATTGGAAACTCTGTTAACTTCAGCCCGAAGGTCTTCTACTTCCTTTAACGTTTTTAAACGTTCATCATCCAGAGCTATGAGATGCCCAATATTAATATCCACGCATTTCTTCTTGGCGCCCGCTTGGACGATGTCTTTATTTTCACGGATAAATTTAATATCTAGCATAAATTAGGTTCCAGGCTCTAGTGACTAGGTGCTAGAGCTAGACTTCATTATTATATACTGAATTGATATAATTACAAAGCTATGAAGTTTAATTTAAAAATTCTAGAAAAAAAAGATATACCAAAAAATCTGCGGGAAATTCCACAACCGCCTAAAAAATTATATTTAGCCGGGAAACTGCCACCTGAAGGTACAGTCTGTCTAGCTGTGGTTGGTTCTCGTAAATGCACTTCCTATGGCCGGGACACAGTGCGTAAATTAATTTTAGGATTAAAGGGATATCCGATTGCTATTGTATCGGGGCTGGCAATCGGCCTTGACGCCTTGTCTCACGAAGCCGCATTGGAAGCCGGATTGTTGGCTATAGCTTTTCCGGGTTCTGGAATTTCAGAAAAAGTATTTTTTCCGCCTAGTAGCCTAAAACTGGCTGAAAAAATAATTAATGCCGACGGATGTTTGATATCAGAATTTGAGCCTGACTTAAAAGCCGCCTTCTATACTTTTCCGATGCGAAACAGGCTCGTGGCCGGCATTTCCAAAGCCGCGCTGATTATAGAGGCCGAAGAAAAGTCCGGCACGCTTATTACCGCCAGAATGGCGCTAGACTATAATCGCGAAGTGCTGGCGGTGCCGGGAAATATTAATTCGCCAAATTCCAAAGGCACTAATAAACTTATTCAAAACGGCGCCACGCCGGTAACCAGTTCTGACGACATACTGGAAGCGCTCGGATTTAAAATTGATGAAACCAGCAAGCAAGAAAGTCTTTTTGCCGACGCTAGGCCGGAAGAAAAAGAAGTATTAAAAATTTTGCGCGAACCTCAACCCAAGGACGATTTGATCAGACTTATGAAACGCCCGACTGCCGAAGCCAACGCCCTTCTTTCAGTAATGGAAATCAAAGGACTGATCAAAGAAGAAATGGGAGAAATAAGAGTGGCGTGATTTGTCAATAAGTTGCATTGAAAATAAGTTTCGTGTAATACTTATGACTAATGAAATTATTAATTGTCGAATCGCCATCAAAGGCAAAGACTATTGAGAAATACCTCGAGGGCGCATTTACCGTGCGCGCGTCTGTTGGACACATTCGTGATTTGCCTAAATCAAATAAAAAAGCCATCGACATAGAAGCCGGTTTCATTCCGCACTACGAAATCTCCCACGGTAAAGAAAAAATCGTGCACGAACTGCAACACCTTGCGTCTAAAGCAAGCGAAGTACTTTTGGCGACAGACCCCGACCGCGAAGGTGAAGCTATCGCTTGGCACATTGAAACACTTTTAAAAGCAGACCAAAAAATTAAAGCATCCATAGATAGGGTAGCCTTTTATGAGATTACCAAAGAAGCTGTGACAGAAGCGCTCAAATCTCCCCGTAAAATTGATACAAATTTACGCAAAGCTCAAGAAGCGCGCCGAGTGCTGGACCGATTAGTGGGCTACAATTTGTCGGGGCTTATTTGGAAAAAAGTGCGCTACGGACTTTCGGCTGGACGCGTGCAATCTCCGGCGCTACGCATAATAATGGAACGGGAGCGTGAAATTCGAGCCTTCGCGCCGGAAAAATTCTGGAGAATATTTGGGCTCTTCGAGACACAACTAAGAGAAAAAATCACTTTAGAATGTTCTGAAGAACCACGAGATGAAAAATTGGTAGAAAAAATATTAGCAGTGGGAAAATCCAGTAAATGGATTGTAAGCGCAGTAAAAGAAAGCGAACAAAAACGCTCTCCGCGCGCTCCGTTTACCACTTCCACTTTACAGCAAACGGCAAGCTCACGGCTGGGATACTCCCCTTCACGCACAATGCAAATAGCCCAAAGACTTTACGAAGCCGGCCATATCACTTATATGCGAACTGACAGTACAAATTTGAGCGATGCGGCTCGTTCGCAAATTCTTTTTTTCATAAACAAAAAATACGGACTGAAATATTCCGAAGGGAGAATTTATAAAACTAAATCAAAAAATGCTCAAGAAGCTCACGAAGCCATCCGCCCCACACAGATAAACAAGCTGACCGTGGGCGCTGAAGACCAAGACAGACTATACAGATTGATCTGGGAACGTACTGTGTCATCACAGATGGCTGACGCTAAATTATTAAAAACTAAAATTATAGCTATTATAAAGGACCATGAAGATTTGCCATATTTTTCTGCCAACGGTTCTCGTTTGCTTTTTCCGGGATGGCTTGCTGTAGATACTGATGCTCGAGGCGATGATGTTGAACTGCCAAAATGCAATGTGGGCGAAGAACTGAAACTCATTGACCTATTAAATGAAGAGAAACTTACCGAACCGCCGAGCCGATACAGCGAAGCAGGTCTAATTAAAGAACTTGAACAGCGAGGCATCGGCAGGCCTTCTACTTATGCGTCCATTATGCGCACCATTGATGAACGCGGATACGTTAGAAAAGAGAGCAAAACTCTTTTCCCTACGGATGTCGGTGAAGTAGTATCGGATTTTTTAGAAAAATACTTTGCCAGTTATATCTCTGATACCTTCACCGCCGAGATGGAAAATGAGCTGGATGAAATTTCTCGGGGTGAGCGCGAATATGAAAAAACTTTAAAAGATTTTTACGGACCATTTTTAAAAGATGTAAAATCAAAAGAAAAACTGGAAAAAGCCACCAACTTGGGCGATGCGCCAAAAAACATAAAATGTCCAAAGTGTGGTAGCCCGATGATTATCAAACTTTCGCGCGGCGGAAAGTTTTATTCTTGCTCTAAATATCCGGACTGCGATGGAGCCTTGATGCTCGATGGTACAGAATTAAAAGGACCTGCAGAAACCGGCGAAATGTGCCCAGATTGCGCTTTGCCCGCCGTAGCTTTAGCGAAGGTTGGGGGGAAAAGAAAAAAAGATATGGGTGGCAGGTTGGTTGTCCGTGAAAGACGCGACGGTACCGGAACTTTTGTATCTTGTTCCCGTTATCCAAAATGTAAATTTGTAAAAAGTGATGAGGCTGATGAAGCTCAAAAAAGAACTGGAGTCTTGTGCCCCGTTTGCAAGACTGGCGACATCAGCGAACGCAAAGGACGCTTTGGCATTTTCTACTCCTGTTCCAATTATCCAAAATGTAAATTCGCCATCAAAGCCAAACCCACCGGAAACATTTGTAGCGAATGCGGAAGCCTGATGATGCAAGGGACCAAAACGATACCCGAGAGATGCTCAAACAAAAGTTGCGCAATGCATAACCCCCATAAACTCATGAAGTAAGTTGGGAAGCATGCAATCTTCATTGCATGCGCAAATAGTTTTTGTGAGACGGAAGTATATTTTTTCAGCAGAAAAAATTCTGAGTCGGGGTCGCGAAATTTTACGAGCGACGGCGAGTAAAATATTTGTGACCTAAAACTATCCCTGAACGTTGTTCAAACAAGGTTTGCAAAATGCATAATCCACACAAGCTCATGCAGTAACTATCGCTTTGCATAAGATTTATGCATATGCATAAATCTTATGCATTTCGTCAAGTGGGTTTGGATGAAAATCAAATTAAGAGTATAATCTATATATGGCAAATAAAGTAGAAAAAATAAAAGAAATAACAGACCTCATAGCGGGTGGGGTGAATAAAAAAGAAGAAGAACTTATAACCAAAGCTTATAAGTTGGCAGAGAGCGCGCATGCAGGCCAAAAAAGGTTGAGTGGAGAACCGTATTTTGTCCATGTTTTTGAAACCGCGAAAGCTATCGCCCAGCTTGGTATGGACGCGCAGACAATTGTTGCCGGTCTTTTGCATGATGTTTTAGAAGATACAAAAATAACAGAAAAAGAAATTGAAAAAGAATTTAATAAAGATATATTATTTTTAATCAAAGGCGTGACTAAGCTTGGAACATTAAAATATAGCGGATACGAAAGACATGTTGAAAGCTTGAGAAAATTTTTTATGGCTATGGCAAATGACTTGCGGGTAGTTATCATTAAGCTCGCCGACAGACTTCACAACTTGAAAACGCTGGAGTTTATGCGAGAAGACAAAAGATACAGAATAGCGATGGAATCTATCAATGTCTACGCGCCGTTGGCCAATCGTCTCGGAATGGGAAGACTGAAAGGTGAAATAGAAGATGCCGCCTTTCCCTATGCCTACCCCAAGGAGTATACGCAAATGGAAGAAATATTAAAAGAAAAAAAAGAATTGTATCAAAAATACCTCATAGAAGTAAGCGAAAAATTAAAAAAAGAATTACAAAAAAATAAAATAGAATTTGAAATTAATCAAAGAGTAAAACACAAATATAGCCTTTATAAAAAGCTCTTAAAGTACGATATGGATATAGAAAAAATCTACGACATAGTCGCGCTTCGTATCATTGTTGCAAATGTGGAAGAATGTTACAGAGTATTGGGAATTATTCATTCAATCTGGAATCCGCTTCCCGGCCGAATCAAAGATTATATTGCGATCCCTAAACCAAACGGCTATCGTTCCATTCACACGACGATTTTTACCGGAAGTGGCGAAGTTGCGGAAATTCAAATAAAAACCAAAGAAATGCACCTAGAATCGGCTTATGGTATCGCCGCGCATTTTGCTTATAAAGAATACGATAAGAAGAAGAAAAATAATGAGCAATTGAAATTCAAATGGATTGAGGATTTAAAAAATTTAAACTATTCACCGGATGAACCAAAAAAATTTATTGAGCAGTTAAAAACCGATTTCTTTAATGACCGTATTTTTATTTTCACGCCGAAAGGAGATGTGGTGGATTTGCCGGAAGATTCAAGTCCGATAGACTTTGCTTATGAGATACATTCGGATATAGGAAATCATATTGCTGGAGTTAAAATAAACGGTAAAATGTCTCAAATTTTTTCCAAACTCAAAAATGGAGATATCGTGGAAATAATTAAGAATAAAAATTCCAATCCATCCAATAAGTGGTTGGAACACATAAAAACGACTATTGCCAGAAAACATATAAGGTCCTACTTAGAAAAACATAGCCTGCTCACGAGACTCAAGTCTTTTGGTCGTTCGTAAAGCCAGACCTAACATGTTAGGTCTGGCTTTGTTTTTTAAATACTGAAGTTGGAAATATTGTAGAGTTCAGTGTCGTCCTCTTTTTTTTCTGCTTTGGTTCTGTCGTCCAGATCTATTTCAGAGCCAGAGCCTAAAGCACTGGTTTCCAGTGCTTTAGGCTCTGAATTTGCAATATAATTTTCAAGCATTTCGGCTGGTTTCTTTTCAGCTCCCACTTTGTTGATTAAATTTAAAATATCCCGCAAGTCTTCGGTTGAAAAAAAATCAATTTTAATCTGCCCACCTAGCTCTTTTCGGTCTATATGTACGCGAGTTCCCAGTTTTTCCTGAAATTCTTCTTCTAGTTCTGTAATTTCCGGGTCAGGCATAAATTCTTTTTTGCGTACGCGATCATAGGCGATTTTTCTAGCCAATTTTTCCGCTTCACGCACAGTAATTTTTTTATATAAAATTTCCTTAAATAAAACCGTCTGTTCTTCCGGATGGTCCACTAACATCAATATCGGTCTAGTATGGCCTTCGGTGATTTTTCCTTCTCCTAGAGCGACTAAAATTTCTTCCGGCAGAGATAGAATACGCAACGAATTGGAAACATATTCCCTGCTCTTGCCTACTTTTTTTGCAATTTCGTTGTGAGTAAATTTAAATTCGCTGGCTAACCGAAAAAAGGCTCGGGCGCGATCAACTACATTTAAATCTTCTCGTTGCAAATTTTCAATAATTGCGAGCTCAAGCTTCATCGTGGCAGTATCTCCAGTGCGTATGATAACCGGCACTTGCGAAACTCCAGCTAAAACAGCGGCGCGTAATCTGCGTTCCCCGGCAATTAATTCATATTCGGTTACTATCCCTCCGCCCAGTTTTTCTACTTCTATTCTAGAGACAGTCAGTGGTTGCAAGACTCCGTATTGTTTTATAGAGTCCGCCAAATCCCGCAAACGCACCTCATCAAAATCGCGCCTTGGCTGAAAAGGGTTGGGTCTGATTTTATCCGTGTCAATCCAGAAAATTGAATTTGAATATAAATTGGACATGTCTTGATTCTAACATATTTTGAAAAAATAAAAAATTGATTTTTATTGAAAACTTAAGTAGTATTCATTCATGCCCAGGTGGCGGAATTGGTAGACGCGATAGACTCAAAATCTATTGATGGCAACATCATGAGAGTTCGATTCTCTCCCTGGGCACCATGAGCAAATTTATCATTAATGGCGGGAAAAAATTGGCAGGCGCTTATACGGTGTCCGGCGCTAAAAATGCGGCGCCTAAACTCTTGATCGCCTCTCTTTTGACTAAAAAGAAATGCGTTTTTCATAACATCGCTCGAATTTCTGATACTTACCGAAGCATTGATACGCTTACCTCTCTCGGAGCAAAAGTTCAATTCGTTAAAAAAAATTCGGTTGTAATAGAATGCGCAAATATTTTTTCTTCAGAAATTCCTCTTGAGGCAATGTCTGCTAGACAATCTGTGATTTTTATTGGAGCAACTTTGGCACGCATGGGCCATGTTGTTATTTACCCTCCAAAAGGAGACACCATTGGAAAACGCCCTATCAATAGACACCTTTTAGGTATTGCTGCATTGGGCGGTAAAATTATTGAGAAAGGTAATAATCGTCTGGAAATATTTATGCCCAAGCGACCAAAATCAATGATTTACACTTTTGAAAAAAACACTCACTGTGGAACTGAAAATTTAATTTTAGCTTCTGTTTTTAATCGTGGAAAAGTAATTCTTAAAAATACTGCTGAAGAGCCAGAAGTGGATAATTTAATTGAGTGCCTAAATGATATGGGAGCAAAAATCAGAAGGATTGAGACGCGAACAATTGAAATTATTGGAGTAAAACCATTTCTGGGTGGAGTAGAGGCAACTGCAATTCCTGACCGCCTCGAAGCAGCGACTGCCATAATATTATCAATCATGAACGGAGGAAACATAGTTGTGAAAAATGCATTTCCTCAACTCCTAGAAAAATTCACCAATACCTTGTACGATATGGGAGTAGAAGTAAGTTTTAAGAAAAATGTTGCAAAAATAACTAAAATCAAAAAACCATTAAAACCAAAAAATATAACTACCGACATACATCCAGGATTTATGACAGACTGGCAACCTATTATCACGTTATTGCTGGCGTACATGTCTAAAGGGGAATCAATTATCCATGAAAGAATTTTTGAAACTAGATGGAGATACTTGGAAGAATTAAAAAAGATGGGAACAAAATACAGTCTTTTCCACCCTAAAAATCATGGAGCAAATGATTATAATTTTAATAACTCTGAATATCAACCCAATGGTACCTATGCTGTATCCATTTATGGCCCTATTAAGTTAAAATCAGCAGAAATGAAATCCCATGATGTGAGGGCAGGTATTGATATGCTTTTAGCTGGTTTAGTAGCGCCAGGAAAAACTATCATACATGATCCACAAAATCATATTGATAGAGGTTACGAAAACATCGTAGAAAAACTCACCGATTTAGGAGCAGACATTAAAAGATTATAATTTCAAATGAAACCGAAGATTATTGTGATTTTAGGTCAAACTGCTACGGGCAAAAGCGATTTAGCGGTAAGAATTGCTAAGCAAATTGGTGGAGAAATAATTTCTGCCGATTCGCGTCAAATATATAAAGATTTGGATATAGGCACTGGGAAAATAATAAAGAGAGAAATGAAAGGTATTTCCCATCACCTGCTTGACGTGGCCAACCCGAAGAAAATTTTTACCGTTGCAGAATATCAAAAACTGGCAATCTCCGCGATAGCGGAGATTGCCGCTAAAGAAAAAATTCCGATTATCTGCGGCGGAACAGGATTTTATATTGATGCCATAACCAAAGGTATAGTTTTTCCGGAAGTGCCATCAAATCTTGCGCTTCGTAAAAAATTAGCATTAGTGAGCGACCGCGTACTAATGCTAAAACTCAAAAAACTTGATCCTAATCGTGCGCGGAGTATAAATCCAAAAAATAAAGTCCGGTTAATAAGAGCAATAGAGATAGCTAAAGAATTAGGAAAAGTCCCAAAAATTACGGAGAAGTCTCCTCCGTATAAATTTATAAAGATTGGTCTCTATTTACCAGAGGATAAATTAAAAAAGAAAGTAAAAAAAAGAGTTAAAAAAATATTTCAGGGAGGTTTGCTTGGTGAAATTAAAAAATTAAAACAGAATGGGGTGTCAGACAAAAGACTTCGCGAACTTGGTTTTGAGTACTTTAATCCCACACCGGAAAAAGTTCTTAAAGAAACGTTAAAATATGCCAAACGTCAGATGACTTGGTTTAAACGCGACAAAACAATCAAATGGTTTGAGCCTAGACAAGATAAAGAAATTAAAAAATATATAGGGTCTAAACTCTAATGCTTTTTCTCTTTCCTGGTCATCTCAAAAACAATCGGTAAAAGGGACACTAAAACAACCAATATAGTAATCAGTGATAAATAGTTTTTTATAACCGGGAAAGCTTGGCCTAGGAAATATCCTAAAAGTGTAACAATGAAAGACCATAAAAACGAGCTAATGATACTGTATTTTACAAAAGTTAAATAATGCATTCTAGCTATTCCAGCAACTATGGGTACAAAAGTCCTAACAATAGGCACAAAGCGTGAGAATATAATGGCAAATAATCCGTGTCTTTCAAAGAATTTATGGGCTTTGTCAATATGTTCTTTTTTTAGTATTTTTTTAAGAAATTTAAACTGTTCTAATTTAGTAAGATAAACACCTATTTCATAACCCGTAAGACCTCCCAGAAAAGTTGCGACAAAAATAAGAGCAACTAAAAAAACTATGTTCATCCCAAAAGCTGAAGCAAACAACCCCGCGGTAAAAAGCAAGCTATCTCCCGGCAAAGCAAAAAATATCCCCGACTCCAGAAAGACAATAATAAAAATCCCTACGTATCCGTAAGTGGTAATAAGATATGTGATGTCAAATAAATGAAACATAGCGGGCCCACGAGGACTCGAACCTCGGTCAACGGTTTTGGAGACCGCTATTCTACCACTGAACTATAGGCCCACGACTTTTGTCGTAGGTTGATTATAACAACAAACGAGGAGCAAAAACAAATATATTTGTTTAGTGTCTGAGTGCCGTTGTTATATGGTAATCCATATAACAAAATAAATCAAAAATGATAGTAGATTTTATTTCTTTATCTCCTTATGCTTGATCCGCTTCTGGCACCATTTGCAGTATTTTTTAAGCTCAATTTTTTTAACTACCAGCTTCTTATTTTTGCTGGACCAGTAATTTATGCGCTTGCAGGTCGCGCAGGCGAGTTTTATAAGTCTATCTTGTGACATAGTTTTATATTACATGAAAAATACAAAAAAGCAATCTCATTTCAATGTTATAAGTATTTTAAGGAAGTTAGATATTGATTTTTTTACCTCGGACTCTGTTTTTTAATAACCCTCCCGCAAGTTTTGAAAATTTTGCGGAATTTCCGGTAGTTAAATAGACGGTCTTTCTTCTGCCTTTCTCTTTATTTTTTGCGCGTTTAGTTTTGAGCCACCATTTTGTCCTTCTAGCTATTGCGTTTCCACCATCTATAAGCTTAATTCTTGAGCCAAGAATTTTTTGTATATGTTTTCTTAGAAAAGGATAATGAGTACAACCTAAAACTAAATAATCGGTATCGGAATTTTTTATCGCTCTTAAATACTTTAAAAGTAATTTATGAGTTTGGGCGTTATTTAATTTGCCTTGTTCCACCACATTTTCGAGATTTTTACAGCCAATATTTAAGACATCTATATTTCTGCAATTATCTTTAATTAGTTTTTTCAGCATTTTACTTTTAGAAGTTGACGGAGTAGAGATGACTGCGATTTGTTTTGTTTTTGATAGTTTTGCCGCTGGCTTGACGGCCGGAAGTGTGCCTACGATTGGAAACGGATATTTTTTCCGTAGCTCATCAATCGTGTAGCATGTCGCAGTGTTGCAGGCGACGACTATCATTTTTATTTTGTAGTGTTTTATAAAATAATCGGTAATTTTGTAAACACGCCGAACGAGCTCTTTTTTATTTTTCTCTCCGTAAGGAACATACTTTTGGTCAGCCAAAAATACAAAATTTTCTTCCGAAAGCAAACGCTTAAGCTCAATAAGTATAGACAGCCCGCCGACACCAGAATCAAATACGCCAATTGGTGAATTATTTTTCATAATAATTAATATCCGCTGTTTTTAATAATTTTCTCCAACAACTCCAGAGGAAAAATTTTAGGATTTTCAGCCAACGCTTGATGGTAAAATACAGTTGACGGAGTAAGCCCTGGCAAAGTATTCAATTCGATAACTATAATATTGCCCGTTTTAACGTGAACAAAAATATCAATTCTAGCATAACCCTGAAGATCAACTTTCTCCGCAACTAGTTCAACTAAATTTTTTACTTTATCAAGATTTTTGGTGGAAATAATTATTTTTGGTGGCGGTGTAATATTTACCCCAGTACCACCCTGAAATTTCTCTTCTACGGTCAAAACTTCTCCTGCCACCACAGTAATACTCGGATTAAAAGATTTTATTTTGCCGTTTGACTCAACCACACCGACCGTCATTTCAACCCAACCAGTTTTATGTTGATATTTTAATTTACCGGATTTAACGCGTAAAATATCTGTTTCAATAAATTTCTCAAATAATAATTCAGGTGGTTGCGTAGATGGCATTTCAATAATGTCTATTTGGTTACTAAAAGTTTCCTTAGGAACAAAAAGAGTATTTTTCTTAATAATTTTTAAATATTTTTTAAGATCGCTTAATGAATATAAATGGACGACTCCAGCTGTACAACCATCTGCTCGAGGTTTTACAATTAAAGTAGTTGTCTCAAGCTCTTTTTGGGTATTTAACCAGAATAATTTTAAATCAAGATTGCTGAATTTAAGCAACGTTTGAGTACTAATAACTTTTTCGGGAATTGTGTTGATATTTTTTATATGAAGATTTTTTATAAATTCTGATGTATTCCACTTATCCATACAAAGTCGAGAGGCTTTTTCATCGGAACCGTTGAATTTTACCCCCATTTTTTTTAGCATTTTTTGCAAGTTGCCATTTTCGCCGTCACCACCGTGAAGCGCTATAAAAATAAATTTAGAATCTTTAATAAATTTCTTTAACGTCATTTTTTGTGGCTCAAAAAATTCTTCTTTATTCTTAACTCTTAACAAGCCTAACTTTAAACGAGCTCGTTCTTCAAATTCACCAAGTTTTACTTTGGCTTTTTGATAATTTTTACAGTTCTCTGTAATTTCTTCAACCGTATGATTCAAGCAAAGATGGTAAGGCAAATGCCAAATATTATTTTTTGTATCTAAAAGATATGGTTCTGGTTTATATGTTTTTGAATGGCGAAGTTTGAGCCACGTGTTTGTACCACTCATAAGCGAGACTTGTTTTTCGGAATTATCTCCTCCCATTATAATACTAATTCTTTTTCTTTTTTGAGCCATATTTTTCTGGATGTTTGGGAAATTTATATTATGTTTTTCGCAGGCTTTTTTGACAATGTGCAGTAAAATATCGCTATGGGTCATACCGATACGAGACGCCTGCTGGAAAAGAAAACTATTTTGTTCCATTCCGCTTATTGGATTGAAATCACAAAACCAAATATTTCCATTCGGTAAAACCCATCCATCAAATCTAGAGAAATCACGCATACCAAGCAACGCAAACAATTGTTCTCCTTGCGCCTGAATTTTTTCAATCACGGTTTTGTCAAATCTTGGTGGGCAATGCCAAGTTACTTGGCGAGTAGGCAAATATTTTCTTCTAAAATCAAAAAATTGATTTTCAGTATAATCAGTTTCAATTTCCGTAGGAGGCAAAGCCACTGGCAAATTAAAACGATTTTCAAGGATTATCATTGTAAACTCGGTCCCTGCGGCAAATGGTTCAACCACTACGCGCGTATCCATTCGTTTTGAGAAAATTGTATCTGCTTTTTCTAGAGCTTCACTTACACTTGATACTGAAAAAACACCAACACTTGACCCTCCGCTTGCTGGTTTAACAATAGCCCGTTTAATATTGTTTTTTTTAAAAAATTTCTTAAGGATTTTTCCGTGGTCAGAATGGTATATTTTTAATACAACTGACGGCAAAGTAAAAAATTCGTGGCGTTTAATAAGTTCGTTCGCGTTAAATTTATCGAAGGCTAGTTTGCAAGCTTTACTGGGAGATCCGACAAAAGGAATATTATTTTTTTCTAAAAATGCCTGAATTTGACCATCTTCGCCAAATGGACCGTGCATTGCAGGAAAAACTATATCAGTTGATTTTAAAAGTTTTAGCAAAGCTTTTTGAGTCAAAGCTGAAAAATTTTGCGCTAACTTGAAATCAAAATCAGAAGGAGTATTGGAGTAGAGTTGATCCAGAGAAATTTTAAAAGCTTTCTTTTTTTGGTTAAAATAAATTGGAACAATCTCAATACCTTCACCGCCAAGATGATCTAATATAGACCTGGCAGAATTAAGTGATATGCCGCGCTCTAATGATGGTCCGCCCGTCAGAAGCGCAATTCTAAAATTTTTTTTGGAGTTTTTTTCTAAATTTTTGCGAAAATTAGTTTTTGGCATATCCTTATATATATAGGATAAAAATAAGAAAGTCAAAAAAACTGTGGATAACTACTAAATTTTTTGCAAAAATTATTTAGACTTGAGTATTGCGTTTTTGAAGTCGCTGGGTAAATTTGTCAGGTGTTTATAGCCCTTTTTGGTTATTAAAACCATATCCTCTATGCGTATTCCGCCAAAACCTTTAAAATATAATCCGGGTTCTACAGTCATTACACATCCAGTCGGAATAATGTCTTCACTTTTAGGTTTGAAATTCGGCCATTCGTGAATGACCGTACCCACTCCGTGTCCCAAGCCGTGTTTAAAGTTTTTGGGGAATTTTTTATTTAAAAAATCCCGCGCTACTTTATCTATCACCTTTCCTCTTCTCTCGCCTGTCTTAATTTTATTTATTGCTAGTGCTTGAGCTTTAAGTACGGCTAAATAAATTTTCTTTTGTTTCGCGTTAGGTTTACCCCAGAAATAAGTTCTGGTCATATCGGAACAGTAATGGTTGATTGTAGTGCCTATATCAAACATTACTATGTCCCCTTTTTTTAATTTAGTTTGATTGGGCTCGTGATGAATGTTGGCAGTATTTTTACCAAAAGCCACAATTGGCGGAAATGCCAAAATCGGCGCGCCAAATCTTGCAAAAGATTTTTTTATCATGTTCGCAACTTGAATTTCCGTGACACTAGTTTTTAGTTTTACTACGATATATCGTAGTACTTCTTCGCTGATTCTTTGAGCCTTAATAATATTCGCGAGTTCCTTTTTATTTTTCACCGCCCGCACTTCGTGGATTAATTTTGTCTTCATACTTTTTTCATTCTAATGTTCTATAGAACTTTAGAATAACTTTACTACATCATGATAAGTTACCACAAGCATCAGAAGTATCAGAATGCCAAAGCCTACCATATTGGCGGTGTTGGCAATTTTCGGATTGATGCGCGAACCTTTTATTTTTTCAATCAGTAGAAAGAAAAGTCGTCCGCCATCTAGCGCTGGAAATGGGATGAGATTTATGATCGCCAAGTTAACAGAAATAAGTGCGGTAAAAGAGACAAGGTAAGCAAATCCAAATTTATAAGCATCTCCCACTATGCCCACCATGCCCACAGGTCCCGTAACCGACGCAAAGCTACCTTGACCTCTTATACTATCAGTTATAAGCGTATACAGCCCTGCCATAGTGCCTTTGGTAACAAATAGGGTTAATTTCATTCCTTCTAAAAATGCAGTAAAAATAGGTAATTTAGCTATGCCTATTACATCCATAGCTATGCCTATTGCAGGTTGACCGTCCATATTTTCAACTGGAGTCAGTTTTACAGAAGGCATATCATTAGGCCTACCGCGAAAATATCCAATTTCAATTTCTTGATCTTTGTGTGAAATCACAAAAGATCTTACACTATCTGGATTTATATCACCCGAATTTGCGTCAGCAAGCATATCTTCTCCGCTATTTAGATATACTATTTTATCTCCGGATTTGAGTCCGGCTTTTTCTGCTGGAGATTCTGGCGCGACAGAAATAACAGTTAATTGTACGTCAGAAAGAGCGTAACTAGAAAGTTTACTATTTACCGAAGTAGGAAGCCCGGACATCAGTCCGAAGGAAAACAAAAGCCAAGCTAAGAGAAAATTGGCAAAAACTCCGGCAAAAAGTACTGTGGCTTGTTTCCATTTTGGTTTATTGTAAAATTTCCTATCTTCGTCTGGACCTACTTCGTGACGAACTTCTGACTCTGCTTCAGAATTTTCACCGAAAATTTTAACAAAACCACCTAAAGGTAATAAATTAAAAGTGTATTCGGTTTCTCCTTTTTTAATACCGAATAATTTTGGCGGAAAACCAAAACCAAACTCATCAACTCTAATACCAAAACGTTTGGCGGTAAAAAAATGTCCGAATTCATGGACAATTACTAAAACTAAAAGAATAACTAGAAAAATTAAAATATTCATCCCGTTAGAAATTTACTACTAAATAATATTTAATTGTATTTATATTTTTCATATTTCTAACGGGATTCATATATAATTATCCCATGACCTCGCGCTCTTTTTTGTCAAAAGTCGCTTCTAGATTCCTATTTACTTCATCAATAATTTTCTGCAACTCTTCTTTGGCGCGGAATTTTTCATCTTCAGTCAGTTGGCCTTCACGTTCTTTAGCTTGAACATCTTCCCAGACAGTTTCACGCTCATGACGGACTGATATTCTGCTATCTTCTAATTTTTGTTTTAATACTTTCACCAGAGCTGTGCGGGTTTCTGTGGTTAATTGCGGAAAAATAACTCTTATGCCTAAGTCATCAGTCGCGACTGATAGCCCTAAATTGGAAGATATGATTGCTTTTTCAATATCTTTTATTTGGCTTTTATCCCAAGGCGCAATTCGTAGGGTTTTCGGGTCCTCAATAGAAATATTGGCCACAGTTTTAAGTGGAACGTATGAACCGTAAGACACAACAGAAATACTGTCCAAAACCATAGGCGACGCTCGGCCGATATTGAGCTCTCTGTATTCTTTGCCCAAAAACTCTTCTACTTTTTTTAATTCCGTCTTAAAATTTGAAAAGTTGTATTGCATTCGTTTATTCTAGCATTTAAAGATAAAAACTAAAAATCTGATATACCCACACACTTAATCTAAGTGTGTGGGTATAGCCAACGCCGCAGACTCCATCAGAGTCTTGGTGGAACTGCCCGGTTGGCGCAGAAATTCACGGACTTTGAAAAAATGCTCAAAAAAATCAACATTTGTGTCAAGGGGCATCCTTGACATTGCCTTTTTATGTAGAACAATCTCAAGTGTGTTTAAAAACTTCAAAGCTTTGGAGCGAGTGGAATCTAAGATAACTACTTCATTACCCTGCTCATCTTCCTCTTCTGGTTCAGCCAGTAATTCTTTAATAAAACCAATTCTGTTTTTAAGCGACATTGCTATAAACTTTTCCGCATCTTTTGCTTCTGGGACTAGGTCTTGTTTAGTACTAATAAAATAACATCTGGAGGCAAGAGTTTTTAGAAGAATATTGGCATCCGGCATTATAATAAAAAAATGCGTATTTTCAATCGGTTCTTCAAACATCTTCAGCAGGCTGTTTTGCGCTTCCAGTAAAAAACTATTGGCTGAAATTATAAATATTTTTTTTCCTGTCTGCGCAGGCTGGGCAGGAAAAAATCCCCTCTCCATTGCATAGGATTTTAAGTTGCGCGCATCTTCAATTTTAAAAGAGTCAAGCGATATATGGCAGATGTCTGCATTGCCAGTCACTTTAATCCCTAAGCTTTTAATAAATTCCAGAACCTCTCCAAGAATTTCATCTCGCTCTCCTTCCAACAAATACGCGTGATGTAAGTTATTTTTATTCAAGTGTTCTAAAATGTTCATAACGATTCAAAAGGCAAGACCTAACCTGTTAGGTCTTGCCTTCATTACTTTTTGCTTAATACGGTTTTTTTGTACACATCTAAATGCTCAAGCGCTATGCCGGTGCCTTTGGCTACGCAAAAAAGAGGGTCTTCGGCCAAAGTAGCTTTTACTCCGGTCTTCAGGTAAACCAAGTCAGTAAAATTTCGCAACAATGACGAGCCACCAGTCATAATAATACCGTAGTCTATAATATCAGATGCGAGCTCCGGCGGAGTTTCTTGCAACACATCTTTAATTGCTTTGATAATCTGTTTTAATTCTCCATCTATCGCGCGGACTATTTCGTTGGTTGACACTTGAGCTGATCTTGGCAACCCTTGAATAAAGTCGCGCCCCTTAATCGTCACATGAAGCTCTTCTTCCAAAGGCACCGCCGCGCCGATTTTTATTTTTACTTCTTCGGCTGTCCGATCGCCTATAGCTAAGTTAAACGTTTTTTTAATATAATCGGCTATCGCGGCATCTATTTTATTCCCGGCGCATTTTACCGATGTCGAAGATACAATTCCACCCAGAGATATAACCGCTACATCGGTCGTGCCGCCGCCAATGTCCACAATCATATTGCCTCTTGACTCGTAAATTGGAATACCGGCGCCAATAGCGGCCAGTATCGGCTCTTTGACCACGTAGGCATTTTTGGCGCCAGCGCGAATAGCCGCTTCCACCACTGCTCTTCTTTCGGTGCTTGTAACGCCGGCAGGCACTGAGACCATCACATCCGGCTTGAAAAAATTAAAGCGACCCATAGCCTTATTTATAAAATAATGAAGCATTGCCTCCGTCACTCGGTAATCCGCGATAACTCCATCTTTCATTGGACAGTAGGTAATGATGGACTCCGGTGTTTTGCCAATCATATCTTTGGCTTCAAAACCAATAGCTAAAATTTTATTGTCCTGTTCTGAAACTGCTACCACTGAAGGCTCGTTTAAAACCACTCCTTTGCCGGGTAAAAATACCAGAGTATTCGCTGTTCCTAAATCTATGCCTAATTTTCTTGAAAAAATGGACATAAAGGCAATATATCACATCTATGCTAAAATAAAAATACGTGTCCCGTTAGAAATTCAACGGACGATAAAGTTTAATTTTTATGATTATTATTTTAAAATTTCTAATGGGATGAAAATTGTTAACGTAATTCCACTTACCAAAGGACCTCTCCGAAACGATTTGACTTATTTCACTACAAAAAATATTGAAAGTGGAAACGTTGTGAGCATTTTTTTGCGCAATAAAAAAATTCTTGGTTTGGTTCTTTTTTCGGAGAATGTCTCAGATGTAAAAATAAATATAAAAGATATGAACTTCAATTTAAAAAAAATTATTGAAGTAAAAGAGAATTCAGTTTTTTTAAAAGAATACTTGGAGTCCGCGCTTTTGGTGAGCAAATATTTTGTTTCCAGTAAAAATAACGCATTTGCATCTCTGATTCCCGGCGTGTTTAGGGAAAACTATGATAAAATAGCTCCAGTAAAAATCAGGACTTCAGTAGAAATTGAAAATAAAAAAAACCTAAAAATCGAAAAGTTACTTCTTCAAGAGCCACTGGAAGACCGTATTTCTATTTACAAAACTTTAATTCGTGAAAATTTTGCCTTAAAGAAATCTGTTTTTATAGTATTGCCGACTGAAAATGATATAAAAACTTTCGAGGAATATCTGTCAAAAGGAATCCAGAAGTTTACTTTTGCCGTTTATGGAAGGTTGAGTGTAAAGAAAATTCTTAAAAAATTTGAGCAGATAATTTCTACGCCGCATCCCGTATTAATAATCTCGACTGCGCCATTTCTGTGTATTCCCCGCCAGGATATAGGGGTAATAATATTAGAGCGCGAAAGCTCTGACGGCTATAAAATGATTGCGCGACCTCACTTGGACTTGCGAATTTTTGCAGAGCTTTTTGCTTCAAAAATAAATGCTAAATTCATATCGAGCGATACTTTACTACGGCTTGAAACCATTGCTAAACAGGAAACAGAGCACTGCATTCCAATGCATTCGTTATCTTTCAGAACTAATTTCGGCGGAAAAATTGAAGTGCAAAAAAGAATGACTAAAACTTTGCCTTTTAAAATATTTTCTACCGAGACTTTGAAGGAAATAGAAAACATGCTTGCGCAAAAGAAAAAAGTCTTTATTTTTGCACTACGAAAAGGGCTGGCCACGCAGACCATATGCCGAGATTGCGGCGAGATAGTCAGTTGCAAAAAATGTTCAACTTTGTTGGTATTATATAATTTGGGAGAAACTAAAAAAAGAACTTTGGTTTGCAATAAATGCGGCGAAGAAGCAGAGGGGGTTGCAACTTGCGACAACTGTCAGAGCTGGAATTTGGCTCCATTGGGTATCGGTACCGACACAGTATATGAAGAAATAAGAAAAATATTCTCCCTCGGGCGGAGCCCGACGGGCGAGCCAAAAACTAAAATATTAAAACTGGATAAAGAATCGGCGAAAAATAAAAAGACGGCAGAAAAAATTATAAAAGAATTTGACAGTAATTCTGGGTCAATACTTATAGGCACCGAGATGGCGCTTTTTTATTTAGAAAACAAAGTGGCGCTTTCGGTTATTGCTTCATTTGACTCGCTTTGGAGTATACCAAACTTTAAAATGAGCGAAAAAATACTTCAGCTTTCAATTTCAATTATTTCCAAAACGGAAAATAAACTTATTATTCAAACAAAAAACAACCGCGACCCGGCAATTCTCGCGATTGAGTCCGGAAACTTGCTGCCTTTTGCGCGCGAAGAACTGGAAGATAGAAAAAAACTCGGCTATCCGCCTTTCAAGCGTTTTATAAAAATAAAGCATTTGGGAAACAAATCCGAAACTTTGAAAGCAAAGCAAATACTGGCGGAAATTTTAAAAGATTATAAACCGCTAATTTTTAGCGGGTTCCTGACCCAAGTGAAAAGTAAATACGTTACAAATGCACTAATAAAAATGGAAACTAAAAATTGGTCCTTACCTGGCCTGTCCGCCAACTCTTCAATAGATGAAAATCTTCTGGCTAAACTGCTCTCCTTGCCACCATCATTTGAAATATTCGTAGACCCAGAGGATTTGTTGTAAAAAAAAATTGTCTACTAACTTTAACATATGTAAAAGATAGTAGAAAAACAAATTCTAAGATATGATAACAGTAAACTCGCCTTTTTGCTTAATGGAGTTATTTTTTAAATATTCTAAAATCTCAGATGGTGTGCCATTTTTAAACTCTTCGTATATTTTTGTCAGCTCGCGAGCGATGCAGACTTTTTTATTTGGACAAAATTTAACAAGCGATTCCAGGGTTTTTAAAATCCGGTGTGGAGACTCGTAAAACACCATAGTTCTTTTTGACGTTGCTATTTCTTTAAATAAAGTTTCTCGTCCCTTCTTGTGCGGCAAAAACCCGAGAAAAGTAAATTCGTGCGTAGGAAGCCCTGAAGCGGACAAGGCAGCAATGAGCGCCGTTACTCCCGGAATCGGAATCACTTCCACCTTAACGTCAACCTTTTCTGCTATAGCAGAAAAGGTTGACGTGCTGAATCTTTCCTTGATTTTTGCAACCAGCATAGCCCCCGGGTCAGAAATTCCGGGTGTGCCCGCATCGGAAACCAGCGCTAAGTCTTTCCCCTCTTTTAATAACTCAAAAATTTTAGCTAATTTGTTGCTTTGTCTAGAGTCTTTTCCGACGACATCGTCGGATGGGTAGCTCATCGTCGACTTGTTGATATTGTATTTTTGCAGAAGCTTTTTAGTTTCGCGAGTATCTTCACACAATATCAAATCCACACTCTTGAGTGTCTCAATAGCCCGAAGGGTGATATCCCCCATATTCCCTATCGGCGTCGCAATTACGTAGAATTTAGACATGAAAATTTATTTATTTCCTATACTTTTTCTTGCGCCACTTATCGGCAATTTTTGCGCGAGTGAGAGAGCGTTCCAACTCAGCTTCAAAATGCTCAAAATCCACGTGATCTTTGTTTTCCATTTGTTTTTTCAACTCCTCGGCATGAGCTTTTGATACTTTTATCTTCTCGTCAGACAGCTCCCCTATATGTTCGGCGAAGTCAGCCAATACAGCAACTTCTGTAATACCTTCTTCGTTTTGCTTTACCTCTAAAAATCCTCCTACGACTGCCATAGGCACATACTCGCCATTTGTAAAAGCCACAACATCTCCGGACGCAAGCCCTGTAATCAAGGAAATGTGGTCCGGTAAAACTGTAATTTCGCCAAGAATCGTCGGTAGACTGACTTGGTCTACCATCTCTTCTAAAATCAGCCGTTCCGGGGTAACTATTTTTAGTTTTAATTGTTTACTCATAAAATATTACAGAAATTTTATTAAAGTTTTTGTAAGGTCTTTCGCAGGCTGACGAGCCGAGAAGGAGTAAATTTTTAGCAAAAAATTATGCGATCTTGCAAAAATTATTAATAAAATTTCTTTTTAAAGTGCGCCTCGCATATAAAAATCATTTTCCGGCTTGTCGTCGTGCTGGCCTTCCAAAATTTCTTTAAAGGAGCGAATGGTTTCCGAGAGCGGCACGTACACTCCTTTAGTGCCAGTAAACACTTCCGCTACGAAAAAAGGCTGAGAAAGAAATTTCTGAATTTTTCTGGCTCTAGCTACAAGCTCTTTGTCAACAACAGATAACTCTTCCATACCCAAAATAGCAATAATGTCTTGTAAATCTTTATAGCGCTGAAGCACACGCTGAACTTCACGGGAAACATCATAATGTTCTTTTCCAACAATGTTTGGGTCAAGAATTGTACTAGACGAATCAAGTGGGTCAACAGCCGGGTAAATTCCAATTTCAGAAAGTGAACGATTTAACACCACCGTTGAATCCAAGTGGGCAAAGGTTGTCGCTGGCGCCGGATCTGTCAGGTCGTCTGCCGGCACATATACAGCTTGCACAGAAGTAACCGAACCTTTATCGGTAGAAGTGATGCGTTCCTGTAAAATTCCCATCTCCGTGCTAAGTGTCGGCTGATAACCCACTGCCGAAGGAATACGACCAAGCAAAGCCGACACTTCAGAGCCGGCTTGGGTAAAACGAAAAATATTGTCGATGAACAAAAGTACATCTTTGCCTTCAGCGTCGCGAAAATGTTCCGCCATTGTCAGCGCGGAAAGCGCCACGCGCAGACGCGCACCGGGCGGTTCATTCATTTGCCCGAAGACCATGGCAACTTTTGGAAGCACGCCAGATTCTTTCATCTCGTGATATAGGTCATTACCTTCACGAGTACGTTCACCGACTCCAGCAAAGACAGAATAACCCCCGTGATTTGAGGCAATGTTGTGTATGAGCTCTTGAATAACCACAGTCTTACCGACTCCGGCACCTCCAAATAGTCCAACCTTGCCTCCTTTTAATACCGGACAAATCAAATCTATAACTTTAATTCCAGTTTCCAGAATTTCAATTTTTGTTGATTGCTTCACGTATTCTGGCGCATTACGATGTATTGGTAACTTTTGAGATTTTTCAATAGCTTTTCCATCGTCAATAACTTCTCCTAAAACATTAAATATTCTTCCCAAAGTCGCCTCTCCCACAGGCACAGAGATGGGCACGCCGGTACTGGCAACTTCCATTCCACGAGCAAGACCATCGGTAGAGTCCATCGCCACAGCGCGCACTACCCCGCCACCCAAATGCTGTTCAGTTTCAAGAATTATTTTTTTTTCTCTCTTTTTTACTTCTAGCGCAGTATAAATATTTGGCAGAAATTCTTCTTCGTTGCCAAAATCCACATCCACGACTGGCCCGATAATTCTTTTGATTGTACCTATTGTCTTCATAATACTCTTAATGACTTTATAATGATTAATTTAACTTACACTTGCCATACCGGCGCTGATTTCTGATATTTCTCTGGTAATATTCGCTTGTCTGGTTTTGTTGAATACCAAAGTCAAATCATCAATCATCTCTCCAGAGGCCTCGCTGGCATTTTTCATAGCCACCATACGAGACGATTGTTCCGAGGCATTGGATTCAAGTAGCATTTGGTATATTTGCATTTTAGTAATTTTTTCCGCAAGTGAATCTATCAGTGTATTAAAATCTCCTTCAAATAAATAATCGGTCTTGTGGTGGTTGATTTTATCAGATAAATTTTCTATTATTTCTTTAATTTCCTCTTTAGATATTGGAAGCAATTGTTTTACAATCGGTTTTTGCGTTAATGCAGAAATAAAATCAGTATACGCTATAAAAACTTTTTTATATGCGAGACTTCTGTATTCGTCCGTTATAAGTTTTGAAAGCGGAAAAATATCCGAGAGCTTTAAATTAACATCTGGTATATTGGAAAAGACGCCAGTAATATTTTGATTAATTTTTCTCATAGCTACATCACCCTTCTTGCCGACGGTTATGAAGTCAGCCTGATTCTCTTCTCCCAGTTCTCGTAATTTTTGAATTGTTTTTTTAATAATTTGAGAATTATATCCTCCGCAAAGCCCGCGATTAGAAGTTATCAAAACGACAAGAATCTTGCCCTCTTTTTGTTTGTTAAAAAATGAATGTGTAGATTCTTCAAGATTCTGAGCAATAGAAGTCAAAATATTCCATGAATATTCTGCATACAGACGCGAAGCCAAAGTGGAAGCCACCGCGCGTTTCATCTTAGAAGCTGCCACCAACTCCATAGCTTTGGTGATTTTCTTCGTGTTCTTCACACTGATTATTCTTCTTTTGATTTCTTTTGTCCCGGGCATATTATTTATTAAACAATGATTTAAAATCCTCTATTGCTTTTTTTAATTCCGCTTCGCCTTTATCAGTCCACATTTTAAAATCTTTCACTTCTTTGTAAAAAATTTTAGCGTTATTTTCGCTATATTCAACGAGTCCGCTTTCAAATTCTTTGATTTTTTTCACCGGCATATCATCCATAAAACCTGTCACGAGCGCATACAGGGTAACCACTTGGTGTTCCATTTTTACCGGCGCGTATTGAAGCTGTTTTAAGACCTCAGCTGCTCTTTTGCCGCGCTCAAGTTGTTTCTTGGTGCTTTCGTCAAGGTCAGAACCGAATTGCGAGAATGCCTCCAGCTCTCGGAATTGCGCAAGGTCAAGCTTTAGGGTACCCGCCACTTTTTTCATAGCTTTGATCTGCGCGCTGGAGCCCACACGCGACACCGAACTACCCACGTTTACTGCGGGTCGTATCCCTTTATAAAATAAATCAGTCTCCAAGAAAATCTGTCCGTCAGTAATAGAAATGACATTGGTCGGGATATAAGCCGAGATATCACCGGCTTGAGTTTCAATAATAGGTAGTGCCGTGATTGACCCGCCGCCATATTTTTCATTTCGTCTACAAGCGCGCTCCAGAAGACGAGAATGCAGATAAAAAACATCTCCCGGATACGCTTCACGCCCCGGTGGACGGCGCAGAAGCAGAGAGATTTCCCGATAGGCTACAGCGTGCTTGGATAGGTCGTCATAAATAATTAAAACATCCTTGCCTTGATCCATAAAATATTCAGCAATAGATACTCCGGCATAAGGAGCGATATATGACATTGGAGCCGGTTCCGAAGCACCTGCAGAAATGATGACGGTGTAAGCCATAGCTCCATCTGCTTCCAGTCGTGCTTCAATTTTACGAAGCTTGGAATCCTTCTGGCTAATCGATACATAAACACAAATCATATTTTGTCCTTTTTGATTTAAAATCGTATCAATAGCAATGGCGGTTTTTCCTGTCTGTCTGTCGCCGATGATAAGTTCGCGCTGACCGCGGCCAATAGGAATAATGGCATCAATAACTTTAATGCCTGTCGCAACCGGTTCAGATACGGAAAGACGAGTAATGACACCCGGAGCCACTTTTTCTATCGGATAAGCTTTCTTGGCGTTAATCGGACCTTTGCCGTCAATAGGAGAACCTAGCGCATTTACCACTCGTCCTAAAATATTTTCCGATACTGGCACTTCTAGAATTTTTCCGGTGGAAGTTACTTGGTCGCCTTCTTTGATTTTAGAAAAGTCACCGAGAATAATGACACCAACCACGTCTTCTTCCAAATTTAGCGCCACACCCACTTCTCCTCCGCTAAAAGTTACCATTTCGGAAGATTTAATGTCGGAGAGTCCGTAAACTTTCGCGATACCGTCAAAGACTTCCATCACTTGGCCGACTTTTTCAACTTTTATTTGAGATTTAAAATTTTCAATCTCACGCTTTAAATTTTCTACAATGTGACTACTGCTCATACGGGTCTGGTTAAATATTCTTGTAATTTTTCCATTTTATTTTTGACGGTCAAATCAATAATTTCGTCATTCACTTCTATTTTAAATCCACCTAGTAATTTTTCATTTAAAATCTCACTAATAACAACATCTTTGGCCGAATAACGTTCTTTTAACGAGCGTAAAATTTCGGCTTTCTTTTGTTTATCCAATTTTTCAGGGATTGAGACTTTTGCTAGCACTCGGCCTTCTTCTTTATTGATAATTTTTTCTAATTTTGACAATATATTTCCCGCCTTTGATAAAAGCCGTTTTTTGTATAAATATTTCACAAAATTTTTAAATAAATCAGACTGTTGTGATTTACTTTTATCTTTTGAAACCAAGTAAAAGGCATGAGCTATTTCATTGTTTGATATTACGGTCATGGTAAATTATTCAAATTTTCTTTACTACTAATTAATTTCTCAGTTGCCAGCATTGCGAGGGTTACAATATCTTTTTTTGCTTCCTCTACCATTTTTGTTTTCTCAGCTTGTAATGTTTTCTTTCCGTTTTCAATCATAGATGATACCTCCACCTTGGCTTCCTCAAGCATCGCCATTTTCTTAACTTCTGCTTCTTTTTTACCTTCTTTGAAAATAGCATTTGCCTCGCTTTTAGCTTTAGCCAGAGCTTTATCGTATTCAGTATTGGTTTTTAGAAGCATTTCAGCATTTAACTTTGCATCATCCATTCCTTTTTCTATCTTTTCTTTTCTCTCCGCCATCAATTGAGAAAGAGGTTTCAGGGCAAAGATATACAGAACAACAAAAACCACCCCAAAATTGACCATTTGGGCAATAATAATTTTCCAGTCTATGTGAAATGTGGAAATAATGGAATCCATGGGTAGGCGTTAGGCTTTAGGCGTTAGGCTTTAGCATTTTTATTTGCTAGGCCTAGAGCCTAGAGCCTAGTTGCTAGATAGAAAACGCGATAACCAGCGCGTAAATTGCGATTGCTTCGGCGAAAGCGCAAGCCAGCAGCATCGGCACCAAAATTTTACCAGAGGCTTCCGGATTTCTGCCGATTGATTCCATCGCTTTGGAACCGATCATGCCGATGGCAATACCTGGACCAATGGCTCCGATTGCCATAACGATTGCTTTTGCGAGTGGTGTTAATTCCATATTTTTATAGGCTTTAGGAAATTTAGGCTTTAGGCTTTAGCTTTTATTTTTTGCTAATGCCTAGTGCCTAACGCCTAGTGCCTGTATTAATTAATAATTTCGACTGTTTTATAATAATTTTATGTCGGTATTAATTTATTTTCTGCGTATTCTTCGTGATGCTTATCATGGTCAGTGGCTCCAATCGTAAAATAAACAACAAGCAAGATAGAAAATATAAGCGCTTGAATGACTCCGATAAGTATTTCTAGAAAAAGAAAAGGTATCGGAACAACATAGGCTACCAGCGCTGCCATTGACACTAAAAGCACTTCTCCGGCAAATATATTACCAAAAAGACGAAAGGACAATGATGCAACTTTTGCAAATTCACCGATAATTTCAATTAATCCTACAAAGAACGTGATTGGGGCTACGATAATAATGGTGGGTTCCTGGCGAATTTTTGTAAATATTTCCCCAAACACTTTCAGATTAACATATTTATTGAAAGTTTTCCATAAACCGATTGAAAAAATACCAAACAGATTTGCGCCGAGTACTGCCATAATTGCCAGCGCGATGGTCGTGTTTATGTCAGCTGTGCCACCGCGCAAAAACGGAATAAAAGCAAGACCGTGTTCACCTTGCTCTAAAACACCCAACCCGCCGATAGGCAGCAACCCCAGCCAATTGTTGATAAGTATAAAGAAGAAAACCGAAATGGCGATTGGGAAAATTCTTATGGAAAGAGCCCTGTGGCTCGTAACTTGGTCGCACAAAGCAAGCGCGCCTTCCACGATAATTTCAAAAAAACTCTGAATCTTGCCCGGAATTTCCCGGAGCGCGAAACGCAGAACCAGAGATAAAAAAATAATAACCGCTACCGCAATCCAGCTGGAGAGCAGCGCGTTGGTTACAATAAAATTTTCATAATGATATATCGGCTCGGCAAATAATGTAATTTCGTGAGATATTTGTTCCATAATATTAATTCTTTTTTTCCCGACCATTGTCGGGATCCCGACTTTGGTCGGGAAATTTTTTCATATAATTTCTAACCGTGCGAAAAATACCAAATGATGTAACTAAAAATCCCACCCCTGCCAAAATCAAAAGCCAAAGTGGTTTTGTGCCATAACGACCGTCCAAGGCCTTGCCGGCAATCAGCGCCAATATTATCGGCACTGCAATCCAAGTGGAAATTTCGCTAAAAATCTGCACGGCCGGTATCCAACTATTTTTATTTTTATCCATAAAAATAAAAGGCATTTGACCTTTCTTCTAGTATAAATGAAAAATATATCGGATGCAAATTGAAAAATGTGAGCGTGGATGGGATCGAACCATCGGCCTCTGTCTTATCAGAACAGCGTTCTACCACTGAACTACACGCTCGTTTTTATCAAAAACAGTATATGAAATATAACAGAAAAAAATACTTACTACAACCTCTGATTCACCTCTCCCCAACCCTCTCCTTGACAAGGAGAGGGCGAAGGGTGAGGTCTCGGCAAACAAAAAACCGCCCACGGGGGCGGTTTTTTAAAAGGTAAAAATAGAAACTTGTCTACCTCTGGCGGATTAGTATTCTCTTCGTCCGCCTCCACCCCCATATCCGCTTCTGTCATTTCCGCCAGTGCGTGGTGGACGAGCTTCCATCGGGCGAGCTTCGTTAACAGTCAGCTTGCGTCCTTCAAACTCTTGGTCATTGAACATTGAGATAGCTTTCCCCGCTTCCTCTTGTGTTGACATTTCTACGAATCCGAAACCTTTTGAACGACCGGACATTTTGTCCATGATAATCACAGCGGAAACTACGTTTCCTGCCTGTGTGAAGAGCTCTTTCAAAGCGTCTTCTTGCGTGCTGTAAGGGAGTCCCCCTACATATAGCTTTGTAGCCATATTGTTATTTCTCCGGTTTTTAAAAAGTCCGGCAAAAACTATTTATAAAACTCCCGCCTACGCTAAAGCTTCGGACGAGCGATGTAGAAACTCGATTTCGCTAAATGAGGCCTACCCCGAAAGCATAGCACAGGATTAAATAAAAGCAATTTATTCTTCTTTTTCATCTCCCATAACACCCAAATCAATAGCTTCTATTACCTCGCCTATCGCGCCTTCCATTATTTTCGACAGATTGTGCCAGGATTTTTTAATGCGGTGGTCAGTCATCCGGTCTTGCGGAAAATTATAAGTTCGGATTTTCTCTGAACGGTCTCCACTGCCTATTTGGCTTTTTCTTTCTCCCGCGTATTTCTTCGCTTCTTTTTCTTCTTCTAGTTGTTGAAGTTTGGCAGTTAAAATCATCATCGCCTTTTCGCGATTGGCAAGTTGGCTTCTTTCATTTGTAGAACGAACATCCAGTCCTGTCGGTTTATGAATAATACGCACAGCCGTTTCAACTTTATTTACATTTTGTCCGCCCTTGCCACCTGAACGAGAATATTCTAATTCATAATCAGCCGGATTTATTTGAAAAGTTATTTTCTTTTTGATTGGAAGCACGGCGACAGACGCGGTGGACGTATGCACTCTGCCATTTTTTTCAGTCGCAGGAATCCTCTGCACTCTATGCACTCCCGTTTCATAACGCATTTTTTTGTAAACATTTTTGCCCTTTATTTTAAAACTCGCTTCTTTATAACCATTCAAGTCGCTCTTGGATTCGTAGTTTACCATCCAACTCCAACCTTGCGACTCGGAAAACTTTTCATACATATGTGCTAATTCCCAAGCAAATAGGGAGGCTTCATCCCCGCCAGCGCCAGCGCGCACCTCCAATACGATCTCATTCGGAAATTCTTCTATTTCCACGTTTTTTTTATTTTTTTTCCACTCTTGCCAGTTCATCCCGTTAGAAATAGAAAATCTTTAGATTTCCGTAGTTAATTTATTAATAGAGTTTCAATGTAATTTACTTGACAAAATATCATATAGAAAGAAATCTTAACTAAAAGATTTCGTACGGGATCCATTATTTCTTAGCTTTAGAAGAAAGAGCTTTTCTTTTATTGAATCGTTCTACGCGTCCGGCGGTGTCCATTATCTTTTCATTGCCGGTATAAAAAGGATGACATTGACTGCAGATTTCCATTTTTATCTCGGGTATAGTTGAACCCACATAAAAAACAGCCCCGCAAGCGCAGGTGGCTTTTGTGTTTAAATCGTATTTGGGATGTATGTCTTTTTTCATTGCCAAAACACAATATCATAATTTTAATTCTAAAGCAAATCAGAGTAAATCTATATTAGCTTGTATTTTTACTTTTAAAGCCATAACACTATTGCTATAAGAGCAGGTTGTTCCACCCGAGCCATAATATTTACAAGCTGCTTTAATTTGGGCGCTAGCGCTATTGCCAACCGCACCAAGGTCGGTAAGATACATTGAAGATGCCATAAAAGCATCTTCGGGCTCCCAAGGATTCGGATAATGACCCAGAGCTGTTTGTAGACGACTCATAAAAAGCTTCCAAGTGGAAGGAATAAATTGCGCCGGCCCCATAGCGCCGCCATACCCCGCTACTCCGGCAATTGGGCAAGATACAGCAGTTTGAAACGCATTCAGACCAAGAGCGGTTGTTATTTCAAGAAATGGCGCCACGTCGCGCGTTGGTTTCATCACGTTTGCAAATGGTGTTCCTGTGTTTTTTCCGACGCCCGCGCCAGTATCTTGGTTAGTTAAATAACACTGACCGACATTGGCGCCAAGGTTGGATTCTTGGGTAAGAATCGCCAACAAAAATGCCGGATCAATACTTGTTTTTTGTTGCGCTTCATTTGCGTAGGAAAGAGCTTCACCGAAAGGAATACCTTTAGCTACTCCAGCCAAAGGAAAAAGAGCCGCGCGAATTTTATCGGCCCTAATTTTTTTTTCGGTGGCTAATTTTTGATAAGCCGCCTCTGTTTGTTTAGAAATAACTAGAAGAATCTTTTTGTCGGCTTCAGATTGCGCAACTTTTTTCTGGGCATTTTCTAACTCCGCTTTGGCATCTGTTTCGGCATCTTGTTTTATTTCCAAATCTTTTTTGGCAACTTCAGTTTCTTTTTTTACACCTCTGATGACATCCACCGAATCTTTGACTGCCTGTTTAATTGAAGCATAAGATTCTATATCGCTGTAAAAATCGGAAACACTCTCATCTGAAAGAATCAGATGCATAATATTTTCACCATCAAACTCATTCGTATTTCGGAGAAGTTTAGCCAAGGATTTATGTTCGCGAGCTATTTTATCTGAAAGTGATCCAATTTTATTTGCTTTCTCCGTGATATTCACTTTCAATTGAGCAATAGCAAGCGCTCGAGCTTTTATTTTAGCCTTCAGAGCATTAATCTGACTGGTCAAATAATCAACGTCTCCTTTGAGTGTTCCTGTTTGTTTTTGCTGTTCTTTTTGTTTTTCTAATAAATCCGCTAATTGAGCCTCTATCTGCGCCAACTCATTCTTGCAATAGTTCTTATTTGATTGGTCAGAAGCTGTCGTTAATTTTAAACAGTTGAAAACAGCCAGTGCCTTAGGCACTGTAGATTCAAAAAATACGGAAGATACTATAACAAAAATTGTAACAAAAAAAGCTATGAATTTCGCTTTCATCATAGACCAGATTATAGCATATTTTAGATTGTATTTCTATTTCTTCTCCGCTTTTTCTTCCTTTACAGGTTCAGTATCTGCTCCCTCTTCTCCCGCCTCGCCGGCAGGCAGGTCTTTTTTGCCTTTCTTTTCAACTTCAATTGCAGATAAGTCAACTGGAGGGACAACTTCTTCTTTTTCTTCTACTTGGAGAACGATCGAGGCCACAACTTCGTCGGAACCTGTAATAACGACGACTCCAGCCGGCAATTTTATATCAGAAACAAAAATCTGATTTTCAACAGTTTCAAGTTTAGTTATGTCAACAATCAAAGTATGCGGAAGGTCCGACGGCAATGCTTCAACTTCAACTTCATGCAGAACTTTTACAAGATTTCCGATTCCATTTTTAACCGCAGGAGCAATGCCCTCAAATTCAAGCGGCACTTTGACTTGTATTTTCTTTTTCATATCTATCGCCAAAAAATCCGCGTGTGTCGGCTCGTCGGTTATCGGGTCTACTTGCACTTCGTGAATCAGAGCGTCAATATCACCTTCGGGTAAAGAAATTTTAACAGCGGAAGATTCCCCTGCTTGTCGCCAAATTTTTTTAAATTCAATAATTGACATTGTTATGGGCGTAGTTTTTTTGCGGAGTCCATAAAAAACAGCCGGGATTCCGCCCTCTTTTCTCAGGGTATTTAATTTAACTCCTAAATCTCTTTTTTTAGCTTTGATGATAAACATAGAAACAAGTATATTCCCATACCTATTAAAAGTCAAAATTAATCTTTTCAAACGCATTTAAAGTACTAAATAGGTGTAGGGGTATACAGAAAAAAATCAAAAAAGCAAATCTATACTCTATGACTCGCGTCGTGTTCCGTGGCGATATGCGTCGCTATATATTCTTTAGTACCGCCCAAGTTTTTTGTGGCGACTTTTTTGCCGGGATTAAAAATATTTTTGGCATCAAAAATTTTTTTGATTTCTTTGAAAATTCCAGTAATTTTTTCTCCATACATTTTATTTAGGTATGGTGTGCGAATTAGGCCATCGTTGTGTTCGGCTGTAATAGAGCCCTGATATCGCATAACTAGGTCATAAACCTTGTCTGAAAGCTCCATTATTATTTTTGCTATATCTGAATGTTTAAAATCCATAAGTGGAATAATATGAAAATTGCCGTCTCCGGCGTGTCCGGCAATCGTGTAAGTTAAATCATATTTGCTCAAAATATTATTAAGCTCTGGAAGAAATTTCGGTAAAAATTCTGGACGAACAATGATATCGTCTATAAATGGAGCCGTGCGCTTGCCTTTTATATGTTTCCTAAGTAATGCAAAACTCTCCCGGCGAATATCCCAATATTTATTTGCTTCTATCTGGTCTTTAGTGATATGAACTTTTAACTTGAAACCTTTAATTCTCTCTTCCAATTCTACGCATTGCTTGTGTACCTCCTCTTCGTCATTTCCCGCGAATTCGGCGAGAAGAATTAATTTAGGAAATCCTCCCGTAATCAGCATGAGAAATTCCGGCAAGAAACTCCACATTAATTTTATGGTCCCGACGACTCCTTTATTTTTTAAAAAATCCGGAAAAAATTTAACCGCCAATTTCATCGTTTTGTCGTCATAAGCTTCCAGTGTTTCCGGGTTTAATTCTAATATGTCTTTGACCAAACGACCCAAGGGCTCCAAATCTTCCATAAATATAGCCATAAGTTTTGAATATTTCGGATTGGGAAGAAGTTTAAAAGTAATTTCGGTGGCGATACCTAAAGTCCCCTGTGAGCCGACTAGTAATTTGTTAAGATCAAAAACAGGAAAATTCTTTGACATTACTCCAGCCTTCGGCCGGAACCTTCCGTCTGTAGAATTCTCCTGTTTTTGATCTAACATCACATTCCAAATATAATATCCAGCGGAATTTTTGTGCACATTCGGTTTGGCGTGTTTTATTTCTTCTTCGTTGTCTCCAATTAATTTATAAATTTTCCTGTAAATTTCCCCTTCAATCCCGCCTTGCGCCATTTTTTTATTCAATTCATTTTTGGCAAGTGGTTTAACTAAATATTCATTACCGTCAGAAAAAATAACTTTCGCTTCTAATATATAGTCTTCTGTTTTGCCATATTTCAAAGTTCGCTCTCCAGCAGAATTGTTGCCGTACATTCCACCCATCGCATTCAAACTTTTTGAAGCTGTGTAACAAGGCAAAATTAATCCTTTATCCAAAGTTATTTTTTCAAAATCTCGATAAAACATCCCCGGCTGGACGGTGATATAAGAAGGAATAGATGGATAATTTTGACGACGGAAGGTTCCGCCCGAAGGGTGGAGTAATGTCGAGAAATTATCCATCTGTTCCCCGTCTAATGGCAAAGGTCCACCAATCAACTTATTCATATGCCTTGTGAAATCCATTATAATGGACTCTCCAATCGCGCCTCCAGACATATCCGTTCCCGCGCACCGAGCAGTAATAGAAAGCTCTCCGTATTTTTGTACTAGGTCTTGCCTAGTATAATTTTCATTTACCCATTTCACCAAATTTTTTACATCTTCTGTGTCTAGTGGATATACCACAACTGCAGGCCGCACCTCCAAAAGACTCGCATCATGTGAATATTCCACAAGCGTCTCCTCACCATCCTCTACCTCCCCCCTAAAAAATTTTTGTATTTCAGATTTCATATTTGATATTTCATATTTTTATTATAAGAATTTACGGTATTTTCTTAATCCAAGAGTTAAAAATGGCTTTTATTTCTTCTAAGTGCTCTGTTTCTCTAAAGGTGTGAGGTGCATTCTTGATTATGTGTATTTCTTTTTTACTAGACAGTTTATCAAAAAGGATTTTCTGATGTTCGGGTGGTGTGCTAGTATCTTGATCATCCACTATAAGCAAAACTGGCATAGTTAATTTGTCTACTTCTGGTAATAAGTCATATTTCATTCTATCTTCCATTTCTGACCACTTTAATCTTTTCATAAGACCTGCTTTTGATTCACTTTCTTTAATTAATCATCCAGTCCTTTTCCACTCATCCAAAACTCCACGCGATTTTTTTTGTTTCAACACTAAGCTGTCCTGATACAACTGTTGAAATTGGAGCAAGGGTTTTGACTTCACTGGGGTGTCTTTCAGCGTATAGAGCAGTTGATATGCCCCCTAAACTATGTCCAACGAGCCAAAATGGCTCTTTATACCAGCTTTGACTTTTTGCATATTTAATAACATCTTCTAAATCCTCATAGTAATTTGTGGTAGTTACATCTTTATATTTACCCTCGCTTTCCCCGTAAGTATGAGTTGCATCAAATAAAATGACAGTAAAGCAATTTTCTCTAAACGCATCAGCGAAGGTTTGAATATGTGGTTGTTCTTTGAAACCACCAAGTCCGTGCATAACAAAAACTAAACCTTTTGGATTTGGATTTTCTTTAACAACTACTGCGATGTTTTTATTGTTGCGATTTTTTATAAAAGTTTTCATGTTTACTTTTTTTTACATATAAAGCTATTCTATAATTCTAACGAATTGTAGAATAGCTTTACCGCGCCTTGTAAGTTTGTGGCGAACTAAATTGATGTCGTGCCTTTTCATTACTAGGCCAGCAATAGCCATCTTATTAATATGCGCAGAAACATTCTTTGGGTCAGATTTAATCTTGTAGGCTACTTCCATTACTGAAAGCTCTGGAGTTTTACCCAAAAGCTCTAAAATCTGGATTCTTTTGTGGTTAGCAAATCCTTTTACAATTCTTTCCAATTCCCTATTCGTTCTTTTCATAATTTTATTTTTACCTATTCTACTATTCTAACGAATTATAGCATACTAACACCAGAATGATTATTTAATTCCGTTGAAAAGTTTTAATCTATCGTAAACAATTTTTTCTATCGCATCCACGGCAGGCTGGAGTATTTTATATGGAGTGGTTTCATTTGGATTATCGGTCAGAGATTTTTTAAGCGCTTCATTGTAAGCAAGACGAATTTCGGTGCTGATGTGAATGATGGAGATGCCCGCCTTAATGGCATTGGTAAAATCCTCGTCGCGGAGTCCGGAGCCGCCGTGCAAGACCAGTGGCACTCCAGCCGATTTTCTTATTTCAGCGACCAACGGACCGTCAATGTGCGGTTTTCCACTTTTTATCAAGCCATGAATACTGCCGACGGACGGAGCAAGCATATCCACTCCTGTGAGTTCAACGAATTTTTTCGCTTCTTCTGATTTTGTTTTCACTCCTGCACCTTCGGGTATGTTTTCTTTTATATTTGAACCTGAACCTATATACCCCAGTTCAGCTTCAACTAAAATATCTTTCTCAGAGGCCTTGGCGGTTTCACGGGCATATTCCACGCATTGTTTGGTAATTTTTACATTTTCTTCAAAACTTAAATTTGCTCCCTCAAAGATAACCGCATCAAAACCGGCATCAATGGATGCTTTTACTCTTTCAAAGCTGTAGTGATGGTCGGCATTGAGAAAAATCGGGAAATTTTCTTTTTCCCTGATTTCTTTAATCATGCCGACCGCTTCAGTTTTACCGACGAAATCTTCTTCGCCCTCGGATAGTCCGATAATAACCGGCACATTTAGTTTTTTTGCCGCATTATAAATGGCGTGAAATGCTTCTAAATTGGAAATATTAAAATGCCCGATGGCCACACTTTTTTTTTCAGCTTCTTTTATGCATTGACGAAGTGTTTTCATGAATCTATTTTAACCCGCCTTCGCTTTAAAAGCTACGGACGGGCAAGCATTTCTTTTAGTAATTTAATAACGATTTGCGGGTTAGCCGAACCATCGGATTTTTTTATAACTTCGCCGACGAGCGACATAATGGCATTCTCTTTACCAGCTTTATAAGAAGCAACAACTTCGGGATTTGCTTCTATAATTTCCTTAATAAATTCTACAAATGAATCTTCGTCGTAAGCCTGTAAAAGATTTTTCTCGGCTGCGATTTTTTCAGGAGATTCATCGTGAATCACTATCATCGCCAGTATATTTTTAGCTACTCGGGAAGAAATACTGTTTTCTGCAACCAAATTAATAAGTTCTGAAAAATTTTTTGGGCTAGGTAGTTTGGCTAATGGATTACTTTTTTTTACCCCAAGATAATCGGAAGTAATATAATTTGAAGCAATTTGAATCCAATCCTTATTTTTTAATAATGGAACCACCGTTTCAAACCATGTACTCAAAACCAAGTCGTTGATATACACTTCTATATCCTTTTGCTTTATACCAAAATCTTTTTTATATCTCTCTCGTTTTGCTTGTGGAAGCTCTGGCAATTCGTCTTTCATTTTTTTTAAGTCAAAAGCTTCGTGTAATTTCAACTTTGGCAAGTCCGGGTCCGGAAAATATCTGTAATCATGACTGGATTCTTTTTTCCTTTGTGAAAAAGTCTGCTGTTTGTTTTCATCCCATCCGCGTGTTTCTTGCGCTATCTCGCCGGCTTTTCCGTTCTCGTGCAATTCTTTCATCCTTTCAATCTCGTGGATAATCGCACGTTCCACGCTCCTAAAAGAATTCAGATTTTTCACTTCCACTTTCGTGCCGAGAACTTTCGGGTCGGGAGATAAAGAAATATTCGCTTCCACGCGCATTTCGCCTTTTTCCATATTCGCTTCAGACACATTGAGATACCAAAGTATAAGCTGTAACTCCTTGGCGAATTTTGACGCTTTTTTTGCCATTTCTTCAGGACTTTCAAATGTATGTGGCTCGGTAACTAATTCCATTAGTGGTATGCCGGCGCGATTAAAGTCTATCAAAGAAAAACCTGCGTTAGATGAAGTTGAAGTTTTATTTTCAAAGTGTTTGTTGTTTGCTGTATCTTCTTCTAAGTGCACGCGAGTGATATCCATCCCTGCTAAGTGTCCGCCGGAAACTATTGGATATTTATATTGTGAAATCTGATAGCCTTTTGGAATATCCGGATAAAAATAATTCTTGCGGTCAAATTCTGAAAAGTCCGCAATGGTGCCGTTTATAGCCAAGCCCACTTTTATCACGCTTGCTAAGGCTTTCTTGTTGGCTACGGGCAATGCTCCCGGATGCGCCATACACACCGGACAAATGTTTACATTTGGTCTTGGTTCGTCCGGGTCATTTTTACAACTGCAAAACATTTTTGTGTTTGTTTTAAGTTCCGCATGTATTTCAAGTCCAATTGTCGGATAATATTTATTCGTCATCTATATTATATATAGTATCATTATTTTTAAAAATTTCTATTTTTCTATGACTGGAATAAAATCTCTTGAGATTTTACGAACTTTAACTTTTCTATTGCCCTTAAGTATAAGTCTAGCAAGACGGTGAACTCCATCAAGTATTTCCAATCTAGCATTTTGGTTTTTCATTATATCAATAGGATGTGAAATATTTGCTTTTAATATACGATCTTTGTGTTCTGGATATAAATCTAGATTTTCTAAAACGTACCTTGGGCAAAGATTGTACTTTTGACCTTTATGACCCCAAAATGGTAAATCAAGGACCCAGTCAATTTCAGAAACATCAATCTCTTCGACGGGAACATCAAGCAACCACATTTTTTTATTATCCCAATGAAAATCCATTCCATGTTCTCTAATTTCTTTGGGTAATTGTTTATAGTCTCTTCGCATAATTGATATTTTATCAGTTTCGTGTTTTTAAATCAAAGTTCCATCTATCAAACAGAATTTTTAGATTTTTCATTTTGCCTACCAACTACACATATGTTTATTTGGTAGACATATTATAAATATTATATATTCTAAATACTAAACCGGTTTTAAAGTTCCAGTTTTTGTTACTTCCATAATCTCAATAAATTTTAAGATTCTTAATTTCTCTAAATCAGTAATAAATCTGCTTGGAAGTAGTACTTTCCCTATCCAAAAACTTTTATGAACCATTTGAAAACCTAATAACGTCAAAAGACTTCTTAAGATATTCCTTTCTTTATTGAAAGCAATTGGAATATCATAACTAATAATCAAAAATTTATTACTTGATTGTTTTTTATATTTTTCTTTGTCAGGTATTTTATTTTTTCTTAGTAAAATAAGTTTTTCTCTGCCTTTTATAGATAAATAAATTTTGTTGTGAGAATTTTTTAAAAGTAAACCTTGGCTTTCTAATTTAGAAATATATTTCTGCAGGTTTCGCTTTTTCTGTCGAGCCATTTGATATATGGCTACGATTATTACGAATTCTGTATTCGCGGTCAATTTTTCCAAAAGTTGCTCCATAACCAGCACTAATAAAAGCATTAAAAAAATCAAAGGCATCTATGCTTGTATCTTCTAAATAATCTAAAATTTTGTAAATAATCTCTCCTCTCATTGTACAGAATGTTAACTGATATAATGTCTACTAACTATAACATATGTTAGTTTAGTAGACAAAATTACTAATCTTTCTTTAAAATCTTTACTAATTTGTCTCGGAAATTTTTTACCAGTTTGTCATCAAATAAAGACAGAATAAAAACTTTCTGCCGGCCGGTGGGTCGGTCTTTGTTTAGTTTCTCAAATTCTTTTACTTTTTTAGTAATAGCTCTTTGGTCAGATATCACATCGCTCTTGGTTAGAATTATTATTTCTTCTTTTTCGGAAAGACTACTTTCGCCAATTCGCCGGCTGGCGGATAATTTTTTATCATATTTTGCCAGTTCCTTCCGAATTTCTTTGTAGCTTTTCAGCATATTGGAATTCTCAAAAGAAACTAGGTGCGCCAGCATTCTGGTGCGTTTTATATGTCGCAAAAATTTTACGCCGAGACCGCGCTCTTCTGAAGCGCCTTCAATAATTCCGGGAATATCAGCAATAACGTATCCGAAAAAATCTCCCAGATTAGGATCTAGGGTAGTAAAAGCGTAATCGCCCACTTTGACATTGGTGTGTGTAAGCGTATTTAAAAGCGAAGACTTTCCGGCATTAGGTAATCCAACAAGTCCAATATCCGCAAAAAGTTCTAACTCTATTTTGAAGTTTCCTTTTTCTCCTTCTGCTCCGGGTTTACATTCTTTGGGTGTCGTATTGGTAGAGCTCTTAAAATGTTCGTTGCCGAAACCTCCATACCCACCCTTCAAAAGTAAAATTTTCTCTCCGGCTTTGGTCAGTTGCCATTTTTCATCGGTTTCAGAGTTGGTAATAACAGAGCCAATTGGTAATTCTAAAATAAAATCTTCCCCATTTTTTCCGTGTAAACTTTTATTTCCGCCATCCTCGCCCCGCTCGGCAATGAAACTTTTTTTGGCTTTATATTTTGATAGAATATGAACATCACGAACGGAAAATACATAAAAATTGCCCCCTCGTCCACCATCCCCTCCGGCCGGTCCGCCTTTCGGTATGAATTTTTCTTGACGCCAGCGCACCACGCCGTCTCCGCCTCGTCCGGCCTCCGCGTATATTTTTATTTCATCAATGAATGCCATATAAAATAGGCACTAGGCTTTAGGCGCTAGGCTTTAGGTTATTCTCCAGCGCCAGCTCGGCTAATTGAATAGCTCCTGCCCGGGACTTGGCCACAACCATAAAAAGCGCGCGGTGACAAAATACAGCATCCGACACTCCGGAAACTTTTTGTAATTCCTCATCTTGCAATCCTGCCCAAGCTTTTGGAAAATCTTTTCGATTATTAAAAGTTTTAGGATTTTCTCTAACTGCTTTTACTCCCCACAAGTTGTCGGCCAATCTAGGATAAATCACAAATAAAGGTTCAGGAAAATTATTCAGGGCATATTCATAAGGATAATTTTTATCTAAAATAATGATTCGTTTATCTTGCGTACTGTTATAGATAGAAACGACTCTTTCCTCTGCTAGAAGTGCGTCTTGCGCGTGGATTATTTCCCGAGATAAAACTTGCTTGGCGACTTCTACGCTGTTTAAAAACATTTCATCATTGGTTTTCTGTCCTTGCTCTGCTTCCTTCCAGGTCGGCACCATTGATATGAAAAAATGCTGTATATAATACGGTGTTATATCGTATTTGTTTTCTACTAAATCAAAACCGTTGTCCCAAGCGTCAATGGGGCAAGCCAAGCGTTTGTTTATAAGCTCGGCCTCCTTTTCTCCCCCGGCAAGCTCAGGCCCGAATTTTTTCCAAACCAAACCAAAGGCGGCGTATTCTATATCACCTAGTCCACAGCCGGCTCCGCCTATTTGATGATGGTCAAATCTGTTTGTAGCTTCGTCGTGTATCCCGCCCACATCAAAAACATAATCTCCGGTTTTTATGATTTCAGGATCTCTGGTGCGAATTATTTCATAAGGCTCACCTGCCTTTTCAAGTAAAATGGAAATTGCGGCGGCGGCAAAAATATCATCTGACTGAAAAGAGCCGTTATGTGTGACCAATATTTTTTTTGATTTTTTAATTTCTTTATTCATCCCGTTAGAAATTTAAAAATAATAATTTTTAAAAGAGCGAATCGACGGCCTTCTTGACGAGCGCGCCGTCGGCTTTGCCCTTCAGCTCTTTCATAAGCGCCGACATTAGCATACCTTTTTTTGTAGCGTCAGAAATTCCCAATTCTTCTTTTTTTACTCGAGCTATTTTCTCTACTTCGTTTTTGTCCATCAGTTTCGGTAAATAAGTCTCTAGAATCACAAGCTGAGACTCCTCTATTTTGACCAAATCATCCCTGTTCCCCTTTTTGAACTGCTCAATTGAGTCTTTGCGCTGTTTGGCAAGTCGGGCGATTACCACCAGCGCCTCCTCGTCAGAAAGTAGCTTATTCGGCTTTTTTTCTTTGGCGACAAGCTCGTTGGTAAAACCGGCAACCATCGCCCGAAATGTTTCAAGTTTTACGGTATCTTTCGCTAGCATTGCCTCTTTTATTCCATTTTTTATTTGTTTGTGAAGCATATTTTTATCAAGAAATGTCTTACTTTTAGGGTCGCATATATCATTGGTGTGATATTGCTCCTTCTCGGACCGCCGTCCTGCGAAAGACCCCAAAAGCAAAACATTTCTTTCTGGAAGCAAAGATCGTTAATGTCAAAGCTTTTGCGAAGGCGTCGGCCTGAGCATGAGAAAATTTTTAGCAAAAAATTATTCGACTTTGATATTAATGAGCTTTGCTGTAACCATAATACCAAAAATATGTTAAAATAGCACTATGGTAAAATTAATATTTTTTGATACCGAAACCACTGGCAACACCGAAAAAGATTTTTTGGTTCAGCTTGCTTATAAAGTTTACCCGACCTCCGGCGGGAATGGCGCCGACACCTTTACCGGCCTATACAAACCGGAAATAAAAATTCCTCCGGAGGCTTCCGCCATTCACCACATAACCAACAAAATGGTCGCCGCTAAGCCAACTTTTAAAGAAAGTACCGACCAGCCAAAAATTAAAAAACTTTTTGAGGATAAAGATTCCGTAGTCGTCGCCCACAATGCGCCTTTTGATTTGGTAATGATAAAAAAGGAAGGCATTGAACTCAAAAAGTTCATTTGCACTCTGCGGGTTATTAGATATTTGGACAAAGAAGAAAAAATAGAAAAATATAATCTGCAATACTTGCGATATTTGCTTGACCTAGAGGTAGAAGCGGAAGCGCATGATGCTATGGGAGACGTGTTGGTTTTGGAGAAACTTTTTGAGCGATTAAAAAAGAAAATGATGACAAACGAGTCCGCCAGCCGGCGGATGAGTGAAAATGAAGTAATAGAAAAAATGATTGAGATTTCTTCGCATCCTTCCCTTTTACACATTTTCAAATTCGGAAAATACAACGGCAAGAGAATAGAAGAAGTTATGCAAACAGACAGAGGCTACTTACAATGGCTCCTTGACCAAAAACTAAACGGTGACGGCATAGATGAGGATTGGATTTATACGTTAAGACATTATTTGGAGAAATAAGTACAATCTACGCTATAGCGTAGATTAATAAATATAATATGCAAATTTTTTGGATAATATTGGGGCTAGTTATCGGAGGCGTAATAGCCTACTTGGTTTTGAGTAGAAAAAAGGGAGAAAAAAAAGACGATATTGGCTTGAATCTTATTCTGACCCAGTTAAACGAGCTTTCCCGGACGGTAGACAACAAAATCGGCGAGTCGCACAAGCAAGTGCGGGAAAGTTTGCAATTTCACTCTTCTGAATCAAATAAAATTATTCGGGATGTAACAGAAAGGCTCACTCGATTAGATGAGACGAACAAGCAGGTCATCTCTTTCGCCGACCAACTCCAGAGCTTGGAAAATATTTTAAAAAATCCAAAACAGCGCGGAATCCTCGGTGAATACTATCTGGAAACAGTTTTGAAAAATGTCCTACCTCCCGGAAGCTACCAGATGCAATATGAGTTTCCTGACAAAACCATTGTGGACGCGGTTGTTTTCGTGAAAGATAAAATCATCCCGATAGATTCAAAATTTTCATTGGAGAATTACAATAGAATGGCGGAAGAACGGGATGAAACAGAAAGAAAAAGATTGGGAAAAGTTTTTGAGGATGACTTAAAAAATAGAATTTTGGAAACTGCAAAATATATTCAACCCGTGCAAGGCACGACTGACTTTGCTTTTATGTTCATCCCACATGAAGCTATTTATTACGACTTGCTTACGGGCAAAGTTGGCGCTGGAGAAGATAACCTTGTCCAACGCGCGGCTGGAAAATACAAAGTCATCATCACCTCTCCGACTTCCTTTCTGGCATATTTGCAGACCGTCCTGCAGGGTTTGAAAGCGCTTCAGATAGAGGAATCCGCCAAAGAAATAATTAAAAAAGTGGAAGACCTTGGAAAGCATTTAAAATCTTATGATGAATACCACAACAAGCTCGGCAACGCCCTCGGCACCGTGGTCAATCATTACAATTCCTCAAACAAGGAGCTTAAAAAAATAGACAAAGATGTGCTTCGTATTGCCGGCTCGTCGCCGGAACTTTCGCTATTGGAAATAGATAAGCCGAAGGTTGAAGAATAAAAATTAAATAGAACTATTTATTTTCAATTTTTTATTAAAAATGTTATATTTCCCCTATGGCTCTATCGTCTAATAGTCAGGACGGAAGCTTCTCAAGCTTCAAATCTGGGTGCGATTCCCAGTAGAGTCACAAAGCACTTACATAAAAAAGAGCACACTAGGGATGGTCGAAATTATAAATAAAAAATAACTATATTATTATGGCAAAAGATAATTTAATTGGAAAAGTGGTGCATTGGTATGACAAAATCGGCGTGGCTGTAATTGAGCTTGGCGAAAGTCTTAATATTGGCGATAAGGTAAAAATAAAACACGGTGATACAGAATTTGAAGAAACAATTTCTTCCATGCAACTTGATCATGAATCGGTTAAATCCGGAAAAAAGGGCCAAGGAATAGCAGTAAAACTTTCACAAAAAGCAGGAGAGGGTTCAGAAATCTATATAATAAAATAATTTAACAATCCTGAATTTTTTATTTCTTCTCCAGCCACTCTTTGTCTTGGCGAACCAGAAGTTTTTCTTTGTTTCCGCGATCCAAGAGTATCTCTTCCACGACCCGTTCCATCCGCATCCCCTGGGAACCCTTGACCAGCACTATGTCGCCTTTGTTCACAAAATTTTTTATAAATTCTCCAGCTTTGTAAGAATCTAAAAATTCAAAAATACCTGCCCGGCCATCCGGCGGGTTTTGGTCACTCATACCAGCTTCTATAGCGCCTTCTTTGATGGTTTCGGCTCGGTGGCCGACCACGACCAGCACATCCGCATTTTCTTTGGCAACCTTGCCGATATTTTTATGCGCCTCCAAAGTATGCCGACCGAGCTCCAGCATATCACCCAGAATCGCAATTTTTCGGCCAGTGCATTTTATGTCTCCCAAAGTTTTAAGCGCGGATTCGCAAGCCAAGGGAGAAGAATTGTAAGTATCATCAATAATCAGGCAATCTTTTATACCTTTCAACAAACGCATCCGTCCCGGCGGAACATCGTAGTTCTTCAGCGCGCCGACAGCTTCCAATATATTAAATTTTAAACCGGAAGCCAGCGCCAAAGCTCCGAGCGACGCATATATATGATTTCTGCCAAATACGCCCTCTATCGTTACGGGAAAACTATTGCCTTCTTCGTCTACTCTAAAAATTACTCCCTCTGGAACATCTTGGTCATTGTATAAAATACTGTCACCGGAACCCAAGACATCTGCGCCCTCTTTGAATCCATAAGTTATAATGCGACATTTGGTTTTTTCTTTCATAAAAAGCACGTCTTCATCATCAGCGTTGAGCACTAAAATACTATTTTTTTTTAGAGTTTTAATCAGTTTGCTTTTTTCTTCTATCAGATGTTTGTGGGAAGCAAAGAATTCAATATGCGACGGAGTCTCGCCTATGGCTGTTATGACGACTACATCCGTCTTAAGAAAAGTCGCGGTGCGGCGCATATCCTCCGGCTTGCCGACGCCCACTTCAAGCACCAGCCACTTTGGATACGCATGAGGCCAAAGTACGAGCCATAGACCTTTTAAAATATTTGAGAGCCAAATAAGAGGATTGTTCCATCCGTTCGGAATTCCTAAAATCGTAAGCGGGAGTCCGATCTCACTGTTATAACTCTTTTCGCTTTTGCGAATGTGAGCAAACGCAGAGATAACCGCATAAATCGCGTCTTTGGTGGAAGTCTTGCCGATGGAACCAGTGATGGCGATAATTTTCGGTTTGTATTTATAAAGCACCAACCGTGACTCTATTTGCAGAATGTAAGTTATTATTTTTTTTAGCGCAGTTTTCATCTGTCCGGTGGAATTTTATAATAATTTAATAAAAATTTAGTTATATTCAAAAAAGGATCAGCCCAAGTTGTCGCGGCGTAGAGCACTCCTTTGGGATTGACGGCATAAAGCAAAACTATGAACTTGGGATCGTAGGCTGGAAAATATCCAAAAAAAGAATGCGTATGCCTGTCTTCATAATACCCTCCGCTCGTATTATTGGCAATTTGCGCCGTACCAGTTTTTACCGCCACGCTAAAATGCTCTATTTTAGCATGTCCGTTTTTTAAGGATTTGTCCATCACTGTTACCAGCATGCGAGTTATCTCTTGCGAAGTCTGTTTGGTTATTTTCGTGGGAACGGTAGTATACGTTATTTCTTTAGAAATTCCATCGTTGTATTTTATGGCTTTGACAAGATGCGGAACTACCAAATTCCCGCCATTGGACAATGAAGCCAACGCTCGAATTAACCCCACCGGCGTCATGGCTATGCCTTGGCCGAAAGCCGCATTGGCATATTCAATTTCCCGGGGACTTTTTAATATGCCAGAGACAAGTCCCGAGGTTTCATTCGGCAAATCAATTCCAGTTTTATCTTTGATGCCGTATGCCAGCAAGTATTCGCGTAATTTTTTTTTTCCTAACTTTTGCTCTACAAAAACCATTCCGGTATTCAGAGACTGGCCTAAAACTTCCTGCATACTGGTATTCGAACCTCGCGCCTTTTTATCAAAATTAAAAATTTCTTTTTTTTCAACCACCACCGACCCTTGGTCGTTGTAGGTGGTTTCCGCAGTTACCACTCCGGCATCCAGCGCTCCGGCCATAATCAATGGTTTGACCACGGATCCAAATTCCAGCACATTTTCAACTAAAGGATTGGAAAAAATCGAAATTTTTTCAACTTTAGAAAAATCATTTGGATTAAAAGAAGGTAAAACTCCCAGCGCATAAATAGAACCGTCTTGCGGATTCATAATTATTCCGCCAATAGAATCAATCTGATATTTTTCCTTTACGGCAGTGATTTCTTTCTCTAAAAATCCCTGAACTATGGGCTCAATAGTGCTGACCACATCCCCTGTCCGCACTTCATTTTTAAATAAAGTTTTATTTATATTTGAAAAAACTTCAGCAAAAAAATTAACGTAAGGATTATTGACATCTCTTTTAAGCACGGAGTCGTACTGCCGTTCTAAACCATAGCGCCCGCCCAAGTCATCGCCCTTGTATCTCACAATACCGAGTGTGTGCGAAGCCAAATTTCCACCGGGATAAAAACGCCATTTTTCTTTAAAAATATTTACACCGGAAATTTTTAGCAGAGCTATAGCGTCGGCCTCTGCTTTGGAAAGATGGCCGACAATTTCTTCGTAAGGGTCATCTTTCTTGCCTGCTTTAGTTATAAAATCATCATAGTCAAGAGGTACTATTTCTGATAATTTTTTATAAGTATTTTCCGCTTCAGTAATTTTACCGGGATAAATCGCCAGCTTGAATCCCAAAGTCTGAGTAGCGGCGGAAACGAGCTGTTCATCTTTTCGTGAAAAATAAATAGTCCCACGCTCATAAATATCAGAGGCCGGCGTGGCGTATTGACGAAAAGCGGCTTCTCCGTACATATTGCTGTGCACGATTTGCACCAAAAAAAGTTTGGCTATAAGCAGTAAAGCAAAAATTATACTACAAAAAAGAATAATTCTGGACCTGCCGATAAAACTAGATTTCATTACTATTGCTCTTAGATACTAGACCGAACGGTTGGCGAACGGCAAAGTTTGCTTTGGCTTCTTTAAATCCCATAGAACGTGAAAGGTCGAGGTCAAGCGAACTTGACATATAAAGATAGGTAAGTTCCAGCTCACCCACTTGATTTATAAGCGTATGGGCTTCCGTTTCCAACGCCTTGCGTTCTATTATATTGAAAACCATATTACTCAAAAATACGACATATAAAACAGCCAGTCCTGCCATAAACCAAAGCATGCCGGAAAATAAAGCGCCTCCGGGATTATTTGCCATATTTGCGTTGGGAGCATACATCTTTAGTTTTAAAGTCGCTTGTCTCATGGTTCAATTTTATTCACCATGACCCTGAATTTTTATTGAAGGGTCATATTTTTTGTATAATTCTTAACTTTGCGCTCCTGGCTCGCGGATTATTTTTTAATTCTTCTTTTCCGGCGACAATCGGTTTTTTATTTAAAAGTCTCGCTGTTCCTTGTTTCTCTTTATCTTTAAAAAATCTTTTAGTTATTCTGTCTTCCAGACTATGAAAAGAAATCACCGCCATCCTTCCGCCTGCTCTAAGCGCATTAAACCCTTTCTCCAGACCCAAGCTCAGCGCCCCCAGTTCGTCGTTGACCGCTATTCGTATCGCTTGAAAAGTTCTGGTAGCGTAATGGATTTTTCCTCTCTGGTATATTGCTCGCCTCGCTGAAGCTTTGGCGAAGCGGGCTGGTACTGACTCTTCAATAATCTTTACCAAATCAAAAGTTGTCTTAATTTTTGACCTTTTCCTCGCTTCGACGATTCCCCTTGCTATTCTTCTGCTAAATTTTTCTTCCCCGTAACCGTAGATAATGTCGGCTAAACTTTTTTCGCTCCAAGTATTGACGATGTCCTGCGCCGTCAGGTCTTCTCTGTTTGGATTTGCTTTCATGGTCATAAGCAACGGCTCGTTTTTAAAGAAAGAAAATCCTCGTCCGGAATTTTCCAGCTGGTCGGAACTCAAGCCGAGGTCAAACATAATCGCATCCACCGAATAAGCTACCTTATCTAAATCCCTGAAGTTTGAGTTTACAAAAGTAATATCGCAATCCAGACCCTTGAACTTACTTTTGGCTTTTGCGAAAGCGCTTTTGTCTTGGTCCAGGGCGATTATTTTTATACCCTTGTACCGTTTGCAAATCTCTACTGAATGTCCCCCGCCGCCAAAAGTGGCATCTACGACGACAAGTTTTTCATTCCCGCCTTCGCTTCGCTTCGGCGAGGCAAGCAAACCGTCTATGGTTTCATTTAAAAGAACTGTCTTGTGAATGCTATCTGTCATTGGCCAATTTTTCTGCTAACTGTTCCGCTTGTTTCTCCACGACTGCCTGACTGCGCGCCCAAATTCTGTCGTTCCAGATTTCTACCCGATCTTTGACTCCGATAACCGCTGCCTTGTCCTTGAGTCCGATTCTCTTTTTCAGAAAATCCGGAATCAAAACGCGTCCAATCTTATCAAACTCAACTTCTGTCGCGCGTCCGAACATATAGCGATTAAAACTTCTCTGGTCCGCTTTTAAGAAAGATAAATTGGAATCGGATAATTTCTGACTGACCTTTGCCCATTCCTCTATTGTAAAAATAAACAAACATTTGCCGAGTCCGGGGGTAATAATAACTTTCTTGCCGAGTTCCTTGCGAAACTTAGCCGGCATGGAAATTCTGTTCTTCTTGTCTATCGTATGTATATATTCTCCGATTAACATATGTTTATATTCGCCGACTTGTCCCGTACTGAGCTATGCTCTAGTACTGGGATGAGCATAAAATTGTTTATTAACAGATTTCCCACTTTTTCCCACTTGATATACATTATATTCCAAGCATAAAATAATACCAAATGAAACCTGTGGATAACTTATAATGACTTTAACCTTCTAAGTTTTAGGTTGGATTTGACTTATAAAAATATTTGCGCTAATATATGGATAATTAGTCTGGGGGCGCCCCAAATTCAAATCCTCCGAGTTGGTCAACAACTCGGTGGATGGGTCAGCCCCCAGACTAATATCGGCGCTATCGCGCCAAAAAAGCGCTCCGATTGCTAATATAAGCTTTCGGGGTTTTTTAATTTTGAAAGATTTTAAAAATTACTTTATAGCCTTTTTGAGTCTTTTTAATAGAAACTCTTTTGGCAGAACACTTAAGAACCAGCCGGCTTTCGGACCGGAGTCTTTGCCAAGAATAGAAATATAAATAGCGCCGAAAAATTCTTTAGCCATAATTCTTATTATCTAATACAATTTCAAATCAGAAGTTAAATCTTCAACTTTAGACTTTGGCCCGAAAATAAGCAGACCAAAAAAATCAATATCTTTATAATTCTTTCCCTTTGTCCATTCTGCTACTTTGTTGTCATTGGTGGTTTCAATCATTTCCTTTGTAAAATGTGCTACTTCCATTTCTTCTTTTTCTGCTTGCTTTGATATCTCTCTTATTTGATTAGATGATTTTGCTTTTTTTATCATGATGGCATGTTGGATATTTAATTTAATATTTTTATTATCTCCAGTTTTAATGGTATCAAATTTAAAAAGATTCTTTTCGGAACGTGCGCCAAAGGCTGCAGAGAGGTGGGCAACGGTGTTTAGGACTTGCCATTGTTCCATCTTTACACTAGAGTTTATAATTGTTGCAACTACATAAATTTCTTTTTCTTTTTTTATTTCTTCTTTCGGTTTCATAAATGGAAAAAAGATTACATCTCTGATTGAATGTTGATCCGTCACAAGCATAGTAAGGCGATCCATACTAATGGCAATACCGCAAGTTGGAGGCATACCAACTTCAAGGGCATTAATAAAATCTTTATCCATTCTCTGAGCTTCTTCATTCCCTTGCTTTAAAGCTTCTTCTTGGTCTCTCCAGTTCTCTTCTAGTACTTGTGAGTCGTTTAATTCAGAGTAATTATTTCCCACTTCCATGCCAAATATATACTGCTCAAAACGTTCTGCGTATCTAGGATTACTTGCTTTGCGTTTGGCAAGCGGAGATGTCTCTACCGGATAATCATAAAGTATTGTCGGCTGAATAAAATTCTTTTCGCAGAACTCTTCGGAAATAGCCATAATCGCATTGCCTCTATTATATTCTCCATTTAAAT